>Ga0105106_10000017_pt1 | contig 82229 bp, 72 predicted proteins | sample PPLLaktember2015_5_FD_79109 | JGI IMG/M metagenome (GOLD analysis project Ga0105106, IMG submission 79109) | Freshwater sediment microbial communities from Prairie Pothole Lake near Jamestown, North Dakota, USA - PPLs Lake P8 Core (1) Depth... | ecosystem: Environmental > Aquatic > Freshwater >... | reverse complement strand
GTAATCATCCAAAGAGGTGATCAGGATCAACCAGGCTTGACCAACCCGTAATCCCTTTAGTTTCCCAGAACGCAAAAGCCGTCGCAGGTATTGTGGATTGTAGCCGGTAGCACGCGCAGCAGCCTGGACAGTGATGGCTGCACTGGAAATGACGCCGACTATAGAATTTGAAGAGTCTTGGGGGTTAAAAGCAAACATCTCGACCGTCCTCTCAACTCTCGTCGGGTAGTTCGGCCAGTTTACTGCGTTGATCAAAACGCAGCATGGCTAAAAACTGCTCGACGGGCATGGATCGCGGTTCGAGATGGAGTTGTTTTGGCGCCCCAGGCGGGAGTCGAACCCACAACCACGGCCTTCAGGTTTGCGCCGGTTTCCCGGCTCCCTGGACTATCCCTTCGCCATAGCCTCGGAAGGCTTTAGGCGGCGGCCATCTAGTCTCTACACCTTCTCTATTCAAACCGAGCTTGGCTCGGGATTACCTTAGGGACGGGCTCGGAGCACTATATCCCAATTGCCATTGGGAGTTCGACCATGGCATCCTGTCCCTTTAGGCTTCCCCGAATTTGACCGCTGACATTCACAGAATTTCTCCTGTGAAGCCCACTACTGCAGGAGAGCCTCGCTCTATCCTTTGAGCTACTGGGGCGTGCAGGGGAGATTATAGCACGCCAGGGCAGCTGCTGGCAGAAAAAAGGGAAGTTCAGAAATAGATAAAACGAGCCCGCAGTGCAACTGCAGGCTAACCAAAAACCTCTGTTCTGGCGGCAGTTGGACTGCCGCCAGCCGCGAAGGGAGAGAATCTACTCGATCTTACCCGTGGCGATAGCCTTCTTCACTTCGCCAATAGCCTGCGTCACCTGGATGTCGCGCGGGCAGGCCTCTGTGCAGTTGAAAATAGTATGGCAGCGGTATACGCCGAACTGGTCGTTGAGAATCTGCAGCCGTTCAGCTCCAGCCTGGTCCCGGCTGTCGAAAATGAAACGGTGGGCAGTGACAATGGAGGCCGGTCCGACATATTTGTCATTCGCCCAGAAGGACGGGCAGGAGGTGGTGCAGCACGCGCACAGGATACACTTGGTGGTGTCATCGTAGCGCTCACGCTCCTCAATGCTTTGCAGGCGCTCTTGATTGGGCGGAAGATCATTATTGATGAAATACGGCAGCACAGAGCGGTAGTTCTCGAAAAATGGCTCCATGTCTACGATCATATCTTTGATCACCCGCAGCCCCAGGATGGGCGCGACGGTAATTTTACGGCCCAGGTCTTTGACCAGCACCTTGCAGGCCAGGTAGTTGCGCCCGTTGATGCGCATGGCATCTGATCCGCAAACGCCGTGGGCGCAGGAACGCCGGAATGACAGCGTACCGTCGATATAACCCTTGACATGTTCCAGCAGGTCCAACACACGGTCTGTAGGTTCGGCTTCCAGGTGATAGGTAGCGTAGTGCGGTTTCTTATCTGTCTCGGGGTTGTAGCGGAAGACTTTGAGTGTAACTTGCATGATGGCAGTCCTCTCTAATACACCCGCTCTTTGGGTTGGAAACGTGTAATCATCACGGGTTTGTAGCGCAGATCGATCCCGGATTGGCTTTTCGTGGCCAGAGTGTGCTTGAGCCAGTTGACATCATCACGTTTGGGGAAATCCTCGCGAGCATGCGCGCCGCGGCTTTCCTGGCGGGCCAGCGCCGAAACGGTGGTCACTTCTGCCAGGTCCAGCAGGTTGCCCAGCTCCCAGGCATTCAGCAGGTCGGTGTTGAAGATCTTGCCGCGGTCGCCGAGCTGGACATTCTTGAAGCGCTCCTGCAGCTCATGGATTTTCTCCAGAGCCTTCTGCATCCCTTGCTCCGTGCGGAACATCGCCACGTGGTCATTCATTACTTCTTTCATCTCCACACCCAGCTGGGCGGCTTTTTCGCTGCCGGTGTTATTGAGCAGCGCATCGAATTGGGCGCGTGAGAAATCCGCAGCATCGGCGGGCAGCCTTTGAAAACTGGCCCCAAGGGCATACTCCGCAGCCCGCAGCCCGGCGTGCTTGCCGAACACGATCAGATCGAGCAGCGAATTGGTGCCCAGGCGGTTGGCTCCGTGGATGGAAACGCAGGCTACCTCCCCGGCAGCGTACAGGCCGGGCAGCACGGTGTTGTCCTCGTCGATCACAACCTCGCCATACTTGTTCGTGGGAATGCCGCCCATGGCATAGTGCGCGGTGGGCTGGACCGGCATCGGTTGTGCGATTGGGTCTACACCCAGGTAAGTGCGGCAGAAATCGACGATATCGGGCAGCTTGCTCAGGATCTCCTCGGCAGTCACCACGTACGGAGTGCCATCCGGGCGCTTGCGCTCATCCAATGCAGCGTATTTATTCACTGTCTCCGGGCGCACATCCAGGTGCAGGTAGCGTTTGCCGTTGATGCCGCGCCCCGCCTGCATTTCCAGGTACATGGCACGGCTGATGACATCCCGCGAGGCCAGGTCTTTCACCGTGGGAGCGTAGCGCGTCATGAAGCGCTCGCCCTCGCCGTTCAGCAGGATTCCGCCTTCACCGCGCACCCCCTCGGTGATCAGGATGCCCAGTTTGAAGATGCCCGTGGGATGGAATTGGAAGAATTCCATATCCTGGGCGGGGATGCCGCGCCGGAAGGTAATGGCGACTCCATCGCCTGTGTAGGCATAGGCGTTGGAGGTAATTTCCCAGATGCGTCCGTGCCCGCCGGTGGCAAAGATGATCGCTTTGGCGTGGAAGATGTGGAACTCGCCGGTAGCCAACTGGATGGCGACCACACCCGTCGCGTGACCCTTGACCAGGAGCAAATCGACCACCTGGTATTCGTCGTAGAAATTGACCTTATTTTTAAGACATTGTTGGTAAAGAGTCTGCAAGATCATATGCCCGGTGCGGTCTGCTGCATAGCAGGCGCGCGGCACGGGTTTACCGGTAATGTTATTGGTATGCCCGCCAAATGGGCGCTGGGCGATCTTCCCATCGGGCGTGCGCGAAAAGGGCAGGCCCATGTGTTCCAGCTCGTATACAGCCTGTACGGCTTCGTTGCACATGAATTCGATGGCGTCCTGGTCGCCCAGGTAATCGCTGCCCTTGACCGAATCGAAAAAATGCCACTCCGGATGATCTTCTTCGATATTCCCTAAGGCTGCACCCACCCCACCCTGGGCTGCGCCGGTGTGTGAACGTGTTGGATACAACTTGCTGAGAACCGCGGTATTAGCGCTCTTCGAGGCGTAAAGAGCTGCCATTAGACCCGCTCCCCCCGCTCCCACAACGACGACATCAAATTGGTGTGTTTTCATGAAGCCTATCCTCGAGCCTCCTTTGGCTGGTGATGTGCAGGATGAGTATATTAAGAAAGCAGGGCAAGGCCGGAAACCAGGTTCCGGGCGCCTTGCCCCACAATTATAACCTCACTGGCGCAGGTTGCTTTCCAGAAGGTGAATGGGTAGAGCTTATTTGAAATCCCACCGCTCCGTCCCTGCCCCCGCGATCCTCATTTAAGAAGCCAGGATGACGTAGATTGCTACAATCAAAGCGAACATCCAGAGCAAGAAAATCAAGCCGCGCAACAGGGGCCTGAAGAAGGATTGACCGGTGAAATCCTCGATGACCGTGCGCAGCCCGTTGAAGCCATGCGTGGCAGCAAAGAAGATCAGCAGCATCTGCATAATTTGCCAGTACGCAGTGGCCCAACCGATGGCAACATCGGGGATATTACTGTTGACCACATGGTTCGGGTTGGGGAAGAAGCTCCAGCGCACCAGGGTAGGGAGGTCCATCTGGGTGCGGGCGCCCAGGATAAAAGCGCCGGTCGTTCCTATTAATCCCAACAGGATCAATGCCAGCCCTGAGATGCGGGTGAAGATCCACATGATGTATTCGAAATTCATGCCTGGGCGTACTGTTCGAGCGCGCATTGGTTTTCCTCCTCTTCCTATCCGCCTGCCAGCGATTTCTGCACCAGGATGAAAATCGTCAGCCCGTAAATGGGCAGGAAGATCAGCCATTCCAGCCACAGGGCTTCTCGCTGGTACATCAGGAATTTAGGCCACAGATCCAATATGGCAATGCGCAGCCCATTCAAAGCGTGGAAGATCACGAAGAAAGCGATGAAAATCTGGAAGATCCACGATTCATAAACCGTATTGACCCAGGTCGCCCAATCGCTGCCGACCTGCTGCATAAAGAAAGACGCCAGCACATGCAACCCCACGAAGACCACGATTCCAACGCCGGTGATGCGGTGCAGCATCCAGGCAATCATTGGACCGCCTCCCTGGTACTTGAGCCCCTCGACGAAGCTGACTTTGCGGTTGAGTCCCATGCTGCCTCCTTTGACAGTTCTAACAGGGATGGGCGGATAACCTCTCGAATAAGGGGGACACTCCATCCTCCACCAAGGGCGTAAATTCTGCACTTATTATGGACTCGTCCTTATATTCGGAAAAGTGACAATAATCATACATTATTGGTTTCAGATGTCCTTATAATCTTTGCCTCATATATCCTAAAATAGGGCAGCGCTGCGCAGATTTGTATGGAAGGTTTTGTGATGCGTGATGCGTTTTTCGTTGAATCGTTGATTCGTTGAATCACCAGTTCGCTCATTTGCCAATTTGTTCAACAAGAGGTAACCTGCATGGCTGAATCACCCCATCTTGACCGGAGGCAATTCGTTGCAGTCGTAACGGCGTTCTTGGGCACGGTTATGGGAGTCGTCGTGGGGCTGCCCGCCATCGGCTACTTGCTCTCACCGGCAACTAAAGTCCAGAAGAAAGAAGCCTGGATTCCGTTGGGGCCGGTGGAAAGCTACGCGGTGGGCACGCCAACCCTGTTCAGCTTCACCCGCACAACCGTCAACGGCTGGGAAAAAACGGTCAACAGCTATGGCGCGTACGTGGTGCGCTTTAGCCCCGACCAGCTAAAGGTCTTTTCCAACATCTGCACGCATTTGAGCTGCCGGGTGACCTGGAAAGAAGATGCGCAAGAATATGTGTGCCCGTGCCACGATGCGCACTTCGACGCACAAGGCCAGGTCTTGTCAGGCCCGCCGCCAGCGCCGTTGATCGAGTATGAGACCAAAATCGAAGAGGGAAACCTTTTCATTCATCTGGTGGTAGGGTAGCTATGGCTGCAAAAGTCTTCGAATGGATTGATGAACGCCTGGGGCTCATCGGTATTTACAACACCGTCCTGGATCGCAACGTCCCCAAGGTGAACTGGTGGTTCACACTGGGCAGCGCCTCCTTGTTCTTGTTTGTGATGCAAGCGGTCACCGGCATTTTCCTGGCGGTCTATTATGTGCCCTCCCCCGACCACGCCTACGACAGCATTCAATACATCATGAACGGCGTGGCGTTTGGCTGGCTGATCCGCGGCATTCACCACTGGGGCGCCACCTTTATGGTAATCGTAGTGTTCGTGCACATGCTGCGCACCTTCTTCTTTGCCGCCTATAAATTCCCGCGCGAGGTCACCTGGCTCACCGGCGTGGTGCTGCTGCTCTCCACCCTGGGGATGGGCTTCACGGGTTACCTGCTGCCCTGGAACCAGCGTGCTTACTGGGCTACCACCGTGGGCACCGAGATTGCCGGGACGGTGCCGTTCATCGGCGATTTCATCCTGCGGGTGTTGCGCGGCGGTAATGACCTGAGCGCAGTGACCCTGGCGCGTTTCTTCGCTGTGCACATCTGGTTTCTGCCAGCCATTATTGCCGCGATGATCGGGGTGCACATGTATTTGGTGATCCGCCTTGGCATCAGCGCAGTGCCCAAAGAAGAGGATTAAGCATCTATCCGAAAAATAAAGGGAGCCGGAGTGTATGGCAGCGCCTTGGGCCGTCACACACCCCATTCTCCCGATTTTACGGGTAGGTTCTAAGGCTGAGGAGCACACTTGTGAACGAAGAGCAAAAAAAGCTTTACCTCGAAAAATACAAGAGTGAAAAGGCCAAGGGGGTCAAATTTTGGCCCGACATCATTTATAAAGACCTGTTGGTCTCTTTTGCTATTTTCCTGTTGCTGGTGGGGCTGGCGATTTTTGTGGGGGTAGCCCAGGAGCCGCCCGCCGACCCGAATGACAGCGCTTATATCCCTAGACCCGAATGGTACTTCCTGTTCCTATTCGAGATGCTCAAGTATTTCCCCGGCGCCATCGAATGGGTGGGCACCGCTATCTTGCCAGGCCTGGCGGTTCTGGCCCTCTTTTTGCTGCCGTTCTATGACCGCTCGCCGTTTCGCCATTGGAAGAAGCGTAAGTTCGCGGTGACTTTTATGAGCGTCATCGTCCTGGGCATGGTAGCCCTGACCATCATGGCAATAGCTTCTACACCGCCTCAAGAAGAGACCGCTGTGGCTGCCACCCTCAGCGACCAGATTCTGCAAGGGCAGGATCTGTACTCGGTGCACTGCGTGGAATGCCACGGACCGGAAGGCGAAGGCGGCGAGATCAAAGGCGTGGAAGGCCTGGAGGGGGTGGTGGTGAAGGGCATCAACACCCAGGATGAGATGTACACGCGCAGCGATGATACCCTGTTTGCCATCATCGATTACGGGCAGCCTGATTTGGGTATGACCCCCTTTGGTTTGGGTTACGGCGGCGAGCTGGCGCGCGGCGATATCCTGGCGATTGTGAACTTCATGCGCTATACCTGGGATGACCGCGCCGAGATTCCAGCGGAAGTCGCCCAGGCTAATGCCATGCCGGCCTTGGGGCTAGAGGAAGTGCCGTCGTACGATGTGCACATCGCGCCGATGATCAAGCGCTACTGTGTTTCCTGCCACCGCCCCGGTAAAAAGAACAACAACTATCTGATGCGCGATTACAACGAGGTGATGACCAGCGGCGATCACGCCCCCAACGTTATCCCTGGAGACCTGAACAGTAACAACATCCTGATGATCAACCGCCAGGAGATCGAGGCCGGCGGACCGATGCCGCCCACCCGGGCGCTCAAGCCCGAGATCATCGATATCTTCACCCGCTGGGTAGCCGGCGGCGCGCCGCAAACAGCCGAGCAGGCTGCGGCTGCCAGCGGGCCAACCACCGCAGCAACACCTGAGGAGACTGCCACCGCGACGCCTGCACCGTAGCCCGTCAAAGCTCACCGCGACTGCATCGCTGATCATTACCGCTACAAGCTGCTCACCGGCGCCACACCCCTGTCCGTCGAAGCCACACAGCCAGCGGCTGGCAGAACCTCCTCAGATTGCGCAAGCCCCCCGGAAACGGGGGGCTTTCTCTTCTATACTCTGAATGAGTTGGGGTGGCGAAGCCGCCCCAACTCATTCAGAGATTTTTCCCCTTCCCTGGGGTAGGGGGGATGGGGCCTGTTTAGGGCTGCCTGACTCCGCCGACGATAGCCGCCGCGCCAATCAGCGAGAGCAGCATCCAAAAACCGAGCAAGACCCACGAGAGGCGGCGCATGGCGGCATCGCTCTTGATGTAATCGCGCAGCACCTGGCGCAGCCCGTTCACGCCGTGCGCAAAGGCGAACGCCAGCAGCAAAAAGTCGTAGCCGCGCCAGGCCAGGCTGGCCCAGCGCATGGCAACGTAATCCAGGTCGATGTGATGCACGCCCACCAGAACATCCTGGATGAGCACGTGGAACCAGGCCAGCGGGATGAGCGCCAGCCCGCTATAGCGCATCCATTTCCAGGCGATGGCCTCGTAGTTGGAGGGGATTTTCACCTGCTCTGCCAGCTCTGCCATGTCACGCGCCTCCGAACCAGCCGAAACTGTGCATGAGCAAATTGCGCATCATGATCGCCGCTGCCGGCAGCCACAGCACCACGGCGATGCCGAGTGTCCAAAGTGCGGTGGTGTTTTGGGAGGCGGAGTTCCAGCCGCGCGGCTGGAACAGGTCGAAGATGGCGATGCGCGCCCCGTTGACGCCGTGGAAGATCACGCAGAATACCAGCACGATCTCTTGCAGCACGAACACCGGGTGGCGGTAAATGGCGATGGCATGCTCGTAGAGCTGGGGGAAGAAGTAGACGGTGGAAGTATCCAGGATGTGGATGGAAAGGAACAGCAGCGTTCCCAGCCCGGTCAGGCGGTGCAGGATGAAACTCAAAGAGCCTACGCGCGTCCGGTAGCTGGTGAAGCCGTCGAGAGTGGATTTGACTGCATTCATAAGAGTGGTTTTACTCTCCCGATATAATGTGCGAATTGGGTCGAATTACTCGCATTTATTCTACTACGATTAGCTTTGTAGAGCGAGAATTCAGTTCGCTCTCACCCGCGCCGGGCGCGAAAAAATATCCACCGCGGAGCCGCCGAGAGCGCAGAGATGAAACTGTAGATTTGGGTTGAGCAGTCGTCCAAGTGGACGGGGATATCATGAGGCAAGCGAAACCCAAACACCCAGTTATTTACCGCTACTTTTTTCAGAAATCAGGAGCTTTGCAATCTCAATCCGGGCAGCGTCTTTGTTAACCTTTGTGACCGTTGTGGTTTATGTTTTGCTGATCAGTGAGGAGAATGGGTGCTACAAACAGGCAATTCGAAGAGCGTAGGTTAGCAACCTAAAAAAACAAGGAGCGACGCAGGTTTTCGCGTCGCTCCTTTGCGGGTAAGTATCAGGTCCCTGGAAGCTCAGTCGTCCATGTGGCGGATGACCGCCTCGCCGAACTCGGAGCACTTGAGCAGCGTGGCGCCTTCCATCAGGCGGTGGAAGTCATGGGTCACGGTGCGGGCAGCGATGGCGCCCTCCAGGCCTTTTTTGATCAAGGCGGCGACCTCGCGCCAGCCCAGGTAGTTGAACATCATCTCGCCTGAGAGGATCACCGAGCCGGGATTGACCATGTCCTGATCGGCATACTCGGGGGTTGTGCCGTGCGTGGCTTCGAAGATCGCGTGCCCGCTGGCGTAGTTGATGTTGCCACCCGGGGCGATGCCGGTGATGCCCACCTGCGCCGCCAGGGCATTGGAGAGGAAATCGCCGTTCAGGTTCATGGTCGCCAGCACGTCGAACTCTTTAGCGCGCGTGATGGTCTGCTGGAAGACGATATCGGCGATCACGTCTTTGATCAGGAGCTTACCAGCTTTGAGAGCCGCCTCCTGCTCGGCGTTAGCTTGCTCTTCCCCTTGGGCTTCTTTGGTGCGGCCCCACTGCGCCCAGGTGTAGACTCGCTCGCCGAACTCGGCTTCGGCGGTCTCGTAGCCCCAATTGCGGAAGGCGCCCTCGGTGAACTTTATGATGTTGCCTTTGTGCACCAGGGTCACGCTGCGGCGCCCGTTCTGCAGCGCCCACTGAATCGCCGCCCGCACCAGGCGGGAGCTGCCCTCTTTGGAGACGGGCTTGATGCCCAAGGCAGCGCTATCCGGGAAGCGTATCTTGGCGTATTCCTTGGGGAAGTGTTCCTTAAGCAAGTCCCTGAATTGCCGGTTGTCCTCGGTGCCGAATTGGAACTCGGTGCCGGAGTAGACGTCCTCGGTTTTTTCGCGGAAGACCACCATATCCACGTACTCCGGGTGCTTTACTGGCGATGGTAAACCGGCGATGTAGCGAATGGGTCGCTGGCAGACGTACAGGTCCAGGGCTTTGTGCAGCCCCACGTTCGGCGAGCGGATGCCGCCGTCGATGGGCGTGGCAAGCGGGCCTATGATGCCCACCAGATATTCCTGGAAGGCCCGTACGGTTTCATCCGGAAGCCACGAGCCGGTTTTATCCAATGCTTTTTCCCCGGCGTATACTTCCATCCAGTGCACCTTGCGCTTGCCGTCATAGGCCTTCGCTACGGCGGCGTCGAAGACGCGCACGGAGGTGCGCCAGATATCGCGCCCGGCGCCATCGCCCTCCACGAAAAGCAGGATGGGATGATCGGGCACCTGCAAGGCGCCGTTCTGGATGGTGATTTTCTCCCCACCTTTTGGAATTTGGATCCATTGATAAGGCATGTTCATCGCTCCCTCGGTTCAGATGTAGCGGTTATTATAACGGCAAAGAAGGCCCATTTGCGCGGAAAAATTGGGCAGGGTCTTGTGGGCCGTCAGGAAGTGGAGTGAGTTTCCTGCTCGTTCCAGCGGAAGAGGGAATCTTGTGCAACATCCATGTGCAATTTGCCAGCATGCAGTTGGGGCGAAGGTGACCGTCGCCTACCGTCATCCCGCAGGCATCCCATGCTATAATGCACCCGCTTAAGATTTTTTCTGGAGAGACCAATGACCGTAGAAAAATACACCCCGCGCGTGATTACGAAACGCCCGGATGGCGATTCGTGGCACGCTCTCGATGCTGATGAAGTGCTGCAACAGTTGGATACGCTCGCCGACCGGGGGCTGGGCGCGGCTGAAGTCGAGCGCCGTTTGAAAGAACACGGGCCGAACGCCCTCACCGAGGCGCCCCCGCCCACTTTCTGGCAGATGCTGTTCGAGCAATTCAACAACTTTGTGGTGATCATGCTGATCGTGGCAGCTTTGATCTCTGCCTTCCTGGGCGAGTTCGTCGAGGCCACAGCCATCATGGCCATCGTGGTATTGAACGCCGCCCTGGGCGTCATCCAGGAACGGCGCGCCGAGCAAGCCCTGGCGGCCTTGCGCAAGCTGGCAGCCCCAGAGGCCCACGTGATTCGCGATGGCTCGCGGCAGGTAGTGCCGGCTCAACAGCTTGTGCCAGGAGATGTGGTGCTGCTGGAAGCCGGCAACTACATTCCAGCGGACGTGCGCCTGGTTGAGGCCATCAATTTGCGGGTGGAGGAAGCCGCTCTCACCGGCGAGTCCGTCCCGGTGCAGAAAAACGCCTCCATCCGCCTGAATGCGGATATCCCCCTGGGAGACCGCAAGAACACGGCTTTCATGGGCACGCTGGTCAGCTACGGCCGCGGGCGCGGCGTGGTGATCGCTACCGGTATGCGCACTCAGATCGGCCTGATTGCCGAGATGCTGCAAGCCGTGCAGAGCGAGCCCACGCCCCTGCAGCGCCGCCTGGACCAGCTTGGCAAGACCCTGGGCTGGGGAGCGATGGCGATCTGCGCCCTGGTGTTCATCCTGGGTTGGGCGCGCGGCTACGACCCGCTGGATATGTTCATGATCGCTGTAGGCCTGGCGATTGCCGCAGTTCCTGAGGGTCTGCCGGCGGTGGTTACCATCAGTCTGGCATTGGGCATGCGCGAAATGATCAAGCGCCATGCGCTCATCCGGCGCCTGTCCTCGGTCGAGACCCTGGGCTCTGCCACCGTCATCTGTTCGGATAAGACCGGCACGCTCACCCAGAACGAGATGACAGTAACGCGCATGTGGGTAGATGGAAAGTTCATCGAGATTGGCGGCACGGGGTACGACCCGAACGGAGATTTCCTGGTAGATCATAAGCGCGTGGAACCGGCGAATTACCCGGGCGCGCTGACAGCCCTATGGGTGGCAGTGTTGAATAACGATGCTGAGCTGGAGATCTCCGGCTCGAGCAATGGCAAGCAGTCTTACCGCATGGTTGGCGATCCGACTGAAGGGGCGATGATCGTGGCGGCAGCCAAAGCTGGCGCCAATACCCGCGATCTGAATACCGCCTACCCGCGCGTGCAGGAAGTGCCTTTCGATTCTGAGCGCAAGCGCATGCTCACCGTGCATACCTTGCTGGATCCCAGGGTGGAGGATATCTCACCCTTCACCGACAACCATAACAAACCACAGGGATATGCCGTGATGCTCAAGGGCGCTCCCGATATCGTGCTCAATCTGTGCACCCGCTACCAGCGAATGAACGACGAGGTGGTGGCGCTGGATGAAGGACAGCGCATGCATATCCTGGCAGCCAACGACATGATGACCCAGGATGCCTTACGCGTGCTGGGTATGGCTTACCGGCTGACCTCTGAGCAGCCCGATGTGGACAATCTCAAGGATCTGGAGCAGGAATTTGTCTTTGCGGGCTTGATCGGCATGATCGACCCGGCGCGCCCGGAAGTGCCTCCGGCGTTGGCGAAGGCCTCCCATGCGGGCATTCGCACGGTGATGATCACAGGCGATTACCCCAACACGGCGCGCGCCATCGCCGAAACGATCGGCCTGCTGCAGCCGGGGCACCAGGTGCTCACCGGGCCCGAACTGAACAAGATGGATGACGGGGCCTTGCAGCAGCAGGTGGCTTACACCGATGTGTTTGCGCGCGTCTCGCCCGAGCACAGGATGCGCATCGTAGAGGCCCTGCGGGCGCGCGGCGAGGTAGTGGCGATGACCGGCGACGGGGTCAACGATGCCCCCTCCATTAAGCGCGCCGATATCGGCGTGGCGATGGGCATCACCGGCACCGATGTTGCCAAGGAGAGCGCCGACATGGTGCTCACCGATGACAACTATGCCAGCATCGTCTCGGCAGTGGAACAGGGGCGCATCATCTACGCCAACATCCGCAAGTTCGTCTTCTTCCTGCTCTCCTCAAACGTTGCCGAGATCATGATCATCTTCCTGGCAACCCTGGCAGGCCTGCCCACGCCCCTGACAGTGATCCAGCTTTTGTGGCTGAATCTGCTCACGGATGGCGCCCCGGCGCTGGCGCTGGCAATGGAAAAGGGCGACCCCGATGAGATGAGCCGCCCGCCCAGGCCGCCCAAGGAGCCGATCATCAACCGCTCGATGCAGCTGGGCATCCTGATCCAGACCATCACCCAGACGGGCGCGGTGCTCACAGCTTTTACCCTGGGCCTGTTATGGCACCTGGCAGAAGGTGATATGCTGCCGCCCGGCGCCAACCCGCTGGCTTTCTTGCTGCAGTATGACTGGCGCAACGTTGACGTGCAGACCGCCGAAACGATGGCGTTTATCACCCTTTCGCTATGCGAGCTGTTCCGCGCTTACACCGTGCGTTCGGAGCGAATTTCGATCTTCCGCCTGGGGGTGTTCTCCAACCGCTATATGCAATATGCAGTTGCGGTTTCGATCATCTTGCTGCTGCTGGTGGTGAGCGTGCCTTTCCTGCAGCCCATATTCAACACACACTTCATGTCGGGACGAGAGTGGGCTGTGGTGATGAGCCTGGCGGTCATCCCGGCGGTCTCGGAGGAGATCACCAAGGCTTACCTGCGCTGGAAAGATGCGCGCGGTTAAAAGATGGAGTAAGAAACACCTTGCGCAAGCAATTGGGTTGCGCTATACTCAAAGTGTCTACTGGTAGAGAAGGCCAGTTGTGTAACGAATGAAGACGGATTGGATTAACTCGACAACGATTTTCTGGCTGCGATGCGGCGCCTGCCGGCGTGCTGGCATTCCGCGCCATGCCGACTCGCCGAAACGCAGCGACCAGATCAGGGGGTACCCGGCTTAGCATACGAGAAGCTGAGCGTATTCGCGCTTCCCGAAGAGCCGGGCTCTAACCGTAGCCTCACTTCGGGAAGTGTTTGTTTAAGTATCTATCCAAAAAAGATAGGGGATTGGGGTGTGTGGCGGCGCAAAGCGCCGCCACACACCCCACTCTCCCGAATTTTTGGATAGATTCTATGATCAAGATAGCAGATTTTCAGGAGAAAATGATGGACCACGATAAACCTCCCCATAGCGCTTGCGTGACAGCAGGCGAAATCAATCCCGATAAACCTCCCTGATTTCATCCCCGCGGGCAGTTGCCCGAAAGGAGCGTCCGATGATTACGATCTACAAGAGCACCGAAACCGGCCTGGCAATCCTGACCGAACCCATCAATGGCTGCTGGATCCACGCAGTCGATCCGACCCACGAAGAAATTTCCTGGCTGCAAAGCCTGAATATCCCTAGCGATTACCTCACCTACCCTCTGGACGTTGACGAGCGCCCACGCACCGAGCGAGAGAATGGGGAGCTGCTCATCGTGCTGCGCATTCCCGTATTCCAGGGCCTGGCAGTTGATATCCCTTATACCACGATCCCTCTCGGAATCATCCTGACAGATCAATATCTGGTCAGCGTTTGTAAACGCGATAACGACCTGCTGCACGAGTTCACCTCCGGGCGCGTGCGCGACCTGAAAACCGGCAAGCGCCAGCGCTTTGTGCTGCGCGTGCTGTTGAGCACAGCCACCAAATATCTCTTTTACCTGCGGGAGATCAACAAAATGGTAGACGCGCTGGAAGACCAGCTGCAGCTCTCCACACGCAATAAAGAGGTATTGGAGCTGCTCAAGTTTCAAAAGAGCCTGACTTATTTCACCACCGCGCTGAAATCGAATGAGTTGATGATGGAGCGCCTGCAGCGCAGCCAGCTCTTCAAGACCTACCCGGAGGATGAAGACCTGCTGGAAGATGTGCTCACCGAGAACCAGCAGGCGATTGAAATGACCAACATCTCCAGCAATATTCTCAGCAGTATGATGGACGCCTTTGCTTCGATTATCTCGAACAACCTGAATGCTGTCATGAAATTCCTGGCATCCATCACCATTATTCTCAGCCTGCCGACCATGATCGCCAGTTTCTACGGGATGAATGTCAGTTTGCCCCTGTTCGATCACCCGCTGGCATTTACCATGATCCTGGGACTGTCGCTGGTGATTGCCATTTTGGTGGCTTTCCTGTTTTCCAAGCGCGATTGGTTATAGGTTTCTCTGAATTTTCGGGTAGCGCATGGTTACCGGGCAGAGTAAATGAGACGTCATATTATTTGTGAGAATAATCACGGATTCTATATGATCTTTGACAATGAACGAGTCTCCTGAATTCCAGTATCATAAAGGGTAGAAAACGGGATTCAGGAAACTTTCCTGATGCTCATCGCTGTTTCCTCCTTTGGCGAAAGCCTCCGCCGGGTTCCTCCTCACCGCCCCGGCGGAGGCGATTTAAAGGGGGAATTTTTTGTAATAAGACCTTTCTCACCCCTAACTGAGGGAAATTTATTAAAACTCGTGATCCGCTGCAGGAAGCACAATGGTGAAGGTGGTGCCGCGCTCAGGCGCAGAATCGACCCAAATCCGCCCCATGTGGTTTTCCACAATTGACTTTACAATGGCAAGTCCCAGGCCCGTGCCGGGCGTCTCCGGCAGGATGTTGCTGGCCCGGTAAAATTTATCGAAGATGTAGGGCTGGTCCGATGGAGGGATACCCGGACCGTTGTCGTATACCCGCAAGATAACCTGGTCGCCCTGGTGTTGAGCGGAAAGGTGGATATACCCGCCGACCGGCGTGTATTTGATCGCATTGCCCACCAGGTTGGAGAGCATTTGCTTCAACCGCACCGGATTCCCCAGAACCAGTGGCATTTGCGCGGGGAGTTCCAATTCCAACCTCTGGCTTTTTTCCAGGGCACGCGGTCGCAGGCTCTCGATAATGAAGTGAATGACGGCTGGCAGGGGTACGAATTCTTTGCGGGAGTCGAAACCGGCTTCGATGCGCCCCAGATCTAATAAGTCGTTGATCAACGCGGTGATGTTCTGCACGCTGGCTTCAACCCGCCGGATGAATTCTTTTTGCTGGGCATTTACCGGGCCCACCCGGTCGAAAAGCTCCACATATCCCAGGATGGCAGTCAGCGGAGAGCGCAGGTCGTGGGAAACTGTGTTGACAAAGTCGCTCTTGATGCGGTCCAGCTCTTTCAGATGGGTGATGTCTTGCATGGTGATCACCAGGCCTACTTCAGAGATCGGGGTCGCCTGGGTATTCAAGACGCGCCCGTCTTCCAGAGTGATCTCCCCGCGATACGGTGAAGTCTGGTGAGCGTCGCTGAGCAGCTCCAACAGATCGTTGTTCTGGAAGATGTCTTCCAGCTGCCTGCCGGTGTATTCCTGATCGCCAATGCCAAAGGCCTCGCGCGCCGATGGGTTGATCAACACCAGGCGCCGGTCCGGGTCCAGGATGATGATGGCGTCTTTGATGCGTTTCAGGATGGTTTCGAGTTTGCTGCGCGCCAGCTCCGAGCGGGCAAAAGCCCGCGCGTTCTCGATGGCAATGGCGGCATGGTCTGCCAGGGCAGCTACCAGCGTGAGATGCGTTCCGGAAAATGGCTGTCCGATCTGGCGATGATCGACCCCTAAAACACCAATGGCGCGTTCCTGAACGATAAGCGGCACGTAGATCAGGCTGTGCACCAGGTAGCTGGTCATGATTTTCTGCGGGGTCTTCTCGTCTAGAATTACCGGCTTACGGCTATTGAGCGCTTTGCCCGCCAGTGTATCCTGTACGGGCACACGGAAGGTGCGTACAAAATCCTCCTGGAAGTTGCGCGCGGCGCGCACATACAGCTCCCCGCTGGCCTCGTCCAGCAATAGCAAGCTGCCCTCTTCAGCGCCGGTTAACTCCACCGCCGCATCCACTACGGCCTTCAACACGCTGTCGAGATCCAGGGAGGCGGAGATTGCATGCGAAATTTTTTGGAGCTCCTCTAAACCATCCAGCTTCTTCGCCAGGGAGCGGGTGTTGCGTTGCACTTCCCGGCGGGTCCAACCCAGCAGGTCACGGCGGCGCTGAATGGCGCGGCGCACAGCCTGCACCAGCTCGCCAGTGCGCACGGGCGGGTGCAGGTAATCCATGAAACCGGTGCGTAAGGCTTGCAGCGCCAGCTCTTCAGAGTGGTTGCTGGGTATGAAGATGATCGCCAGACTGGGATCGCGCTTCAGCAATGTCGATCCGATTTCCAAAGCCTGGGCCGGAGAGGCCTCTGAACCGGCAGGCAGGTTCTCCCCCAGGATGATTAGGTCGGGAGATTCGGAATGCACCTGGGCCTTGAGGGTTGCCGGGTCGGTGACCTGTACGATGTGATAGCCTGCCGGACCCAGGGCGGTGCGCTCCAGCAGTTGCGCCAGACCGGTATCTGGCAGGCATATCAGGATTTTTTCATTGCTCATACATTCACGGCAGCGGTATGGTTTTCAAAGCCTGGTCAATGCGCTGCAGCTCTTGCTGGAGAGCATGCAGTTGGCTGGCCCACGCGGGATTCTGCTGGCTGGCTTCGCTTGCCAGGAGCTCATTTATTGTTTTCTCTGCATTTTGCAGGGGGAGCTCAATTTCGTTGCGAATGGTACGCAGGGCGGCGTCTTTTTTGTGCTCCTTAGCCTGGATACGCTCCACCGCCCGCTGCAATGAAACGGCGCGTTCCTTCAGAGCCTTGAACAGGTGAGCGTTGACTATCGAGATCGAAGCGTAATCGGCAACTGCGCCCAATACAGCCTGGATATTAGGTCCAAAAGGCCTGGGCGCTTTGCGCACCACGGTGAGCAGTCCGACCACCTCAGCTTTTACTTTTACCGGCATGATCAGAGCGGATTGCCCCAGGCTGGCGATCTTGAAGCGCTGCAAGGGTTCGCCATGCAGGGAAAGCGGTTCGCCAGAGAGCGCTACCAGCGGGCTGATGCCATCATCCCAGGTTTTGTTCACTTTAGCGGCAAGAGATTGGGGCAGACCGCGCTGAGCGCCTAAAACGAACGACCTGGCGTTATCCTTGCGCACCAGCAGCCAGCCACTGTCGGCTTCCGCGGAGTAAACGGCCCCTTCCACAATTTTATTCATCAGGTTGGCCTGGTCGGTGACGGAGGTTACGGCTTTGCCGATTGCAAAAATGGTGGTCAGCTCGCGCACCCGGCGCTGAAGCTCCTGGTTTGCCAGGTTGAGCTGGCGAGCCAGCGCCTCCCGTTCCCGGCGCGCCCGCACCTGTTTGAGCACGCGCTCCACCGCAGAGACAATTTCAGGCTCGCGCACGGGCCAGATCAGGTAATCGGCGGCGCCTAAACGGAAAGCCTGGATCACGTCGCTTTCCATGCCTTTTTCTGCCATGACGATGACGGGGATTTCCAGCCCTTGCGAGGCAAGCGCTGCCAGAAAGTCTTTGCCGCTCAACCCCGGCAGCTTGAGATTGCACAAGATTAAGTCGGGGTACAGGCGGGCTGTATCCTGAATGGCGGTTGCCGCCGTGGTAACCACTGCGACCTGAAAACCCAGCGGCAGTAAAGTTTGCCGGGCGAATAAATCGCTGATTTCCGGGTTGTTTTCAATGAGCAAGATGCGTTCCGGCGCGGCTGGCATGGGCTTATCATAGCATGTTTAGATAAAAAACGGGAGAGATCGCAAACCGGCGCGATTGGGTTAGAGTTTTATAAATATTCGCCAAGACGCTTGACTTTGTATACCGGACGCGCATACAATCATAAGTGATATGGTAACTCATCCATAAACTGGGGCTTGGGGTTCATGGGCAGGCATTCCCTGCTTGTGGACCCTTGTTTGTCCCCACCGTCGATGCGCTATGGAATATAAGGACTATTACAAAATTTTAGGTGTAGACCGAAAAGCAAGCAAAGATGAAATCAAACGCGCGTATCGGAAACTGGCCCTCAAACACCACCCTGACCATAACCCGAACGATAAACAAGCCGAAGAGAAATTTAAAGAAATCAACGAAGCCAATCAGGTCTTGAGTGACCCGCAGAAGCGCGCCCGTTATGACCAGCTGGGTGAATCGTACAGCCGCTGGCAGCAACGCGGCGGCCCCCCGGGAGGCTTTAATTGGGATGAGTGGTCTACAGCTCCGGGTGGCAACGTGCGCGTGGAGGTGGGCGATCTGGAGGACCTCTTCGAGGGCGGCTTTTCCGAATTTTTCAGGCGGGTTTTTGGAGGCATGCCCGAAGCCGGAACTGTCCGCACGCGCCGCAGCGGGACGGCTGGACGCCTGGAGCCTACGCCGGTTGAATATCCCATGACGATCAGCCTTTGGGAGGCTTATAAAGGCACTACCCGCTTGATCGAGGTGGATGGGCGCCGCCTGGAAGTGCGCATACCGGCAGGCGCGCGCACCGGCACTAAAATCCGTGTAGCCGATGCCGTGGTTTCCCCAGGGGGTCGAAAGAATGATCTGTTCCTGGTGATTCAGGTAGCGGACGACCCAAACTACGAGCGCAAAGGCAATGACCTGTACATGGACATCGAAGTGGACCTGTACAAGGCTGTGCTGGGCGGTGAAGTAACGGTGAAAACGATGGGTGGAGATGTGGTGCTGACGATACCCGCCGGCACACAGCCCGGCCAGACGATTCGTTTATCGGGGCGAGGCATGCCGCAACTAAAAAATGTTCAAACGCATGGCGATCTATTTGCGCGCGTCAAGGTAAAAATCCCGCGCAAGCTCAGCGAGCGCCAGCGCGAACTCTTTGAAGAATTGGCGAAATTGAAATCATGAAATCTGTCCGGCGCTGGAAAGTTGCCATTTTAATCGGGATGCTCTTATTGGCGTCTCTGACTTGCGGAATATTAACCCCCTCGCCTGGAACGATCCCTGCTCCGGTGGTTGCCACCCGTGTGGCCGTCACGGTTGTAGCCCCGGTTTACCTGCCCCCGGCGGCAGATGTGGTGCCCTTGCAGGATACGCTGGTGCAAATTTATGAAAGAGTGAACCCTGGGGTGGTAGCGCTGCGGGTGCTCACTGAGCAGGGCGGCAGCCTGGGATCCGGTTTTGTCATCGACGATCAGGGTCACATTGTCACCAATTACCATGTCATCGAAGGTGTTACCGAACTGGAAGTGACTTTCTCAGACGGGTATAAGACGCGCGGCGAAGTGATCGGGACTGACCTCGATTCGGATATCGCAGTGATCAAAATCCAGGCGCCCCCTGAGGGACTGTATCCATTGACCCTGAGCGATTCAGACCCGTTAAAAGTTGGACAGGCAGTCATTGCCATCGGAAATCCTTTTGGCTTCGATGGCACCATGACTATGGGGATTATCTCAGCCCTTGGACGCGCCATGGAATCGCTGCATGAATCCCCTAGCGGTCAGTTGTTCTCTGCGGGTGATATCATCCAGACCGACGCGGCGATCAACCCCGGCAATTCCGGCGGTCCGCTGTTGAATTTGAATGGAGAAGTGATCGGGGTCAACCGCGCCATCTTCACGGAAAACTTTTCCGAATCTGGACAGCCGGTGAATACCGGTATCGGTTTTGCCATTTCCATCAATATCGTCAAGCGAGTGGTCCCTTTCTTGATTAGCGAAGGGAAATACGATTACCCTTACGTGGGGATATCCAGCTTGAATGATATTTCGCTGCTGGTTCAAGAAGCCTTGGACTTGCCGCGCTCGATCGGGGTGTACGTTACGGATGTGAATTCTGATGGCCCGGCGGATCGGGCTGGATTGATCGCCGGCAGTCGCCCCAGTTCGCTCCCGGGTATCCTCTCGGGAGGCGATTTAATCATTGCCATAGACCAGGTGGAGGTGAAATCTTTCGCTGATTTTATCAGTTACTTGCTGCGCAATAAAAGCCCTGGCGATGAGGTTATCCTGACTGTATTGCGTGGCGATCAAGAGTTGTTGCTCCCGCTCGTGTTGGATAAACGCCCAGGACCCTAACCCATCTTTTCTAAACGGAGGCGACCATGTTGACTGAGAACGATTTGAATGAATTGCTGGAGTTCCAATCGCAGGCCCCGGTGCTCAGCGTCTATCTGAATACAGACCCGGCAGATGGGAATGCAGAGGTGCATAAGCTGCGCCTGAGAAGCATGCTCAAAGAAGTGGACCTTCAGGAGGATGTTGCGGTCGTAGAACGGTATTTCGATCACGAATTTGACTGGTCGGGGCGGAGCGTGGCGTTGTTTTCTTGTGCACAAGCGGGTTTTTTGCGGGTATATCCATTAGCGGTAGCAGTACGCAGCCGGGTGCGCGTGAGCGACCGGCCGCATGTCAAACCTTTGGCAGATGTATTGGATGCTTACGGAGGCTATGGGGTGGCGCTGGTCGATAAGCAAGGGGCGCGCCTGTTTTATTTTCACCTGGGGGAATTGCGCGAACAAGATGGCGTGTTGGGCGAAGCCGTGCGTCACACCAAGCGCGGCGGCGGATCGCAAAGTCCCGGGCGGCGCGGTGGAGCTGCCGGGCAAACCAATTATGTAGAAGAGGTGGCAGAGCGCAATATCAAAGATGCAGCCGATTTCTCCGCTCATTTTTTCAGCGAGAACAACGTACGCCGGATTGTTATAGGCGGAACGGATGATAACCTGGCAGTCTTTCGCGCCCACCTGCCCAAGGCGTGGCAGAGCCTGGTAGTAGGGACCTTTGCCATGAGTATGACCGCCAGTCACAGCGATGTGCTGGCGCGCGCCATGCAGATCGGGCGCGAAGCCGAGCACAAGCGCGAGGCTAGGCTGGTAGAAGCTGTGGTTACGGGGGCAGCCAAAGGCCGCGGCGGGGTGGTACAGCTCGAAGAAACATTGAATGCCGTGCACCAGGGGCGCGTGCAAACTTTGCTGATCCAGGATGGTTTGCGAGCGCAGGGCCGGCGATGTAAGAGCTGCGGCTACATCACCACTCAAGCTGATGGCGCCTGCCCGTTTTGCGGTGGGTCATTCGGGGTCATTCCGGACGCGGTCGAGCTTGTGGTGCGGCGAGTGATGCAATCGGGCGGTGAGGTGGAGGTGCTACACGACAATCCCACGCTGACCCAACATGGGGGCATTGGAGCGCTGCTGCGCTATTAGATAGTCTGATCTCGCGTGTGTACGGCGGCGAAGCCGCCGTACACACCAAACCAATCCTCAAGGCTTTGCGAAGAAGGCATTCTCCAATTCCAGCAAGTCGGTTGCCAGGACATCCAGGTCAGATACCGCCGCGTTGGTATTGTCTCCAATCCCTTTGAGAGCCAACGCCAGGCGTTCCCGCATATCCACAGCCGTCTGTTGGTGCTCTGGGTCTAACAACGCAGACAGCTCTTCCAATGTCTCATCGGTCTTGCTGAGAGCGATGCGCGCTTTGCTGGGATCATTCTGCGCCAGCGCCAATTGGGCCGCGGCGACGTCGGACCTGGCGCTCAGGATGTAAACGTGCAAATGGGCGCTGTCCAGCGCGGCCTGCAATTCCTGGTTTTTTGCCTCTAACGTCGATACCGTTAGCCCGCGCTGCTCCAGCCCGGCGATCTCTTGATTGGCATTTTCCATATCGTTCCGGGCCTGTTCCTGGACCTGGATCAACTCTTGTTGAGCTTGCTTTAGCTGGTTGGCGACGGGCCGGTAAAGAAAATACACGCTAAGCAGCACCCCCAGGCCCATAACGATCAGGAAGGTCAGCACCCAGCGCGGCAAGCGCGCCCAGAAACCGCGCGGTGGGCTCGGTTTGGGTGGGCTCTGCTTGGTGGGGGTGGGAGCAGGCGTGGGTGGTTGAGCTTCAGGTAAGGCGTTGTCTTTAGGGGTTTCGTCCACGAGCAAGTCTCCTTATTAAAGGTAGGTGTTACGCAGTTCATGGGAAAATTGGGGGAGTTTGGGCGGGCGTAGCCCGCCCAAACTCCCCCATAACCCCTCCAACTGAGTAAGTCCTAAAAGGTTACGCAGTTCGGGTGGGTTCTTTGTGGGGCAGTTGATTCACCTTCATTCAGACCCGGTAAGCTGCTCCCATTTTTGGCGTAACCATTCCAGAATCTCATTATAACTGGGAGTGCGCTCTTTCAATTCCTCAATCCAGGCGGTTATTTTTTCTGCTCGTTCGTTTAGCGCTTTCAACCAGCCGATGGTTTCAGACGGGCTGGATGGACTGCCACCCGGGGATTCTATCTTTTGACCTTGCTCACTGACCTTATCCAGGTCTAGCGGCTGGTTGCGTACGGCCCCCACCTGCTGCTCGAGCCTGTCAAACTGCGCATCCACAAACTGCACCAGGCGCTCGATCCAGGTGGGAGAGACCGGTTCGTTGGCTGGAAGCACGCGGCTGGCGAGCGCCAGAATGAGCATGGTGGCTGCGCCTGCCAGCAGGATCGCAACCAGGCTGGTGCTCAGAGACAGACTGATAGATTTTAACAGGGATTGCAGCCCGGAAGGCCGGCTCTCGATGGGAATAAAATTTTCCGCCGGTGGATCCTGAGGGTGCGCCTGCTCCCAGGCGAGCCAATCCTGGGCCCCCGGTGAAACTGCCGCTGGCGCGTCCGCTGGCACAGGGGAATGCTCGCTGTCCTCAACTGCCGGTTCCGGCGCAGATGGGTGCAGGTTAGCGAGTGAATCAGGATCCTGGGTCATGGCGATAACCAGTTTGGAGCAATTCGGGGCGGTTATTCCCCGTCTGGAAAAAGGTTAGAACGCCGGTAGTAAGCGGGATGAATGCGCGGTGTAAACAACCGGTAGAGAAACACTCCGAATAAGAAGCCGCCAATATGCGCCCACCAGGCTACGCCTCCCATCCCGGCAGCGCTTTGCACGTTGAGTGCGGCAATCCCGGAGAATAATTGCGAGATAAACCAAAAACCCAGGTATAACAGGGCGGGGACTTCGATAAACCAGGGGAATAAAAAAATCGGGATGAGCGTGACGATGCGCGCGCCCGGGAATAAGATGAAATAAGCTCCAAGCACGCCGGCAATCGCCCCGCTGGCACCAATCGCAGGGATGCGGCTGCCCGGGTCTACCACGGCTTGCAGGATGCCAGAAGCTAACCCGGATAATAAGTAAAAGAACAGGTAGCGCCCTGAACCCATGCGGTCTTCCACATTATCCCCAAAGATGAACAAGATCCACATATTGCTCAAGAAATGGACCCAGCCGCCGTGCAGGAACATATGGGTCGCCAGCGTGATCAGGGCGCCGGGATTTGCCAGCAGCGCCTGGGGGTTTGTCAGATTGAGTTGAGCCGGGACCATGCCGAAGGCAAAAATAAAGCGGTCCAGCGCGGTGGGGGACAGGCTGACCTCGAAGAGGAAGACCGCCGCGTTAATGCCGATCAAGATCAGGTTGATAATAGGAAACGAATAAGAACGGATCGTATCGCGCAGAGGTAGCATCTGAAGATAAGTATAATCCGGTTTGTCTGTTTCTGCGGAATCACAGACCTTCCGACTCCATTAATCCCCTGAACCGGGTAACTTTTAAAAGAGGTGCTGCGAGCGTCTATGGCTCGCAGCACCGTCTCGATCCTACGGTAAATCAGGGGGGGAGGGATAACGTCTACCCAGCCAGGACTTTAATGGTCTTGGGGCGATGGGCTTCAGCTTTGGGAACGTTCAGGGTCAACACGCCGTTCTTAATGTTGGCTTCCGCTTTGGCGGGATCCAGAGCAGTGGGGAGGGTAATCAGGCGGCTGAAACGTCCTGCAGGCAGCTCGCACACCAGGTATTTGCTGTTTTCCAGCTCAACCGTCTTGAATTCACCGCGCAGGGAGACGGTATTGTTGATAATCTCGATGCTCAGATCTTCGGCTTCCAGTCCGGGCACCAGGGCGGTAATCTGATACGCTTCGTCTTCGGCGCGCACATCCACCGCCAGGAGCATTTCGCGCTCCATATTGGAGGTTTCGCTGATGGTGTCCTCGAACATGCGGTTCATGGCTTCGCGCAAGCCGGCGATGCGGCGGTAGGGGGAAATGTACATGGTCATTGGGAATCTCCTTTTATAAAATTGATCAGTCCGGGTTTAAATCCGTCGTTTCAGTTTTTGTTGTTCCAATGGTATCGCACCAATATCAGAGCAACGCAAAAGGAATATACACGTTTTGTTAGAACTTTTCCAAAACGAATGAGCGGCGCACTTTAGGGAGGAATCCAGGCGCCTGGAGAGACCTATGGACGGTTTGCCAGCAGGATGAGCAGGGGGGAGGTTGGCGAAAGCGGCGATTGGTCGTAATCTCCGAAGGCAGCGGAAAAGCGCAAGCCGGCGGCTTGTAACTCTTCTTGATATATCTCCAGCGAGGCCAGCTCGTGGCGGGCTTGCATGCTCAGGCGCTGCACGCGCCCATCTGGCAGCAGGTGATCGTAATGCCAGGTGAGGGTGAGATGCCGAGCGCTGCGCTCCCAGGCGCTGCTCACCTGCACCGGCTCGCCATCCAGCGGATGTGGGAAGTGCTCTTCCACCTCTGCCCGGCTGCGGCGCGGCAGATTCTGAAGGAAAGCCGGGTTTGGCAGGCTGATCGCCAGCAAGCCTCCCGGCTGCAGGTGTTGGAGGATGCACCCCAAGGCAGACCGGCGCTGTGCAGCGGAGAGCATGCTGAAGGTGTTGCATGGAATGATCACCAGGGCAAAGCGCAGAGCCAGGTTGAACTTGACCATGTCTGCTTGCAGCAAGCTCACCCGGGAGGCTGCTGCGGGCTGCAGGCTGTTTTTTAAATAAGCCAGCATGGCGGCGTTGAGATCCAGACCCACGATGCGGCGTCCGGATTGTGCCAGCGGGAGCAGCACCCGGCCGGTGCCGCAACCCAACTCCAAAATGGGATCACCCTGGCAGGCAGCCAATTCCAGCCAAAGCGGCAGGTCTTCCGCATGGCGGCTGTGATGGGTATGGTAGAGTAAGGCCAGAGCATTCAACATCGTTTATCCCACCAACTGCGTAAGCCCTATCTAGTTAAAGGGTTTGCAGGCATCGATTCTCCTTGACGGTAATGGCCTGTTTACATTATACTCACAGCGCTCGGGGCGTAGCGCAGTTCGGTAGCGCACCGCGTTTGGGACGCGGGGGTCGGCGGTTCAAGTCCGCCCGCCCCGACCTTTATGGAGGCGATGTCGTGGCTAGAATAAAGTTCGACGGCGTGATCGAGTCCGTCCATTATAAACCGAATGGTGAAGTGGATTGGGTGCGGGCTTACGTGCGCAGGGGACCGACTTTTTCGGACCACTTGTTAATCGACCGGAATACCCTGGTTGAGCGCCTGAAAGCGGGTAAACGGTACGTGGTTGGGCGGCGGAAGGAACGGTTAGGCAGCACATTCGAGGTCTCTGAGCCGCTGCGCATGATCGTCAAAGGGGATAAAACTGTGCTGGCTGTCGGCGATGGGGAAGCGGACCGCGACCGCCTTCAAGGTGTCCCCCTGATATAGAACATCCCGGAATTGTTCAGATGATTAAAGAAAAACAGGTTGTTCGGCGCTGAAACCGCCGAACAACCTGTTTTTTTTCGAGCTTCCCAGTGGGGCATAGACGATCGTGACTGAAAGGGCTGCCTGTCACAATTGTTTGGTTGTCAGAATTGCTAAGTGGCTTATAATTTGGGGATGCCAACACCGTTTTACCATTTAAGCCTGGCAGGCGAGCTGATGCAGCATCCCCAACTGCCCGGCAGCGTTCGGGAGATTTTGCTGCAGCACAAAGGCGCGTTCTTGTTTGGCAACACGGCTCCCGATGTGCAGGTGGTCTCTGGTCAAAGCCGCGCGGAGACGCATTTCTTCGATCTGCCCATCCGGCCCGGAGACCCGCCAGCCTGGGAACTGATGCTGAGCCTCTACCCATCATTGGGCTATCCGGGCAGGCCCCCTACCGCTCAGGCAGCTTTTCTGGCCGGCTATATTTGCCACCTGCAAGCCGACTGGTTCTGGGTCTTGGAAGTGTTTATGCCTGTCTTTGGCCTGCGCGCCAATTGGGAAACGTTTGCCCGGCGACTGTACCTGCATAATGTGCTGCGCTCGTACCTGGATCGCGAGATCCTGGCTGGCATCCGTGACAGCGCGGGCGTAGAGCTCAGCCGCGTGCAGCCGACCGGCTGGCTGCCATTTGTGCAGGATCGTTACCTGGCTGAATGGCGTGATTTACTGGCAGGGCAGTTGCAGCCGGGCGCAGATATTCGCACGGTGGAGGTGTTCGCCCAACGCCAGGGCATTTCGCCGCAAGAATATTACCGCCTGCTCGACTCGCAGGCTGAAATGGACGCTGAGATCTTTTCCCGGTTACCCCGCCGGGCGCTGGATGAATATCGCGTGCGCCTGGTGGAGAAGAATGTGCAATTTTTGCAGTCGTATCTCGAGACCCAGAGGATTGTCACTTCCGCGTAACCCGGGTGTGAACCGTTTTGCGCCGCGCCTTATGGGCGGGAACAGGAGTCCAGCATGAGAGTGATTGAAAACCCCAAAGACAAAGAGAAACGCACCTCATTGAACCGTCTGGATGAGATGATCAGCTCCCTGCGACTGGGAAAGGGATGGTCGCAGGACATGAAAGCCCAGGACGGCGTGGTCTCTGCTTTAGAGAAGCTGCTGGACAACAAGTATGTGTTGCTATGCAACGTAGAGCTCGAGGGTCTGGATGTCCCGATCCCATTAGTATTGGTAGGTCCAACGGGAGTGCGGGTGTTGTACCCCAGCGCGGCGCGCGGCGTTTTCAGGGCTCGAGGGGATGTTTGGGAACAATTGGAGAACAACCAGCAGGTTTTTCGCCCGGCGACGCCAAACCTGCTGGCGCGGGCGATCTTGATCGCGCGCGCAGTAGCGGCATTCCTGGTTGGGCGCGAGATGCCTATGCCTGAAATCGAGCCGGTGTTGATCTTCGTGGATCCTGGCACCCACGTCGATGCCGTTCGTCCGGAAGTGCGCGTGCTCACGATGGATGGGCTTGAGCGCTATCTGTCGGGAATAGTGCAAAGCCGGGCCTTCCTGGACAAGGAAGACGTACAAAAAATCGTGAATTTATTCATGCATTCGATGGGCCATCCCGGAGAAGGGGAGGGCGCAGCCCCTGAACACGATGCCTTCTCTTTTACCGATGAAGGTGAACGCCCGTCCTCCACCATTCTGGACCGCCTGCCGCGCGGCGAGCGCATGGTCTCCACGCTGAATAAAATCCCCTTCAGTACGCGCCAATGGGTGCTGCTGGGATTGATGGTGATCGTTAATATCCTCATCCTGGTGGGCTTCGTGCTCCTTATCCTGCTGACATCTTAAGCGAGCGTCATTCATTGGCTATTCCTTTCCTGTCGATCATTATTCCCGCCCTGAACGAAGAGCGGCGATTACCCAATACCCTCGACCAGGTGGCTGCCTTTTTACAGGTGCAAAATTACACGGCTGAGGTGCTGGTGGTTGAGAATGGCAGCCACGACCGCACGCTGGCGATCGCCCAATCCTACGCGCAGCGCTATTCCTATCTGCGCGTGCTGCAGCGAAAGGATCCTGGCAAAGGAGGAGCGGTGCGCATGGGCATGCTGGAGGCCTGCGGTGAATATCGTTTTATGTGCGACGCCGACCTTTCCATGCCCGTGGGTGAGATCAACCGTTTCTTGCCGCCAGCTTTAACCGGATTTGAGGTTGCCATCGCCTCTCGCGAGGCTGCTGGATCGGTGCGATATGATGAGCCGAACTATCGCCACCTGGGCGGGCGAGCGGTGAACACAATGATTCGCATGCTGGCGTTACCTGGCTTGCAAGATACGCAATGCGGTTTTAAGTGCTTCCGCAACGATGTGGCAGAAGACCTGTTCCGCGCCCAGACGATCCTGGGCTGGTCCTTTGACATCGAGCTGCTCTACGTTGCGCGCCGGCGCGGGTATCGCATTGTCGAGATACCCGTTCCCTGGCATTTCAACCCGGAAAGTAAGCTGAACGTCGTGCAAGATGCGTTCAAGATGCTGTTCGATATTTTCAAAATCCATCTCAACGCCTGGCGAGGCAAGTATGAGGGCTAAGTTCGAGGCTGCCAGCCTGCCAGCGGCTCCAAATTTCTCTTTCGAGGCAGATCTTTGGCAGTGTGGCAGGCAATGGATTGCTGGCGTCGATGAAGCCGGGAGGGGCGCATTTGCCGGGCCGGTAGCTGCCGCCGGGGTCATCTTTCTGCCGGAACGAGACCTGGCGGATCGATTGTCCGGCGTGCGGGATTCCAAACAGATGACTCCCCGCGCCCGCCAGACCTGGGCGCTCGTTATCCGCCAGGCAGCGTTCACCTGGGGAGTGGGTTATGCCAGCGCGCAAGAGATCGACGCGCTCGGCATTGTGCCTGCCACTCGTCTGGCGATGCAGCGCGCGCTGGAGAAGCTCTCTCCGCAGCCCGAACACTTGCTGGTCGATTACCTGGAACTGCCTGAAGTGGACGCGCCCCAAACCCCCCTGGTCAAAGGGGACGCGCGTTCGCTCAGCATTGCGGCGGCATCGATCCTCGCCAAGACGGCGCGCGATGCTTTCTTACTGGAGCTGGATGACCAGTACCCCGGATATGGTTTTGCCAGGCATAAGGGCTACGGCACCGCAGCCCACCGTGCAGCCTTGGAATCCCTGGGCCCCTGCCGCGAGCATCGCCTGAGCTTTGCTCCTCTGGCAGCTATGAAGGAGGTCTCTCGATGAGCGAAAAGAAACGCTGCCCCTACGGCTTGTGGGAGAGCCCGTTGACCGCGCTCAGTATTGGGCGCGGACTGCGCTTTTCGGACGTCGCCTGGGACCAGGATGGTACCCTGGTGTGGCACGAAGGCCGTTCCGACCGCGGGACGCTGGTGATGCAGCCGCCCGATGGTCAGGCGATGCGCGATCTGAACAGCGATTATGCCATACGCGCCCGCGTGGGGTATGGCGGAGGCGATTTTAGCCTGGGCGAGGGATATGCTTATTTCATCGAAGCAGCCTCAGGCAGCGTGTATCGCCAGCCGCTGCGCTCCGGGCTGGCGGCGGCGCTCACGCCTGCTTTTGGGCAGGCTGCTGACCCGCGCCCCTCTCCCGACGGGCGATGGCTGGTCTACGTGCACAGCCATACAGGCCACGATTGCCTGGTGCTGGTCGATGCACAAGGCAGCCTGTGGCCTCAAAAGTTGACGGAGGGCTACGATTTCTACATGCAGCCGACCTGGCACCCGGATTCAAAGCAGCTGGCCTGGATTTCCTGGGATCACCCCAATATGCCCTGGGATGGCGCCTGGCTGCACCTGGGGTCTTTAGACAGGCGCTATCCGGGGCTGCCCGTCTTGGAGCAGGAGCGCGTGATTGCTGGGGGTGAATCCATCTCGATCTTTCAGCCAGAGTTCAGCCCGGATGGGCGCTGGCTGGTTTACGCCAGTGACCAGGATGGCTGGTGGCATCTCTATCGGTACGATCTGCAAGGCGGTGATCAACGCGCCTTGACCAGCGGCGAGTTTGAACATGCTGCGCCTGCCTGGAATCAGGCCCGGCGCACGTTTTGTTTTACGCCGGATGGGAATAGCCTGGTCGTCATCCGCAACCAGAAGGGCTTTGCCAGCTTGTGGTGGGTGGAGCTGGCATCGGGCGAAGCCCGGCGCATCCCGTTGGATGAAGAATATACCTGGTTGGAGCAACCTGCCATCTCGCCGGACGGAAAACAGGTGGCTTTACTGGCCTCGGGTGGGCGCATGCCCGCCCGCGTGATCGTAAGCAGCCTGAATGGCAAAGTGCGCGTGGCGCGTCGTTCCAGCGCCGAGGAAATCCCCGCACAGGCTTATTCCATGCCGCAGGTGATCGAATGGCGCGGCGGTCAATCCACATCCTCTTACGGGTTGTTTTACCCGCCTCACAGCCAACAGGTTGAGTGGGATGGCCCGGCGCCTCTGGTGGTGATCGTGCATGGCGGACCCACCAGCCAACGCACGGCGGCATTCGACCCCCAGGTGCAGTTTTTCACCAGCCGCGGTTACGCGGTGCTGCAGGTGAATTTTCGCGGCAGCAGCGGCTACGGGCGCGCCTACCGGGAACAGCTGTATGGAAATTGGGGGTTGTATGACGTGGAGGATTGTATCAATGGCGTGAAGTACCTGTCTGCACGCGAGCTGGTGGATGGCGAGCGGGCGGTGATCATGGGAGGCAGCGCGGGCGGATTCACGGTTTATCAGACCCTGGTGGATCACCCCGGTTTCTTCAAAGCCGGTGTGGCCCTGTATGGCATCACAAACCAGTTCAGCCTGGCGCTGGCGACCCACAAATTTGAGGCGCATTACAGCGATCGTCTGTTAGGCCCGCTGCCGCAGGCTGCGGACCTCTACCGCCAGCGTTCGCCGATCTTCTTTGCCGACCGGATTCAAGACCCTGTGGCAATTTTCCAGGGGGAGGTGGATGAGATAGTGCCGCGCGCCCAATCGGATGAGCTGGTGGCGTCGCTGCGGCGGCGCGGGGTGCCGCATATTTACCATGTCTACCCGGGCGAAAGCCACGGTTTTCGCAAGAGCGAAACCATCCAACACTTCTACGAGCAGGTGGAGCGGTTTTTGCTGCAGTACGTGATCTATGCTTAGCGTCTATCCGAAGGACCCTGGACACCCCACTTCCCCCAATTTTCGGATGCGTTCCTGGATGATCTTAACGCCAGCGACCCGGTTCGGCGCGCTGGCGCCCTTGAGTTTGCATCCAGGATCCGCGCAGTGAGTCCAGCTCAGTGCTCAGCGCCATCCAGTCGCGCACCAACAGCACGAATCCGGGGCCCTGCCGGGAGAACATTTGGGGGGCCAGGAACAGGCGCAGCAGGGTCCGAGCGACAGGATATTGCAGCAGCTCAACGACCACGACCGTCATACCATAGAAAGGCTCGAACAAACGGCGCTGCGCCCAGCTGGCCTCCGCAGGCGGGTAAAGCTGGAGGAAGTCAGCCGGGTGGATGCTGCGCACCCGCCGGTAGGAAATGCGCAGGTGTAAGAAGGGGGTAATCAGTCGCAAATGGTCCTGGCGCGCCTGCACATAGGCCATATTGTGCGCTACAAATGTAAACAGGGAGAACGCCAAGGCGACCCCCGCACCCACCGCCAGCCATAGGTTATCCGGCGCATCCAGGATTTGGATATTGCCGAACCAGGCCCATCCCCAGATTGCCAGCATCAACAGGCCCAGCACCAGTGTGGAGGCCCATAAGCGGTTCATCACGCGATGATAGATCAGTAATGGATGGCGGGCGCCGGCTTTGCGTGGATTTTTCATGTTCGTCCCTGTATCCTAAGAACCATAGGCGCTGTTCAGGAAGTTGCCGCGCTCCGGTCTGGCGAAGGCAGGTCGGCATAATAAGCGCATAAGTGCGTCAGCGGGCAGATAGCGCAATTCGGACGGCGCGCCTGGCACACTTCACGACCCAGGCGGATCAGGTTGAGGTGAGCCGCGTAGTACGTTTCGGCGGGAAGCAGGCTTGCCAGATGCTCGTGGGCTTGCTCGGCGGTCATTGCAGGAGGGCGCAACCCAATGCGCCCGCTCACACGGTAGATATGGGTATCCACCGGAAAGGCGGGTTTTCCCAGGGAGAATTGCAACACGATAGCGGCTGTCTTTGGGCCAACGCCTTTAAATTGCACCAGCCATTGGCGCGCCTGTTCTGCGGGCAGATCATTCAGAAAATCCAGGCTCAACTCGCCCCGCTGTGCGGTAATTTCTCGCAGCACATTCTGGATGCGCGGGCCCTTTTGATTCGCCAGCCCGGCAGGGCGGATGGCTTCGATCACCTGGCGCTCGGGGGCATCGCGCACGCTTTCCCAGGATGGAAAGCGCGCCCGCAGGGACTGAAAAGCGCGGTCGCGGTTGGTGTCGTTGGTGTTTTGGGAGAGGATGGTGGAGACCAGCTCGTCCAGCGCGGGCAGCGGCATGCGCCACTGCGGGTTCCCGTAGCGCTCCAGGAGGGCCTGGTGGACCGCGAGGGCGCGCTGATTAAGATCCATCGAGCTGAAAGCAAGGCCGGCCTTGACCGACCTCGATCTTACGCCAGTTCAAAACCGGCACCTGAGGGCCAAATTGTGACAGCGCCTGCATCTGAGCGGGTGTGAGAGCGCCCAGCTGGCGCAGAATCTCCAAAGCTACCCCCGAACGGGCACGCCCGCGCGGGTCGCCGTCGGAGATCTTGAAGGCGATGCCCAAGGCGGGGGAACCGGGCCGCAGCGCGCCTGGCAGCAATCCCAGACCCTGATAGCCCTCGGCGCCACCCTTGGCGATGATCTGCCCTCGCGCAGCCTGCATTAAGTGCGTATCGAATGAGTCCGGACCGCCAACCATCTCCGGGAAGGCAGTCATGGCAGCCGTGATCGTACGGCAGGCGGCTGCGCGCGCGGCTGGGGCGACGCCCCCAGCCTGCGGGTCGCACAAGCGGGCAAAGGCCAGGGCGGTGTTCAATAAGGGCACAGCGAAATTGGGGGCAGAGCAGCCATCCACGCCGATAGCTACCTGGTCACGGGGCAGGTTGCACATTTCGGCAAAGGCCTGCAGGATTTCTTCCTGGATGGGATGCTGCAGCTCTAGATAGCCAGCCTTGGGGAATCCTTGCATCACAGCGCTTGCCAGCATGCCTGTATGTTTGCCGGAGCAGTTGTGCCGGTTTGGGGTGGGCTGCTCGCCGCGCTGGCGCATGGCTTCCAGGGTGGGGGCATGGAAAATGGGATGCACGCCGCACATCAGGTCAGCCTCGGTTACGCCGGTCTTGGCTTGAATGCCCAGCACGGTGGATACGTGCTCGTCGGTGCCGGAATGCGAGGCGCACATCAGGGCGATTTCTTTTTGGGTGAGGCCAAAATGCGCGGGTCCTCCCCGCTCAATAAATGGCAAGGCCTGGAATGGCTTGGCAGTGGAGCGCAGGTAGGTGACGACTTGCGGATCCCCCAACGACCCTACCAGGCGCCCGCTTGAATCGACAACCGCCAGCGCGCCAAAGTGGATCGATTCGACGGTATCCCCCCGGGTGAGCTCAAAGATGGGTTGGTAGGCAGTTGGCGGCATCTTGGCTCAGCCCTCGACTTCCTCGAAACCGATATGATCCAGTGATCCAGCTTGCTGGTAATAGCGAGTGTAATACTGAAACATCCCCGAGTGCAGTCGCTGCGAATATTGTTCCTGGTATTTAGCGGGAAAAGTTATCTCATTCAGCAGGTTAGGGGCCAGGTTGGCGGTGGCTTCGGCTGGCGCGTTGCGCTTTACCAGGCGTTCCATGCCTTTATGGATATTCTTCAGAAAGCGCTGCTGGGCGCGGACAGCATCTACGCCCACTGGGCCGTTGCGCCCGCTGATAATCGTATAATCGCGATAACCCTTGATCAGTACGTCGAGGGTTTCGATCCACACCGGCAAGTCTGCGAAGGATAAGAAGGGCGGCTGATCTGGGGTGACGGCATCACCAACGAAGACCACGCGCTCGCTGGGGATGATGACCCAAATGGAGCCTACAGCCGGACCGGGGTGGTGCTCCAATATCACCTGGGGACCACCCCAATGGAGCATCATCCGGTCGGAAAAGGTGATATCCGGAGAGGCCCAGCGCGTCCCGATGGCGTCATCGTAGGCTTCCCACTCCGAACCACTCTCCATACCTTGCCCCTTAAAGATCATGGGGCGATTGCGAAAGATCTGGGCTGTCATCTGGTGTGAAATGACGGTGACCTCCATGGCGCGTACACCCAGGGTGCGATCCAGGTGGGCATCCAGCGAGACCAGCAGGCGGTTCGCTCCACCGCGCTGGTTGAGCAGCGCCGCTCGCCATGATCGGGCGTCTTCGGCGCGCAGTGGCGCATCGATCATAATGGTGCCGTGAGAAAAAACCAGGGCGCCCAATGTGACACCCAGGTAGGAGTCTTCATAATATATTGAGGGTTTAATTTGTTGCATAGGATAACCGCAGGGTAAGAAGGGAGAGGATTACAATCCGGTAGGCTATGTGATCTTGACGCTGGGGAGGGTGAATTTGAAGCAGGCGCCGGTTTCAGGTCCATCTTCAATCCAGATGCGCCCATCGTGGGCTTCGATCGCCAGGCGGCAAAAAGCCAGCCCCAGGCCCAGACCCTTAGGACCGCCTCGGCCATGCAGCCGGGTAAATTTATCGAAAATGCGCTCGCGATCGCCGGGTGGGATGCCTGGACCCGTATCTTGCACCCACATTAAAACTTTTTCGTCATCCTGGCTGGCGCCAATATAGATTTTGCTGTTTGCCGGGCTGTATTTGACGGCGTTTTCCAGCAGGTTGGTGAGCACCCGGCAGATCATATCGGCGTCCACCCAAACCTCCGGCAGATCGGAGGGGACTATGGTGGCAATTTCTTGATTCTTGTTCTCGATCATGGGCAGGATGTTCTCCACCGCATCATTTGCCAACGAGAGCGCGGTGACGAGCTGGCGGGTGACGATAGGTTGACCGGCTTCCAGCCTGCGGATATCAAGCAGCGAATTGGTTAGGCGCTGGATGCGGTCGGTGGACCGGATAGCGATCTCGAGCAGCGATTTTTGGGTGGCGTCGGCGTCCTTTTCTGCCATCGCATCCAAAACATCCAGGCTGGAGACCACGTTTGCCAGCGGAGAACGCAGGTCGTGGTAAATCATTGAGATCAGGTCATTGCGCAGGTTATCCAGGTGCTTCCTTTCGGTGATATCGCGCAAGATCCACTGCAGGTGGGGCACGCCTTCGATCAGCACTTTGCGGGCGTAGACCTGAACGGGGACTTCACGCCCCCCTTCAATTTGCAGGGCGGTCTCGTAGTTGATGGTTTCGCCCGAGGTGAGGTTTCTGAAATGTTCTCCCACCATGGCAACATCTACTACGTGGAAATCCTGAATATTATGGCTATACAGAGCATCTGGCTCGAGCCCTGTGATCCCCGCCACCTGGCGGTTGGCCTCCAGGATCTGGCCCTCAGGATCGGTTACCAGGATGGGATCGATACTGTCTTCAAAAAGCTCACGGTAGCGTTGGTGGGCAGCTTGCTGGCTTTCAAAAAGCTGGGCATGGTGAATGGCGGTGCCTGCCAGGCTGCCAATGCCGGTGAGCACCAGGAGCGCATCGGGGTCGAATACTCCTTCGCTGGGATTGAGAGCCTGCAATACGCCGATGACCTGGCCGCGCGAGCGGATCGGGGCGCAGGCGATCGCGCGGGTTTCAAACCCGGTGAGTTTGTCCACGCCCTTAAAGAAGCGCGGGTCTGCTTGCACGTTGGGTACCACGGCGCCGCGCCCTTCGCGCGCCACCCAACCTGCCACGCCCTGGCCCATGGATAGGCGAATGCCGACCACACTTTCACGATACTTTCCGGTAGAGGCGCGGTAGACCAGTTCCTGTGTTTGCGGGTCGATCAGTGCCAGCGAGACTACTTCAACCTGCAGCGCCTGGCTGATTTGCTCGAGGATACGCTGGAGGACATCATCCAGCTTGAGGGTGGCGTTGATCGCCGCAGCGCTCTCGGCCAGAGCGGTCATGACGCGCGCCTGGCGCTGGCTATCGGCGTAAAGGCGCGCATTCAATACTGCAATGCCGGCCTGGTCGGCGATCGCCTGAGCCAGGGCCAGGTGATCTTGATTGAAAAAGCCGGGCGAGGGGTGGACCAGGGTGAGCACGCCAACCAACTGGTCGCGCGCCAGGATGGGCGCGCTGACGGCTGACTTGGGACCGGTGCGGTCGGCGGCGTCATCGGGCCGGCGCAGCCAGCGTTCGTCCTTGCTGGTATCGTTTACGAGTACAGCCTGATTGTTGCGGATGACCCAGCCTGCCAGCCCGCGCTCGAAGGTCACGCGGAGCTGTTGGGTGGTGTGTCCATGGAATTCAGATCCGGTAATTATGGCCGATTCGACCGGCTGCCCGCTATCATCCAGGACGATGATGCTGCCGGTAATCGCGCCAACGTTTTTCATAGCGAGAAAGAGCACGCGTTGCAGTACGGCCCGCAGGTCGAGCGCAGCCGCAATTTCTCTGCTGATGTTATACAGCAATTCCAGGGAAGCACGCGTGCTTTCTTCCTGGCTGGATCTCTCTTTTTCTCTAAATTTGAATCGCATAGGCCCGCATATCTCTGGGATTCATGATTTATTCAATCATCGGAGAACCACCCGCGCTCTCGATTTCTATCCAAAGTATAGCATAATCGCAGGGTCCTTTATATGGAAGAAACAATCCGTGAGAGGCTTTCACAACCAGACATAATCCCAGCGAGGCGCCAGGGACAACGTCTCCTGCGCTTACAGGCCGTCAGCGCAGGCGCGGCAGGTCCAGGAAGAAGACTTCGGTAGCCAGGCGAGCATTCACATTACGGTCGAGCATATCAATCGTACGCTGCAAAGCTGAGAGCATTTCCGACGCGGTGCGCAGCCCACAGCGGGTTGCCAGCAAATCCACTTGCTCTTCCTGTTCCAGGTTGGTGATGGGAGCTGAAGCGCCGGCGGCACGCAAGAAGACATCTCTCCAGATGGAAAGCCATGTCTCCAGGGCGGCGCGCAGGCGGGTTTTGTCTTTTGCCAGTTTTTCGGCATACTGGAAGCGCTCCACGCGCCCCCAGGCAAGCAGATGTTGGTGATCTTCCAACCAACCCTTGCGCTCCTCTAACCTGTGCGATTCTTGATGGTATAAAAGGGCCTGCCCGGGCCGGCCTCCGGAGAGATGAGCCAACATGCGCGCCTCGTCTGCAGGCACCCCCCAGCGCTCTTGCAGGCCCTGGGTAACCGTTTCCAACGGCAGCGGGCGCAGGCGCAGCACCTCGCAGCGAGAGACAATGGTGGGCAGCAGGCTCTCGGCGCTCTCGGCGGTAAGCAGCAGCACCACCTGGCTGGGAGGCTCTTCCAGGGTTTTCAGCAGCGCGTTGGAGGCGTTGGGATTGGCCTCTTCAAAGCGCAGTAACAGGGCGATGCGATAGCGGGCTTCGTACGGCGCCAGCGAGAGGCTGTGCTGCAGCTCACGCACTTGCTCCACCCGCAGGGTGCCGCCCTCCTGTTCGGCCTGCACCAGGGCCAGGTCGGGATGCTGCATGCGCTCCATTTGCTGGCAGGCGCGGCAGGTAAGGCAAGGCTCGCCGGGCGCGGCCGGCTTCAAGCAGTTGATGGCCTGGGCCAGGCGCAATGCCAGCGTGCGCCGGCCGATACCGCGCGGCCCGGAGAACAGGTAAGCATGGCGGAAGCTGCCTTGAGCTACGTGCTGGCGCAGCAGATCGACCGCCCATTCGTGCCCGAGCATGTTCCAGTTCATGCATTTGATTCTAGTGCAGAGAGAGATTTAAGGCAATCCTGCGCTTTGAAGCGCTAGGTGATCATCGCCCCCTCACCCCGTCGCAAGCTTCGCTTGCGCCCGCTCTCCCAAACTCGGGAGAGGGGTCGATCGTGCGCAGGCCCCATCGGCGTCTTTCTGCCCGCTATGGACGCCTACGGCTCGTTTTTGGAGCGAAAATGGTTGGGCGTCATCCGTTGCCCCTTTTCTCTCCGCCCTCTGCGGCGCTGCGTTGAATATTCTTTTGTGCCCTTTTCGCTTTTGTCATTGCATCCGAAGTTCAGCTATTGCGCGTTGACACGACCCCTGCCAAACGTTACAATGAAGCCCGCACATGGACATTCTCTCCAGTCTCAATACCCAACAACAGCAAGCGGTTATGGCAGGTTTGGGGCCAGTGTTGGTGCTGGCAGGCCCTGGCTCTGGCAAGACGCGCGTGCTCACCCACCGCATCGCCTACCTGATTAATGCCATGGGCGTGCGCCCTTACCAGATCCTGGCAGTGACCTTCACTAATAAAGCCGCGCGCGAGATGGAAAGCCGCGTGGCGGACCTGATCGGGGCAGGCGAAACGGGGTTGGGCAACCGCCCGGGTGGCGCGCCGCTTCTAGGCACCTTCCATGCCGTGTGCGCCCGCATCCTGCGCCGGGAGGCCGAGCACCTGCCTTTTCAGGCGAATTTTGTCATTTTCGATGCGGATGACCAGTTGTCGGTGGTCAAAAACGCCATCAAGGCCCTGAACCTGGATGAAAAGCTTTACCGCCCGCAGGGAGTGCTGGCCAGCATTTCCAATGCCAAAAATGAGCTGCTGCTGCCCGATGAATTCCCCATCCAGACCTACCGCGATGAGGTGGTGAGCCGCATTTACCGCCGTTATCAAGAATTACTTCTGGCAAATAATGCCCTGGATTTTGACGACTTGCTATTGTGGACGGCTTATCTGCTGGAGAGCACCCCGGCGGTGCGCGAGAAATACGCCCGCCGCTTCGAGCATGTGCTGGTCGATGAGTTCCAGGATACCAACCTGGCGCAATACTCGCTGCTCAAGCACCTGGTGTCCTTCCACCGCAATATCTTTGTAGTGGGCGATACCGACCAATCCATTTATGGCTGGCGCGGGGCCGATTATCGCAACGTGCTGCGCTTCGAGCAGGATTTTGTGGATGCGCAGGTGATCTTGCTGGAGCACAATTACCGCTCCACGCAAAATATCCTGGATGTCGCCATGGCGGTGATTGACCGCAACCCCTACCGCACGCCCAAGCGCCTGTTCACCGAACGCGGCGAAGGACAGAAAATCACTCTGTATGAAGCCTATGACGACCGCGCCGAGGCGGCTTTTGTGGTGGATACCATTGCCGGGCAGGTAGCGCGCGCCCAGGCCCAGCCGGGCGATTTTGCCATCATGTACCGCACCAACGCCCAGAGCCGCCTGATGGAAGAAGCCTTCTTGCAAGCCGGGTTGCCTTATAAGCTGGTGGGGGCGCAGCGCTTCTATGGGCGGCGCGAGGTTAAGGATGTCATCGCTTACCTGCGCCTGGTGCACAATCCAAACGATGAGATCAGCCTGGGGCGCGTGCTCAACACCCCCGCCCGCGGTATTGGCGCCAAGACCATGCTGGCGCTGCGCACACAGGCCCAAAAGCGCAGCCTTTCGCCGGGCGCTATGCTGTTGGCGATGGTGGAGCCAGCCGGGACGCAAATCCAGGAAGACTTCCCTGGACGCTCTGCGGCTCCACTGGCGGCTTTTGGGCGTATGCTGGCAGGCTGGCGCGAGCTGGCTTCGAGCGCTCCACCCATGACGCTTATGGATCGCATCCTCATCGATATTGAATACCAATCCTACCTGGAGGATGGCACCGAAGAAGGCCAGGATCGCTGGGAGAACGTGATGGAGCTGCGCCGCCTGGCAGCCGAGTACCCGGGGCAAGGCCTGGACGATTTTTTGGAGCGCGTGGCGCTGGTTTCGGATCAAGACACACTGCAAGCCAATACAAACGTGCCCACCTTGCTAACCCTGCACGCCGCCAAGGGCCTGGAATTTCCGCTGGTTTTCATCGTAGGGCTGAATGACGGCACCTTGCCGCACAGCCGTTCCTTCGAGGACCCCGATGCCATGCAGGAAGAGCGGCGCCTCTTATACGTAGGTATCACGCGCGCCAAAGACCGCCTGTACCTGTCCCATTCCCAAATGCGCAATTTGTACGGCTTTCCCGAACCCGCGGAGCCCTCTCGCTACCTGGATGATATCCCCTCCCACCTGTTGGATGGCGCCCAACCGCCGCGCACCCGTTCGTCGCAAGCGACCTCGATCTACCGCTCTGATCGCTGGGATAGTCAGAGCAAGCAGGCGGCTCCAATTGTGGAGCAACGCTACCGGCCCGGCTTACGCGTCGAGCATCATGTGTGGGGTGAAGGCATGGTCCTGAACAGCCGCCTGCAGGATGATGACGAGATCGTCGACATTTTCTTTGAGAACGTAGGATTGAAGAGGGTTGCCGCCTCGCTGGCGAAATTGGAAGTGAAGAAGTGAGTGCGGCAGAGTACTGCCGGCAGAGTACTGCCGGCGTGATATGGAATGCGTGAAAAGCCGGTTTTGATGCTTCACGCGGCACACAACCCGGCTTATAATCTTTATAACCATGCCAATCTTGGAACCCCACTCCATGGAAGTCATCAGCCGCAGCGCGGAGCAGACGCGCCGCGTGGGGATGCGCCTGGGGGCTCTATTGCGGTCAGGGGATGTCGTGTGCCTGGTGGGAGACCTGGGGTCGGGCAAAACCACGCTGGCGCAAGGCATTGCCTCAGGTTGGGGCACCCTGGACCCAGTCACGAGTCCCACGTTTGTCCTGGTGAATGTCTACCGCGGCCCGCGGGAACGGCGTTTGTTCCATCTGGACGCTTACCGGTTAAACGGCCCGGCAGAAGCGGTGGATTTGGATATCGAGTCCATGCTGGAACGCGGGCCGTTAATGGTGGAATGGGCGGAAAAAATCCGCCAGGTTTTACCATCTGAACACCTGTGGATCGCGCTGCAATGGATCGATGATGGGCAACGCGATCTGATGTTCGCTGCGCACGGGCAACGCTACCAGCAAGTGCTGGCAAGCATCCGCAAGCAGATTTATGGAGTGGTGTAATGTTACTGGCTCTGGATACCTCCACGCGCACGGTGGGTGTGGCATTGTACGATGGCGTGCAAGTTGTCAGCGAGGTGATGTGGCATAGCCGGGATTTCCATACCGTAGAGCTGGCCCCGGCTGTGGCGGAAATCCTTGAGAAATCAGTATTGGGCCCCAGAGACTTGCAGGCAATCGCTGTGGCGCTGGGCCCAGGTTCCTTCACCGGGTTGCGCATTGGGCTGGCGTTGGCGAAAGGTCTGGCCCTGGCGCGCCGTTTGCCGATCGTGGGAGTGCCCAGCCTGGATATCCTGGCTTTTTCTCAGCCGGTGGTGCATCCATATTTAGCGGCGGTGCTGCGGGCCGGGCGCGGGCGACTGGCGGTTGGCTGGTACCAGGCGGTAGATCATGCCTGGCAAGCCAGTGCAGCGATTGAGCTGCTTACCGCAGCCGAGTTGAATGAGCGCATCCAGGCGCCCACGCAGGTCTGCGGGGAGCTGGATGAAGAGGAGCAACGTTTACTGGCTCGCAAGCGTAAAAACGTTGCTCTGGCGTCGCCAGCCCGCGCCGTTCGCCGCCCGGCGATGCTGGCAGAGCTTGGTTGGCAGCGCTGGCAGGCCGGTCAGGTCGATGACGTTCGGGCGCTTTCTCCTATTTATTTGCACGATAAAGAACCGATCCCCGGATGATTAGCCTGGTAACCATGCAGCCAACCCAAGATACCGGCGCGCCGGTTTCCCTGACGATCCGGCCTATGCAATTGGGAGACCTGCAACAGGTGGTCGAGATCGACCGCCTTTCCTTCAGCCTGCCGTGGTCGGCTCGTTCCTATATCTACGAGCTGGAAGAAAACCCCGATTCCATGTTGTGGGTGGCTGAAATTGGCCTGATGAATGGCGAGAAACGCGTGATCGGCTGCATCGTAGTATGGCTGATCCTGGATGAAGCCCATGTCGCCACCATTTCGGTGCATCCAGATTACCGCGGCCTGGGTATCAGCCGCGGCCTGGTGCAGGCAGGCCTATCGGCGGCCCTGGAGCGCGGCTGCCGGTCGGCCACGCTGGAAGTGCGCACCGGGAATAAGATCGCCCAGGCGCTTTACCACGCGTTTGGTTTTGAAGTGGTGGGCGTGCGTCCACGCTATTATCGTGACAATGATGAAGACGCCCTGATTATGACTTTGAACGAGCTGGGCAAAGCGCGCCAGGCATGGTGCCCGGCGGACCCTGCGATGAAGGATTGAGATCCTGTCCGGTAGAAATCTGGTTATTCTGATAAGATCCGGACTGGAGCAAACAGGAGGTGTGCATTGAAACCGGATGAGGTTTTAGGGCAGGTGAAGCTTGAAGTTTCGGAGTGTACCCGATGCATCCTGCATCACTCCCGAAAAAACGCGGTGCCAGGAGAAGGTCCAGCAAATGCCGCCATTATGTTCATTGGCGAGGGACCGGGCTTCCATGAAAACGAGCAGGGCCGGCCTTTCGTGGGAGCGGCAGGCAAATTCCTGGATGAGCTGCTGGCTAAAATCGGCATGCGCCGCGCTGACGTTTACATTACCAACGTGGTTAAGTGCCGGCCTCCGAGCAACCGCGATCCTATGCCGGAGGAGCTGGAGGCTTGCAGCGAATACCTGGAACGCCAGATACAGGCGATTAATCCCAGGGTCATCGTGACCTTGGGGCGGTATTCGATGGCGCGCTTCCTCCCGAATGCAAAGATCAGCGAAGTTCACGGGCAGGCGATGCGCCTGCGCGGGCGCCTGGTCGTGCCGATGTATCACCCGGCTGCAGCTTTGCACCAGGGATCGCTTAAGCCCACGCTCGAGCGCGATTTCTCCTTGTTGCCGGAATTAATTGCCCGCGCGGTTGAGGCACCGGAAGTAGCTGAATCCAGACCGGTTGAAGAAAAGACAGAACCCAAACAATTGAGTTTGTTTTAGCATACGGGATACTTCAGGCAGATAATGCCTGCCACATGACCCCGAAAACAATTGATTTAATCGAGGCTATATGACCAACCTGGTAAAAGATACGTTATTGAAAAAGATAAACGACCACACCGCAAAAGTGGCGATCCTGGGCCTTGGATACGTGGGACTTCCGCTTGCCGCCGTGCTGGCAGAGGCCGGGCTCAACGTGATCGGCATCGACCCTGACGAGCGTAAGGTCGATTCGGTCCGGCGCAAAGTGAGTCACATTAAGGATGTTCCCACCGAGCAGGTGGCTCGTCTGGTGGATGCGGGCCGGCTGCGTGCGACCCGTGATTTCTCGGTGCTGCAGGAAGTGGATGCGGTTAGCATTTGTGTTCCAACCCCGCTGCGGAAAACCGGCGACCCGGACCTATCCTTCATTCTGGATGCCACCTCCGAGCTGGCAAAATATATGCACCCGGGGATGGTTGTGGTGCTGGAATCGACCACTTACCCTGGCACCACACGCGAAATCTTGCTACCCAAGCTGGGAGACGAGCGGGGTCTGAAAGTGGGAGAAGATTTTTTCCTGGCATTCTCGCCTGAGCGGGTGGACCCTGGGCGTGAAGACTGGACCACACTCAACACGCCTAAAGTGATTGGCGGAATCACCGCTGACTGCGGCGAGGTGGCGGCAGCCTGGTACGGGCAGGCATTGCTAAACGTGGTGCACGTCTCTTCGGCGGAGGTGGCCGAAATGGCGAAGCTATTGGAAAACACCTTCCGCATGATCAATATCGGCCTGGTGAATGAGATGGCCCTGATGTGCGACCGGTTGGGTGTGGATGTGTGGGAAGTGATCGATGCAGCTGCCACCAAACCCTTCGGTTTTATGAAATTCACCCCGGGACCCGGGCTGGGCGGGCACTGTATTCCCATCGATCCGCTGTATTTATCCTGGAAGCTGCGCGCCCTGAATTATACGGCGCGCTTCATCGAGCTGGCTTCAGAGATCAATACCAATATGCCCCGGCATGTGGTGGAACTGGCTCAGGATGCCCTTAACAGCCAAAGTAAAGCGCTCAAGGGCAGCCAAATCCTGGTGCTTGGCGCGGCCTACAAGCCGGATATCGATGATTTACGGGAGTCGCCTGCCTTGGATGTGATCGGCCTGCTGAAGAAAAAAGGCGCTCACGTTTCCTACCACGATCCCTACATTCCCTTGTTGCGGCACGACGGATGGGAGATGTCCAGCGTGGCGGATTTGGACGCGGCGGTGCGACAGGCGGATTGCGTGGTGATCATCACCAACCATAAGGTATATGATTATGCTGCCATTTTGCAGGCGGCGCGCCTGGTGGTCGATACGCGCAATGCGCTGGGCAAAAGCGGAAAAAATAACCCTAAGGTGGTGAGATTATAAAGAAGGGCGGAGTGCGAGGTGCGCGCTCTGGGGTCACGTGACACGGGAAAACCTGACACGGGAGAACATGATACGTGATGTATGAAGGATGACTATGGCTAATTATTTGGTCACTGGCGCAGCCGGGTTTATCGCCGCGCGCGTCGCGGAAATGCTGCTGGACGGCGGTCATAGCGTGGTGGGCGTGGATAATTTGAACGACGCCTACGATGTGCGCATGAAAGAATACCGGCTGAGCGAGCTGCTCAACCGCCCTGGATTCAGCTTTCACCGGCTGGATATCAGCGACCGCCACGCGCTGGACCAACAACCAGATCTCGCTGGTCATCCCTTCAATGCGGTGATCAACCTGGCAGCGCGCGCCGGCGTGCGCCAGGCGGCGCTGGATCCCTGGGTGTATGTAGAAACCAATATGACCGGTACGCTCAACCTGCTGGAGTTCTGCCGGCAACATGGCGTGCCAAAGTTCATCCTGGCCTCCACCTCCAGCATTTACGGCGCGGATGCGCCCCTGCCCACACCCGAAAGCGCGGAGAGCGACCATCCATTGCAAGCATATGCTGCCAGTAAGAAAGGCGCGGAGGCGATGTGCCATGCATACCACTACTTGTATGGCATTGATGTGACGGTAGTGCGCTATTTCACCGTGTATGGCCCTGCCGGGCGCCCCGACATGAGCATGTTCCGCTTTGTCAGGTGGATCAGCGAGGGTCAGCCTGTGCGCTTGAATGGCGATGGGCAGCAAACGCGCGGCTTCACCTATGTGGATGATATTGCCCGCGGCACACTGCTGGCATTGCGGCCCCTGGGATATGAGATCATCAACCTGGGCGGGCACGAATCGATCCGCATCATCGAGCTTATCCACATGCTGGAAGATATGATTGGACGCCCCGCCAACATCGAATACCACCCGTTCGATCCTGCCGATATGCTGGCAAGCTGGGCGAATGTGGAAAAAGCCGGGCGCTTGCTAGGCTGGGAGCCGAAGGTTGGCCTGCGGGAGGGGGTTGCAAGGCTGGTAGCCTGGTACCAAGCGGAAAGAGAATGGGCCCGCGCAATCCGCACGGATTGAGCCATTGACCGGGAAGGCATTGCGCTTCCCGAATGGAGGGACAGGCTGTTCAGCACTGGCACCAAGCGGCTTCTGGATAACCCCATCACCCGCCGGGTGATCCGCAATTCGGGGTACTTATTCAGCTCCACCGGGATTGTGGCGTTCATCAGCATGCTGCAAAGCATCCTGGCAGGCCGCCTTTTGGGCGTAGCGGGTTTTGGCATCCTGGGCGCCATCACCATGTTCACCACGGTGGTGAATAAGTTTGCCTCTTTTCGCATGGGCGAGCTGGTGATCAAGTACGTGGGGTATTACACCGAATCCGATGACCAGCTGCGGGCTGCCGCGATTTTCAAGGCGGCTGCGCTGGTGGAGATGGCTGCCTCGCTGGCAGCTTTTGGATTGATCTGGCTGCTGGCGCCGTTGGGAGCGCGCTATTTTGCCAAGGATGAAAGCCTGCAAGGTTGGTTCATCATCTATGGCCTGATTATCCTGGCAAACCTGATGGCAGAAAGCGCCACGGGGCTGCTGCAGATATCCGACCGATTCCGTAACCAGGCAGCCTTGAACGTGATCCAGAGCTTGTTCACACTGGCTGTCATCTTGTGGGCCTATTTTACGCAGGGCGGGCTTTTACAAGTATTGCTGGCTTACCTGGGGGGCAAAGTCATCGGGGCGCTGGGACTCACCCTGGCTTCCCTCACCGAAGCCCGGCGGCGTTGGGGGCAGGGCTGGTGGCGTACCCCCCTGGGAGTGCTGCGCCCACAGGCTGGCGAACTGGCGCGCTTTGCGATCAACACCAATCTGAGCAGCTCGCTCAGCTTAATCAATAAAGACAGCGAACTGCTGTGGGTCTCGTTTTTTCGTAACCCGCTGGAAACGGGCTACTATAAGACGGCGCTGGCAATCATTAACCTGGTGCAGCTGCCTGTCAGTCCGCTGCCACAGGCTACTTACCCGGAAATCTCGCGGGAGGTGGCGCGCAAGAACTGGAGCAACCTGCAGACGATCTTACGCCAGGGTTCTGTTTTAGCTGGCGGTTTCACCGTGTTGGCAGGGATCGCGCTGGTGCTTCTAGGTAAGCCCTTGATCTTGCTGCTCTACAAAAAGGCCGAGTTCTTACCGGCCTATCCGGCCTTGCTGATTCTGCTGGTGGGTTATTTGTTTGCCAATACCTTCTACTGGGCGCGCACAACCCTGCTCGCTTTAGGATTGCCGCATTACGCCACGCAGGTGAATATCCTGGTGACGGTCTTGAAGGTGGTGGGCGTCCTGGTCTTACTGCCGGCAATCGGCTACCTGGGCAGCCCGATCATGCTGTCTTTCAGCTATGTCCTGGGGATCAGCCTGTCGGTGTTCAAGCTGCGCAGTGTGATAGCCCAGCGCCAGGCGGCGCCTGGAAATAACGCACCCTCCCAGGAAAGTCACGACGCATGAAGATCGGGATGCTGGTCGATACTTACCTGCCCATCATGGGCGGAGCCGAGATCCATGTGCTGGAGCTCAGCCGCGCCCTGCATGCCTTGGGATATGAAATCGAGGTGTGCACAGCAGTGCCCGGATCGGAAAATTTGGGGACTGATGAGGTGAGCGACGCGCCTGCGGAGGGCCAGCCTGAATATTACCCGCCGGTGCTGCGCCTGCCAGGGCTGGTGGGCGGCGGCTGGCGGGCATTATCCGCTCTCCCAGGCGCACTGCCCAGCCTGGTGCGATTTGTGCGCCAGGTGGATGTCGTTCACTGCCACTATTCTTTTCTGCTCGCTGCGATGGGGACGCTTCTGGCCCGTTTGCTCGGAAAACCCAGCGCGGTCACGCTGCATGGCCAGGGAACACTCGACTCCTCGGTGAGCGGCTCAGCCCTGTGGCGCCTGTACCGGTACCTTTCGCTCAAGCTGGCGGATACGATCATCGCCACCAGCGAGGAGATGCGGGCGGTGGCGCTTCGTTTTGCCCCTTCCAGCAAGATCGTGCTGATTCCCAATGGCGTGAATGCCAGGAAGTTTTCACCGCATCCCAAACCGCAGTCGCTAGCAAAGGAAGTCATCATCCTGACCATGCGCCGGCTGGCGCCCAAAAACGGCGTGCAATACCTGGTTGAGGCGGCCCCTGCCGTGCTCCGGGAAGTGCCACAGGCGCGCTTTTGGGTAGCCGGGGAGGGCAAGCTGGAGAGCTATATCCGCCAGCGCGTGGCTGACCTGGGCCTGCAGGAGGCCTTCCGCTTTATCGGCATCGTGCCGCATACCCAGACACCCGAATATTATCGCCAGGCCGATATCGTGGTCTTCCCCTCCAGCGCAGAATCGATCAGCCTGGCGTGTCTGGAAGCCATGGCGATGGAGAAAGCTATCGTCGCCAGCAGCCTGGCAACTTATCATGAATTGTTGGGCGATGCCGGTGAACGCGGGCTGCTGGTGACGCTTTTTGACCGGCAGGACTCGGACTACAACGCGCCCCTGCAATTGCCGGCAGAGCGCATCCAGTCTCTGGCGCAGGCGATCATCCGCCTGGCGCAGGATGCTGCCTTGCGCATCCAGCTCGGCCGTGCGGCGCGCCATCTGGCTGAAGAAGGCTACGACTGGCGCCCGATCGCGGCACAGACCGCTCTCCTTTACCAGGAGAAGCCGGCTTAGCTGTCTCGCGGCGGCGTGTATAATCCCTGCTATGAAAATAGCGATCGCAGCTCCCACGCATCTCCCTTCCCGGCGCGCCAATACCGTGCAGGTGATGAAAATGGCCCAGGCGGTAGCCGGATTGGGTCACGAGGTGCGCGTGGCGGTTCCGGAGCTGCCGGTCCAGCCTCCCGAATGGGGAGAGCTCGCGCACCATTACGGCTTGCATCGCCAGTTCCCGGTAGACTGGCTGCCCGCTTCGCCGCGTTGGCGTCGTTATGATTACGGCTTGCGGGCGCTGCGCTGGGCGCGCGCCTGGGGCGCCGACCTGCTCTATACGCGCTTGCCGCAGGCTGCCGCAATAGCCAGCCTGTCTGGATTGGACACCATCCTGGAAGTGCACGATCTGGCGCAAGGCGTATTTGGACCCCGGCTGCTGCGCGCTTTCTTGCGCGGCAGCGGCGCCCGCCGCCTGGTATGCATCACGCAGGCTTTATCCCAAGACCTGGAGCGCCTGTCTGGGAAAAGGCTGCAAGCGCCGTTTGCCCTGGTGGCTCCGGACGGCGTAGACCTGGAACGATACCAGGATCTGCCTGAGCCTGGCGAAGCGCGCCGCCTGCTCAATACCCGGGATACCGCTCTGAGGCTGCCGTCGCAATTTACCGCCGGTTACAGCGGTCACCTGTATGCGGGCAGGGGCGTGGAATTGCTCCTGGAGATCGCCGCACGCCTGCCGGAGGTGACCTTCTTGCTGGCTGGCGGCGAGGTCTCGGATATGGAAAGCCTTCAAAGCGCGGTAAAATCGAGGGAATTGTCAAACGTCCGGTTGGCAGGGTTTGTGCCCAACGCCGAGCTGCCCCTGTACCAGGCGGCTTGTGATGCCCTGTTGATGCCTTACCAGGCGCGCGTAGCAGCTTCCTCGGGCGGCGATATTGCCCGGTACTTGAGCCCGATGAAGCTTTTTGAGTACCTGGCGTGCGGGCGCGCCATCCTTTCCGGCGATTTGCCCGTCCTGCGTGAGGTGTTATCCGATCGCAATGCAGTGATCCTGCCCTCCGGAGAGCCCGAGGCCTGGGTGACGGCGCTTAAGGACTTGCGCACTGATCCGCGGCGCTGCAACGAGCTGGCCAACCAGGCCCGGCAGGATGCTCATCGCTATACCTGGGAGGGGCGCGCCCGGTTGATTTTGGATGGGTTAGGGCCGGAAGGCTGACGGAGATCGCGTTTTTCCAGGATTGCTCACCGCGTTTCGGAGCCGAATGCAGAGCGAGTTTATAACTCGCTCATCAGGTTATGGAGGGATGCGCAAGGTGCAATCTTGCGTTACACATTGCTTATCGATGCTAAGATGAAAAGTTCGCGTTTGCGCTGGCTGGCTTGGTTGGGGGCCGGAGCCGCTTTGCTGGCCCTGGCGGGTGTATTAGCCTGGATCTCAAATGGATTTAACAGCCTAGAGGGGTGGGGGTCTTTCCTGGGCGTGCTGGTTATTGGGGCCTTTCTGATCGGCGCGACCTGGGCAGCATTGCGCGCCGAAGCGCTGCCGCGCTGGCTGGGGTGGCTGGTGGTGGGCGCAGCCTTGCTGCGCCTGGCAGCGGGCGTGACCTGGATGCTGCTTTTGCCCGTGCATGGCTACCACTCGCCTGCCGAACAGAATGGCTATGTGATGGCGGATGCCTTTGCGCGCGACCAGGCCGCCTGGGAGCTGGCCCACAGCGATAAACCCCTGGAGCGCGCTTTCCAGGGTAACTACCGCAAGACTGACCAGTACGGCGGGTTGTTGTACCTGAGCGCTGTGGTGTACCGGTACGTGGGAGACCCCTTCCATTCCCCTCACCGGCCCTTGCTCATGGTGGTGGTAACCGCATGTTTCTCGGCGCTGGCTGTGCTGTTTGCCGGGGCTTTTGCCCGGCGCGCCTGGGGTCAAAATGCGGCTCTGCTGGCTGCGGTGGGACTGGCTATCTACCCGGAAGCGGTGCTTTTGGGCAGCTCCCAGATGCGGGAAGCCTTTATCATCACGTTGGCTGCGGCGGGATTTTATGGGCTGCTGCGCTATACCCGGGAACACTCTGTGCCGGGTCTGGTATGGGTGGGCGGCGCGCTGGCGCTCAGCCTGCCTTTCTCGCCGCCCTATACGGCTCTGTTGTTGGCTGCGCTGGCGCTGACCACGTTGCTGCTAGGGCGCAGCGCCTGGCAAGGGCGAATATTTCAACAACGCTGGTTCCGCTTCATCCTGATAGGGCTGGCGATATTGGTGGTGGCAGGTCTATGGCTGGGCTGGCGGCGTTTTGCCCCTGCAGAGGTGACCAGTCCCCTGGGGGTGGTTAGCTGGTGGGTGAAGAAATCAGCCGATTGGCAAGCCCACCTGAGCGAGCGCGCCTCCGGCTGGGTGCAAAAAATATTCGATAGCACCCCAGAGTGGATGCATCTGCCTCTGCTGCTGTTTTATGGCGTCGTGCAGCCCTTCCTCCCGGCAGCCCTGATCGATGTCACCGGCGCGTGGATCTGGCAGGCGATCGCCGTGTGGCGTGCCCTGGGCTGGTCGCTGCTGCTGCCTTTCCTGATTTATGCTCCACTGCGCGCCTTCCGGGGCAGCGGGCGAGGATTGGTGCGTGGTCTGTGCCTGGTGATCTGGGCGGTGATCTTGATTGCCTCTTTCCGCAGCGGCGGCGATTTGTGGGATAACCCGCGCTACAGGGCGGGATTTGCCGCCCTGCAATTGGCCCTGGCAGCCTGGGTATGGATCGAGCAGCGGCGAAAACCCGATCCCTGGCTGCCGCGCATACTGGCAGGAGCTGGATTTGTGCTGGCATGGTTCGTTCCCTGGTATTTACGCCGTTACCTGTACCTGACCTGGCCTGTAGAAGATTTGTTCAAAACGCTCGGGTTGGGATTTGCCAGTGCGCTCTTGTTTTGGATTGGGGATTGGGCAGCCCGCCGCCGCGATTGACATTTGTGATGGATGTGATTAAAGTTTACGATAGGTAGGCTGCCAGGCTCGGCTCTTACCTGGATGAGGTCTGCTGATCGAGGAGGGACAGCCGGTGATGAAAAACAGGGATCAGATCGTTGCCAACTGGCTGCCGCGTTACACCGGTACGCCGCTGGAGGAATTTGGCAAGCACATCTTGCTGGTGAACTTCAGCAGTTACGTGCGAATGTTTGCCGAGTGGCACGCGGTGCCCATCCGGGGGGAAGACCGGACCATGCCCAACGCCACCGCCAATGGAATCACGATCATCAATTTTGGCATGGGCAGCGCCAATGCCGCCACAGTTATGGATTTGCTCAGCAGCATCCAGCCGCAAGCTTGTCTCTTCCTGGGAAAGTGCGGCGGGTTAAAGCGCAAGAACAGGCTCGGTGACCTGATTCTGCCCATCGCTGCCATTCGCGGCGAGGGCACTTCCAACGATTACTTCCCCGCAGAGGTGCCCGCTCTGCCGGCTTTCAATCTGCAAAAAGCCATCTCCACCACGATTCGGAACCACCAGAGAGATTACTGGACCGGAACCGTGTATACCACGAACCGGCGCGTGTGGGAACATGATGACGAGTTCAAGAGCTATCTGCGCCGCAACCGCTGCATGGCGATTGATATGGAAACCGCCACCATTTTCATCGTGGGTTTCTATAACCAGATTCCCACCGGCGCGCTGCTACTGGTCTCAGACCAACCTATGGTCCCGGAGGGGGTAAAAACGGAGGAAAGCGATCAGAAGGTGACCAAAGACTTCTCAGAAGGGCACCTGCGCATCGGCATCGATTCACTCACCGAGCTGATCAATAACGGACTGACGGTGAAGCATTTGAGGTTTTAAGGCGTATCGGTATCCCTATCTGGCTTTACGAGCATACCCCAACGGAGAGAAATCCATCGATGGCTGAAAACACGAGTCCAAAATCAGAACGCCCCTACATGCCCGATTACGGGATCAAGACCGGGCGCAAGGGTTTATTGGATTGGGATTGGGTGGATGCGCGCATGCAGGCGGCGCGCAATTATTGGATCGCCAGCACACAACCGGATGGCAAGCCGCATGCCATGCCGGTGTGGGGCATCTGGCTGGAAGGGAACTTTTACTTTGGCACTGCGCGCCGCTCGCGCAAAGGTCGCAATTTGCAAGCGAATCCCGAAGTGGTTGTGCATCTGGAAAGCGGCGATGAAGTGGTCATATTCGAGGGTATGGTTGAGGAGCTGACCGACCGGCCCACGTTGGTGCGCCTGACCCGGGCTTACGCCGAAAAATACCCTGGTTACGAGCCTTCGCCCGATCCGGATCCAAGCAGCCCCTTCTATGTCCTGCGCCCGCGCAAAGCCTACGCCTGGCGTGAGAAAGATTTCCCCACCAGCGCCACGCGTTGGCGGCTGGATTGATCTTGCCTTTTTTGCTGGCTGGCGAGACCTATCGCCCTTACTCCCACTCGATGGTCGCGGGTGGTTTGCTGGTGATGTCGTAAACTACCCGATTCACCCCCTGCACCTCGTTGACGATGCGGTTGGCGATGCGCGCCAGCAGGTCATGAGGCAGGCGCGCCCAATCGGCGGTCATAAAATCTTCGGTGGTCACGGCGCGCAGCGCTACGGCCTCCTGGTAGGTGCGCTGGTCGCCCATCACCCCCACGGAATGCACCGGCAGCAGTACGGCGAAAGCCTGGGCAGTGCCGGATAGCGGCGCGCTCATGCGCAGCAGACCAGCCGATGCCAGTTCCTCGGTGAGGATGGCGTCGGCGGCGCGCAGCCGTTCCAGGCGTTGGAGAGTGATTTCCCCCAGGCAGCGCACCGCCAGCCCAGGTCCGGGGAACGGCTGGCGCCACACCAGGCTGGCGGGCAGACCCAACGCCTCGCCCACGGCGCGCACTTCATCTTTGAACAGGTAGCGCAGCGGCTCAACCAGCTCGAAGTGCATGTCTTCCGGCAAGCCGCCTACGTTATGGTGGGTCTTTATGCGCTGCGCTTTGGCCCGGTCGGGCGCGCTGGATTCCACCACGTCCGGATAAATGGTGCCCTGCACCAGGAAACGCGGCGCGCCCAGCTGGCGCGCCTGCTCTTCGAAGATGCGGATAAACAACTCGCCGATGATGCGCCGTTTTTGCTCCGGGTTGGTCACTCCGTGCAGAGCCGCCATGAATTGGTCGACTGCTTCAACCGTGATCAACTCGATCCCCAGGGTCTCGTGCAGGGCAGCTTGCACCTGGGAGCCTTCTCCCTGGCGCAGCATGCCGGTATCCACAAAGACCGCCACCAACTGGTCGTTAACGGCGCGCTGCACCATGGCGGTCGCAACGCTGGAGTCCACCCCGCCGCTGACCGCCGAAAGCACCATCTGGTCGCCAACCTGCCGGCGGATGCGCTCAACACTTTCATGGATGATCGAATCGGGCGTCCAATCGGGCCGCGCCGCGCACACTTCGAGGACAAAGCGGCGCAGTACTTCGATGCCGCGCGGCGTGTGATGCACCTCTGGGTGAAATTGCACGCCAAAAATATTTCGCTGCAGATCGCCCATGGCAGCGATGGGCGAGTTATCGCTGTGCGCCAGAACGGCAAACCCTGGCGGCAGAGCCTCGATGCGGTCACCGTGCGACATCCACACGCGCTGGGCGCCGGCTGGCAGAAGCGGATTCGGGCGCAGAGTGTCAAGCTGCGCCGGCCCATATTCCCGCTGGCTGGAGGGAGCCACCTTGCCCCCCAGGGCGTGGGTGAGAGCCTGCATGCCGTAGCAGATGCCCAGCACAGGCAGCCCGCTTTGCAGCACGTAGGCAGGCACCTGCGGAGCGCCCGGTTCGTACACCGAAGCCGGTCCTCCGGAGAGGATGAAGCCACGCGGATTTAGCGCCAGCACGCGCTCGGCATCGGCATCCCAGGGAAAGAGCTCGCTGTAGACCTGGACCTCGCGCACCCGCCGGGCGATGAGCTGTGCATATTGTGAGCCAAAATCCAAAATGGCAATGGTGTCCATAAGATCAAGGGGAAGGGGAGAGGGGATAAGGGATAGGGCGGGGGGGTTTGCCTGCGCCTATCCAGAGTTCAGTCATCCTCGAATAGGATCTGGTTGTCTTCCATTGAGCGGATGCGCACCAGGGCTTCCACGGGGATATTCAGGTGGGCCAGGGTCTGGCGCCCGCCTTCGAAGGTCTTTTCTACCAGCGCGCCGACCCCGACGATGATGGCTCCGGCAGTTTGCGCCAGGCGCGCCAGGCCCAGGATGGTCGCTCCGCTTGCCAGGAAGTCGTCGATGATCAAAACGCGTTCGCCGCCTGCCAGGTATTCCGGCGAGATAATCAGCTCGACCATGCGGCCCTTGGTGTGCGAGGGTGAAAGAGTCAGATACACTTGATCGGGCATGGTGATGGGCTTGTGCTTGCGGGCATATACAACCGGAAGGCCCAGGTGGAAGGCAGTGGTCAGGGCCGGGGCGATGCCAGAAATTTCGGCGGTGAGCACCTTGGTAGCGCCTACACTCTGAAAGCGCCGGGCAAATTCGCGACCGCAGGCGTCCATCAGGTTCGGATCGACTTGATGATTGATGAAACCGTCTACCTTCAGGATTCCATTCCCCAGGTTCTTCCCCTCGCGCAAAATGCGTTCCTTCAAAGTCTGCATGATTCCTCCAGTCTTGATACCTTCTCGTAGAGGTGGTAAGCGGGGTTATCCAAAAAGCAAGCACAGCAGGGTGGGCTGGATAATACCCATTCTACAACGGGATGCGCGAATGGGTAAGGGAGAGTGTGTTAGAATTGGCCCATGACTTTGTGGTTGGCTTCCAACTCGCCCCGCCGCAGGCAGTTGCTGGCACTGGGCGGCTGGAGATTCACGGTACGACCGGTAGAGGTGGATGAAAGTCCTTTACCGGGTGAAAATCCCAGGATGTATGTGACCAGGCTGGCTATCGAAAAGGCGCGCGCTTGCGCTCGCCATGCTGAACGCGGCGTGGTTGTGATGGCAGCCGATACGACGGTCGCTTATGAGGGCGAAATTCTGGGTAAGCCAGCCGATGCGTCTCAGGCCGAAAGTATGCTGCGCCGCCTGCGCTCCCGCACCCACCAGGTGTACACGGCCCTGGCGTTGGTGCGCCAGGAGGATGGGGCCTTGATTACCGATTGCTGCGAGACGCATGTGCCCATGCGGGATTATTCGGATGAAGAGATGGGGGAGTATATCGCTTCTGGGGACCCGCTGGATAAAGCCGGCGCCTATGCCATCCAGCATGCGGGCTTCAGGCCCGTAGAACGCCTGGAAGGCTGTTACGCTAACGTCATGGGCCTGCCTCTTTGCCACCTAGCGCGCAGCCTCAAGAAGATGGAGATCGTCCCGCACACTGACCTGCCCAATGCTTGCCAGGCATCCATTCAATACACCTGTCCAGTCTACCGGCGGATTTTGGCTGGCGAGGCGTAAAGGTTATGAAACTTCGTCTTTGGTTGATTATCCTGCTGGTGGCTGTCGGGTTGGGAGGCTGCAAATCCGGGTCTACGCCTGCAACCACGCCCGGGCCTGCAATTACGGTAACACCTACGCTGGGTGATGTGAGCGTTAGCACCACCAGCGTGCCCGATGCCCGGACGGCTGCCAGCGCCTTCCTGGATAACTGGAAGGCCGATAATTACTCCGCCATGCACGCGGCGCTCACATCCATCAGTAAGGATGCGCTCACTGCTGAGGATTTCGAGAAAAATTACCGCAGCATCGCTGCAGAGATGGCGCTGAGCAGCATCGATTACGAGATTCTCTCCTCGATCGTGCTCAGCCCGCTGAGCGCACAGGTGAGCTACCGGTTGGTCTTTCACAGCACCCTGGTAGGCGATATCCAGCGGGATACCTTGATGAATATGAGCCTGGAACAGGGCCAGTGGCGCGTCCAATGGGACGATACGCTGGTAATGCCAGAGCTGACGGGCGGCAACTACCTGGGAATGGAACGCTATATCCCCGCCCGCGCCAATATCTATGACCGCGACGGGCACGCGCTGGTTGCCCAAACTGACGCTACGGCGATCGGGTTGATCCCCAACCAGATGAACCCAGACCAGGTGGATGAGCTGTTTAGCTGGCTGGTGCGCCTCACCGGGCTGACCGGCGATGCCATTCAGGCCAAGATCGATACCGTCCCGCTAGGGCAGGATTGGTACCTGCCGTTTGGCGAGGTGCCAGCCGAATCGATTGCCCGTAATATCGAGACCCTGACCCAAATCAATGGTCTGGTGCTGGGGCAGTACAAGGCGCGCTACTATTTTGATGGCGGCGTGGCGCCGCATGTCATTGGTTACGTCACCACCATACAGGCTGAGCAGGAAGAGGAATACCTGCGCAAGGGCTACCGGCGAGACGAGCGTGTGGGCCAGTCGGGCATCGAGAAATGGGGTGAGGATTATCTTTCGGGAAAGCGCGGCGGGGCGCTGTATGTCTTCGATTCCCAAAATCAGATCGTCACTCGCCTGGGTGAGCGCCAGGCGCAGCCCTCCCAGGCAATTTACACCACATTGGACCGCGATTTTCAGAAGGAAGTGGAGCGCGCCATTTCGGGCTTCCGCGGGGCGGTGGTGGTGCTGGAGCGGGATACCGGCCGCGTGCTGGCGATGGCTTCTTCGCCCACTTTTGACCCGAATGCTTTTGAGCCCACCAACCGCAACTTCAGCTACATGCTGGAGGAGATCTTCAGCGATCCCTACGCGCCCACCTTTAACCGCGCCACCCAGGGCCAGTACCCGCTCGGCTCAGTCTTTAAGATCATCACCATAGCAGCCGCTCTGGAGAGCGGCGACTATACCGCGGAATCCACCTACCAGTGCGGATACTTCTTCACCGAGCTGGATGGGGTGACGCTCAATGACTGGACCTACGATCATTTTTTGCAGGATGGCGAGACCATCCCCAGCGGCTTGCTCACCCTGCCGGAGGGATTGATCCGCTCTTGCAATCCCTGGTTCTACCATATCGGCCTGGATTTTTACAATCGAGACAAGACCACTGTAGTTTCCGATATGGCGCGCGGTTTCGGCCTGGGAGCGATCACGGGTATCGAAGGGCTGGAGGAACAGCCTGGCAACATCCCGCTGCCTGCCAGCCAAATCGACGCCACCAACCAGGCGACCGGTCAGGGAGACGTCCAGGTAACTCCGCTGCAGGTGGCAGTGTTTACTGCAGCCCTGGGCAACGGCGGCACCCTGTACCGCCCGCAAATCATCGAGCGCATCGTCCCACCGGATAGCGACCCGATTGAGCTCTTTCAGCCTGAGGCGCGCGGGGAGTTGCCGATCAGCGCCGAGACTTTACAGATCATTCAAGATGCCATGCGCGGCGTGGTGGTGAGCACCGAGCCGTATGGCACTGCCTGGCACCGCTTCACCGGTCTGGATATCCCGGTAGCCGGTAAAACCGGCACCGCCCAATCGGGACTAGGGGATCCACACGCCTGGTTTGCCGGCTACACCTTCGCCGAGCGCGAAAATCAGCCGGATATTGCCATTGCCGTCATTGTGGAGAACATCGGGGAAGGCTCGGATTATGCCGCTCCCATCTTCCGCCGAGTGGTGGAGCTCTATTTTTACGACCGTCCTGCCCGTCTCTACCCCTGGGAATCGGGGTTCTATGTGGTAAGGACGCCCGAACCGGCGGTGGAAGAGACTGTTGAACCTTGAGCGCTCGTGAGAAAGCATCCATAGCGTGTGAGTGAGATCCTGCACGGCCTGATTACCCGCTCCCAATCTGGTTTCTATCAAGTGGAGACAGAAAAGGGGACCTTCACCTGCCAGTTGCGCGGCTTGCTCAAGCGCGGCCGGCGCCTGGGTGACCTGGTTGCCGTTGGAGATCGCGTGAGCATTACCCCGCTGCGACAAGGCACCGGTATCATCGTCCGGGTAGAAGAGCGCCAACGCTTGCTGGCGCGCCAGGCGCCCCTTCCGCAAGGTTCCTACCAGCAGATCATCATCGCCAACCCAGAACTGGTCGTTTTGGTGTTTGCTTGCGCCCAGCCTGAGCCTCGCTACGGCATGCTGGACCGTTTCCTGGTGATTGCCGAGAAGCAAGCCATCCCAGCGCTGATCATCGCCAACAAAGCCGACCTGGTGGGCGAGCAGGCAGCCCACGAATTGTACGATCACTATCTCCCGCTCGGTTACGGTTTGCTGGTCACCTCCGTGAAAACCGGTCTAGGGCTGGCGGAGCTGCGCCAACGCCTCTCGGGCAAGATATCGGTTTTTGCCGGACCATCAGGCGTGGGCAAATCCAGCTTGCTGAATGCATTGCTGCCGGGGCTGGATCTCGCCGCGCAAAGCGTGAGCCGTTCCACCCGTAAAGGCCGGCATACAACCGTGGTGCGCGAGTTGTATCCTCTGGCAGAAGGCGGTTACGTAGCCGATACCCCTGGTTTGAAGGCGCTGGCGCTGTGGGATATCCAGCCGGAGGAGCTGGATGCTTACTTTCCCGAGCTGAAACGGCATGTGGCTGCCTGTCAATTCAGTGATTGCACTCATGTGCACGAGCCCGGCTGTGCTGTGCTTAAAGCGCTGGAGGCCGGGGAGATCCATCCGCTGCGTTACCGGTCTTACCGGCGCATACGCCTGGGAGAGGAAGAGTAAAACTCATAGAAGTTACGCAGTTCAAGGGGGAAGTGGGGGTAGAGGCTGTTGTGGGAATCAGACAACTGCGATATTCGCTATGGATAAATATATTACGATTGACACTACCTCTTCATTCTTAAAAATGGGTATAATTTGTGATCAATAAAACGGTTTAGAAAAAAATGGGATAGCGGCTGAAGGTTAGCCCTCCATATTGAACTATTGTCAGTCGGGTCAAGTTAAGATAAGATAATATGCCACATCTGCTATGGTGGAGGAAATTTTGACCGATAAAACCATTCTGGATATTCAAAACATGCGCACCGAATTCCACACACAGGATGGTGTGGTTCACGCGGTGAACGGAATTTCGTATGGCTTGCGTGAGGGGGAAACGATCGGTCTTGTAGGAGAAAGCGGTTGTGGTAAAAGCGTCTCGATGCTTTCTGTGATGCGCCTGCTGCCCATTCCACCCGCAAAAATAATTGCCGATAAAATCGATTTCTTTGGCCGAAACTTAATGGAATTTAGCGATGCGGAGATGCGCAATATCCGCGGCAGCCAGATCGCGATGATTTTCCAGGATCCCATGACGTCGCTAAATCCCGTCTTGACGGTTGGCTTTCAGTTGAAGGAGCCCCTGCTGCTGCACCTGGGCCTGAGCCACCAGGATGCGGAAAAGCGCGCTATCGAGTTGCTGCAAATTGTAGGCATCTCTGATCCCAAGTCACGTTTGAACGATTATCCTCACCAGTTTTCGGGTGGTATGCGCCAGCGTGTAATGATCGCCATGGCGCTGTCCTGCAACCCGGCCTTGCTGATTGCCGACGAGCCGACAACCGCACTGGATGTAACCATCCAGGCTCAGATCGTGGATCTGGTGAAGCAGCTGCGCGAACAGTTCAGCCAGGCCCTGATCTGGATCACCCACGACCTTGGCGTGGTAGCCGGGCTTGCCGAGCGCGTGCTCGTTATGTATGCCGGCTTTATCGTCGAAGACGCCCTGGTGGATGACCTGTATAAAAATCCGCGCCACCCTTACACCAAGGCCTTGATGCGCTCGCTGCCGAAGCTGAGCGGCGAGCGTGCGCCCCACCTGGAGACGATTGAGGGCATGCCCCCAGATCTGATCGCCCTGCCCAAAGGCTGCCCATTTGCAAAGCGCTGTGCTCTCGTCCGGGATCTTTGTTGGGAGTCTAACCCTCCTCTTGAAGAAATTTCTTCCCATCACCGAATTGCCTGCTGGGTGGATGTGGACACAGGTGCGCTGCGATGACTGACAATGAAGTCCTGATCAAGGTTGATAACCTCACCAAGCATTTCCCGATCATGCGCGGCGCCATCTTCCAGCGCCAGGTGGGAGCCGTGCAGGCAGTGGATAAGGTATCCTTCCAAATTCGTAAGGGTGAGACCCTGGGTCTGGTAGGTGAAAGCGGCTGCGGTAAATCGACTACCGGCCGCGCCATTGTGCAATTGCATCGCCCGACCTCGGGCAAGGTGTACCTGCGAGACCGTGACCTGACCCTGGCAAAAGGCGAAGAGCTGCGCGCTTTGCGCCGCAACATGCAATTCATTTTCCAGGACCCGTACGCCTCGCTGAACCCGCGCATGACGGTTGGCGATATCGTCGGAGAACCGTTGGAAGTGCACGGCATTCTGGATAGCAAAGCGGAGCGTCAGGACCGTGTAAAAGAGCTGCTGCGCATCGTGGGTTTGAATCCCTACTTCATCAATCGCTACCCACACGAGTTTTCGGGCGGGCAGCGCCAGCGCATCGGCGTGGCGCGCGCCATAGCCCTCAACCCGGAGTTCATCGTGTGTGATGAGCCCATCTCAGCTCTGGATGTCTCCATCCAGGCGCAGGTGGTTAACCTGCTGGAAGAATTGCAAGACCGGTTGGATCTGACCTATCTGTTCATTGCGCACGACTTGAGCATGGTGCGGCATATCTCGGACCGCACCGCGGTGATGTACCTGGGTAAAGTGGTCGAGCTGGCCGAACGCGACGAGCTCTATGGACATCCTTTACACCCTTATACACAGGCGTTGTTATCGGCGGTGCCGTTACACGATCCCGCCGCTGAACGTAAACGGCAGCGCATCATTTTGAAGGGTGATGTCCCCAGTCCGGTTAACCCACCCAAAGGCTGCCGGTTCAATCCCAGATGCCCGCTGGCTCAGCAAGTGTGCCAGCAGGTGGAACCCGAATGGCGCGAAGTTGCCCCGGGTCACTGGGTGGCTTGCCACCTGGTGTAATGCTGTTCATCTGTGGAAATCAAGGAGGTGAAAAGTTAAGCGAAATCGATTGAACTCTGTAGTATACAAAATCGTACCAATTAATATAGTTCTATCTACTCGGAGGAGAAAACCATGAAGAAAAGTTTATTTATTGTCGTAGGACTGCTGGTGCTCGCCAGCATCCTGATCGCCGCCTGCCAGCCCCAGGTGCAGACGGTCGTTGAGACCGTCGTGGTCACTCAGGAAGTTATCAGAGAGGGCCAGACCGTCATCGAGACCGTGATCGTCACCCAGGAAGTGCCAGTGGCAGTGGAACCACCGGCGGAGGAGAAGGCTCCCGTCTTGCGCGTCAACCTGGGTACCTATCCAGACATCGTGGACCCGCAGAAGTCTTCCTTCGTGAACGAGATCGCTCACCTGAAGCTGAACTACGAAGGCCTGACCAAGTTCAATGAGAAGCTGGAGACCGTGCCAGGCGCGGCTGAGAAGTGGGAGTACAACGCCGACGCTACCGAGCTGACCTTCACCCTTCGCTCGGGCCTGATGTACAGCGACGGGACCCTGCTCAACGCCAAGCGCTTCGAGTACTCCCTTCAGCGCAATATCGACCCCGAGACCGCAGGCGAATATGCCTCGATCACGGATGAGATCGCCGGCGCGCCCGATTGGCGCGCTGCCGATCCAAGCGCCGAGGGTTACGACCCCGAAGCCTTCAAGGCTGCCCTGGGCGTCAAAGCCCTGGATTCCGCCGGCAACCCCTGCACCGACTACGAGCAGACCGACTGCCTCACCCTAAAGATCACCCTTTCCAAAGCGGCGCCCTACTTCCACACCATCATGGGCATCTGGGTAGCTTTCCCCGCCAAGCAGGAACTGATTGAAGAAGGCGGCGAAAACTGGTGGAACAGCTCCAAGTACCAGATCGGCAACGGCCCCTACATCCTCAAGTCGCTGGAGCCCTTCGTGCGGGGCTACTACACCCCCAACCCCAATTACTGGGGCGGCGTGGCCACCGTGGACATTGAGTACAGCTACATCACCGACAGCGCCGTGGCCTTCGAGGCCTACAAGAACAACGAGTTCGATATCATCCCCGCTGTGGCGGAAGATATCAACACCATCAAAGCCGATGCTCAGCTCAACTCCGAGCTGCTCCAGTACCCCGGCTCGTGCACCTTCAACATAAACTTCCACCAGCTCAAAGAGCCCTTCACCGATAAGCTGGTGCGTGAAGCCTTCGTACGCGCGCTTGACCGCGAGGCCTGGGTGCGCGACGTGCTTCAGGGCGTTGGCTCTGTAACCCTCACCTGGATCCCCAAGGGTTACCCGGGCTACAAAGAGGACGAGACCCGCTGGGCTTTCGACCCTGAGCGCGCCAAGGCCGCCCTGGCCGAATCTTCGTACGGCGGCGTGGAAGGCCTGCCCGAGGTCGTGCTGACCTTCTCGGACACCCCGCGCAACCGCACGCGCAACGAGTGGATCGCTGCCAAGTGGAACGAAGTGCTGGGTGTGGATGCCAAGCTCAACCCGGTTGAGTCCACCACCTACACTGCCCTGACCAAAGACGTGGCCACCGCCCCGCAGGTCTTCATCCTGGGCTGGTGCGCAGACTACCCCGATCCGCAGAACTGGCTGAGCGTGTACTGGCGCGGCGATACGACCTTCGCCAGCCGCATTGGCTACGCCAACGCCGACTTCGACGCCCTGGTGAACCAGGCCGATGTTGAGCTGGATCCCGTCAAGCGTGCAGACCTCTACCAGCAGGCTCAGGATTTGTTGATCGACAGCCTGCCCGGTTCCTTCTTGTATAACAACATCAACAGCTACCTGGTGAAGCCGTGGGTTAAGGGCATCATCACCACCCCGCAGGATGCTGCCTGGTCTGGCGACATCGATCCGGTCGGTATCACCATCGACCAATCGATGATGCCGTAAGTTAACGACTATGTGAGGCTGCTCCGGCAGCCTCACGCGTGAATCGCTCAGGCCTGACCGATTGAAACCGGTCAGGCCTGAAGTCCCGTAAGTCTCGCCTGCTTATTGGTTCGGAGGATCGATCCTATGACGGCATATCTGATCCGGCGCTTGATCTGGTTGATTCCCGTTTTGTTCACGGTATCGCTGGTAACCTTTATCTTGATGCACAACGCCCCTGGCGGGCCGTGGGACCGCGATATCAGCACGCGCCAGGTGGACGCCACCACCCAGAGGCGCCTTAATGAATATTACGGCCTGGATAAGCCCCTGTGGCGGCAGTATGTAGCCTACGTAATTGGCGACTTTGCCAATGACGGCTCTTTCGAATGCGGCCTGATCTGCGGCGATATGGGTCCATCTTACCGCACGCGCGGGCGCGATGTGCAGGATATCCTCTTCGAGCCGCCGGAAGACAAGCCCGTATGGTACAGCCGCTTTGGGTACTCTGCTCGCCTGGGGGTGATCGCTCTCAGCATGGCGGTCTTTATTGGTATCCCTATCGGCGTGATCGCTGCCCTTAAGCAAAATACGATTATCGATTACATCAGCCTCTTTACGGCAACGGCTGGGATATCGGTGCCCAGCTTTGTCATGGGAATTTTTCTGATCATCATCTTTGCCTCGGGTCTGCACTGGATTAGCGTGGTCCCCAAGAGCTGGGATACTATCCAGCCCTGGGTCCTGCCAGCGGTGGTGCTGGGCTTTAATACGATGGCCTACACCGCCCGCCTGACGCGCTCCTCCATGCTGGAGGTGCTGCGCCAGGATTACGTGCGCACGGCGCGCGCCAAAGGCCTGACGGAACAGGTGGTGGTGGCGCGCCACATGATTAAAAATGCCCTGATCCCGGTGGTCACGATCCTGGGACCTGCCCTGGCTGCCCTGGTAACCGGCTCCTTCATCATTGAAACTATGTTTGGTTTCCCTGGGATGGGCCGGGCTTACGTGCAGGCAATTAGCCAGCGTGATTATTCCATGATCTTAGGCACAACCATCATGTATGCTTTGCTGGTAGCGATTGCGAATTTGAGCGTGGACTTTGTCTACGTGCTCATTGACCCGCGCATTCGCCTGACGGATTAACCTGCGGAGGACTATATGGCCCGTGTTGAACCACTCCCTGCTGAATCCCAGGTGGTCAGCCTGGAAGATCTGCAACGCCCTATGCGCAGCTTGACCTCCGACGCCTGGTACCGCCTGATCCGCAACAAAGCTTCGGTTGTGGGTATGGTGATCATAGCAATCTTTGCGTTGATCGCCATCTTTGCGCCGGTGCTGGCGCCGCATAACCCGCTGCAGATCAACGACAATATGGGTTACCTGCCGCCGGCCTGGATCGAGACATCCAGCAACGGTGGTCATGGCAACCCGTCTTTCCTGTTCGGCACCGATACCTTAGGGCGGGATGTGTTAAGCCGGGTGATCTACGGGGCGCGTGTTTCGATGGTGGTAGGATTCATTCCCACTTCCATTATCCTGTTGGTGGGCATTTCGGTGGGCATGCTCTCCGGTTACACCGGCGGTCGTATGGATAACCTGCTGATGCGCCTGACGGACGTCATTTACGCTTTCCCCGATTTATTGTTCTTCATCATCGTGATGGTCTCGCTGCGCGATACGCTCCTGGGCCAGTTGTTGAACGGGCTGTTATTGTTATTTATGGCTCTGGCGATTGTCAACTGGGTGGGTGTGGCGCGCATCGTACGCGGCCAGGTGCTTTCTCTCAAAGAGAAAGAGTTTGTCGAGGCCGCCCGCAGCATCGGCGCCAAAGATATTCGCATCATGTCCCGCCATTTGCTGCCTAACACCCTGGGACCGTTGATTGTGAACGCAGCTTTCCTGATTCCTGGTATGATTATCACTGAGGCTATTCTGGGCTACCTGGGACTGGGGCTGCGCCCGGCTACTGATCAAGGCGCGATCTTCATCACCAGTTGGGGCGCCCTGTTGCTGGAAGGCCAGTCAGCCATTAACGCCCAGCCGTACATGTTGCTGGTGCCGGCGATTTGCGTGGCTCTGGTGGTTATGGCTTTCACCTTCCTGGGCGATGGGCTGCGCGATGCCCTGGACCCCAGGATGCGCGGCACCAGCTAGTTGAACCTTCGGAGTACCAAGGCAGTAAACAACTATGACGGTGGAAAGCGATCACGATCTAATTTTCCATCTGCAGAACGGGGATCTGGAAGCCCTGGGTGAGCTGTACGACCGTCACCGGCGGCTGGTCTACCGCACTGCATTGGTGATTACCAACGATTCAGAAGCTGCTGCTGACCTGCTACAGGATGTGTTCCTGCGTCTGCATCGTTTTGTGGATAACGTCGATCCTTCCCGGCCGATTGAGCCCTGGCTCTACCGCATGACTGCCAACCTGTCTTACGATTGGATCAAGCGCCGCAGCCGTTGGCCGCGCCCCATTGAAGACCTGGTGGAGTTTCTGGTGGGCGGCGGCAAGAATAATCCATCTGACCTGGCAGAGACCAAGGATGAGTGGCAGCAGGTGCAGCGCGCCGTCTCAGCTTTGCCCCTGCCCCAGCGTGTGGTGGTTGTCTTGTATTATCTGAATGATCTCTCGCTGCAGGAGATCTCCGAGATCCTGGAAATCCCGGTAGGCACGGTGAAATCACGCCTGCATTACAGCCGGATTGCCCTGAAGAAGACGCTCGGTTTGCACAAAGATGTGCTGCCCGATTGGAATTTTGAAAGCTCGTGAGAACGTTGAGATGGAAAAATTGACCGATACCCACATCCGCCAAAGCCTGAAGAATTGGGCTGCCAGTCAAAAACCCCCGGAGAACGGACGCGGCCGTTTATTGCGGCTGGCAGCCGCAGCTTCGGGTGCGGATTATCTAACCTATGATAAAACCCCAGATCGCCGTGTGCCGGTTGACGCGGTGAGAAATCGATTGCCCATGTTCCAGACAACCGGTTCCTTTTACCAGCCCTTATTATGGGTGATGCATTTGAATATGACGCCCTTAAAAAACATAACTTAATGAAGAAGCCCATACTCGGTTTATTATTACTCCTGATCCTGTTCATTTTTACCGCATGTAACCCGCAACCAGCGCCCCAACCCACCAGCCAGCCCACGCCAACTTCCCAAATTGTACTTCCAGCAACGGTCACTCCCACACCGCTGCCGCCGGCGCGCATGCTGACCGTGTGCCTGGGGCAAGAACCGGCTTCTCTTTTCTTGTATGCAGATGGCTCGGCAGCCGCGCGCAGCGTGCGCGCTGCGATCTATGATGGGCCTTATGATATCGTTGGATACCAGCTACAGCCAGTGATCTTGCAAGAAATCCCCAGCCTGGCGAATGGCGGCGCCCGCCTGGAGGTTGTTCCGGTAAGCGAAAATTCTGTGGTGGCTGACCAAACCGGCGCGCTGAATAGCCTGGTGTCCGGGCAGACCTATCTACCCGCAGGCTGCCGCTCGGCAGACTGCGCCCAGGTTTACGCGGGCAGCGAGCCGGCGAGTATGGATCAACTGGTAGTGACTTTCAAGCTGCTCCCCGGCTTGCTGTGGTCTGATGGCGCCCCGCTGAGCGCGGCTGATTCAGTCTACGCCTATGAAGTGGCGCGGGCGCTCTTCCCGCGCGTGCGCTCTGAGCTGATGGGTTACACGCAATCTTACCAGGCGCTGGATGAGACCACGATTGAATGGCGCGGGGCGCCTGGTTACCAGGGAGCGCTTTACCCAACATTTTTCTTCTCCCCATTGCCGCGACATGCCTGGAGCACCCTGCAACCCACAGAGCTGCTGGAGGCCGAACTCTCCGCGCGCATGCCGCTGGGCTGGGGCCCCTATGTGATCGATGAGTGGGCGGCTGGCGACCACATCAGCCTGTCCAGGAATCCCAACTACTTCCGCGCCGCCCAGGGTCTGCCGCACTTTGATCACCTGGTCTACCGCCTGGTGGACGGCGCCGACCAGGCGCTGGCCGCGCTGCTGGCGGGTGAGTGCGATGTCCTCGATGAAACCGCCCTGGCGGATGCCAGCCCGGATGAAATGCGGGCACAAGGGCAATCGGCTGCGCTGCAGGTGATCTCAGGCAGCGGGGTCGCCTGGGAGCACATCGATTTTGGCATTAACCATTTCGACCCGGCCCAGCCCAGCCCGCTGCAAGCCCGAGAGGTGCGCCAGGCGGTGGCGCAGTGCCTGGACCGCCCGGCGCTGGTGGAGCAAATTTTCTCGGGGCAGGCGCAGGCATTGAATACCTATGCGCCAGAAGGACAACCTCTCTTGGCAGGTGAGGCGCGCCGCTATGGCTTTGACCCCCAGGCGGCAGCCACTCTGCTGGATTCGGTTGGCTGGCTGGACGCCGACCAGGACCCATCGACGCCGCGCACTGCGGCTGGCGTCCCGGGCGTGCTGGACGGCTCTTCTCTGCAGGTCACTTACCAGACCATCACTGGCACGCTCAGGCAGGAGGTGGCGCAGTGGGTGCAGGCCTCCCTGGCGCAGTGTGGGATTGGGGTCAGCCTTGAATATGCCAGTTGGGAGCAACTATTTGCCCCCGGACCGGAAGGTCCGGTGTTTGGTCGCCGTTTTGACCTGGTGCAGTTTGCCTGGATGACGTCGGCTGAGCCGCCCTGCTGGTTGTACACCAGCCCAGAAATCCCGGGACCCTACCCGGATTTCCCTAAAGGCTGGGGTGGCGCCAATGCCAGCGGCTACAGCAACCCGGCTTACGACCAGGCTTGCAACCAGGCGCGCTTTTCATTGTACGACAGCCCCGAATACACCCAGGCTCACCAACAGGCGCAGGGTAGTTTGGCTGAAGATGTGCCCGTGCTGCCTCTCTACCTGCATCCCAGGTGGATGGCAGCCCGCACAGATTTATGCGGGTTGGCGGCCGATCCTTCGACAGAGGTTGCCCTGTGGAACCTGGAAACGCTGGATTATGGGGAAGGGTGCGGTAAATGACTGGAAATTGCAAGGGTTGACCAAACGATAATTTATGGTATATTTTTGACAGTTCAACTCCAGGTCAGGTCCTATTTGAACCTTTCCGACTTTGGGCAAGTATTGTATCTGAGCAGTAGCGTCGAAAAAGGCGTTCTGCGCGCCTGCCTGCTGCTTTAATAATTGAAACCTGGATAGTTGCCTGCTTGCCGATGCTTGAGAGGAGGTGAGTCAATCGGGAAAGAACTGCAAATCCCATCCCCAATACGTTCGCATCCGTAATTTCAAACCACCCTATTTTTCTTCTTAAGGAGGAGAAACTCTTATGGCTACTCGTAAACAAATTATGGCTGTGCTCAGCCTGCTCATTATTGCAGCTTTCGTGCTGAGCGCTTGCCAGCCGGTGCAGACCACGGTTGAAGTGATCAAGACTGTGGAAGTTCCGGTTGATCGGGAAGTCGAGGTCATCAAGACCCAAGAAGTGACCGTGATCGAGACCCAGGTGGTCGAGGTCGAACGCGAGGCCTTCACCACCCCGCACCCCATCCTGGGCGACCTGAAGGTGCGCCAGGCGATCGCTTACTGCACCAACAAAATCGACCTGGTCAAGTCGGTATACCCGCTGATCAGCGAAGAAGAGCAGCTGAAGCTGGTCATGGACACCTTCATCCCCAAGAGCCACTGGGCGTACGCCGGTGACGAAAACGTCACTATCTACCCCTTCGATCCTGAAAAAGGCAAAGCTCTGCTGGATGAGGCGGGTTGGGCGATGGATGAGGCCCTTGGCTTCCGCTCCAACGCAGATGGCGATGCCCTCAGCCTGAAGTTCACCACCACCAGCGCCGCTTTCCGCCAGACCTGGGGTGCAGTGTTCACCCAGCAGATGGCCGAGTGCGGCATCCAGATCGTACCTCTGTACGCCCCGGCTTCCTGGTGGTTCGGCGATACCACGGGCCTGGCGCGCCGCGACTACGAGCTGGGCGCTTACGCCTGGGTAGGTCAGGTGGACCCCGGTGGGCAGACCCTGTGGGCCAGCGACCAAATTCCCCTGCCCTCCAACGGCTGGGAAGGCCAGAACACCATGGGTTGGGTCAGTGAAAAGGCCACCGTGGGCATCAAGAATGCCAACAACACCCTGAATAAAGAAGAGCGCATCAAGTGGTACCTGGATGTGCAGCAAGCTTACACCGAGGATGTCCCCGCGGTACCGCTCTTCAACCGCACCGAGACCTTCTCGGCTCGCGCCGATTTGACCGGCTTTGCTCCCACCCCCGGTGAAGAGTATTGGACCCACAACACCGGCGAGTGGGAAGTGCCTGGCAGCGATACCATCGTGATCGGCCTGACCCAGGAACCGGCCTCCCTGTTCGGCCTGGTTGAAGACGCCTTCGTGGCGCACGTGGTGCTGTTCACCATCGGCGCCGAGCGCTCTTACACCACCCTGAACTACGACTTCCAGCCGCTGTGGCTGACCGAAATGCCCACCATCGAGAGCGGCAAGACCACCAACGCCGACGTAGAAGTTAAAGAAGGCGATATGGTGGTGGATGCTAACGGCGAGGTGGTTGCCCTGGCGGCTGGCGTGACGGTTGTGAATAGCGCTGGCGAAGCGGTCGAGTTCACCGGCGGCACCGTGATGATGAAGCAGCTCACCGTGAACTACCAGTATCGCGACGACCTCAAGTGGCCGGATGGCTCCCCGCTGACCGATGAGGACCTGGAGCTTGGTCATGCCATCGACTGCGACAAGGAATCAGGCGCCACCTCCTTCATCACCTGCGACAAGACCGTCAGCTACACGGCTGAAAACCTGGTTGCCACCCAGGTGATGCTGCCCGGCGATCAATACCCGCTGTACTTCTCCCGTGACCACCGCATCTACCCCGCCAACCGCACGCTCGCCGACGGCCGCCTGCTCAAGGACGTGCCCGCCGCTGAGTGGGCTACCCTGCCCGAAATTGCAGAGCAGCCCTGGGGCTTTGGCCCGTACATGATCACGGATTGGGTCAAGGGCGAGAAGCTCGTCCTCGAGGCGCATCCCTACTGGTTTGGCGGCGCCCCCAAGACCCCCAACTTCGTGGTCTCTATCGTCACTGCCGAGAACGCCGAAGCCCAGCTCCTGGGCGGACAGGTGGACGTGCTCGGCTCCGAGACCCTGGCTGGCCTGACCGAAACCCTGGCTGCCGCCGAGACTGAAGGCAAGGTCAACAACATTGTCAACGCCGGCGGAACCTGGGAGCACATCGACTTCCAGCTGTTCATCAAATAATTTCGTTTACCCGTAAGACCTGTATTCCAGTAGGCAGGTGCGATCCCATCGCACCTGCCTACTCCTCAGAGATTAGGTATTGTTTGAGAGAGTGACCTATGACCGGATACCTGATACGCCGTTTGATCCAGATGGTCATCGTAGTGTTTGTCTCCGCGGTAGCCACCTACGCGCTGCTGAACCTGGCCCCCGGCGGGCCGTTAGCCGGTTTGCGCCAGAGGCAGCAGAGCGCTACTTTTCAAATCACCGAGGAAGATATCCGGCGCATCCGCGCCTATTACGAGCTGGACCTGTATTTGCCGGTGCGCTTCTCGCGCTGGCTGATCGGCCAACCGAATGGGCGCATCATTATTGGGAACAACGAATACTTACACAACGTCGCCATTGGTTGCTCTCAAACCATCGAGCGAGAAATCCAGAACGAAGATGGCGAGTTTGAGACGGTGGTCACCGGCTGCGAGCAGTACGTCTACCTGGTAGATCTGGAGGGGCGCCGCACCAGCAAAGGCATCCTGCGCGGCGATTTCGGCGCCTCCTGGCGCTTGAACCGCGACCGCCCGGTGAGCGACCTGATCGTCAGCCGCCTGCCGAAGACCCTGCAGTTGATGGGGCTTGCCATCCTGATCTCGCTCGTGGTTGGCGTTCCTCTGGGCATTTATTCAGCGGTCAAGCAATATTCCAAATTCGATTATTTCGTCACCACCATGGCATTTTTTGGCTCTTCCATGCCCACATTTTTCTTTGGGCTGCTGCTGATCATGTTGTTCTCGATCTTGCCCAAGAATGCCGGCTTGCCTTACCTGCCGCCGGGCAGCTCCGAGGCAGTGCGCAACTATATCTTGCCATCGATTGGTAATATCACCGCGGGCTCTGCCCTGGATCGTTTATTGCACATGATCTTGCCGGCTGCGGTGCTGGCGATGGCTTATGTGGCGGGCTGGAGCCGCTACGTGCGCGCCAGCATGCTGGACGTGCTGCGCCAGGACTACGTGCGCACGGCGCGCGCCAAAGGCCTGTTCGAGCGCGTGGTGATTATCAAACACGCCCTGCGCAACGCCCTGATCCCCTTCGTCACGATTGCCGTTTTTGCCATTCCCACTTTGTTTGGCGGCGCGATTATCACCGAATCGATCTTTTCCTGGCCCGGCATGGGGCGCCTGTATATCCTGGCTTTGGGTGACTACGATTATCCCGTGGCGATGGCTCTGCTGTTCATTACTGCCATCCTGACGGTATTCGCCACCTTGCTGCAGGACGTTCTCTATTCGATCGTCGACCCGCGCATACGATTCAGTTAACGACAAATGCGCCACGCACCTCTCAGGTGCCTGGCGCATGTCCTTTACGAGGTATCCCTATGACTGCATCCACCGCCCCCGTTGAAATGCTCTCCGGCGAAGCCATCACCACGCCAGAGGAAAAGCCCTGGCAAATCATCTTTCGCCGCTTCCGCAAGCACAAGCTGGCGATGATTTCTACCGGGGTGATGCTGGCTATTTTTCTGATCTCATTTTTTGCACGGCAGATCGCGCCATTTACACCCCAGGAATTAACAGTCGGCAATTACTTCTTGCCTGCCGGGGCAGTTCAGGAGAGCACCGGGCGCGTGCATTACCTGGGCACCGATCAAATCGGGCGCGATTACTTCTCCCGTATCGTTTACGCCGGGCGCATCTCGCTTTCGGTGGCAATCCTGGCAGTCTTGATCTCAACTACGATTGGGGTCGCCGTGGGGGCCTATTCCGGATATTACGGGGGCTGGGTGGATGCGCTCCTGATGCGCTTTGTGGAATTCATGCTCACCATCCCTTCCTTGCCGCTATTGCTGATCCTGTCCTCCATGCTGTTACGCAATGAAGAGCTGATTCCCATCCCGGAGGCGGTGCTGGCGCTCGTTGGAAAGATCATGTTATTGGATACGCGCGACGCGCGCCAGGTGGTGGTGATCATCATCGTGCTGGCGGGGCTGGGCTGGCTCACCGCAGCCCGCCTGATGCGCGGCATGGTGCTGGCCTTGCGCGGGCAGACCTTCACCGAGGCTGCCCAGGCGATGGGCGCCTCCACTGCGCGCATCATCTTCATGCACATGATCCCCAATGCCATGGCGCCTATCATTGTGGAGGCCACCCTGGCCCTTGCCGGGTACATTATTTTAGAGGCGGCGCTATCCTTCCTCGGCTTTGGCATCCAGGATCCTATCCCCACCTGGGGCAATATGCTGGCAGCTACCCAGTCCTACATGTTCGACCGGCCTTGGCTTCCGCTGCTGCCTGGCACGCCGATTTTCTTGTGCTCCCTGGCTTTCAATTTCATTGGCGATGGCTTGCGTGATGCGCTCGATCCACGCCTGAAGATGTAGAATCTGTGATTGAGATGTTTGGCGGACATACGCCCGCCAAACATCTCATTTTCCGAGTGCTAACCCTGGAATTATTAGAGGCCGCCTGTGATTGATACCGAAACGCAACCTTTGCTTGAGGTGAAAAACCTCAAAACCTACTTTTTCACCGAAGACGGCATAGTAAAAGCCGTGGATGGGGTGGATTTTTACGTCCGGCCGGGCGAGGTGCTGGGTCTGGTGGGCGAGTCGGGTTGTGGTAAGAGCGTCACCTCGCTCTCGATCATGCGCCTGATTGGCATCCCGGGCAAAGTGGTGGATGGCGACATCTACTTCGAAGGCAAAGAGCTGCTCAAGCTGCCCGAAGCCGACATGGTGCATATGCGCGGCAACCGCATGTCGATGATCTTCCAACAGCCGCAGTCCAGCCTGAACCCGGTGTTCAAGGTGGGCGACCAGGTGGCTGAGGTGCTGCAGATCCACCAGAAAATGGGCAAAGAAGAGTCGTGGAAGAGGGCCGTGGAGCTACTGCGCCTGGTGGGTATTGCCGATCCGGAAAAGAAGGCGCATGCCTTTCCGCACGAGGTATCGGGCGGACAGGCGCAGCGCGTGATGATTGCCATGGCGCTGGCGTTGAACCCGCAATTGCTGATCGCCGACGAGCCGACCACCGCTCTGGATGTGACTATCCAGGCGCAAATCCTGGATTTGATGCGTGACTTGCGCACGCGCATGAACACGGCGGTGATCTTGATCACGCACGACCTGGGTCTGATCGCCGAGATGGCGGACCGGGTAGCGGTGATGTACGCCGGGCGCATCGTCGAGCAAACCGATGTGCGCACGTTGTTTGCCCAGCCGCTGCACCCCTATACCCAGGGCCTGATTGCTTCCATTCCCATCCTGGGCGTGGTGAAAGACCGGCTGGATGTCATCCCGGGGTCGGTTCCCAACCTGGTAAACCTGCCGCCTGGCTGCCGCTTTGCCCCGCGCTGCCGTCCGCGCGTGGAGCACAACCTGGAAATTTGCACTTCGGTTGAACCCGATTTACTGAATGTCTCTGGGGACCATAAAGTACGCTGCTGGCTGTACCAGGATTATCCGGAGAAGGCCTACCAGGCGCCCTTGAAAGCCGCCGGTGAAATTTCCTGATATTTTCGAGGCCGAGGTTTGGCTGCCAAAAAGTTGGGGATAGCTGCAATGCGCCGTGGAGCGGGCGCAAAAATCCGCTAGCGACGAAGAGGCGACGGAATGAAAGAGCAATATATAGCAAACAAGGCAGTGGTGGGTGAACCCAGTAAGTGGGACCTGGTGCAGGTTAAGAACCTGGTCAAGTATTTCCCGGTGCGCGGCGGCGTCCTGCAGCGCGTGTTGGCCTGGGTGCAGGCAGTGGACGATGTGAGCTTCAACATCCGCCAGGGGGAGACAGTGGGCCTGGTGGGTGAATCGGGCTGCGGTAAGACGACCGTGGGGCGCACGATGCTGCGCCTGATCGAGCCGACTTCGGGCTCGGTGACTTTTGATGGGACCGAGGTGTTCAAGCTGCGCGGGCGCGAGCTGAAAGAGATGCGCCGCAATATGCAGATCATCTTCCAGGATCCGTATGCCTCCTTAGACCCGCGCGCTCCCATCGGCGAATCGATTGCAGAGGGGTTGAAAATCCACAATATCGGCAACTCGCGCGAGCGTTATGAAACCACGATTGAGATGCTGCGCAAGGTGGGTATGGAAGATTACCATTCCCGGCGCTACCCGCACGAGTTCTCTGGCGGACAGCGCCAACGCATCGGCATTGCACGCGCCCTGGCACTGCGCCCCAAGTTTATTATCGCTGATGAACCGGTATCCGCGCTGGACGTTTCCATCCAGTCGCAGGTGCTCAATATCCTCAAGGATTTGCAAAGGGAATTCGGCCTGACTTACCTGTTCATCGCCCACAACCTGAGCGTGGTAGAACATATTTCCGACCGGGTGGCGGTGATGTACCTGGGCAAGATGGTGGAATTTGCGGACCGCGATGAGCTCTTTCGCAACCCGCTGCACCCCTATACCCAGGCTTTAATGTCTGCCATCCCAATTCCAGACCCTCTATTGAAGCGCACGCGCATCATCCTGCAAGGCGATGTACCCAGCCCGGTCAACCCGCCCAAGGGATGCCGTTTTCACCCGCGCTGTCCGGTGGCGTTCGATCATTGTTCCATTCAAGAACCTGAATTTAAAGAGGTAAGCCCAGAACACTGGGTCGCCTGCTGGCGTGTAGAATAAAACTTTTGAAGAATTACCGGGTCCTGATCGTTGACACCCAGCGAGATCGCAGGCGCAAGCTGCGCTCTGGGCTGAAATCATTGGAGGGGGATTTTGAGGTGGTAGAGGTCGCCTCCGGGGAGGAAGCGCTGCTGCTGTTGGCGCGCCAGCCCTTCGATCTTCTGGTGAGCAACCAGCGCCTGGCGGGGATTTCAGGGGTCGAGCTGCTGCAAAAAACCCGTCGGCGTGCGGAGGGATTGAAATCCATCTTGCTCCTGGGCACATCTGAGGCGAAAATCCAACAGCAAGCTGTCAAGGCTGGCGCGGCTGCAATATTAAGCATGCCCGTTGAAACAGCCGATTTCCTGGATGCCGTTGAACGCTGCCTGGGATTGGTGGAATCGATTGCTTTGCCGGTAGAACCGGGATCCGCCCAGGAGACCCGCCCGGCGCCCAGCCCTACCGAGCGATTAGCGAGCCTGCGCCAGGAATTGCAAGCCGAATGTGCGGCGCTATTGGATGAAGGCGGGCAGGTACAGGCGCAAGCCGGGGAATCGCTGGAATCGGCGCTCGGCCCTACCCTGCTGGCGGCAATCATGGCGACCTTGAGCGCTGGCGTGAAGGTCTCGATTGCCCTGGGGGCAGCTAGGCCGCATGGGCTGATGTGCTTTTCGGGCGGTTTACAACAGGTGTGCATGGCCCACGTGGGTCCGGCGCTCTCCCTGTTGGTGGTGCGCAAGATGGAAAAACCAGGCGCTCCCCTGCCCGACTCTGGGCCTGCTATCCTGGCTGCGGCCGGGGATTTGCTCGAGCTGCTGGAACAGCTGGGAGTGCCGCTGGCAGACGAGCCCGAAAACCCGGCGACTATGGAGACGTCCGAAGAAGCCGAGATTCCCGGCCCGGCTGATCCCCACCTGGATGTGATTTTCTCCGAAGCCACACGTTTACCGATGGACTCCAACGAGGTGGATGCCTTTTGGGAGACGGCTGCCGGCGAGCAAAATGGCGAGGGCATCTCGAGCGCCGGGGCGCTTTCGTACGAGCAAGCTCGCCGCCTGGGCCTGGCTCCGAAAGATTCAGAATAGCCCTTCCCTCTTTGTTCGGATCGATAATTATGTTACAATACGGGTCGCTTTTTGGGGCGTGGTGCAATGGTAGCACAGCGGACTTTGGATCCGTATATCCTGGTTCGAATCCGGGCGCCCCAGCTAGATCGTTTGATCGGGTATCGTGTGTGTCAGATATTGGGTATGCAAATTATTCAGGTTTGGTCTCGTGAGCGGGTGAAAGCCCGGGCGCACGTTCCAAATCTGTTTTTATTTCTACGGGTTAGGGAGTCTGCATGAAAATTACCCCTGTTATCCTCGCCGCTGGTCAGGGCACGCGTATGCGATCGTCGCTGCCAAAGGTGCTGCATCCTTTATTGGAGAGGCCCATGGCACAGTACAGCGTGCAGGCTGCGCAAGAGGCCAGCGGCGTACGGCCCGTGATGGTGATCGGTCACGGCGCACATGCCGTGCGCCAGGCATTGGGCGAAACCGTGCAATTTGTGGTGCAAGATCCGCAATTGGGCACCGGCCACGCATTGCAGCAAGCTCAAGCGCTGCTGGATGGGCAGACAGACCTGGTGTTGGTGCTGACCGCCGATATGCCCCTGCTCACTGCCGGGACGCTTCAGTCTGTTATCCAGGCGCAATTACTGAACCCGGGTCCATTGACCCTGTTGACGGTTACGGTGGATGACCCGCGCGGTTTCGGCCGCGTGCTGCGCGCCAGCGACGGGCGGGTGCTGGCTGTGGTAGAAGAAGCTCAAGCAACCCCGGAGCAGCTCCAGGTGCGCGAGCTGAATGCCAGCGTATATTGCTTCCAATCTGAATGGCTGTGGGGGGCGCTGAATCGCATCCCGCTTTCCCCGAAAGGGGAGTATTATCTGACGGATGTGGTTGGGCTTGCCGCGGTGGATGGATTAGCGGCGCGAGCGGTCAGTGTGAGCGATGTGGAAGAGACGATCGGCATCAACACGCGCGTACACCTTTCCCAGGCTGAGAGCGTGCTGCGCCAGCGCCTCAACCGGGACTGGATGCTGGCGGGCGTCACGCTCATCGATCCAGACAGCACCTATATCGAGCCCGGGGTGCTCATCGGGCAAGACACCACGATTTGGCCCAACACCTATTTGCAGGGCGAAACGGTGATTGGCGAGCAGTGCAGCATCGGCCCCAACAGCCTGGTGCGAGATACGCGCATTGGCGATCATTGCAAGGTGCTGGCCTCGGTGCTCGAGCAGGCATTGTTGGAAGACCATGTGGATATCGGTCCCTTTGGGCACCTGCGCAAAGGGGCGCACCTGGCGGCTGGTGTGCACATGGGCAATTTTGGGGAGGTGAAAGACGCTTATCTGGGTCCGGGCACCAAGATGGGGCACTTCTCCTACGTGGGCAATGCCACCATCGGTCCGGAGGTCAATATCGGCGCTGGTACGATCACCTGCAATTACGATGGGGTCAAGAAGAATCACACCGAGATCGGGGCGGGGGCGTTCATTGGCAGCGATACGATGCTGGTGGCGCCTGTCCAGCTGGGAGAAGGAGCCCGCACCGGGGCGGGTGCAGTAGTGACCAAGGACGTGCCGCCCAACACCCTGGCAGTGGGTATGCCGGCGCGCGCCATCCGAAAATTGGAGAAACGTGGCTGAAACGGCGCTGATTTGGGTGGGCTTTGCCTTGCTGCTGGCGTTAGACCTGGCGGTTGTGGCTACCCGTGTAGCTTTGTTGAACTCTACACATGCCCGCATGCTTTCTCAAGGGGAGCCTGTTGATCCTAACATTCGAAGAGCTTTGAGTCTGCTGCGCACCCCGGCGCGTCTGCAAGCCAGCCTGAACCTGCTGCAGATTATGCTGCGTTTTTTGACTGCCGGGTTGATTTTATTCATCTTCTGGCGCCAACCCGGGGCCGATTCGCTTTTACTGGGGTCGGTTGTGCTGCTGCTCACCGCTCTGCTGGTTTTCTTGCTGGAATGGGTGATACGCGGCCTGGTCCTGAAGGATGCCGAAGGATGGGCTCTGCGCCTGGGATGGTTTGCCCATGTGTTGATTGCCATCTTCAGCCCCCTGGTAGCCCTCCCCATTGCTATTTCCGGCGATGAACGCGGTTCGGACGACAGCGCCAGCCGGCCCGCAGTGGACGAGCTTAAGTCGTTGGTGGACGCCGGGCAGCAGGAGGGTCTGATCGAGCGGGGCGAGAGAAAGATGATCTATTCGATTTTTGAGCTGGGGGATACGTTGGCGCGCGAAATTATGGTGCCGCGCATCGACATGCTGGCCCTGGAGGCGCTAACACCCCTGCCTCAGGCGGTAGATGCTTTATTGGAAACCGGCATGACCCGCGTTCCAGTCTATGAAGAGACTATCGATAAAATCCTGGGTTTGCTGTATGCCAAGGATTTACTACGCGTCTGGCGCCAGGGCAGCCAGTTGGATTCGCTGCGCGATCTGGTGCGACCGGCTTATTTTGTCCCCGAGGCCAAGAAAGCAGACGAGCTGCTGGCAGAGATGCAGAGCCAGCGCATTCATATGGCGGTGGTGGTGGATGAATATGGGGGGGTTGCCGGCTTGGTAACCCTGGAGGATATCGTCGAAGAAATTTTAGGCGAGATCCAGGATGAATACGACCAGGCGGAAGAGCTGCCCTACCAGGATTTGGGGGAAGGTGAATATATCTTTCAAGGGCGGGTTGACCTGGATGATTTCAACGAAGTGATGGGAAGCAGCTTGTCGAAAGATGAGGCTGACACCCTGGGCGGTTATATGTACAGCCGGTTGGGGCGAGTGCCCGCCACTGGCGAGCACGTGCACGTTGAAAATTTAATTCTGACGGTGGAACAGGTGAGCGGGCGGCGCATCCGCAAGGTGCGCTCCCGGCGGAACCCACCCGGCGCCGAGAATGAAGAGACGATCGCTCATGCTAACAGATGAACAACAAGCGCAATTGATCCAGGCGGCGATAGAAGCGCGCCAATGGGCTTACGCGCCCTATTCCAGGTACCCGGTGGGAGCCGCCTTGCTGACCGCCTCCGGGCGCATCTACGAAGGCGTCAACGTGGAGAACGCCGCTTACCCCACCGGCATGTGCGCCGAGCGCGTGGCGGTTTTCAAAGCCGTTGCCGAGGGCGAGCGCCAGTTCGAGGCCATCGCCGTGGCAACTGCCAACGGCGGCTCGCCGTGCGGCGCCTGCCGCCAGGTGTTGGCGGAGTTCGGGCTGGATACCGTGGTGCTGATCGCCGATGCCGAGGGCAAGCTGCGCCAGCGCACCAGCGTGCGCGAGCTGCTGCCCGGCGCGTTTGGCCCGCAAGATCTGGTGCGGTAGAACGAACGCAGAACGAAGGTTTTTGTTAGCCCGCAGTTGGACTGCGTGCTTTTTCGCTAGAACGAACGGAAGTCATTCATGAACGCACGTTGTGCGCCACGCGAGTGGCGCAAAGATGGCGCACTGGCGTGCCCCACTACAAACGAGGGGGAAGGTCTACCAGTTGGGGGCGGGTGTGGCAGTCGCTAGCAGCGATTGCACCATCCAGCCCTGGGTTCCATCCGGAGCCATGACCTTCACCCACACCACCCCATTCACGGTCTGCAGCTCAGGCAGAACCTGCATCAATGTGCCGTCGAAATAACTGCGGATGACAGCCCCGCCTGGATCGGAGCGCAACAGGGCGCCGTTGCCATCGGCGGTGAAGACGCGCGCATACACCGGCGTGGGAGAGGGGGTGGGGGTCTGCGTGGCAGTCGGAGGGGTGGTAGGGGTCAAAGTGGGCGTGAGGGTCGCCGTCGGCGGCACGGGTGTGGAAGTGGGTGTGAGGGTGGGCGTGATGGTGGATGTAGCCGTAGGGATCGGCGTGGGCAGGGCCACCTGCCCGCCAAAAGCTGCCCCTGCGCCGCTCAGACCGATCAGCACGATCACGCCTAACAAGGTGATTGCCCCGCCCAGCGTGTAACCGAACAAGGTCAGCGGGCGCATACCCAGGATGGCAAGGGTCAGCGCGCCCAGCAGGGCGCACCACGCCAGGTGGATAGCGAAAACCACCAGGCCATCGGGCCACAGGTGCGGCGCTCCGCTGGTGAGCCCGAAACCAGCGATTGCCAGGGGTACGTAAAGCTCATAGGCCAGCGCCACGCTGGGCACCGCTGCGTTCCGGTCGCCATGCAGCATGGCAGCGGCGGTAAAACAAGTGCCCACTGCCAACACCAGGAAGTTCGACCAGGTGAGCTGGGCGTTGAAATGCGCCTGATTAAGGGCGGGAGGCGTCCAGAAGACAGTGAGCATGCCCACCGCGCTGCCCGCCAGGAATACCAGCGAGCTGCCGATCAGCAGGCCAAACAGGCTGCGCAGGAAGAAACGCCCCGATCCGATCACGGTGCCCAGCCCGACGCCCAGCGCGGGCGCCATAAACGGGGCCAGGATGGCGCCTAGGAAAAGCAGAGCGGGGATATCCAGAAGCAAGCCAGCCCCCAATACCAATCCGGCTACCAGCGAGAACAAGAAGAAGTCAAAGGACGGAGAAGCGCGGTGGGCGACTTCATCCAGGAAGGCGGCGCGCTCATCCGCCTCCAGGGGAGCCAGCAAGCGCCGGGCGCGCCGTCGGCGCGCCGGGGGCAGGCGCTCAGGATCATCAGGCAGTTGTTCGTTTTGGGTCAGGTTCATAATTGTAGTTTTTTTCGCAGTTGAAGGTGGATGGGGGTGTTTGGGCGGGCGGAGCCCGCCCAAACACCCCCGTTTATTCCTTGAACTGCGTAACTTTCTAATGGTCTATTGGCGCAGGCTGGCAACGATGCGCAAGGGTTTTTCTAGAAGCTCCAAGGCAGAAAAGATATCCGGCACCACCAGGTCGGCTGCCAGCAAGGTTTGGATGGCGGCGCCTTCCCTGGAGAGCACACAAATACCCAATGCAGCTTCTTTGAGCATGGCGGCGTCATTGGCGCCCTGCCCGATGGCGATGCTGCGCGCTGCTCCAATCTGTTGCAAGAAGCGGGCCTTTTGGCTGGCTTCGTCTTCCGGTTGGATGCGAACAGCCTGCAGGTTGAGCTGCTGGTCGATGAGCGCCTGGCGCCCGCTGGTATCGGCGGTGATCAGGTGAATAGTCAGGCGGTCGCGCAGGCTATAGAGGGCGCGCGCCAGCCCATCGGGGAGTTTGCCGTCCAGCGCCAGGGTGCCATTCACATCGCACACCATGTGCTCGAGCTGCAACACACCTCGACCGGGTATGTTGAGTTCAATCATGGGGTTATTATAATAGATGCTTTGCCCCTCAATTGGCCATTTTTCGGATGAGTTCTGATGACCGGACCGGCTGTATGTATTACCTCACGGCAATCGGCAGAAAGATGTAGTGAATGGGGTTGGCAAACACCGCCGAGAACTCCGAGGTGCCATCCTCTGTCCTGGTGGCAGTGGCGGTCAGGTACGGGTACAAAAGCTGGTCCACCTCCAGGCTCCAGCTCCCGTCTCCACTGGCGATATCGCTGTCCAGGTAAACCTCGCCTTCGCCGTCCGCGACCTGGTTCCCAAAGACTTCTACGGTGCACCCCGCGCAGCTGAACCCAGATATCTCTACGAAGAGCGTGCTCCCCACTATCGCAGCGATGGCCGGCGCCTGGATGGAGTGGTTGGCGCCGTCTTCCAGGTTGATGCCGCCGCCACCATTTTCTTCGATGGCGTTCATCTTCACTACGTTGGCGAAAGTATCAGCGTCGACAATCCAGACGCCGTTAGCAGCGTTGGACTGGATATGGTTCTCCGGACCAATGGTGTTTGATTGCGCGCTGCCCGTGATGTGTACCCCGCTGAAGTCTGATTCGGCGATCAAATTCGCCGAGACGGTATTATTCTCCGTCCCGTCCTGGTAGAGCATCACACCGTAGGCATTGTAGAAGATCCAGTTGTGCTCTGCAACAGTGTTCTCGCTTGCCCCTCCCTGGATGGTGACCCCGTTGCCGGTATTCCCTAGGTCGGTGTATGTGTGCGGCTGGCTGCCGATCAGATTGCCCAGCACCTGGTTATCTTGGGTGCCGATCCCCGTGATGCGCACGCCATCGCCGAGGTTCCCGGAGATCAGGTTGCCCCCGCTATCGTTCGCTCCGCCGATGATGTTACCCTGCGAAGCGTCATCCACCAACACGCCGTGGGAGGCGTTGCCCAGGGCTACCATGCCGTTGGGGCTGGCGCCAACGCGGTTGTAGTGCAGCTCGTTGTCGTGACTGCCATCTGTTAGGATGACCCCGCATGCGCCGTTGCCGGAGATCGTATTGCCGCCGGCGCTCGTCTCCCCGCCGATCAAGTTATGGCTGCTGCCTTCGATCAAGATCCCGGACGCCCCGTTGCTCACCTCGGACGTCCCGCTGGCGTTCAAGCCAATGAGATTACCCGAGATGACGTTATAGGCGTCATAGCTCGTGATCCAATAAATCTTGACGCCATTCTCGTCATTCCCCGAGATCAGATTCCCCACCCCGGGCGCCTCCCCTCCGATTGTGTTGTACTTCGCCAAAGTAATCAAGATGCCGTTATCGCCGTTTGCCAGTGCTGAGGTCCCGCTTGCGTCCGTGCCGATGTAGTTGCCCAAAACCGCGTTGTTTTGGGTTGTCTCGCCGTTGATCACGATGCCAGATAAATTATTTCCGGAAATCAGGTTGCACTCGCCGCTGCACGCCCCCCCCGGAGTGGTATTTGCGCCGCCGATACGGTTGTGATGCGCGCCACCGTAGATGATCACGCCCAGCAAGGCGTTGCCCAAGGCGCTGGTACCGTCTGGATTGACGCCGATGCGGTTGCCCGAAATGATATTGTGGGCAGTGTCACCGCTGATAATCACACCGTCCACCCGGTTCCCCGAGATCAGGTTGCCCTCTTCAGGATCAGCTCCGCCGACCAGGGTATTGCCGGCGCCGCCAGCAATGAGCACGCCAGAACCTGCATTACCCAGATCCGGTAGGGAAATGATGAATGTTCCGATGATATTGTTGGCAATGGTATTGCTGAGCGTGTTCGTGCCGGTGATCTGCACGCCGTTCTCCAGGTTGGCAGAAATGAGGTTGCCGGCAGCGGAGGGGTAAACT
>Ga0105106_10000015_pt1 | contig 82726 bp, 76 predicted proteins | sample PPLLaktember2015_5_FD_79109 | JGI IMG/M metagenome (GOLD analysis project Ga0105106, IMG submission 79109) | Freshwater sediment microbial communities from Prairie Pothole Lake near Jamestown, North Dakota, USA - PPLs Lake P8 Core (1) Depth... | ecosystem: Environmental > Aquatic > Freshwater >... | reverse complement strand
GGATGCGTGGGGATCGGCGGCGAGACGATCTCGCTGTCCCACGAGAAGCTCCGGACCCCGCCGAGCCCCGCGAGTGGCGCGATCCCGATGCCACGGAGTGCGGAGGACGTGCGAGGCCAGAAGTCGCGGATCGGCCGAGCGACGATCACGGTCTTTGCGATCACCTCGGGAAGCGTCGTCACCCGCACGCCGATCGGGGACGAGGTGTCGCTCCAGGTCGCGGACGCGCTCCGAGCGGCGGGATACGAAGTGCAGATCCTCGATGGAAGCGCTCCCGCCGGTCCAGAGAGCCCGCTGCTCGCCGTCGAGGTCGAGGAGTTCTATTTTCGCAACTACAACTACTTCTGGCCGATCGTTCCGACCTGGGGTGACGTCACGCTCGGATTCCGGGTGCAGCGTCCGGACGGCGTAGTTGCCTTCGATCGATCGTTGAGCGGCGAAGGCAGTTCGTTCTGCCTGCTCGGCGAGTGCGCGTTTCGAAACGCGACTCGCGAGGCGATGACGGAGCTCCTGGACAAGGTGGTCGAGATGGTCGCGTCCGAACCGTTCCGGAATGCGATGGGGATCGAGCCCGCTCGATCCGTCGGTGCCACGAACCCCTGACGGCTGAACCGCTGCCGAGGCCGAGGCCTGCCAGCCGCCGTTCGTCAGATTCGTTAGCCGCGACCCCTGCGGGTGTCGTGATCGCGCGTACCGCGCCGCGACGACGCTGCGCTTTTCGCTACACGCCGCCGGGCACGCCGCTTGCTACCCGCTTCCTCGGCCGGGAGGAACGCGGGGTGAGCGATGGCAGGCTTCCGATCGATCTTGTGGGTGGGCGAAGGCGCGGGCCTCGATGGCGATCTCGTCACCGAGGCGCCGTCGATCGAGTTCACGTGGGCACGTGACGTGGACGAGGCGATCGGGCTCCCGCCCGACGCCTTCGACGCCGCGGTGCTCGACGTGCCGGACGCGGCCTCTGCGGCCGCTGGCCTGCGCCGCCTGCGCGCGCGGCTCGACGATCTGCCGATCCTCGTGCGCGTGCCCCACCTCGACACCCCGGCACGTCATGCACTGCGGGCGGTCGGCGCGGCGGAGGTCGTCGCCAGCGCCGACGTCGCGGAGGAGCCCGGCGGGCTGATCGGGCGCATCGGCGAGGTCGTGGCGCGGCATCGGGGCGCGGCGCTCTCCCCGCCGCGACGTCTGGTGCCGACCCGGCGACGAGACGGCGCTGCGCCCCCGGCCCTGCGTCTCGTCGGCGACGGCCCCGCGATGCGCGCGGTGCTGTCCCTCGTCCAGCGCGCGGCACGCTCCCACGCGACCGTCCTGCTGAGCGGCGAGACCGGCACCGGCAAGGAGCTCCTCGCCCGCGCGATCCACGACGCGAGCCCGCGCCACGCCCGCCCCTTCGTCGCCGTGAACTGCGCCGCCTTCCCCGAGGCACTGCTCGAGAGCGAGCTCTTCGGACACCTGCGCGGGAGCTTCACCGGCGCCGACCGTGACAAGAAGGGCCTGTTCGAGGAGGCCGACGGCGGCACGATCTTCCTCGACGAGATCGGCGAGACGCCCCTCGCGATCCAGGCGAAGCTCCTGCGCGTGCTCCAGGAGCGCGAGGTGCGGCCGGTCGGCGGCGTGCGCTCGAAGCGCGTGGACGTGCGCGTCGTCGCCGCGACGAACCGTACGCTGCGCGACGAGGTCGCGACCGGCGCCTTCCGCGAGGATCTCTTCTATCGCCTCGCCGTCTTCCCGATTCGCGTGCCGCCGCTGCGCGAGCGGCCCGAGGACGTGCTCGTGCTCGCGAATCACTTCCTCGGCGAGCACGCCCGGCGCGAAGGAGTCGCACCCTCTCCCATCGCCGCCGATGCGAAGGCGCTGCTCCAGGGCTACGCGTGGCCGGGCAACGTGCGCGAGCTCGAGAACGAGATCCAGCGCGCCCTCGCGCTCGCGGAGCACGGCGAGGCGCTCTCGGCGGCGCACCTCTCGGAGCGGCTCGGGGCCCTGGCCGAGCCGGCCGACTCCGCCGCCCACGACGGCGAGACGCTGCGCGAGACCCTCGGCCGGATCGAGGCCCTGCTGATCCGCCGCGCGCTCGACGCCCTCGGCGGCCGGCGCGCGGCGACCGCGCGGAAGCTCGGGATCACGCGGGAGGGGCTCTACAAGAAGATGAGGCGCTTCCACATCGACTAGCATTCGGGGCGCGTCCGGGACGGCGCCCGTTTGCGATCGCTCGCGCGGAGATCCAGAAGTACACGCTACTTGCGGTCCGTTTGCAGCCACGGCCCGAAGGCTGGTGATCGACAGCTCGGTGTCTGCCACTCGATCCTGCATCTCCCCCCTGCGGAGGCAATGGCTTCGAGCCGAGAGCCGGCCGCCGGCAGCGTGGGAATGCAGAGGAGCAACATCCCGAGACTCGTTGCGGACAGGATCCGTCCGCTGGTGATCGCACGCGCGGTGCTGACCGAGACCCCTCCTTCTCTCATTCCCTCTGCCGGTAGAGTGTCCGGCGATCCCATGCGCGTGGCGGCCTCCTCGCGGCTTGACACCGGGCAAGACGCCAGCGCGATGGCCGGTCAGCGGCCAGGGCGAGTCGGCGGGCGATCGACGGCCGCCCACGCCCGGACCGACTGCTTCCCTCGCTTGCGATCGGTAACCACGACCAGTGGCGGGATGTCGCGCGGACCGCGATTCGCGCTCGCCCGACTCGAGATTCCGTCTACCTCCCGCAATTCGGAGGTAGGATGAAACCGGGGGACACGTTGGACGTGGGGGCGAGACCCATGCATCCGCGACTACCCGGCCCCGTCTCGACGTTCGCGTTGCTGCTGGTTCTCGGTGGCAGCGATCCCGCTCACAGCGATCCGCTCTTCACGGTGCGCGAGCTTGGGCCGATCCGCCCCGAGGCTAGCAGCGTCGCTCGCGCGTTGAACGACCTGGGCGACGCGGCGGGTCGCAGCGAGGATGCGGTGATCGGGACCAGGACGGAAGCCGTGCTGTGGCGGCACCGAGGCGGCGCGTCGAAGCTCGGCGAGCTGTTCACCGGGGAGCACAGCGAGGCGAACGCGCTCACGACGCTGGGCGAGGTCGCAGGCTCTTCGAACACACCGCGGGCCATTCGCGCGTTCGTGCTCGAGCGGTCGGGCCGGGTCCGAGACCTCGGTACGCTCGCCGGTGACACCGGCAGCGAGGCGTTCGGGATGAACGACGCCGGCGAGGTGGTCGGCGTGTCGAGCGGAGCCAAGGGGATGCGTGCGGTGCGCTGGTCGTCGCGGGGGGACGCCCGCGAGCTCGCACCGCTTCCCCGCGCTCGCTTCGCCAAGGCCTTTGCGATCAACCCGAGCGGCGAGGCGGCTGGGTGCTCCGGGCGCGCCTCCCGACCGCGCGCGGTGATCTGGCGGCGCAGCGGGGTCCCCAAGAATCTCGGCGTTCTCCCCGGGGACGACGCGAGCGAGGCCTTCGGGATCAACGCGGGCGGTGACGTCGTTGGACAGTCGTCGGGCCCCTCGGGTATCCATGCCTTCCTCTGGACGCGCGCGCGCCGCATGACGGCCCTGCCCGGACTGCCGGGCCACGGCTACGCCCGTGCCCTCGCGATCAGTGCTGCAGGCGAAGTCGTCGGGAGCTCTGGTGACCATCACGGCACGCACGCCGTCCTCTGGACCGCCGACGGGACCGTCCACGACCTGAACGATGCCTTGGGGCCGGCAGCGAAGGTGGAGCTCTCCGAGGCGGTCGACATCAACGAGCGCGGACAGATCCTCGTCTACGGGCGCGAGATCCACGACGTGGTCGAGGAGCACCCCGAGGGCCCGACGCGGGTGTTCCTGCTCGACCCGGTGGGGCCGCGATGAGGGAGAGCGAAGGCCGCGTGCGATGGTTCGCCACGCTCCTGCTGGCGGTCGGGTTGGGCGCCGCCGCTGCACACGCCCAGACGTCGCCATCGGCCGTCGGCGAATGGAGGTCGGTCGCGACGTGGCCGATCGTTGCAATCCACGCGCACCTCCTGCCCACGGGCAAGGTGATGGTCTGGCCCGGCGACGGAGGCATCTCTGGAAACGATCCGCGCCTCTGGGATCCTGCCACCGACACGATGACGTTCGCGGCGAAGCCGGGTTACAACGTCTTCTGTGCGGGCCACTCCTATCTCGGCGACGGACGCCTGCTCGTGAGCGGCGGCCACATCCAGAACGACGTCGGGCTTCCGAATGCCAGCCTCTACGATGCGGTCACCAACTCGTGGGCGCGTCTGCCCGACATGACGGGGGGGCGCTGGTATCCGACCAACACGACGCTCGCGGGCGGAGGCGTCCTCGTCGTCTCCGGCACCATCGATCTGACCCAGGGTGCGAACCCACTGCCGCAGGTGTTCGAGCCCGCGTCGGGGAGCTGGCGCAGCCTGACGAGCGCCCTGCTCAAGCTGCCAAAGTATCCGTTCATGCACCTTGCGCCGAACGGCAAGGTCTTCAACGCCGGCCCGGCGCTCGCCAGCCGCTATCTGGATACCAGCGGAACCGGCGCCTGGACGACCGTCGCGCCGAGCAATTTCGGTTGGCGTGGCTACGGCAGCTCCGTCCTCTACGACGAGGGCAAGGTCCTCCTGGTCGGCGGGGGCGATCCGCCTACGGCGACCGCCGAGGTGATCGACCTCAAGCAACCCACGCCGGTCTGGCGCTACACGGCGGCGATGTCAGTCCCCCGTGGTCAGCTCAACGCGACGGTCCTGCCCGACGGCAAGGTGCTGGCCACGGGCGGCACGAGCGGCGCCGGCTTCAACAACCCGACGACGCCCGTCTACGCGGCCGAGCAGTGGGACCCCGCCACCGAGACGTGGACGACCCTCGCGAGCATGCAGTCGATCCGGATCTACCACTCCTTCGCGCTGCTGCTTCCCGACGGTCGCGTGCTCAGCGCCGGGGGCAACGGACATCCCGAGACCGAGGTCTTCTCTCCTCCCTATCTCTTCCAAGGGCCGCGTCCGACCGTGTCGTCGGCGGCGACGCGCGCGACCTGGGGCCAGACCTTCCATCTCGAGACGCCGAACTACGCCTCGATCGCGCAGGTCACGTTGATCCCACTCTCGTCGGTGACGCATGCCTTCAACCAGAACCAGCGCTTCAACCGGCTCCGGTTCACGCCCGTCGCCGGCGCGCTCGAGGTGACGACGCCTTCCGGACCCACCGTGGCGCCACCGGGCCGTTACATGCTGTTCGTGCTGAATGGGCTGGGAGTGCCGTCGATCGCCCGCATGATCGATCTGGGCGGCACGGCCAACGCGGTTCCGGCGGCGCCGAGCGGCCTCCGTGCGACCGCCACGGCACCGGATCGGATCGCATTGGCGTGGACCGACAACGCCTCCAACGAGACGGGTTTCGAGATCGAGCGGGCGACGCTCTCCGGTCCATTCACGGTCGTCGCGCGTCCGGCAGCGAACCTCACCAGCTGGACCAGCAGCGGGCTCCTGCCATCGACCACGTACGTCTACCGGCTGCGCGCGGTCAACGGGAACGGAAGCTCCGCAGCCTCCAACGAGGGAGTCGCAACCACGCCGACCGCCCTGCCCGCGGCGCCGAGCGGGCTCCAGGTCGCCGCCATCCAAAAAGACCGCATCGACCTCGCATGGACGGACAACGCGTCGAACGAGCTCGGATTCCGCGTCGAGCGGTCGCACGACGGCACGCAGTTCGCGGAGATCGCCGTGCTCCCCGCGAATGCGGGCCGCTACACCGCGACGGGACTTCGACGGAACCGCGTCTACTACTTCCGCGTACGAGCCTTCAACGCGAGCGGAGCATCGGCCTACTCGAACACCGTGAGCGCGAGGACGAAGAAGTAGTGAGGAGCCTCTCGCCCCTCAGCGGAGCACGTGCTCGCGCGGTGGTACGTCTGGAGGCGACAGCGAACCCGACACGCGCGCGACGGGCCAGCTTCGGGCGGCAGGGCGAGGCGATCGCTCGCACGGCTGCGCGAGACGGAAGCTAAGCCGTCGAGACCGTCGAGCTGGTCGGCGTCTCGGGCGCGGCAGTACTCGCCGACCGCCCGCTGCGCGGAAGCTCGGGATCACGCGGGAGGGGCTCTACAAGAAGACGAGGCGCTTCCACATCGACTAGCGGCGGTGGCGCTTCCCGAGAGTGCGTGTGCACGATCGCTCGCGAGGGGACCTGCAAGGAGAGCCCGAGACCGCCGTGTCGCGGATCACGGCGCCAGCGGCACGAACTCATCGTCCCCCTGCTGCTCGCGCTCGAACACGAGGAACTCGAAGTACCCGCACTTCGGCGTGCTCGGGTAGCGCCGGCACACGAACGGGCGCGCTTCGTACACCGTGCAGCGCCGCTTCTCCTGGTCGAAGAAGAGGCAGGTCGAGCGGAAGACGTGGTCGCGGCGGTGCCGCAGCACGCGCTTGCCGGAGTCGAGCTTCGTGAAGCGCCGCCGCGCGTCGCGGAGACTGATGCCGTGGTGTCGCGCCAGGCGCGCCAGGTCGTGGTCGGTGACCTCGATCCAGTCGTAGCTGCAGCAGTAGCCGGGGCACTGCGCACACACGTAGGTCGCTGCCGTGCTCATGGACGCCCAGGGTGCCAGCGCCGGGCGGAGACGGCGAGCCGCCCGGTCACCCCGGCCACGTCCAGCGATCCGCCGAAGGCTCGTCGACCCCGTGCTCGCACGCGTAGGCCTGACACTCGATCTGGCGGTTCCGGAACTTCTCCTTGGCATACGCCCCGGCGACGCGCAGGGACGGAACGCGGTCGATCACGTCGATCGCGATGCTGAAGCGGTCGATCTGGTTCTCGATCGCGAGGTCGAGGGGGGTGTTGATGTTCCCCTTCTCCTTGTAGCCGCGGACATGGAGGTTCTTGTGGTTGGTGCGCCGGTAGGCCAGCCGGTGGATCAGCCACGGGTAGCCGTGGAAGTTGAAGATGATGGGCTTGTCCACCGTGAAGAGGCTGTCGAAGTCCCGGTCGGAGAGGCCGTGGGGGTGCTCGCTCGACGGCGTCAGGCGGAACAGATCCACCACGTTCACGAAGCGGATCTTCAGCGCCGGGAACTCCTCGCGCAGCAGCGCCACCGCCGCGAGGGCCTCCTTGGTCGGGATGTCGCCGGCCGACGCGATCACGACGTCGGGCTCGGAGCCCTGGTCGTTGCTCGCCTGCTGCCAGATGCCGATGCCCTTGGTGCAGTGCGCGATCGCCTGCTCCATCGACAGGTACTGCAGGTGCTTCTGCTTGTCGGCGACGATCACGTTGATGTAGTCGGTGCTCGCCAGGCAGTGGCTCGCCACCGAGAGCAGGGTGTTCGCGTCCGGCGGCAGGTAGATCCGGCAGACCGTGGGGCTCTTGTTCACGACGACGTCCAGGAAGCCCGGATCCTGATGCGTGAAGCCGTTGTGGTCCTGACGCCAGACGGTGGAGGTGATGAGCAGGTTCAGCGACGAGACCGGTGCTCGCCACGGGATCTCGTGCGAGCTCGCGAGCCACTTGGCGTGCATGTTGAACATCGAATCGATGACGTGGACGAACGCTTCATAGGTCGACAGGAAGCCGTGGCGACCGGTCAGCAGATAGCCCTCGAGCCAGCCCTCGAGCGTGTGCTCCGACAGCATCTCCAGGACGCGCCCGTCGGGCCCGAGCTCGCCGCCGTCGGCGTCCTCGGGAAGGAGGTCTGCGAGCCAGAGCTTCTTGCTCACCTCGTAGATCGCGTCGAGCCGGTTGGACGTGTTCTCGTCGGGCCCGAAGACGCGGAAGTTCGTCGGATTCTCCCGCATCACGTCGCGCAGGAAGCGGCCGAGGGGACGCGTATTCTCCGCGGCCTCCTTCCCGGGCGCGCCGACGCCGATCCCGTAGTTGCGGAAGTCCGGCAGGCGCAGCGGCTTTCGCAGCAGGCCGCCGTTCGCGTGGGGGTTCGCGCTCATCCGGCGCGCGCCCGTCGGTGCCAGCGCCTTCAGCTCCGGGACGAGCTTGCCGCCGCGGTCGAAGAGCCTCTCGGGCTCATAGCTGCGCAGCCATCGCTCGAGCTGCGCGAGGTGCTCCGGATTCTCGCGGACGCCCGTGAGCGGAACCTGGTGCGCGCGCCAGTAGCCCTCGACCTTGTGGCCGTCCACCTCCTTCGGTCCCGTCCAGCCCTTCGGGCTGCGCAGCACGATCATCGGCCATCGCGGGCGCGAGGGACGGCCGGAATCCCGCGCCTCGCGCTGGATGCGACGGATCTCGAGCACGCAGTCCTCGAGGGTCGCGGCCATCTTCTGGTGCATCACCGCCGGCTCGTCGCCTTCGACGAAGTGGGGCGTCCAGCCGTAGCCCTCGAAGAGCCGCTGCAGCTCGTCGTGCGAGATGCGCGCGAGGAGCGTCGGGTTGTCGATCTTGTACCCGTTCAGGTGCAGCACCGGCAGCACGGCGCCGTCCCGCACCGGGCTCAGGAACTTGTTCGAGTGCCACGACGTCGCGAGCGGGCCGGTCTCGGACTCGCCGTCGCCCACGACCACCGTGACGAGCAGGTCGGGGTTGTCGAACGCCGCGCCGAATGCGTGGGAGAGGCTGTAGCCGAGCTCGCCGCCCTCGTGGATCGAGCCCGGCGTCTCCGGCGTGCAGTGGCTGCCGATGCCGCCCGGGAACGAGAACTCCTTGAAGAAGGTCTGCATCCCGGCCTCGTCCTCGGCCTTGTTCGGATACACCTCCGAGTACGTGCCCTCGAGATACGCGGGCGCGAGCACGCCCGGCGCTCCGTGCCCCGGGCCCGCGATGAAGATCGCGTCGAGGTCGTACTTCCGGATCATCCGGTTCATGTGGACGTAGACGAAGCTCAGGCCCGGGCTCGAGCCCCAGTGGCCGAGCAGGCGCTGCTTCACGTGATCCGCCTTCAGCGGCTCGCGCAGCAGCGGATTCTCGCGCAGGTAGATCATGCCGGCGGCCAGGTAGTTGCAGGCGCGCCAGTAGGCGTCGATCCCGCGCAGCTCCTCGGCTGAGAGACGGTCCGCATCGCGCCGAGCCGCGCCCGCGGCGAGCGGGTCGATCGTAGTTGCGCTCATGGTCTGTCTCCTCCTTGGCAGCATGCCGCAGCATCGCGTGCGATGCGCGACGATCGCGCCCCGTCGGTCACGTCACCGTCAGCTCGAAGGCGTTGAAGCCCCACGCGGGCAGGTCCAGGAACAGGCCCCGCGCCGCCAGATCGTCACCTTCGCGCTCGTAGATCTCGGGCCCCATGAGATCGCGCAGAAGAACCCGGCGGCCGCCGAGCTCCGCGATCTCGGGGCGGACGTAGCATTGGCTCCGGTGCGGCGCGTAGTTGACCGCGACGAGGAGCCGCTCGCCGTTTCGCCCGGACGAGGACGAAGCCACGAAGCAGTCGGCCGTCCAGTTGCCGTCCCACGCCGGAGCGCACGCGAGCAGTCGCCACGCACCGTCGTGCACCTCGAGACGCCGGAGGACGGCGAGCAGATCGTCGTAGAAGCGTCGCAGCTCTGCGTCGTCCGCCTCGATTGGCGCGCGGACGAGATGGGGCGAGATCCGGATGCGCCGCCCTTCGAGCTGCCCCTGGTGGAAGAACGGGAGACCCGGCGTGAGGTAGGTGATCACGGCCGCCGCCTGGTGCTGGCCGGGCGGGAAGGTCGCGGCGGCTCGCGGCTCGTCGTGGTTCTCGAGGAAGCGCGCGAGCCGGCCCTGGTAGTCGAGCCCCGCGAGCAGGTGCTCGCGCACCGGCCGCGCCTCGCCGGCGCGCAGCCGATCGTAGAGACGCTTGTCGTAGGCGAAGTCGAAGCCGAGCTGCTGCATCGTCCACTCGAGGTCCCAGTAGACCTCGGCGAGGAAGCAGAAGTCGGGGCTCTGCTTCCGCACCTCCTCGATCGCGCGCGCCCAGAAGGGCGGCGGGCGGCGGCCCCAGGTGCGCTCGAAGACGTCCGGCAGCACCAGCATCGCCATGTCGCAGCGCACGCCGTCGCAGCGCGCGGCGATGCCGAGCAGCTCGCCGATCATCGCCTGCTGCAGGGCGGGATTCGCGTAGTCGAGCTGCAGCGTGTCCGGCCAGCCGGTGAAGTACGGATCGCGACCGTGCGCGAGCAGCAGATCGCCGCGCTCGCGCCGCACCCAGGTGTAGTTCCGCGGCTCCCGCGCCTGGTCGAGTTCGCCGCCGGAAACGTAGAACCCGGGGTGCTCGTCCACCCAGGGATGATCCAGGGCGGTGTGGTTCGGAACGAAATCGAGCATCAGGCGCAGACCGCAGACGCGGAGCCGCTCGCGCAGCCGCGCGAGCGCAGCGTCCCCTCCCAGGGCGGGCGAGACCGTATAGCCGGTGATCGCGAAGCCGGAGCCTGCGACGTCCGCCTCCTGGAGATCCGGAAGCGTCTCCTCGAACTCGCGACGCCACTCGGGATTCGCGCGCGCGACGCGCTGCCCGGCGGGCCCCGTGCGCCACACCGAGAGCAGCCACACCCAGTCGAAGCCCAGCGCAGCCAGGCGGTCCAGATCGCCGTCGGGGACGTCGTCGAGCGTCGCCGCCCGGCCGAGCGAGCGGGCGAGCCCGTTCAGCCAGACGCGCGTGTTGATCTGGAACAGCGTCGGATGCAGCCGCGAGCCGGGGACTCCTGCCACGCGCTCCCCCCTTCACTCGATGATCGCCGCCCGGATCCCGAGCTCGGCGAACTCTTCGGCCGAGCTCGTCGCGAAGAGGTGCAGCACCCGCGCGATGAGGCCCGTCCAGCCGGTCTGATGGCTCGCGCCCAGGCCGGCGCCGTCGTCGCCGTGGAAGTATTCGTAGAAGAGGATGCAGTCCCGCCAATGCGGGTCCTCCTGGAACTTCCGGGCGCCGCCGAACACGGGCCGACGCCCGCTCGCGTCGCGCGCGAAGATGCGGCCCAGCCGGCGCCCGATCTCTTCGGCGACCTCGTAGAGGTTCATCAGGCGGCCCGAGCCCGTCGGGCACTCGACGCGGAAGGACGTGCCGTAATACGTGTGATACTGGAGCAGGGCCCGGATGATCAGCGCGTTCACCGGCATCCAGATCGGGCCACGCCAGTTCGAGTTGCCGCCGAACATCCCCGAATCCGACTCCGCCGGCGTGTACGCCACCCGGTACTCCTCGCCGCCGGCGTGGAAGACGAACGGCTCCTTCTCGTGGAAGCGCGAGAGCGAGCGGATCCCGTAGGAGCTCAGGAACTCGCCCTCGTCGAGCATCCGTCCGAGCACGCGACGCAGCTTCTCCTCGTTGAGGATCGACGCGAGCAGCCGCTCGCCCTCGCCGCGCCGGGTCGGATCGTGGATCGCCCGGCTCAGTTCCGGGCGGGAGGCGAGGAATCGGCCGAAGCGCGGCGCCAGCTCGGGGTACTTCCTCAGCAACCGACCCTCGAACACCGTGACGGCGCAGAGCGGCAGGAGCCCGACCATCGAGCGCACCTTCAGGCGCTGGGCGCTGCCGTCCGGCAGACGCAGCACGTCGTAGAAGAAGCCGTCCTCCTCGTCCCACATCCCGGTGCCTTCACCGGCATGGTAGATCGCCGACGCGATCCAGAGGAAGTGCTCGGCGAACTTGAGCGTCATGTCCGCGTAGCCCGGGCGCTCGAGGGCCAGCTCGCCCGCGATCTGGAGCATGTTCTGGCAGTAGAGCGCCATCCAGGCGGTGCCGTCTGCCTGCTCGAGGTAGCCGCCGGTCGGCAGCGGCGCGCTGCGGTCGAAGACGCCGATGTTGTCGAGGCCGAGGAAGCCGCCCTCGAAGGCGTTGTTGCCCGAGCGATCCTTGCGGTTCACCCACCAGGTGAAGTTCAGCAGCAGGCGATTGAACGAGCGCTCGAGCCAATCGCGATCCGCGCATTCCTCGCCGCGCAGCTTGGCGAGCCTGTAGGTGAACACGGTGGACCAGGCATGGACGGGCGGGTTCACGTCGCCGAAGTTCCACTCGTACGCCGGAAGCTGGCCGCTCGGATGCAGGTAGTGATCGCGAAGCATCAGATCGAGCTGCTGCCTGCCGAAATCTTCGTCGACGAGCGTCAGCGCCAGGATGTGGAAGGCGAGATCCCACGCCGCGTACCACGGATACTCCCACTTGTCCGGCATCGAGATGATGTCGGCGTTGTACATGTGATGCCACTGCGCGTTGCGATTCATCCGCCGGCGGGGATCGAACGGGTCCGCGCCGTGCTCGGAGAGCCACGAGTCGACGTCGTAGTAGTAGAACTGCTTCGACCACAGCATCCCGGCCAGCGCCTGGCGCATGACGCGGGTCCCGTCGGCGTCCAAGGACGCAGGAATCACCGACGCGTAGAACTCGTCCGCCTCCCGCCGCCGGGTCTCCATCACCGCGTCGAACGCTGCGAACGGAGCCTCGCCGCGGCCCGTCGCGCCGCGCGCGACGGTCGGTGCGGCGTCGGTGAGGCGCAGTCGCACGCTGCGGGCCTGCCCCGGCCCGACCTCGAGGACGTAGTGCGCAGCGGCCTTCGTCCCGCGGCGCTCCGGGTTCACCGCGTCCTTGCGCCCGTGGACGACGTGCGCGTCGAACCCGTCCTTGACGTAGGGCGTGCGGTTCGGCGCCTGGAGGAGGCGCTCGGTGTTGGTCTCGTTCTCCGTGAAGAGCAGCTCGGCCGCGCCGTCGACGTACAGGAAGCGCTCGCCGAGGACCGGATGCGACGCCGCGATCACGCCGTCGGCCCCTGGCGCGCTCGTCGCACGCAGCGTCGGACGCGGTGCGTTACCGCCCCACGACCACTCGTTGCGGAACCAGAGCGTGGGCAGCAGGTGAAGCGTCGCCGGCTCCGGACCGCGGTTCTCGACCGTGATCCGGATCATGACGTCCTCGGGCGCGGCCTTCGCATACTCGACGAACACGTCGAAGTAGCGGTCTTGATCGAAGACCCCCGTATCGAGCAGCTCGTACTCGAGCTCCTGGCGGCCGCGACCCCGGTTGGTCGCGACGAGATCGTCGTAGGGGAACGCCGCCTGGGGATACTTGTAGAGGTACTTCATGTACGAGTGGGTCGGCGTCGAGTCGAGGTAGAAGTAGTACTCCTTGACGTCCTCGCCGTGGTTCCCCTCGCTGTTCGTCAGGCCGAAGAGCCGCTCCTTGACGATCGGGTCCCGGCCGTTCCACAGCGCGAGCGCGAAGCAGAGGTGCTGCTGGTCGTCTGAGATCCCGGCGAGACCGTCCTCGCCCCAGCGATACGCGCGCGAGCGCGCCTGGTCGTGGCTGAAGTAGTTCCAGGCGTTGCCGTCCGCGCTGTAGTCCTCACGGACCGTGCCCCACTGCCGCTCGCTGAGATACGGCCCCCATTTCCGCCACGGCTTCGCCCCGTCGCGTACCTCCTGCAGCCGCGCTCGTTCGCTGCTCACGGTCCGCGCCCCCTTCCGGCGAGCGCCGCGCGCGGGATGCGGAGTTCGCGACCGGCCGCGCGATCGGACGCGACACCATCCTACCTCCAGGCCGCCTGTCGTCAGGGAAACTTGTTTCGTCTGCGAGCGCTTCGCGATCCGCCGTCGTATTCCGCGTACCGCCCGTCGTCCGGCTCGCTCCCGCCGCTGCCGATCCGGATCATGGCAGCCATCGCGAGGCGGCTCCGCGTCTCGGTCGCGGGGCGTCGGAGGGGCGGGACGCCGACCGCGGCGCTACCAATGCGAGATCCGTCGACGAGGTCTGCCATGCGCCGAACGATCGCCGCCGTCGCCGTCCTGGGGCTGCTCGCCTGCGCGCGCACCGAGTCGTCCTCGTCCATCGCGCCGACCACGCTCGCCGCGCGGATCGAGGCCGGCTCGGCCCCGCGCATCCTCGACGTGCGCTCGCCCGAGGAGTTCGCGAGCGGCCACGTGCCCGGCGCGGTCAACGTGCCGCACGCGGAGCTCGCGACGCGCCTGCCCGATCTGGGCCTCGCGCCCGGCGACGAGGTCGTCGTCTACTGCGAGCGCGGGCCGCGCGCGGCCGCCGCGGCGGCGACGCTCCGCGACGCAGGCTTCGTCTCCGTGGAGCACCTCGAGGGCCACATGAGCGGCTGGCGCGCCGAGCGGCGGCCCTGCGAGGGCTGCTGAGGCGTCCGAGCGAAGGCGCGGCGCGCGCCGACGCGCTCAGGGGCAGGTCGTGTCGGTGCCGCAGAAGTTCCGGTCGAGCTCCGTCCCGGCGCCGCTCACCTGGACCTCGAGGCCGCCGTTGTTCCCGGTGAGCGTGTTCCCGGCGTAGGTGCTGCCGGCCACGGTGAAGAGGCCGACGCCGCTGTTTCCGCTGCTCGTGCTCGAGAGCAGCGACGCGCCTGCCCCGAGCTGGACGCCGACCTTGTTGCCCTGGGCCGTGCTGTCGCTCACGAGTCCTCCCGCGCCGACGCGGATTCCCGTCCCGCCACTGCCCACCGCGCGGCTCCCGCGGACGGACGCACCGCTGAAGTTCGCGTCGATGCCGAGGCCGAAGTTCCCGGACGCGCTGCTCCCCGAGATGTCCGCAGCCATGATCCCGTTGTCTCCACTCGAGCTCACGATGCAGTCGACGACGTGCCCGAGCGCGCCCACGTCGATCCCTCGCCCTGCGATCACGCTCGTCTCGCTGCGACGCACCACCGCCGGGATTCCCGATCCGACGAAGATGCCGGTGTTGGTGTGGTTCGTGCTCTCGAGGCCCTCGATCACCACCGACTCCGCCACGCTGATCACGACGCCGCTCCGCATGCCGCGGATCGTGCCGTTGCGCAGCGTGATCCGCGCCGTGGCGGCGGTGGACGTGACCCCGTTCGGGAGACCGAGGAACGTGCAGTCCACCCCGCCGGCGCTCACCGTGCAGACGCCGACGCCCCGGATCGCGAAGCCGCCGAGGTCGATCGACACGTCCCTCGCGGGCGCGACGACCTCGATGCCCCCGCCGCCCCCTGTGAGGTCGAGGTCGCTGGTCAGGCGGTAGCTGCCGCTCTGCGAGATCGTGACGGGGAAACCTGCGGCGTCGCCCGGGGTGACGCCCCCGGCGAGGGCCCGGGCTTGATTGAGCTCGATCACCCCGTCGGCGGCCATGGCCTCGCGCGGCGGCAACACCGCCGCAGCGAGCAGGGCCACGAGCGCCAGGATCGGCGAACGCTGGAGCATCGGCTTTGGCCTCCTCGACGGGGGGGAGTGGTCGGGACCGGGCCGAAATGTCAGCGCGCGGGGCCGGCTTCGACGGCCTCCGCCTCGCAGCCGCTCACGTCGACGCTCCAGCCGGCCCCGGCGGTACTCTCGGCGCGAGGCAACGGGTCCATCGGCCCGGCAGAGGTCGCCCTGCGATGAGCACCCCGACGACGCCGGGCTTCGTTCCGGGCCCCCACGACGCGCTGCTCGTGGTGGACGTGCAGAACGACTTCCTCCCCGGTGGCGCGCTCGGGGTTCGCGGCGGCGACGCGGTGATCGCGCCGCTCAATGCCGCGATCGACGCCTTCTCGCGCGCCGCGAGGCCGGTCTTCGCGGTGCGCGACTGGCACCCGCCGGACCACTGCTCGTTCGGCGAGCGAGGCGGTCCGTGGCCGCGCCACTGCGTCGCAGGCACGCCCGGCGCGGCCTTCGCTCCTGCGCTGCGCCTTCCCGCCTCGGCGCCCGTCCTGCCGAAGGCCACGCAGCGCGACGAAGAGGCGTACTCCGCCTTCGCGGGCACCGGCCTCGCGGCGCAGCTCGCCGCCGCGGGCGTGCGGCGCATCGTCGTCGGCGGACTCGCGACCGATTACTGTGTCCTCCAGACGGTGCTCGACGCGCGCGCCGCGGGCCTCGACGCGGTGGTGCTGGTGGACGCGGTGCGTGCCGTCGACGTCGAGCCCGGCGACGGCGCGCGGGCGCTCGCGCGCATGGCGCAGGCGGGCGCACGCCTCGCTCCGGCCCCGGAATGACCGCTCCGCCGCGCGATCCCGGGGCGAGCGCCCTCCTCACCGACCTCTACCAGCTCACGATGCTCCAGTCGTACTGGCAGGGCGGCATGACGGACGTCGCGGTGTTCGAGCTCTTCGTGCGCCGGCTGCCGCCGACGCGAAGCTTCCTGCTCGCGGCAGGCCTCGAGCAGGCCCTCGACTTCCTCGAGCAGCTCGCGTTCACGCCGGACGAGCTCGACTGGCTCTCCCGCCAGCCGGGCTTCGAGCCGCGCTTCGTCCAGTGGCTCGGCCGCCTGCGCTTCACCGGCGACGTGGACGCGATGCCCGAGGGCACGGTCTTCTTTCCCGACGAGCCCATCCTGCGCGTGGCGGCGCCGCTGCCCGAGGCGCAGCTCGTCGAGACGCGCGTGCTCGCGCTGCTCCACTTCGCGACGTCGGTCGCGTCGAAGGCAGCGCGCTGCGTGCTGGCCGCGCCGGGCAAGGCCCTGGTCGATTTCGGCCTGCGCCGCGCCCACGGCGCCGAGGCCGGACTGCTCGCGGCGCGCGCCTGCTACCTCGCGGGCTTCTCGGGCAGCGCCACCGCCCTCGCCGGCCAGCGCTTCGGCGTCCCGACCTTCGGCACCATGGCGCACTCGTTCGTCCAGGCCCACGAAAGCGAGACCGCTGCATTCCTCGCCTTCGCGCGCGGGCACCCGGCGAGCACGACGCTCCTGATCGACACCTACGACACGGAGGCCGCGGCGGCGAAGGTGGTCGCGCTCGTCCCGCGGCTGCGGCGCGAGGGGATCGAGGTGCAGGCGGTCCGGATCGACTCGGGCGACCTCGCGGAGCACGCCCGCCGCGTGCGACGGATCCTCGACGCGGGCGGCTGCAGCCACGTCCGCATCTTCGCGAGCGGCGGCCTCGACGAGTACGCGCTCGCGCCGCTCGCCGCGGCGCCGATCGACGGCTTCGGCGTGGGCACCGCGGTCGTCACGTCGTCGGATCTCCCGAGCCTCGACTGCGCCTACAAGCTCCAGGAGTACGCCGGCGTCGCGCGACGCAAGCGCTCCGAGGGCAAGGCGACCTGGCCCGGACGCAAGCAGGTGTACCGGCACTGCGATGCCGACGGCCGTCTCGCGCGCGACGTGCTCGCGCTCGAGAGCGAGGCGGCCACGGGGGAGTCCCTGCTCCAGCCCGTGCTTCGCGCGGGGCGACGCCTCGCGCCGTCGCCCGCCCTCGCGGACGTGCGCGCCCACGCCGCACGCGAGCTCGCGCGCCTGCCCGAGGCGTTGCGCGCTCTGCGCGCGAGCGGACCGGCCTACGAAGTCGTGGTGACGCCCGCGCTGCGCGCCCTCGCCGATGACGTCGACCGGCGCCAGCGCGCAGCCCCCGACGGCGCGGCAACGTAGCGCCCCGCGCTGGCCGCCCCCCCGCGGCTAGCGGCGGCCGCGCTTGCGCGTGCGTCGCGCGGCCGGCGCGCGCGTGGCGCGCAGCCCGCGGTCTTCGGGATGCAGCAGGCCGTGGAGGAGCAGGTCCTCCGTCTCGGCGATCGCATCGCTCGGCGAGAGCCCGGCCTCGAGCAGGAAGCCGGGCTCCATCGAGCGGCGGATCGCCACCAGGATCACCTCGGCCGCGAGGTGTGCGTGGACTCCGCGGAAGGCCTTCGCCCGCATGCCGTACTCGATCAGGCCGGAGATGTCGCGGCGGCGCGCGGCCTGGTGCTCGGCGAGCATGCGCTTCGCGCGCGGAAAGCTCGCGACGTCGGCGAAGAAGGCGCGGCTCGCGTCGCGCAGCTCGGTCACGCCCGGCTCGACGCAGGCGACGATGCGCTCGCGCACGTCCTGCCGCGCAGCGGCTGCCTCGTTGCCGAGGCGGCGGATGCGCACGAGCAGCCGCTCGAGCACGAGCAGGAAGAGATCCTCCTTGCTCGGCGCGAGGGCGTAGAGGGTCTGCCGCGAGCAGCGCAGGCGTGCGGCGAGATCGCCGACGCTCACGCGTCGGAAGCCTTCGCGCAGGAAGATCCCTTCGAGGCCCTCGACCACGTCCCGTGCGCGCGGCGAGAGCGGCGCAGGGTCGGCGGAGCGGATGGTGCGCGATCCGGCGGTTGACATGCAGCGTCCCCAATGTACCGTGGGTACCAATAGAGATCAAACGGTACACCTCTACGACCGGCCGAGGTCTCCGATGGCCGAGCGACCGTACTGGAACATGGAGATCGAGCCGCGCCTCGGCAGCGACGCGGTGCGCGCCCTGCAGCTCGAGCGCCTTCGCCAGCGGGTGGCCGATCTCCAGGTCCACGCTCCGTACTTCCGGCGACGCCTGGAGGCCGGCGGCCTGCGCCGGCCCGAGGATCTGCGCAGCCTCGAAGATTGGGCCCGCGTCCTCCCGCCCTTCACCAAGAACGACTACCGCGAGCTGATGGAGGCGTGCGCCGGCGACGTCTACCGCTTCCTCGACGAGACCCTGCCCGTACCGCTCGAGTCCCTCGTCTGCATGGCGGCGACCTCGGGCACGAGCGGCGCGCCGCAGCCCTACCCGCTCACCCGCAGCGACGTGGACGCGCTCTGGGGCGAGTTCATGCGGCGCGCGCGCTGGCGCGCCGGCGTGCGCCCGGGCGACCGGCTGGTGCACGCCTTCGCGCTCTCGATGTTCCTGGCCGGCGTCCCGGTGCTGATGAGCTCCGAGGACGAGGGCACGATGCAGATTCCCGTCGGCGCCGAGGCCGGCGCCGCCCGCATCCTCACCACGGCGCGCTTCTTCGGCGGGAACGTGATGTCGTGTACGCCGTCCCTCGCGGAGCATCTGATCGAGCGCGCGCCCGAGGTGCTGGGCGCGCCGATCTCGTCGCTCGGGATTCGCATCCTGCTCTGCGGCGGTGAGCCCGGGGCCGGCATCCCGGAGGTGCGGCGGCGCATCGAGACCGCGTACGGCGCGCGGCTCTTCGACGCGGGCGCGGGGCTCGGCGTCTCCTGCGCGCATCCCGAGTACCAGGGCATGCACTGGGTCGCGGACGATCTCGCGCTCTACGAGCTGGTCGATCCCGCGAGCCACGAGCCGGTTCCGCTCGCGGACGGCGCGGAGGGCGAGGCGGTCTTCACCACGCTCGTGGGCGGGGGCCTCGGCTGGACGCGCATCACCCTGGGCGACGTCCATCGCGTCACGGTGTCGCCCTGCCCCTGCGGTGCGACGGGCTTCCGCTACCGCATCGTCGGGCGCGTCGACGACATGCTGAAGGTGAAGGGCGTGATCGTGTACCCCGCCGCGATCGACGCCGTGATCGCGAGCTTCATCCCGCGTCTCACGGGCGAGTTCCGGATCCTGCTCGACGAGCCGCCGCCGCGGGTGGTGCCGCCGCTGAAGCTCCGCATCGAGCGGGGCGAGGAGCTCCCCGAGAGCGCATTGCCCGGCCTCGAGGCGGAGCTCCTGAAGGCGATGAAGGAGCGCCTCAAGATCACACCCGAGATCCGCTGGGCGAAGCCCTTCGAGCTCGAGCGCAGCGCGCACAAGACGCGCTTCATCGAGGTGAAGAAGCCTTCCTAGACGAGACGCGCGCATGACGCGCGTCGGAGGCGAGCATGGACTTCCTCGAGTACGACCTCTCCGTCACCGACGAGCTCCGCGAGCTGCGCGAGACCGCCCACAAGTTCGCGGCCGAGGTGATGCGCCCGGCCGGAATCCAGCTCGACCGCATGACTGCGCAGGAGGTCGTCGCGCCGGGGTCGCCGCTCTTCCGCGTCCTGCGCCAGGCGTCCGAGCTCGGCTACACGCGCCTCTCCGGGCCGACGCAGCTCGGCGGTCTCGGGCTCGGGCCCCTCGCGAGCTACCTGGTGCTCGAGGAGCTCGCCTGGGGGAGCCTCGGCCTCACGGGCGCCTTCTTCCTGTCGAGCACTCCGGCCGAGGTCGCGCTGCTGACCGGGCGGCCCGAGGCGATCGAGGCCTTCGCGATCCCCTACTACCGCTGCCAGGACGCCTCGATCCGCGGCTGCTGGGCCGTCACCGAGCCGGATCACGGCTCCGACACCCTCGGCGTGATGCGCCCCGAGCTCACGGTGAAGCTTCCCGGGCAGGTGATCGCGCGACGCGACGGCGACGGCTGGGTCCTGCGCGGCCAGAAGTCGGCCTGGGTCTCGAACGGACCGATCGCGACCCACGCCATGCTGAACGTGCACCTCGAGCCCAAGGCCGGGATGGATCGCGGCGGCGTCTGCCTGCTCGCCCTCGACCTTCCCGGCGTCTCCCACGGACCGGCCCTCGAGAAGCACGGCATGCGCTCGCTGCCGCAGGGCGAGCTCTTCTTCGACGACGTGCGCGTCCCGGGCTGGAGCATGGTGGTCGGCGCGGAGGGCTTCTCCGCCTACATGGAGAACCACCTCTCGGCCTTCAACGCCGGCGTCGGCGTGATCGCGACCGGGCTCGCGCGCGCCGCCTACGAGGCCGCGCTCGCCTACACCCGCGAGCGTGTGCAGGGCGGCCGCCCGATCTTCGAGCACCAGTCCGTGCGGGCGCGGCTCTTCCGCATGTTCCAGCTCGTGCAGGCCTCGCGCACGCTCTCGCGCGGCGCCTGGATCTACAACATGACGCAGATCGGCTCGGGCGGACGCGCGCGGCTCGAGCACTCGATCGCGTCCAAGGTCTTCTGCACCCAGGCGGCCCACGAGGTGGCGACGCTCTCGGTGCAGCTCCACGGCGGGAACGGAATGACCCGCGAGTACCCGGTGGAGATGCTGCTGCGGGACGCCACCGCCATGACCATCGCCGACGGCGAGAACGCGTTCCTCTCCCAGATCGGCGCATCCCTGCTCTAGCCGGAGGACGATCGTGACGAACCCCACCCCGACGCAACTGGAGCGGCTCGCGCAGCTCGAAGACCGGGCGCGCATCGAGGAGCTGCGCGCGGACTACTGCTTTCTCGTGGACGACGGCCGCTACGACGAGCTCGTCGACACGCGCTTCGCGCCCGACGCGGTCTGCGACTTCCGCGCGCGCAGCAATGCCGTCGAGCCCATGATCTCGCGCGGCCGCGAAGAGATCCGGACCTTCTTCAAGCAGCTCGTGGACGTGCTGCTGAAGCAGATGTGCCACACGGTCCACAACCACCGCATCGCGATCGACGGCGATCGCGCCTCGGGCGACTGCTACTTCGAGCTGACCGCGGTCGACGGCACGAACGGCGAAGCCGTCGTCGGCACCGGCCGCTACGTCGACCGCTATCGGAGGGTCGGCGGCCTCTGGCTCTTCGAGGAGCGCAAGGCCGACCTCTTCCACATCGCGCCGCTCGGCGAGGGCTGGGCGAAGCGACCCTTCGTGGCCGCACTCACCGCCGGGCGCTGAGCCCGAGAGGAGACCTCCATGGAATTCGTCGAGGTGCTGGGCAATCGCCGCTCGATCCGCTTCTTCGACCCCGAGCGTCCGGTCGAGCCCGAGAAGGTCCAGAAGATCCTGGAGGCGATGCGGATCGCCTCCTGCGCGATGAACGCCCACTGGCTGCGCTGCGTGGTGGTGCGGCGCGAAGAGCTCGACCCCGACACCTTCGAGAAGCTGAAGCTCCCGGTGGCCGGCGTGATCATGGAGCTCGCTCCGATCCACATCTACTGCTACGGCGACCTCTCCGTGATCCCGCGCGACCACGGCGCGAGCCCGAAGCAGCTGATCGACGTAGGCGCCCTCGCCCCGAGCCACGGCTGGACCCACCGCTTCGTGGACGAGTTCGTCTGGCCGCAGCTCCTGGAGCCGCTCAGCAAGAGCCCCGACTACCCCGTCGCCATGGCCTTCGACGACGGCGGCTGCGCGACCCAGGGTCTGCTGATGGCGTTCGATCTCGGGCTCGGCGCCTGCTGGACGGCGTTCGACACCGCCGCGGCGAAGCAGGCCTTCGGCATCCCGGACGACTGGGTCCCGCACTACCTGATGAACGTCGGCTACCCGCTCGAGTCGCGCGAGGCCGGCGGCCAGCGACCGCGGCCCGCCTTCGAGTCGCTCTACTTCGACGGTCACGCGAGCCGCCCGTTCCGCCGCGATCCGGCCGTGGTGAAGGAGCTCGAGCGGGCGAAGATGCTGCAGGCGCCGGCGCCGCTGCCCGGACGCAAGGACGAGCTGCGGCAGCTCGCGCGCAAGCTCGGCCTGCGCGAGTAGCGATGGAGCTCGCTCCGATCGAGAGCTACGCGAGCGTCGTCGCGTGGGGCGCCGGGCTGCGCGAGCAATGGGGCGGCGGCGATCCCTTCGCCGAGGACCCCGAGAAGCTCGACTCGCTCGCCCGCTTCTGCCGCTACACCGCGCAGGATCCGGACGCGCTGCTCGCCTCCTGCTTCCTTCGACGCCGCGCGACCGGGGAGCGCTTCGCCAGCGTGAAGCGGCGCGAGGCGCTGCTGCGTCAGCTCGACGCGTGGCAGGCTGACGCCGGCTGGCGCGGCCTCGAGGCGCGGCGGCGGCGGAACCACGTTGCCTCGTTCCTCTCCCACAACGGCGTCCTCCTCTGACGCCCGGACCGCCGCCCGTAAGCTCTCCTTAAGGAGCGCCCGCGAGGCTCCCTCCCATCGCACTCGTTGCGAGGGAGGAATGGCGATGCGATGGGGGCTCCTGATCCTGCTGCTGGCGCTCGGCGCCGGCGCCGCCCGGGCGGAGACGCCGGCGGACTTCGAGGCACAGTTCGCGGCAGAGGCGCGGCAGAACGACCCGTCCTATGCGGGCGCCTCCGCGGCGCGTGGCCAGCAGCTCTTCGGCACCACCCACGGCGGAGACTGGAGCTGCTCGTCGTGCCACGGCAAGGACCCGACCGCGGTCGGCGAGCACGTCGTCACCGGCAAGCGCATCGAGCCCCTCGCGCCCGCTGCGAATCCGCAGCGCTTCACCCGGCCGGCGAAGGTCGAGAAGTGGTTCAAGCGCAACTGCAACGACGTGCTGAAGCGCCCCTGCACCGCCCAGGAGAAGGGCGACGTCCTCGCCTTCCTGATGACGTTCGCTGCGAAGGGGACGCGATGAGCCGCCGGATGCGAGCGATCGGCGCTTGCGCCGCTGCGATCGCGGCGTCGTTCGCGGACGGCGCGGGCGCGGAGTCGAAGCGGGCTCCGCTGCCGCCGCAGTACGTCGACGAGTGCGGCTCGTGCCACGTGGCCTACCCGGCCCGCATGCTCGACGCCGCATCGTGGCAGGCAGTGCTCGCCGGCCTGGACCAGCACTTCGAGGTCGACGCGAGCCTCGATCCCGAGACGCTCGCGGCGCTCCGCGTGTACCTCGAGGGCAACGCGCGCCAGAAGCCGACGAGCGCAGCCGGCGAGCCGCTGCTCCGCATCACCGAGACGCGCTGGTTCCGCGGCGAGCACGACGAGGTGCCGAAGCGCCTGCGGCAGGGGCCCGAAGCCGTGAGACCCGCCGATTGCACCGCGTGTCACCGCACTGCCGAGGAGGGCAGCTTCTCCGAACGGAACCTGCGCCTCCCCAAGAGAGGAGAGATCCGATGAACGATCGAATCCTGGTCTGGGACCTGCCGCTGCGAATCTTCCACTGGGTGCTCGCGGCGAGCTTCGCAGGCGCATTCCTGACCGCCGAGAGCGAGCGGCTGCGGGATGTCCACGTGCTCTTCGGCTACACGTTCGCGGGTGCGATCGCCTTCCGCCTGGTCTGGGGCTTCGTCGGCACGCGCCATGCGCGCTTCGCGGAGATTCGGTTCGGCCCCGGTTCGGTCGTCCGCTACCTGATCTCGCTGGCGAAGGGTCGGCCCGAGCGCCACGAGGGCCACAGCCCGGTCGCGGCCGTCATGATCCCGCTGCTGCTCGGCCTGGGCAGCGCGGTCGCTGCGTCGGGCTGGGCCGTCTACACCGAGACCGGCGGCGAGTGGCTGGAAGAGGCCCACGAGGTCGCCGCCTTCGTCCTGCTCGCGGTCGTGATCGGCCACGTGCTCGGTGTCGCGGTCGTGAGCTTCCTGCAGCGCGAGAACCTGGTGCTCCCGCTCGTCACCGGCCGCAAGCCCGGCGTCGCCGGCGCGGGAATCCGAAGCTCGCGGCCCGTCGTGGCCCTGCTACTCGTCGCAGCGCTGGCGGCGCTCTGGCTGCCCGGGCTCGCCGGTCGCGAGCGCCGCCAGGCATCCCGCGAGCATGCTGCGGCGCTCGCGAAGGATGGCGCGCGCCCCGACACGGGGACGCGGCACCTGGATTGAGCGCGGCCTCGCGGCCGCCGCCCGGAGGACGGATGCGGGTCCTGGTCGTCGAGGACGATCGTCTGCTCGGCGACGCGCTGCGCGTGGGCCTCGCCCAGGCCGGCTTCCAGATCGAGTGGGTGCGCGACGGCGAGGCAGCCCGCGCCGTCCTCGCGAGCGACCGCTTCGCGGCGGTGGTGCTCGACCTCGGACTGCCGAAGCTCTCGGGCCTCGAGCTCTTGAAGCGCCTGCGCGCGGAGCACGACGCCGTGCCGGTCTTGATCCTGACGGCGCGCGACGCGGTGCCGGACCGGATCGCCGGCCTCGATGCGGGCGCCGACGATTACCTCGTGAAGCCCGTCGACCTGGGCGAGCTGGCGGCGCGCCTGCGCGCCCTGATCCGACGCGGCGCCGGCCGCGCGGCGCCGCTCCTCACGGTCGGCCCTCTCGCGATCGATCCCGCCGCCCACAGCGTGGCGTTCCGCGGCCGCCCGGTGGAGCTCTCGGCGCGCGAGTACGCCCTGCTCCACGAGCTCGCGAACGCGGCGGGCCGCGTGCTCTCGAAGGAGCAGCTCGTGGAGCGCCTCTACGGCTGGGGCGAGGAGATCGAGTCGAACGCGATCGAAGTTCACGTGCACCATCTGCGGCGCAAGCTCGCGCGCGAGGCGATCGTCACCGTGCGGGGGGTCGGCTACCTGGTTCCGAAGGATCTCGCGTGAGCCGCGCGCCCTCGTTGCGCGTCCGGCTCCTCGCCGGTGTGCTGGCGGCGACCCTGCTCGCGTGGATCGCCGTCTCGGTCTGGGGCTACCTGCGCGCGCGGCACGAGCTCGCGGAGATCCTGGACGGCCACCTCGCGCAGTCGGCGGCGCTGCTCGTGGCGCAGCTTCCGGGCGACGACGACGACGACGAGCTCGAGCTCGATCTCGAGCACGCGCCGGAGCTCCATCGCCACGCGCGCAAGGTCGCGTTCCAGGTCTGGGAGCGCGGGCGCAAGCTGCGGGTCCACTCGGTGTCGGCGCCTCGCACGCGCCTCGCGGAAAGCGACCGCGGGCTCAGCGACAGCACCGTCGAAGGCGAACGCTGGCGCGTGTTCAGCGCCTGGTCGGCGAACGGGCGTGCCCTGGTGCAGGTCGGGGAGCGCCTCGACGCGCGGGACGCCGTGAGCCGGCAGATGGCGCTCGATCTCCTGCTTCCCCTGATCGTCGCGCTGCCGCTCCTCGGCATCGCGCTGGCCCTGGTGGTGGGTCGCGCCTTGAAGCCGCTCCAGGCGCTCGCCGACGCGGTCGCCGCCCGCGAACCGCGCCGCCTCGAGCCCGTTTCCAGCGCGGGGGTGCCGCGCGAGGTCCTCCCCCTGGTGGACCGGCTGAACGCGCTCTTCGAGCGCATCGCTGCACTCGTCGAGAAGGAGCGCGCCTTCACGGCCGATGCCGCCCACGAGCTGCGCACGCCGCTCGCCGGGATCCGCGCCCAGGCGCAGGTGGCCAGCGACTCGGCCGACACCGCGGAGCGGCGCCACGCCCTCGCCCAGGTGATGGCCGGCTGCGACCGCGCGGCGCGCCTCGCCGAGCAGCTCCTCACCCTCGCGCGTCTCGACGACGACTCGACGCGCCGGCGCTTCGCGCCCTGCGCGCTCGACGCCGTGGCGCGCGCAGTCCTGGCCGAGCTGGCCCAGGCGGCGCACTCGCGCGGCGTCGCGCTGGAGCTGCACGGCGACGCACCGGTGCGGGTCGTCGGCGACGAAGGGCTGCTCCACGTGCTGGTCCGCAACCTCGTGGACAACGGCCTCCGCTACGGCTCGGCCGGTGGCGTCGTGCGCGTCGACATCGTCTCGACGGCGGCCGGGGCGCGGCTGCGCGTGGTGGATCTCGGTCCGGGCATTCCCGCGAGCGAGCGCGCCCGCGTGCTCGACCGCTTCCACCGCGTCCTCGGCAGCGCCGAATCCGGCGCTGGACTCGGGCTCTCGATCGTCGCCCGCATCGCCGCGCTCCACGGCGCGACGCTCGAGCTCGGGGACGGCCCCGCTGGTCGCGGTCTCGCCGTCACGCTGTCGTTCCCCCAATAGACGGCGACGCGCCGACGCCGCCAGAAGCGTTCGGCCGCGAAGCCCGCGGCGCACGCGCCCTCGTCAGGACCGGCGCGCGGACCCCGCGGCGGCCTCGGCGGCGCCGGGCGGCGGGAGGCACGCGACGTCGCGGCAGGCCGCGTCGGCCTGCGGCTCGAGCTGGAAGGTCGTGTGGTCGATCTCGAACTCGTGCCGCGCGAGCTCGGCCAGCGCGTGCAACACCGCGTTGCCGTCCGCGCCGGCGCCGACGTCCACGTGCGCGGTCATCGCGTGAAAGCCCGAGGTGAGGGTCCAGACGTGGAGGTCGTGCACGTCGAGCACGCCGGGCACCGCGCGCATCGCCCGCGCGAGGGCCGCCATGTCGACGTGCTCCGGCGTGGCCTCCATCAGCACGTCCACCGAGGCCTTGACCAGGCGCCAGGCCGACGAGAGCACGAGGATCGCGATCGCGACGGCGACCAGGGGATCGGCCAGGCGCCAGTCGAAGAGCTCGATCGCGAGGGCGGCGGCGATCGCGCCGACGCTGCCCAGCGCATCGGTCAGGACGTGCAGGAAGGCCGCGCGGACGTTCAGGCTCCCGTGGCTGCTCGCGCGCAGCGCGAGGGCGGAGAGCAGGTTCGCCGCGAGGCCGGCCGTTGCGATCGCGAGCATCGGGCGCGCTGCGATCTCGGGCGGCGCCGCGAAGCGCTGCACGGCCTCGATCGCGATCCAGAGCGCCATCACGGCGAGCAGCACGCCGTTGCCGAGAGCGGCGAGGATCTCGGTCCGGCGCCAGCCGTAGGTCTTCTCGGGCGTCGCCTGGCGCCCGGCCAGGTGGAGCGCGAAGAGCGCGAGGGATAGGCCGGCGAGATCCGTCGCCATGTGACCGGCGTCGGCGAGCAGCGCGAGGCTGCCCGTGAGGAGCCCGCCCACGACCTCGACCGCGAGGAAGGCGCCGGTGATCGCGATCGCAAGGCGCAGCGCGCGGCGGTCGCGCTCGCGCCGCGCGGCGTCCGCGGCGGGCCGCGGCGCGTGATGGCCGCTCAACGGAACCATCCGTCGCGCGCGGCGAGGCCTTCCTTCACGAGGCCGCGGATCGCCTTCTTCACCACCTCCACGTGCTTCTCGACGTGACGGTCGTCGTCGTTCGGATCGCCGTCGAAGCGCAGGGGCTCGCCGAAGCGGATCCGGAACTTCACGGGCAGCGGCAGGAAGCCGCCGAGCCCGAGCCACGGGAACGTGAGCGTGAGCGGGAACGCGGGCGAGCCCACGAGCTTGCCGAGCCAGCGCACGTTCGCGAAGCACGGCGACTGCTCCTCGGCGCCGACGATGCCGACCGGCACGATCGGCGTGTCGGTCTCGAGGGCGAGCCGCAGGAAGCCGAGGCCGAAGCGCTGCAGCTGGTAGCGCTTCGCCCAGGGCTTCACGAAGCCGCGCTCGCCTTCGGGGAAGACCATGATCGCCTCGCCGTTCTCGAGCAGATGGGCGCAGTTCGTTGGCGTGCCGACGACCGATCCCGCGCGCTGCATCAGCACGTTGAACCACGGGATCGTCGGCAGGTAGTACTCGGCCATGCCGCGCACGAGGCGCGGCGGCCGGGCCTCGAGCAGCATCGCCATGCCGAGCATTGCGCCGTCCCAGGCGAAGGTGTTGCCGGCGTGGTTCGCGATCAGGAGCACCCGGCCCTCGGGCACGTTCTCGATGCCCCGGGTCTCGACGCGCAGCCAGTAGCGGTACATGAGGGCGGCCGTCAGCAGGAACGGCTCGGTGTAGGAGGGGCTCATGCCGAACGGGTCGACGCCGTACTCGTTGAGACGCGTCGGGAGCTCGGCCACGCGCGCGCTGATCTCGCTGCGCAGCTCGCTGATCGCGGGCAGGAGGCCGGCGCCAGCCTCCGGCGCGGGCGTGCGCAGCGCCCGCGCCGCGCCTGTGCCCGCGCGCGCCGCCGCCGCGGCCTTGCGCTCGCGCGGCGGCCCGGCGGCCCGAGGGCGCCGCGGCGTCTCGCTCACGCGAGCTCCGCGCGCAGGAAGGAGAGCGTGTCGCGCCAGGCCTCGGCCGCCGCCGCGGCGTCGTAGGCGTCGGCACGGGCGTCGTTGAAGAAGGCATGTCCGACGCCCGGGAAGATCCGGATCGAAGCGCGCTTGCCGGCCTGCCGCAGCGCGGCCTCGAGCTGCTTCGCCGCCTCGGGCGGCACGAATGCGTCGCGCTCGGCGAACAGGCCCAGCACCGCCGCCTCGAGCCCCGAGAAGTCGAGCGTCACGGCGGGATGGATGCCGTAGAAGTCGACGACGGCGCCGATGCGCCGGTTGCGCGTGGCCGCGAGCAGCGCGAGCTGGCCGCCCATGCAGAAGCCGATCGCCCCGAGCTTCGCGCCCGTGACGGCGCCGTGGCCGAGCAGCGTGGTCACCGCCGCGTCGAGATCAGTCGCGGCGCGCGGCAGCTCGAGGTGCATCATGAGGCGCCCCGCCTCGTCGGGGTCGCCGGTGCACGCGCCGCGATAGAGGTCCGGGGCGAGGGCGACGAAGCCCTCGCGGGCGAGGCGGTCGCAGACGTCCTGCACGTGCGGGACCAGCCCCCACCACTCGTGCAGCACCAGCACGCCGGGGCCGCGTCCAGCCGCGGGGAGCGCGAGGTAGCCGCGCGCCGCGCCGCCCGCGCCTTCGAGCACGATCTCGCCGCTCCGCGCCGGCCCGCCGGTCTCCGCGTTCATCGCTGGCTCCGCATCGCGGCCCAGCATAGCGGCCGCGGAGCGGCGCCCGCGCCTACGGCGTCTTGCCGCCGGGAACGCCGGGGATCCCGGGCGGGAGGCCGATCACCGCCGGCGGCTCGACGATCCCGACGGGCCCGCGCTGCGGGCTCGGCCCGCAGCTGCCGACGAGGCAGCCGGTCTGCACCGGGTTCGAAGGTTTGCCGGGCGCGCCCACGGAGGGCGCGGGCGGCGCCGCGGCGACATCCGTCGGCGTCAGACGGTCGCTCGGATTGCCGGCTACGCAGTCGAAGTCGCAGCGCTCGCCCGGCAGCAGCGGCACGCCGCCCGGCTCGCCCGGCGAGCCGAGCACCGCGAGATGCGGCTTCGCGACCGCGCACTCGCCCGGCGGCGCGATCTCCGCCTTGCCCTCCGCGTGCGCCGCCGGCGCCGCGCCCGCGGCGAGCCCGAGCGCGAGCCCCAGCGCGAAAAGACCGGTCCTGCGCATCGTCGCCTCCTCAGTCCTGGAGCCGCACCGTGAGGTACGCCCCGAAGACGTGCTGGTCGTAGTCGAACACGTCGGTGTTGGAGTGATGGTTCTGGTACGCGTAGCGCAGCGAGCCGGACAGGAACGCGAAGAGCTTGCGCTCGAGCGTGACGTCGACGTAGCCGATGTGGTCGCGGCGGCGCGGGCCCGCGAGCACGTAGGGCTGGCCGACGGGCTCGCTCGCGAGCGCCTCGTTGCTCGGGAAGGTCGAGCGGTTGCGATAGGGCTGGTAGAGGTAGCCGCCGATCACGTCGAGCATGAGTTCGAAGGGCAGCCGCGAGTGCGTCGTGACCCGGACGTCGTAGGAGGTGTTCGACCACTCGGAGCCGCGCGAGGCGTAGCGCCCGAAGCGGAAGCCGGGCACCACGTCGGTGCGCAGCACCGGGAGAGGGACGATGTGCTCGACGCCGAGGCTCGTGCCCCAGCCGTCGGCGTTGCGCGCGCTCGACTCCGACACGCCCGCGGGCCCGCAGACGTCGAAGCCCGGCGGGCACGCGCCCGTCGCGGGATCGGCCGAGACCACGTCGTCCTCGTCGAAGAAGTAGTTGTTCCAGGGCAGCTCGGCGTAGAGCCGCGTGGTGCCGCGGCCGCCGCCCCAGTCGTGGAACCAGGCCGGCGTCAGCCAGGCGGTCGCGAGGTAGGGCTGGCCGTCGACCCAGGCGTAGCCGAAGTCGCCCTGCATCCGCACGGTGTCGGCGTCGCCGAAGCGGCGGTCGAGCCACAGGCTCAGGCTCGGGTACTGCGTGTCGAAGGACGAGAGGTCGTGGTAGTCGTTGCCGTAGTAGAAGGCGCGCGCGCCCAGCGACCAGACGTCCGACCGCCAGAGCTCGGAGCCGAGCTCGATGGACCAGACCGCGCGCGTGTCGCGCCGGCCCGAGATCTCGTCGGGGAAGAGCACGACGTCGTCGCCGACGAGCGTCGGATTGGTGTCGGTCTCGACGCCGACGCTGACGACGGTCCACCAGGAAGGACGGTCCTCACGGCCCAGCGCCTCCTGGAGGCGCTGGGCCTCCTGCGCCCAGGAGCTGCCCGGCCAGCCCGCGATCACGCGCTCGAGGGCGGCCTCGCTGCGGGCCCGCTCGCCGGCGGCGTCCCAGGCGAGCGCCGCGTAGTACGTCGCCGCGGGATCGACGCGCGCTGTGCCGCTCGCGCTCGCGCGCTCGAGGGCCTGCGCCGCCTCCGCGGAGCGCGAGCGCTCGAGCAGCACGAGCCCGCGGTAGAAGTCGAGCTGCGGCGAGGTGGCGCCCACCTCGCGCGCGCGGTCGAGGGATGCGAGCGCGCCGTCGACGTCGCCGGCGTGGTAGCGCGCGATGCCGAGCGTGAGGTCGAGCTCTGCGAGCGCAGGGTCGGCCGCCTGGGCCTGGCGCAGCGCCTCGAGGGCGCGCGTGTAGTCGCCGAGGCGGATGCGGCACTGGCCGAGCAGGAGCGCCGCGCGGGCGTCCCCGGGCGCGGCGGCGAGGGCGCTCTCGAGCAGCGGCTCCGCCTCCGCGCAGCGCCCTGCGGCCGCAAGGCGCTCGGCCTCCGGCGGCGCAGCCGCCGCCGTTTGCGCGAGGGCCGACGAAGCCGCCGCGATCAGCAGCGCTCGCGCGGCCCGGCGGCCGGCGCGGAGGACGATCATCCCGCGCGGCGACGCACGGCAGCGACGGCGGCGAGCCCGGCGGCGACGAGCAGCAGCGCCGACGGCTCGGGAACGCGCGTGGCATCGAGGACGCCGGACACGGCGAGCTGGGGCAACTGGTAGTTCCCTCCGACCAGGGGCAACGCGCCGCCGACGATATACCGGATCCGCACCTGCTTCGATTCTCCCGGCGCGAGCGGGCCGAGCGGCATCGCGCCGAACAGGTACGTCTGCCCCTGCGCCGTGTAGCGCACCACGTCGATGAGCCCGTCGTCGAGGGCGACCGGCACGTTCGGGTAGGACGTGGTCTGGTAGTCGACGAACGTGATCACGAGCAGCGGAGCGACGAGCTGCTGGCCCGTGTTGTTCTTCACGGTCCAGAGCGAGTCGCCGACGAAGGGCGTGGTCTTCGTGGGCGTGCCCTGGGGCGTCCCGGGGCTCGACGACTTCGCGGGGTCCTGCGGGTGCTGGATCGCCGGAAGCTTCAGCGACTGCGTGATCTGGAGCGGCTGGGCGGGCGTGCCGGCGGCCGCGGCGACCCAGGCGTTGGCGGGCGTGGCGGTCCAGTCGAAGGCGACCGGCGCCTGGATGCCGTAGAGGCCGGGGCCGTTGTACCAGAGCGGTGTGACCGTGATCGGCGACGGGCCCCCGGCGCCGACGGTCAGCGCGGCGGCGGGGCCGGCACCCGCCACGAGCGCTGCACCGAGCAGCAGGGCGAGGGCGGCGACGCGCGGGTGCGAGCGGTGGTCGGTGCGAGTGGCCTTCGGCATCGATCGGGCTCCCGAGGCGCCGCCGGACGCCGTGAAGGCGAGGCAGGGCGCCCTTCCCTGTTTCCCCCTATGTGGTCGTGAAGCTGGAAGAAGTGTCCTCGATCCGTGTGAATTGCCACGGATTCCCTGCGAGCGTCGCGCGCGGCCGCCCCCGCCCTCCGCGAGCGCACGCGCCGGCATCTTCCGGGAAGCTGCACACTCGCTGCGAGCGCATGAGGCGTCAGCGTCGGCGCGGCCGCCTGGCGCGCTCCGGCCCGGCGCCGACGCGCTCGGCGCTGACGCCGGCACGCGCCGCGCGGCGGAACAGCACCCCCTCGAACGGGTCGCCTTCGGGAAAGCCGCGGAGGCTCGGAAAATCCTCCCCGGGCGGCGCGTCGTCGAGGGCTCCGACCGGGCACGCGGAGCGGACCGCGGCCTCGCGGACGAGATCCGCCAGGCGCCCGCGGCCCGAACGGTCGTTCCGCGTGACGAGCAGCCAGCCGCCGGGCGCGAGCCGCGCGAGCGCCGCCTCGACCAGGGCCGGCAGGTCGCGCCGCACCGACCAGAAGCGCCGGCCCGCAGCGGCCGCCGTCGGGGGGTCGAGCACGATTCCGTCGAAGCGCTCGTCGGGCGCGAGCCGCTCGAAGAAGCGGCGGCCGTCTCCCCGATGCGAGACGTGGCGCGCGTCCGCGAGGCCGTTGCACGCGAGGTTCGACTCGAGCCAGCGCAGGTAGGCGCCCGACAGGTCGACGCTCGTCACCGACGCCGCCCCTGCGGCGAGGAGCGCTGCGCTGAAGGCGCCCGTGTGGGCGAAGAGGTTGAGCCAGCGCCCGCCGGCCGCGACCGCGGCCAGGCGCGCGCGGTTCTCGCGCTGATCGGGGAAGAAGCCGTAGGCCGCCGACGGCTGCTCGGGCGCGCCGAGGCCGGGATCCGCCAGGAAGCGCAGCCCGCGCTCCGACACCGTCACGCGTCCCTCGGCGTCGAGCGCGTCGGGCGGCAGCGCGCCGCGCAGCAGCGAGACGCAGGCGAAGCGGCCCGGCGGGCGCTCGCGCAGGTGGAGCACGCGCACGATCGGCGGGTCGGCGCCGAGGAACGGTCGCAGCGCGGCCGCCACCGCATCGACGACGCGCTCGAGCACGGGCTCGCAGCAGCGACCGCTGACGAGCACGCGCAGCAGCGGTCCCACGCGGTCGATCGCGAGGCCCGGCAGGCCGTCGGCCTCGCCGTGGACGAGGCGCAGGCAGTCGGTCGCACCGCCCGCGAGCAGCGCGCGGCGACGCGCGAGCGCGTCGGCGACACGCGCCTCGACGCTGCGCGGGCGCTGCCCCGGAAGCAGGCGCGGCTCCCAGACGCGCGCGGCGAGCGGGCCCGGACCCTCGATCCGCGCCAGCACGAGGCCTGGCGCCGCCGGCGCCGCGCGCTCGTCGCGCCCGGCGCCGCGTCGCGCGCGCCCTCGCCGCTCGTCGGCCTGTGCCGCGCGCGCTGCGAGCACGCTCGCCGCCTCGAGCTGCACCAGCGTGCCGGCCCGGTAGCGGCCGGCGTCACCGGTCTCGGTGTCGGTCAGGATCCAGGGATGGCCGCGCCCGACGGCGCGCAGGGTCGCGTCGGAGACGCGCAGGGCGGCGCGCTCGCCGTCCTCGCGCTCGCCCGGGAAGACCGGCTCGTCGGGAAACGCGAGCCCGGGCGGCAGCGTCGCGTCCGGCTCCGGCTCAGGGCCCGCCTCGCGGAGCCGCAGCCCGCCGGCGAGCGCGATTCCGCCCTCCTGCGCGTCGCCGAGGATCGCGCAGCCCGACACCGCCAGGCGACGGCGGAGGGCATCGGTGCCCCCGCGCCAGGGGTCGATCGCGAGCAGCGCGATGCCGTCGCGCGACGCCCGCGTGCGCCAGATCAGCGGTTCGCCGCCGCCGGTCTCCGCCTCGAAGCGGCCCGACGGCCAGGGAGGCGCCGGCACGAGGGCGAGCCAGCCCGACGCGGCAGCGTCCTCGGCGGCGAGCTTCGGGGGCGTGAAGGGGAGCGTCCCCTCGATGCGCGCTCCCGCGGCGACGATGGCCTCGGGATCGCGCGCGGCCCGCCCGTCCACGCGCAGGCCGCCGCCGCGGATCGCCGACGCCAGCGCGGCCCGCGCTGCGTCGGGGACGACGCGCGCGACGAGCTCGACCAGACGGAGCGCACGGCCGGGGGCGCGGAAGTGGAGGGGCGGCACGGCGCGGTTGTACCGCAGCGCCACGCCCGCCGCAGATCGCCCGCGCGCGCGCACGGCCGATCGACGTGGCGGGTCGCTCCGAGCCGCGCGCAGGCGACCGCTACCTCCGTCGAGCCGCGCGCAGACGACCTGCGCCTCGGATCGCCGCCCGCCGCGCGCGGCCGACGTCGGCCGGTACACTCGGCGCGATGCCCCCCGCCGAGCCCACGCCCTTTGCCGCCGCCGAGGCGCGCCTGCGGAGCGCCGTCCTGCCGCCGCCCGTGCTCGACGTGCTCGGCCGGCTCGCGGCGGCAGGCTTCGACGCGGCCCTGGTCGGCGGCTGCGTGCGCGACCTCGCGCGCGGCGCCGCGGTCCACGACTTCGACGTCGCGACGGCGGCCCCGGTGGAGGCGCTGCTGCGCCTCTTCCCGCGCGCGGTGCCGACGGGACTCCGACACGGAACGGTGATGGTGCCGACGCCCGTCGGTCCGATCGACGTCACGAGCTACCGGGCGGGCCCGCGCCTCGAGGACGACCTCGGCCACCGCGACTTCCGCCTGAACGCCCTCGCCTTCCGTCCCGAGAGCGGCGCCCTGGTCGACCCCTTCGGCGGCAGCGCCGATCTCGCGACGGGCGTGCTCGGGGCCGTGGGCAGCGCGAAGGAGCGCTTCGACGAGGACCCGCTGCGCGCGCTGCGGGCCGCACGGCTCGTGGCGGAGCTCGGCCTGCGGCCCGAGCCGGCCCTCGAGGAGGCGCTCGGCGGCTGCAGCGCGACGCTTCCGCGCGTCGCCCGCGAACGCGTGCGACAGGAGCTCGTGCGGCTCCTGGTCGCGCCCGGCGCCGCCGACGGCATCGCGCTGCTGCGGCGGACCGGGCTCGAGGCGGCGCTCCTCCCCGGCGCCGCGGCCGACGCGGCGGAGGTCGTGCCGCGGCTCCCCGCCGACCTCGCGCTGCGGCTCGCGGCCTGGCTACGCGGCGCGCGCGCCGTCTCGCTGCTCGCGCGCTGGCGCTTTCCGCGTCGCCTCGCCGACGAGGTCGCGGCGCTCCTGCGCTGGCACCCCGTCGAGCGCGACGTCGATCCCGCGTCGCCGGGCTCCCTGCGGCGGCTGCTGCAGCGCTGCGGCGAGGCGCGCGTCGACGAGCTGATCCGGCTGCGACGCGCCGAGCTCGCCGCTGCCGCCGCGACCCAGCCGCGCCTCGCGGCCGAGGGCGCGCGGGCCGTCGATGCCCTCGCGGAGGCGCTCGAGCGCCTGCGCGCCGGCGGACGCCCTCCACTCGACCGCCTCGACCTCGCCCTCGACGGCGCCGCAGTGATGGCGGCGCTCGGCTGCGGTCCGGGGCCCCGCGTCGGCGCCGCGCTGCGCTTCCTGATGGACCGCGTGCTCGACGACCCCGCCTGCAACACGCCCGAGGGCCTGCGCGCCCTCCTCGCCGCCTGGCCCGGCGTCGGTTGCGACGCGCCCCCGCGCAGCGCATGATGCGCGAGCCTGGTGGCAACCCGACGACCCCCCGTTTCGGGGCGCGCGATCCCAGAGGAGACGAGAAGTGGCCAAGTTCCTGTCCGACGAGTGGTTCGAGGCGGTGGACAAGATCCGCGCCGAGGCCGGCGATGTCCCGGTCCCCGACGCCATCAAGAACATCAAGATCAACATGGTCGTGAAGGACCACCCCGACGGCGACAAGCAGATCCACATGGCCGGTGGCGAGTTCAAGCGCGGCCTGATCGACGGCGCGCCGACCAAGCTCACCGTCCCCTACTCCGTCGCGAAGGCGATCTTCGTCGACAATGACCAGCAGGCCGGCATGCAGGCCTTCATGTCGGGCCAGATCCAGATCGAGGGCGACATGGCGGTCATGATGCAGATGCAGGCCGCTGGCCCGCCGAGCCCCCAGGCCCAGGCGCTCCAGGCGAAGGTGAAGTCGATCACCGAGGCCTGATCCCGCGACGTACGCAGCGCCGCGCAGCGGCGCGAGGAACGTCGCGCTGGAAGAGGCGGCGTTCGCACCACCACCGGCCGCGGATCCCCCGGGATCCGCGGCCGGTCCTTTTTTCGGGCTTGCCGGCGGGCGCGGCCGCGGGTACAAGTGGTCAGACCAATCCCGATTGGCCCGACCACTCTGCCGGAGCCCCCGTGACCGCCGCCGCCCGCCGAACGCGAAGAGCCGCCGCGCCCGACCTCGAGCTCCTGCCGGAGCAGACGACCGGGGGGGCGCGCCCGTCGCGCGCCGGCGAGCTCGCTGCGACGTTGCGCGACGAGATCCTGCGTGGCCGCCTCGCGCCGGGCGCGCGCCTGCCGGCCGAGCGCGAGCTCGCCGAGCGCAACGCCGTCTCGCGCAGCTCCGTGCGCGAGGCACTGCAGCAGCTCGAGCGGCTCGGGCTGGTCGCGATCCGCCACGGCGACGGCGCGGTGGTGCGTCCGGTCGAGGACGCGAGCCTCGACGTGCTGCCGCACCTGCTGCTCGCGCCCGGTGCGCCGCGGCTCGCGCTGGTCGAGCAGGCCCTCGAGGTCCAGGCGACCTTGATGGGCGCCGCCGTCCGCCTCGCGCTGCGCCACGCGACCGCCGCCGAGCGCGCCGCCGCGCGCGCATTGCTCCTGCGCCTCGCGGATCCCGCGATCGGCGACAACGAGTACTTCGCCGTGATCGAGGCGCTGGTGCAGCTCGTCTCGAGCGCGAGCGGGAACCTGGTGCTGCGCCTCGTGCGCAACGGTCTGCGCTCGGCGCTGCTCTCACCCCAGCTTCGGCGCTGGATCGAGAGCCAGCGCGGGCTTCGCGCGCAGCTCCGTCCGCCGCGGGAGACGCTGCGACCCGTGCTGCGACGGATCGAGCAGTCGCTCGCGAGCGGCGACGCCGTCGCCGCCGAGGAGTCCGTGAACCGCCTCTTCGCCCTGACCCGCGAGCATCTGCTGCGCGCCCTCGCGAACGCCGAGGGCGCGCGCCGCCGCAGCCCCGGCGCCGCGCGCAGCCCGTCCTCTCGCGCCCGCACCCCCGAAGGAGACCTCCGATGAGCGAAGCCCTGCCGACGACGCAGCCCGAGCGCCACGAGACCGAGGCCGCCCTGCGCGCGATCTTCAGCTGGACCTACGAGCCCGAGATCGAGGAGCTGCGCGACCTCTACGCCACCGCCCTCGATCGACAGTGGATCGCGATGCGCGACCTCGACTGGGAGCGCGGCGTCGACCGCGACGCCTTCTCGCGCACCTTCACGCTGATGGGCCTCCCGATCCAGGAGACGCGCTTCTGGAAGGCGCTGCCCGAGGAAACTCGCTGGCAGGTCTCGCGGCGCACCTCGGCGTTCCTGCTCTCGAACTTCCTGCACGGCGAGCAGGGCGCCCTGCTCGTGGCCTCGCAGCTCGTGAACGCCGTGCCCCACATGGACGGAAAGTTCTACGCCGCGACCCAGACGCTCGACGAGGCGCGTCACGTCGAGGTGTTCAACGCCTACGTGAAGCAGCTCGACGCGGTGCAGCCGATCTCGGTGGCGCTTCAGCAGCTCCTCGACCGCGTGCTCGGCCACGAGGACTGGATGCACAAGGCCGTCGGCATGCAGATCGTGATCGAGGGCCTCGCGCTCTACTCGTTCCGCGACATGCGGAATGCGACGGCCGAGCCGCTCCTGAAGCAGCTCCTCACCTACGTCTCGCGGGACGAGGCGCGCCACACGGCCTACGGCATCCGCTACCTCTCGCAGACCCTGCCCACGATCTCGGAGGCCGAGCGCGAGTCGCTGCGGGACTTCGCGTTCGAGGCGACGCGTCTCTTGATCGACTCGCGCCAGGACGCCTCGCTGCGCAAGGACGCGCTGCGGATCTGGAGCGAGTGCGGCATCGACCCGAAGTCGCTGTTCACGGAGCTCTTCGCCGAGCGCGAGATGCTGGTGCAGGAGATGGAGCGCCGCGGCGGCGCCTTCGGGCCCGTGCGCGGCTTCGTGATCCCGACGCTGAAGGGCATCGGCCTCTGGAGCGAACAGCTCGAGACGCGCTATCGCGAGCTCTTCGCCGCCCAGGACCGCTTGGGCGTGCTGCGCGACGCGCGCGTCGGCTTCGACGTCGAGCTGCCGGCCGATCTCGATCGCTGGGTGCTCGGCGAGGACGCCTAGCGCCCCGCTCGCGCTACGCGATCCCGAGCGCCTCCAGGGCGGTGTCCTTGGTGCGCTTGAAATCGGCCTTGCCCGAGGGGCTGCGGTAGACGTCGTCCACCACCACCACGTGCTTCGGGGCCTTGTAGCCCGCGAGGTGCTGCTTCACGTGGGCCTTCAGGGCCGCGCCGTCGATCGGGCCTCCGAGGCTCGAGACCACCGCCGTGATCGCTTCGCCGAATTTCTCGTCGGGCACGCCCACGACCACGCAGTCGCGCACGCCGGGGAAGCGCTTCACGACCTCCTCGACCTCCTCGGGGAAGACCTTCTCGCCGCCGGTATTGATGCAGACCGAGCCGCGGCCGAGCAGCGTCAGGGTGACGCCGTCGTCGTTCACCACCGCCCAGTCGCCGGGGATGCTGAAGCGCTGGCCGTCGTGTTCGACGAAGGTCTTCGCGCTCTTGGCCGCGTCCTTGTAGTAGCCGAGGGGCTGCGGACCGCCGACGCCGACCATGCCCTTCGCGCCGGGCACGGCCTCGACCGGCCGAAGCAGCTCGTCGAAGAGCCGGGTCTTGTCCGAAAGCTGGAACTTCGCGGTGTTGACGGAGCCCTGGGCGTTCATCACCGAGATGCCCATCCCGATGGCCTCGCTCGAGCTGAAGCTGTCGATCAGCGTGAGCTGCGGCGCGTGGCGCAGGAGGCCCTTCTTGGTCTCCTCGCTCCACATCACGCCGGACGATGTCACGAGCAGGAGCGACGAGAGGTCGTAGCGGCGCTCGCCGCGCTCGAGCTCGCGCAGCATCGGCTTCGCGAAGGAGTCGCCGACGATCGTGATGCTCTGGGCCCGCTCGCGCTCGACCACGCCCCAGAGATCGGCCGGATCGAACTTCTTGGGATCGTCGAGCACCATCACGGTGCCGCCGCAGAGCCAGGTGATCATGGCGGTGAACCAGCCCGTGCCATGCATCAGCGGCGGGCCGATCAGGGCGCGGCGGCGGATCGGCTGGTTCTTCGCGAAGGCGTGGAGCGCCTCCATGCTCGTCGGCGGTGGCATCAGGCCCCCGCCCGCGAAGCGCATGTAGAGATCCGCCTGGCGCCACATCACGCCCTTCGGCATGCCGGTGGTGCCGCCGGTGTAGAGGAAGAGCAGATCGTCCGGCGATCGCTCGACGCGCGGCTCGCGGCGATCGGTCCCGGCCACGCGCTCGAAGCACTCGGCGCCCGGAAGCTCGCCGAGGGCGGCCTCGCCCGCAGGCCCCGCGTCGGAGACCACGAGGATGCCGCGGAGCAGCGGCAGGTCGTTCCGGACCTTCGCGAGCAGCGGCACGAAGTCCTCGTGCACGACCACGAACTCCGCGTCGGCGTTGTCGAGCAGGTAGCGGAGCTCCTCCTCGCGATAGCGGTAGTTCACGTTCACGGGCACGCAGGCCGCCTTCATGGCGGCCCAGCAGCTCTCCATGTACGCGGGATGGTTGTAGGTGTAGACGGCGACCTTGCCCTGGCGGGTCGCGCCGCGATCGACCATCCAGGTGGCGACGTTCCGGGCGCGGCGGGCGGTCTCGGCCCAGGACATGCGGCGGTCTCCCTGGACGAGGGCGTCCTCGGAGCCGCAGGCGTCGGCGATCACGTCGAGACAGTCGGCGAGATTGAACATCGGGGCGCTCTCCTGGCGTCGAGAAGGGGGCGGGACGGAACGGCCCAGGCGGAGGCCGATCCTACCGTGCGGCGCCGACGACGCCCAGCGGGGAACCCCAGGGCAGCGCCTTCGTGCTGCATCGCGTCGGGCCCTCGCGCGCCCTGGCCCCGCGGCCGCTGACACCAGCCCGGACGCGGCGGGGGCTCAGGAGATGCGCCGCTCCCGGCCCGCCCAGTAGCGCTCGCGCAGCTTGAACTTCTGCAGCTTCCCGGTCGCGGTGCGCGGGAGCTCCGCGACGAGCTCGACGGAGGTCGGGCACTTGAAGTGCGCGAGGCGCTCGCGGCAGAACGCGATCAGCGCCTCGGGCGTCGCGCCCTCGCCCGGCCGCAGCACCACCAGGGCCTTCGGCGTCTCGCCCCACTTCTCGTGGGGAACGCCGATCACCGCGCACTCGAGCACGCCCGGATGCTGGAACAGCGCGTCCTCGATCTCCGGCGAGCTGATGTTCTCGCCGCCCGAGATGATCACGTCCTTCTTGCGGTCGACGAGCTGGATGCTGCCGGTCTCGTCCCAGACGCCGAGGTCGCCGGTGTGGAAGAAGCCGTCGCGGATCGCCTCCGCGGTCGCCTCGGGCTGCTGCCAGTAGCCCGCGAACACCACGTTCGAGCGGGCGCAGACCTCGCCCACGCTCTTGCCGTCCTTCGGCACCGGCACGCCGTCGTCGCCCAGGAGCACGAGCTCGACGCCGAGGCCCGGCACGCCGGCGCGGGCGCGGCGCGCCCAGTCCGTGCGCTCGGTGGCGAAGTCGGGCCGCGAGATCGTGAGCAGCGGCGCCGTCTCCGTCAGCCCGTAGAGCTGCATGAACTCCCAGCCGAGCTCGCTCTCGAGGCGCTCGATGAAGGACGACGGCGGCGGCGCGCCCGCGACCGCGAAGCGGGGCTTCGTGCGCACGTGGTGCTTCGCCCGGTCGCGGTAGTCGAGGATCGTGCGCAGCACCGCGGGGGCCATGCAGGCGAACGTCACGCCCTCGCGCTCGATCAGGCGCCAGATCTCGCCGCCGTCGATCGTGCGCAGCACCACGTGGGTGCCCGCGACGCCGGTCAGCGCGTAGACGCCGCCCCAGCCGTTGCAGTGGAACATCGGGAGCGTCCAGAGCTCGACGTCGTCGTGGCGCACGCCGAGGTGGGCGATCAGGTTGTAGGCGTTCATCACGCAGTTGCGGTGCGTGAGCATCACGCCCTTCGGACGCGCGGTCGTGCCCGAGGTGTAGTTGATCGAGACGACGTCGTTCTCGTCGAGCTCGATCGGCGGCGGCGGATCGGCGGACGCATCGCCGAGGAACTCGTCCCAGCTCGTCCAGCCCGCGGGCGCGCCAGATCCGTCGAGCGTCGCGACGAAGTGTCGGACCTCCGGAATCTGCGCGCGGATCGAGTCCACGAGGTGCAGGTACTCCGGGTCCACCAGCACCGTCGTCACGCCCGCGTGCTGCAGGATGTACGCGTGGTCGGCCGCGACCAGGCGGTAGTTCAGGGGCACCAGAACGGCCCCGATCTGGCTCGTGCCGTAGAAGCTCTCGAGGAAGTAGTGGCTGTTCGGGCTCAGCATGCAGACGCGCTCGCCGCGCACGACGCCGTGGGCGAGGAGCGCGTTCGAGAGACGGTTCGCGCGCGCCGCGAGGTCGCCGTAGTCGAAGCGCTTGGCGCCGTCGACCACGGCGAGCTTGCCGGGATAGAGCGACGCGGCGCGCCGAAGGAAGTCGTTCACCAGCAGGGGCACGTGCATCGGTCGCTCCTTCAGTCGCGCGGGGCGCGCGCCGAAGCCGATCTGTAGACGAGGCCCGCGCCGGGCCGCAAGGCGCAGCCGCGCGCCGGCGCCCCGCGTGCCCGCCCCCCGGACGCGGCCGGCGCGGCGGCGTATGCTGCGCGCCGCGCGCCGGGGAAGCGACGCGCCGCGCCGAGGAGACCGCCGCATGAGCTCGCCCGCGCCCGAACGCCCCGTCCCGCCCGGCTCGTCGCCGACCGCCGAGGAGCGCGCCGCGCTGCAGCGACGCCTCGTCGAGAGCAGCTCCTACCGCCTTGCGGAGGACGACGCTGCGTTCCTCGATCGTCCCGAGGCGACGAGCGTGCGGCTGATGCTCGAGTACTGGAAGCCCCAGGTCGCGCTGCAAGAGCAGCACATCGTGTCGACGATCGTGCTCTTCGGAAGCGCACGCCTGACCGAGCCGGCCCAGGCGCAGCAGGTCGTGGACGAGCTGCGCGCCCTCGCGGCGCGGACGTCGGGCGACCCCGCCGTCGCGCGGCGCCTGCGCACGGCCGAGCACCAGCTCACCCTCTCCCGCTACTACGAAGTCGCCCGCGAGTTCTCCTTCCGCGTGAGCCGCCGCTGCCAGACGACGGGCCGCCGCGAGCTCGTGATCATCACCGGCGGCGGTCCCGGGATCATGGAGGCCGGCAACCGCGGCGCCTTCGACGCCGGCCTCAAGACCGCGGGGATGAACATCCAGCTCCCGCACGAGCAGATCCCGAATCCGTTCATCTCGCCGGAGCTCTGCTTCCGCTTCCGCTACTTCGCGATCCGCAAGATGCACTTCCTGCGGCTCTCGAAGGCGCTGATCGCCTTCCCCGGCGGCTTCGGCACCTTCGACGAGCTGTTCGAGGTGCTGTGCCTGATCCAGACGGGAACCGTCGCGCCGCTGCCGGTGGTGCTCGTGGGCGAGTCGTACTGGCGGCGCGCCTTCGACGCCGACTGGCTCGCGGAGAGCGGCATGATCGATCGCGAGGATCTCGGGCTCCTGCACTACGCCGAGAGCGCGGAAGACATCTGGAACGTGCTCGTGCGCTGGCACGGCGAGCGGGGCACGGCTCTCCCGAACTACGAGGCGCTGGCGCAGGACTGCCCGCCCTCGCCGTGACGCGCGCGCTTCACCCGAGCAGCTTGCTCACGAAGCGCTCGACCAGCGCGCCGCCGAGCCACGACCCGACCGGCAGCAGCAGGTAGAACGCGAGCCGGAGCAACGTGAAGCCGTCGATCGGCCATTCCGAGACGCCCTGGACGCGCGCCTCGTAGGCCAGCAGGTCGGCCAGGCGCCCGCCGGCGCCGGCGCCCTCGTCGACCCGCGCGCGCTCGCTGCGGATGCGCGCACGCAGCGCGGCGAGCGCGCGCTGCTTCTCCTCGCGCACGCGCACGTGCGCGCCGCGGATCGGGAGCCAGAAGCTGAACAGCGCGAACGCGACGATGCCGACGAAGACGAGCGCCGGAGGGCCGTCCCAGCCCGCGTCGAAGACCACGAGCCCCGCGACGCTCGCGAGCACCAGCCAGCGCAGCGCCCGCCGCAGGCCGCGGCGCGAGAAGACGTGCACGGGCCCGAGGTCGAGCAGGTCGATCTCCGCGATCGAGTGCGCGAGGCGCGCGAAGCCGCGGTCCTGCGCCACGCCGCCGTACAGCGTGCGCAGGATCGTGCCGCCGAGCAGCAGCGCGACCGCGAGGTCGAACACGACCGACGGCAGCAGGTAGGTCTCGGCGCGGAGGAAGCGCGCGGGGTCGCGGTAGAGCGCGGGCACCACCAGGGCGAAGAGCGCGGAGCCGAGGAGCCCCGCGAGCCGCACGTCGTGGTGCTCGGCCACGTGCGTCGCCTGGACGAGCGCGGCCTGGCACTCGGCGTCGCCGCGCAGGTGCGGCGCGAGGCGTCGCAGATCCTCGCGCGAGCCGATCTCTTCGTAGCGATAGGTCGCTGCGACCCCCGCGAAGAGCGCAGCGACGGCGAGGGCGCTCCGCACCTCGACGTGCTGCCACCAGGGCGTGACGCCGGCGATCAGCTCGTCGAGCCGGCCCTCGCGCAGGTCGAAGGCGAGGAAGCTCGCGAACAGCGCGAGCGCGATGCCCGAAGCGACACCGCCCGGAGACACGGGGATCGCGTCGAAGAGACGCGACCAGGCGGGGCAGATCGGCGTTTCGGTGGCGGGGCGGGCCTTGGCCGCCTCCTCGCTCGCCTTCGCGTCGAGCAGCAGGGCTGCGGCGCCGGGAACGGCCGCCGCCTCGATCGGTTCGCGTTCCATGGCGCGCTCCCGTCGCATGGCGTCGATCCGGCCCCGGCGCAGATCGAAGCGCTTCGCGGCCGGCTCCGAAACCCCCGATTCGCGGGGAGCCGCGGACTCCGGTCAGCGGGGCCCGGCTGGGGCCGCCTCCGTCCCGAGCCCGAGCGCCTCGAGCAGCGCGCGCACCTGCGGGTCCTCGGGCGCGATCGCGACGAGCCCCTGCGCGAAGCGTCGTGCGCGGGCGGCGTCGCCCGCCTCGGCGGCGTACTGGACGCCCGCCTCGGCGATCTCGCGCACGCCGGAGTGGTGGGCGTGGGCGTCGGCGAGCACCTGGAGCGCCTCGGCGCCCTCTCCCGCCTCGTGGAGCGCCACGGCGTAGACGTAGGCGTAGCGAGGCGCGTCCGGACTCAGCGCCGCGGCCCGCGCCAGGGACGGCAATGCCTCCGCCAGGCGCTTCTGCCGTACGAGGGAGAGGCCGAGGGCCTCGTGTGCGTCGGCGGCCTCGGGCTCGAGGGCGACGGCCTCGCGCAGCAGCTGCTCGGCCTCGGCCTCGCGTCCCCGGCGGCGCACGAGCTCGGCGAGCTGCACGCGACCCGGGATGAAGCGCGGCTCGCGACGAACGCCCGTCGCGAGGGCCTGCTCCGCCGCCACGGTGTCGCCGAGCCGCTCTTCGAGCAGACCCAGGTCGAGCCACGACTCGGGCCGGTCGGCGTTCGCGCGCAACGCGACGCGCTGCTCCGTGACCACGGCGTCGAGTGCGACACGATCTTCCGGCGAGAGCATCTGCCGCGCCTCGGCCAGGCTCCCGAGGGCCGCGAAGCGCACGCTGCGGTTCCGATCGCGCAGGAGCGGCGCACCGGCAGCGATGCGGTCGGACGGGTGGAGCGCCACGAGCGCTTCCGCCGCGCTCCGACGCACCAGCGGGTCGGGATCCGCGAGGCCGCCGCGGAGCGCCGGGAGCGACGTCGGCGAGAGCTGCTGTGCGAGCAGCGAGAGCGCCGTCGCGCGCGCGATCGCCGGGACCTCCGGATCGTCGAAGGCGCGCAGCAGCTCGGCCTCGGCGCCGAGGCTCGCGCGTCGCCCGGCGTGGAGGGCGCGGGCGTAGTGCCAGCCGCGGTCGCGCGGCCCGCCGGTCCAGCGCGCGATCGCATCGGCCGCAAAGCCCGGGCCCGGCTTCGCGTGGCAGTCGGTGCAGGCGTCGGGCGTGCCGAGCGCTTCGGCCAGATCGGGCCGCGGCACGCGGAACGAGTGGTCGCGCCGACCGTCCACGCCCATGTAGACGCGCTCGATCATGTGGCACGAGACGCACTGCGACGCCGGGCCCCCGGCGGCGTGATGGTGGTGCGCCGGCGTGTCGAAGGCCGCGGCCTCGTGGCACTGGCCGCAGAGCGCATTGCCCTCGGCGCGAAGCCCTCCCGAGTGTGGATCGTGGCAGTCCGAGCAGGTGACTCCCGCGCGGTGCATGCGGCTCTGGAGGAAGGAGCCGTACTCGTAGACCTCGTCCTGGATCTGGCCGTCGGCGTGGTACAGACCCTCGTCGAGCAGCGCGACCCGATGCGTCTGCCCGATCGCGTCGCCCGCCACGACGTCGGGCCAGATCTGGCCGCGGCGCGAGTGGCAGCGCGCACAGGTCTCGAGCTCGGCGTCCGAGGCCCGCGGCGCCGTGCGGTGGCGGATCCGCGCGCCCGGCGCGAGCTCCCAGCGACCGCCGGACGTGTCGCCGAGGGACGCCACGAGACCGCGTCCGGCTTCGTCGCCGCGGCGCCCGGCGAGCGCGCCCTCGGCCCACGCGACGTGGCGCGAGCCCGGACCGTGACATGCCTCGCAGCCGACGTTCACGTCGGACCAGGTGGTCTCGAAGGCGTCCGCCTCGGCGTCGTAGCCCTTCTGGAGATTCGTCGAGTGGCACTCGGCACACATGCCGTTCCAGTTCGCGAGGGACCCGGTCCAGTGCAGGGGATCGCCGGGCCGGAAGCGCTCGTCTTCGTGGAGCGCGTACCAGCGCTGCCCGCCCGCCTGCTTCGACCGCGCGTCCCATGCGACGTCGAACGCCTGCAGCCGGCCGTGTCCGATCGGCAGCAGGAGCTGTTGAAGCGGAGCGACGCCGAACGCATAGGCGACCGGGAAGTCTGCCGTCTTGCCATCGCGTCCTTCGGTGCGCACGGCGTAGGCCCCACCTTGCGAGGAGAACGTGGTCGCGACGCCCTGCGCCTCGAAGCGCCGCCCGGCGAAGTCTCCGAGCAGGCTCGAGGCGTCCGCGGGCTGCATCGCGCGGGCGTGGTGCGACGTACGCCAGCGCTCGCTCTCGCCGGGATGGCACGCGGCGCAGGCGCCGGCACCCACGTAGCGCGCAGCCTCGACCGTCGACCGGGGCGAAGCGGGCGCGACCGACGCGGGGGGTGCAGCGCCATCGCCGGTTGCCGCCGGACCGGGGCTCCCCGGCGCGGTGCGCCCGTCGCGCTCGCCGCATGCGAGGGCGGCCGCGGCCAGGGCCGCGAGCGCGAGGGGCTTCAGCGAGGCGCGTCGGGCCATGTCGTCGCGACGCAGCGTAGCCGCCCGTCGGCACGCGGCGCTCACGGCGCAGCGGGAAAGATGCGCTTCCAGTCGCGCTGCATGTCGACGACCGTCCAGCCCTTCAGCCGCGCCTCCGCGAGCGCGCTGTCGAGCTGGCCCACCGGCGACGGATGGTCGTACGCCCACTCGCGCTCCGCGTCGGTGTGGTGCACGAGCCCGAGGAAGCGCCGGCCGGGGCCCGCCGCCGTCCACTCGAGCATCTGCTGGTCGCCGTCGGAGTTGCCGAACGCGAGCACGGGACGGCGGCCGATCGACCGCTGGATTCCGACGGGCTTGCCCGCCTTGTCGTCGACGAAGTCGAGCTTCGGCTCGCGGATCAGCACGGGTCCGTCGGGACGCAGCGCGAAGCGGGTGACGATGCTGCTGCCGATGACGTGCTCCGGCGGGATGCCGTACACGCGCTCGGTCCAGGGCCGCATGAACTCGACGCCGCCGCCCGACACGATGTACGTCTCGAAGCCGTTCGCGCGAAGCAGCGCCAGGAGCTCGAGCATCGGCTGGTAGACCATGTCGGTGAAGAGTCGGCCCGTCGTCGGGTGGCGCGCCGTCGCGATCCAGTCGCGCACCAGCGCCGCGAACTCCTCGGTCGTCATCCCCGCGTGGGTCGCCATCACGAGCTCGAGGAGGGCTTTGTCGCCGCCGGCGAGGGCGGCCTTCGGATCACCGGCGAGGAGGCTCCGGAACGGCTCCTGCTGCTTCCACTCCGGATGCTGCGGCGCGAGGGCCTTCACGCGGTCGAGCACGAAGAAGCCCTGGACGTAAGTCGGCATCTCCGCCCAGAGCGTCCCGTCGTTGTCGAACACGGCGATGCGCTCGGGCGCCGGGACGAAGCCCGCCGAGCCCGGCTTCGTCGCCGCCTCGACGAAGGCGACGATCGCCTGCTTCACCGCGCCTTCGTTCCAGGACGGGAGGGGGTCCGCGGCGCGGGCCGGCAACGCCGCCAGTGCCGCGAAGGCAAGCGCCCCGAGAAGCCCGCGCAGGCGCAACCTAGCCTCCGCTTGCGGTCCGGAGGTTCTCGAGCACCTGCTCGACGTTGAAGCTGGCCGCCTTCTGACGGGGCGGGAAGTCCTTGAACGTCGCGAGGAAGCGCGCCACGTAGGCCTGCGTCGGCACCACCAGGTACGCGTGGTCGATCAGCCAGTCGTAGTAGGTGTTCGAGGTCACGTCCGCACGCTCGTAGGGATCCATGCGCAGGTTGAAGAGCTTCGGCAGGCGCAGGCAGGTGAAGGGCTCCGCCCAGACCGCCAGCGTGCCGCGCGCGCGCTGCTCGCAGAACACCTGCTTCCAGCTCTCGTAGCGCACGGCCACGAGCTCGCCGTCGTCGTTGAAGTAGAAGAACTCCTTCCGCGGCGAGCGCTCTTCCTTGCCCTGGAGGTACGGGAGGATGTTGTAGCCGTCGAGATGGACCTTGTAGCTCGCCGCTCCGACCTTCGCGCCCTTGCGGAGCGTGTCCGCGATCGCCGGGTCGCCCGCCGCCGCGACGAGCGTCGGGAACCAGTCGAGGCCGGACACGATCTGGTTCGAGATCCGGCCGGGCTGGATCTGCCCGGGCCATCGGATCATCGCGGGCACCCGGAAGGCACCCTCCCAGTTCGTGTTCTTCTCGCTGCGGAAGGGCGTCATCGCCGCGTCGGGCCACGAGTTCATGTGCGGCCCGTTGTCCGTGGTGTAGACGACGATCGTGTTCTCGGTGAGGCCGAGATCGTCGAGCTTCTTCAGGATCTTCCCGACGTGCCCGTCGTGCTCGAGCATGCCGTCGGCGTAGAAGCTGACGCCGCTCTTCCCGAGGTACTCGGGCCGCACGTGGGTCCGGAAGTGCATGCGCGTGGCGTTGAACCAGACGAAGAACGGCTTCTTCGCCTTGGCCTGGCGATCGATGAAGTCCGCCGCGGCCGCCGACGTCTCGTCGTCGACCGTCTCCATCCGCTTCTTCGTGAGGGGCCCCGTGTCCTCGACCTTCCCGCCGGCGGTCGCCCGGATCACGCCGCGAGGTCCGTACTTCTTGCGGAACTCCGGGTCCTTCGGATAGTCGACGTTCTCGGGCTCCTCCTCGGCGTTCAGGTGGTAGAGGTTCCCGAAGAACTCGTCGAAGCCGTGGCTCGTCGGCAGGAACTCGTCGCGGTCGCCGAGGTGGTTCTTGCCGAACTGGCCCGTCGCGTAGCCCATCGACTTCAGGACCTCGGCGATCGTCACGTCCTCCTTGCGGAGGCCCAGGTCGGAGCCGGGCAGCCCCACCTTCGAGAGCCCGGTGCGGAGCGTGACCTGGCCCGTGACGAAGGTGGACCGCCCCGCCGTGCAGCTCTGCTCGGCGTAGTAGTCCGTGAAGATCATCCCTTCCTTCGCGATCCGGTCGATGTTGGGCGTCGCGTAGCCCATCAGCCCCATCGTGTAGGCACTGATGTTCGACTGCCCGATGTCGTCGCCGAAGATCACGACGATGTTGGGCTTCCCGGCCGGCCTGGCGGTGGCCGGGGCCGGCGCAGGCTGGGCGATGGCCGGCGGCGCGAGCGCCGCCGCGCCGAGCCCCCCGAAAGCGACGAGGAGCAGCGCGAACCTCACGCGATCCGACACGTGAACCTCCCGGGCCCGTCCTCGGGCCTCCGTAGCAACCTATCCGGGTTAGGTGGGAAGTCACGGTCTTCGTTGCGGACATGAGGCGATCCTTCCAGGATCGTCCCTCAGGCGGGCTGCGGCTCGCGCCGGGTCACGGCCCGCACGACGTGCCAGAGCGCCAGCCCGACGACCGTGATCCCGAACGCCGAGAGCAGCCACGTCCCCGCCGCGGGATAGCTCGACACCGTGAAGTTTCCCATCTCCTGGGTGCCGAGGATCGGGGGCATGAACGCGTCCATCTTGATCGCTGCACGTGGGTCGAGATCGTGCCCGTAGTTGTAGAGCATGTAGACGAAGCGCCCGAGGCTGAAGAGGCCGAAGTAGCCGGTCAGGACCGCCAGATCGATCAGGGACCGAACGTCGCCGATCACCGCCACGCGCAGCGCCAGCAGGAACAGCGCGCCGATCGCGAAGGGCAGGAAGTCGAGGTCCGCGAAGTCGGCGGGGTCGAGCTTCTTCATCCCGACGTAGTGGTTCAGGGTGTTGATCTCGGGCAGGTCGATGCCGTCGTTCCCGCCCTCGATCGTATAGGTGTAGACGTAGAGATCGAGACCCTTCGGGTACTGGGGCGCCTCGAAATGCAGGGTCCAGAGCTTCTGCGTCGCCGCGAGCGCGAGGGGGATCACCGCCAGCACCAGGACGATCCGCGTCCACGGCACGAGGGGCTTCGCCAGTGAGGCATAGAAGCGTTGGAAGAAGTTCGACACGGGTACTCCTCCTCGTCAGACCGCGTCGCCGCGGCGGAATGCCCACCACGCGACGCCCCAGGCGCCGATGCCCACGAGCGCGGGCCACGCGATCCCGAACGCGAACAGCGCGTCGGATCCGACGTGGTTCGCGAGGTAGAAGCCGACCGGCCCGAGCGTCGCGAGGGTGGGCTCCGCCGAGGCCAGGAGCGCCATGCGCGCGGCCTGGACGGGATTCGCCACCGCGAGCACGAAGACCGCGGGCGCCGGCATGCGCCACTGCAGCAGCAGCGCGATGCCCGCGAAGTCGAGCAGCGCGACGCTCACCGTCCAGATCAGGAAGACGAGCGTCATCGCCCGGGCCGGATGCCGCACGAGCACGGACGTCGCGAGCCCGACACCGACGTAGGCCACGAGCAGCGCGACGCAGACGGAGATCGCACGGCCGAAGAAATCCCAGGGGATCGTCTGGCCGTGGACGATCGCGCCCTCCGCGGCGAGCGCGAGCATCACCAGCGCGAGCGGCAGGGCGAGCGCCGCGAGCCGCACGGCCGTCACGCCGGTGAGGTACGCCGAACGGCCGATCGGGTGCGAGAGGAAGAGCTCGAGGGAGCCGTCGTCCCGCGCGCGGTTCACCGCCTGCACGGTCGCGAGCAGTGCGAGGAGCGGCAGGAACAGCACCAGGGCGTGACACAGCGAGAACAGCACCCGGCCGACGCCCGTGAACCCGAGCACGCTCGACTCGCGCAGGCCGACCAGGACGAACACGCCGCCGAGCAGCGCGTAGAGCAGGAGGCAGAGCAGGAGCCAGCGCGAGCGGAGCACCTCGCCGAGGTCGAGGCGCGCGACGGCGGCGAGCTCCGCGCGGCTCATCGCCGGTCCTCCGGCCGCGCGCCGCGGGTGGCGACCCGCAGGCGCGCCTCGTCGAGGCTCAGCGCCCCGGCCGTGCCCGCGTCGACCGCGCCGAGGCCGTAGCCCATCGGCGTCTTGTCGCTCGGCTCGAAAGCGACGTGGGCGCCGTCGATCCAGCGCTCCTCGCGGACGTGGTGGAACCAGATCGCCCGGGGCGGCGTCTCGCGCGCCTCCAGGGCCGCGAGCAGGCAGCCCGGGTCGTCGAAGCTCTGGACCTCGCCCGCCTCGGTCTGCAGCTGCGCGGCGAAGCGCGGCTCGCTGATCAGCATCCGGCAGTGCGCACAGGGCTCACGGTCGTAGACGATGGGCTGCGGACCCTCGGCGGGCTGGCACGCCGCGAAAACGAGCGCGAGGCCCGCGAGGGCTGCGCGGGCGCGGGACGACGCGCGCACGATGCCGGCGTCAGACACGCGGCACCCCCGTCGCGCGCGCGCCCTGGCCACCCGCCGAGCCGGCCGCGAGGTCGAGGCCCTCGAGGTCGCGCGCGCAGAGATTGCGCAGGCGCGGGCCTTCGGCGCCGGCGAGCTCCCGCAGGAGCTTCATCTTCTCCGCCTGCTCGACGCTGCGGCGCCAGGCGCCGTCGGCCCCGCGCCGGAAGCCGCGGGCCGCGAGCCAGGCGTCCGCGTCCGCGTCCTCGGCCCAGGCCTCGATCGTCGCGATGGCGCAGCGCTCGAGGAAGCGCGCGGCCGGCCCGTCGTAGCCTACGCGCCCGTCGTCGAGCAGCAGCACGTGATCCACCAGCGGACGGATCTCGTCGAGGCGGTGCGAGCAGAGCACGAGCGTCGCCTCGGGCGCGAGCGCTTCGAAGAGCGCGAAGAAGCGCTCGCGCGCGTGGGCGTCGAGGCTGCCCGTGGGCTCGTCCAGGATCAGGAGCGACGCCCCCGACGCGAGGGCGAGCGCGATCAGGAGCTTCTGCTTGGTGCCGCCGGAGAGCGAGCGAAAGGGCCGGCGCGCGACGGTCTCGAGCGTGAGGTCGAGCGCTGCGGCGGCGCGGGCGACGGCGCCCGCGTCGAGGCCGCGCACGCGCGCGATCGCGCGCACCACCTCGTCGACCGGCGCCGCGAGGTGGGGCGCGATCTGCGGCACGTAGGCCATCTCGCGGGCCAGCGCGCTGCGCTCGCGCAGCGGGCAGCGGCCGTCGAGCCGCACCTCGCCCTCGCACGCCACGAGACCCATCAGGATGCGGTTCAGGGTCGACTTGCCGGAGCCGTTCGGACCCACGAGCGCGATCCGGCTCCGCGGCTCGAGCGTGAAGCTCACGTCCGAGAGCGCCGTCACGCGCCCGTAGCGCTTGGTGACCCCGCGCGCCTCAATCCGCATGCGGCGCCTCCCATGCGACGCGCGCCATTCGCGGCTCGGGGTCGACCAGCACGAGCCGCGGCTCGAAGAGCGGGACGATGCGTCCGATCGCCTCGGCCAGCGCGAAGGCCGGGGTGCCGCGATAGAACGCGAGCGCCGGCGTCGCTGCGACGAGGTCGGAGGAGAGGCTGCGCAGCTCGTAGGGCACGTCGCCCGTGCCATCGCCGTCGAGGTCGTAGCCCGCGTAGTCGTCGAAGGCATTGCCGCGCCAGAGCGCCTGGAGCGCATCGCCGCGGCCCTCGACCTCGACCTGCACCTGGCTGTCGCGGAGCTCGTTGCCGACGATCTCGTTGCGCGCGGTCGGGCCGAGGAACGAAATCGCGACCGCGTTCAGGCGGAACACGTTGCCCTCGACGCGGTTGTGGTCGTCCGGCCAGAGCGGGCTCGTGTCGATGTAGAGACCGACGGTGTTGTGCGCGAAGAGGTTGCGCTGCACGCGAAGGTTCCCCGACTCCTTGAGGCCGAGGCCCATGCCCGCGGCGCCCCGCGAGTCGGCGAAGACGTTGCCGCGGATCGTGACGTCGCGGCTGTACATCACGAAGAGCCCCGTCACGTTGCCGGTGAAGTGATTGTCGACGATCTCGTTGCCGTGGCTGTACATCAGGTGGGCGCCGTAGCGCCCGTCGCCGATCGTGTTTCGCGCCACATGATTGCGCGAGGCGTACCAGAGCACCATGTCGCGACTGTGCTCCATCACGTTGTCCTCGACCCGTGAGTCGTAGGTCTCCCAGAGCCGGATGCCGTCGCCGCGCAGGCCGAGGCTCTGCGTGGCATCGCCGAGCACGTGGTTGCCGCGTACGGTCGCTCCGGTCGCGCTCTCGACCAGGATGCCGAAGGTGGCGTTGACGATGCGCACGCCCTCGACCCGCCCGTTCCGGCCGGCGACGTGCACCGCCGCGTCGAGCAGGTCGAAGCGGCCGCCGCTGCCGTCGACCGTCACGCCGAGCAGCGCGCCGCCTTCGCCTTCGAGACGAACCGTCGTGCCCTCGCCCGTCGACGCGATCACGGCCTCGAGCGGGCCCCACACCACGACGGACCGCGCGATCCGCAGCGGCCCGACGTAGCGGCCGGGCGCGAGACAGAGGGCGCTCCCGGGCGGCGCGCCGTCGATCTCGCGCTGCAACGACGCGCCCGACGGGACCGCGCGACAGCCTTCGGGCCGCGGCGGTGGCGCGAGGGCCGGAGCCGCCAGGCCGCCCGAAGGTGCATGTCCCCCGACGCAAGCGCTCGCCGCGAGGGCGAGCGCGGCGAGGAGTGCGCGCCCCAGGGGCGCGCGTCCTCGCCGCGCTCTGCTAGCTCCGATCACCGCCGCTCTTCGGCGCGTCCGCAGTCTTCGCCCCGGCAGGCTCCACGATCAGGTAGCCCGCCATCTCGAGGTGGAGGGCCGAGCAGAACTCGAGGCAGTAGAACGGGAACACGCCTGCCCGCTCGGCCTTGAAGCTCACGTCCCCCGCCTCACCCGGCTCGAGCGACATCGAGACGTTGTAGGAGCTGATGCCGAAGCCGTGCGTCGCGTCCCGCGCCTGCTCGAGGTTCGTGATGTGGAGGTGCACCATGTCGCCCTCCTTCACGCGGATCGTGTCGGGCGTGAAGTGGCTCCGGACCTGGGTCATGTAGACGTGCACCCCGTCGTCGCGCCGCTCGATGCGCTCGCTGCCGCCCTCGGCGGCGTTCGGGCTCTTCAGCCCGCTGACGGGATCGGTGCCGACGGGCGAGTAGTGATCGATCGCGTGGATGCGATCCGCCGCGATGATCTGCGTGTAGTGCGGCTCGCCGAGCGGGATCGGCAGGTCGTACACGAGCTGCATGTTCGGACCGCTCACGTCCACGAGCTGGAAGTTCTGCGGCAGCAGCGGGCCCACGTCGTTGAAGCGGTCGATCGCCCACTTGTTCATCGCCACGACCCAGTGGCCCTGCGGCTTCACGGTGTCGCCATGGGCGGCTGCGATGTGCCCGATGTTGTAGTGCACCGGCAGCTTCTCGACGAGCTTCATCTCCCCGAGCGACCACTTGGCGACCTTCGACTCCACGAACATCGAGGTGTAGGCGTTGCCCTTGTCGTCGAAGACCGTGTGCAGGGGACCGAGGCCGAGCTCGACCTGGCCCTTGATCGACTTCTGGAAGTCGAGGATCGGCACGCCGTAGGGATCCTTCCCGACGTAGTCCTTGGCCTCGATCAGCGCCTTGATCTTCGCGAAGTCGAAGACCGTGGCATGGGTGTCGAGCTTGCCGCCGATCACCACGAACTTGCCGTCGGGCGTCACGTCGGCGCCGTGGGGGCTCTTCGGCTCGGGCACGAAGGTGAGCACGCCCTCCTCGGCCGCGACCTCGAGGGGAATCACGGGGAAGCCGGCGATCTTCTCGACCTTCCCGGCCTTGAAGAGCTCTTCGGCCTTCTTCCAGTTCACGACGTGGAGGTAGTCCATGTCATTCTGGGAGGCGCCGGACTCGAGCGGCGGCTTGCCCTCCATGTTGCCGCCCGTCGCACGCTCGGTGTTGAAGGAGTTCACGAACGCCCAGCCGAAGCTGTCGAGCTTCCCGGCGTCGGCCAGGTCCTGCATGTACGGCGGCGCCTCGATCGCGAACGACTCCTCGGGGATGATCCGGCCCTTCGCGCGGTCGAACTTCCAGAGCGTGATCGCGCCGCGGTACTTCTCGTCGTACTGCTCGATCGGCGCGTACTCGCCGCCGAGGGGCGCCGGGTACTGGGAGCTCTCGATGATGTACTCGGTGTTCGGCGTGACGAAGGCCGCACCGTGGTCCGACTCGAGCAGCGGATTGGCGACGATCTGCACCGTGGTGAAGTCGTGCAGGTTGATCACCGCCATGCGCGCGTTCGCCTTGTCGCCGATGAACAGGAACTGCCCGTCGTAGTCGCCGTCCGTCTCCGAGAGATTCGGATGGTGGGTGTCGCCCCAGCTCATCTTCATCCCGCGGCGGTTGCCCTCGTCGAGGACCTTCTGGGAGGCCGCGTCGCCGAAGCCCCAGCCCTGCCACGGCTCGGGCGTGAAGACCGCGATGTACTTCAGGATCCGCATGCTCGGGATCCCGATCACGAGCACCTGACCCGACTGGCCGCCGGACGAGAACAGGTAGTAGTCGTCCTTCTTCCCGGTCGGCGTATAGGTCTTGAGCGCGGCGTTCACGTCCGCCTCGCTCAGCCCGCGCTCCTTCATCAGGGCGGCGATGTTCGCATTGGCGCCGCCGTTCGTGGGCTGAAGCGCCTGCTGCGACTTGTCGCCGCTCGGGCCGCACGCGAGCGTGCCGCCCACGACGAGCGCGAAGAGCCCGCCGATCAAGTGGCCCGTGGATCGCATCGACATGGTGTCTCCTTGCTGTATTGCGGGACGATCTTCGGATCGCGCTACTTCGCGAGGCTGCGGACGTGCTGGCGGAGCGCGGTCACCACGGCGGGCTTGCTCATCAGGTCGGGATTCGCGGGCATGGCCGCGCTCAGCCCGACGGCGGGGCCGCCGTACTGGATGATCTGCTCGATGTGCTCGTCCGTGACCGACTTCTGCCACTCGGCGAGCGTGAAGTTCCGCGGCTTCGGCGTGAGGCCGGCCGACGCGGGCCCGTCACCGGCGCCGTTGGGACCGTGACAGGTCACGCAGCGCTCCGTGAAGATCTTCGTCGCCTCGGCCGTGGCCGCAGCGTCGCCGCCCGCGGGCGCGGCGGGCGCGGCGGGCGCGGAAGCGGCCGGTGCGGGGGTCGTCGCCGCGGGCGGCGCCGCGGGCTCCGCGGCCTTCTCCTCCCGGGAGCACGCCAGGGCGAGTCCCACGATCCCTGCGGCGACGAGCACGAACGAGCGGATGGAGCGGTGGTGCACTGAAATCTCCTGCGCCGTGCATGGCGCCACGCGATTTGGCGATACAAGGGGCGTGCCGGGCTCGGCGCACGGGAGTTTCGAGGCAGGACAGGGGGTTTCCGCTCTTCCCACGATTCGGATCGGGGCTCGAAGTCTCGCTTTCGGCCGATGGTGAGGCGATTCGCCGCAACGGAGACGGCGCGGGAAACCCGCTAGTTTGCCGCCATGCTCGACCCCGCGATCCGCCACGAGGAGGTCCAGGCGAACGGCCTCCGCTTCCACGTTCTCGCCGCAGGCGCGGGAGACCGCCTCGCGCTCTGCCTCCACGGCTTCCCCGAACTCGCGTTCTCCTGGCGTCACCAGCTCCCGGTGCTGGCCGAGCTCGGATTCCGCGCCTGGGCTCCCGACCTGCGCGGCTACGGTCGCACCGAGCGGCCCCGCGGCATGCAGGCCTACCAGATCGAGACCCTGCTCGACGACGTCGCGGGCCTGATCGACGCCTCGGGCGCGAAGGAGACCGTGCTCCTCGCCCACGACTGGGGCGGCGTGATCGCCTGGTACTTCGCGCTGCGGAAGGTGCGGCCGCTCTCGCGCCTGGTCGTCATGAACCTGCCCCACCCCGCCGTCTTCGACCGCGTGCTGCGCAGCGGCTGGCGCCAGCGCCTGCGCTCCTGGTACGTGCTCTTCTTCCAGATCCCGTGGCTGCCCGAGGCGTTCCTGGGCGCGCGCGGCGCGGCTGCGATCGGCGACGTCTTCCGCGAGATGGCGATCGACAAGAGCCGCTTTCCAGACGACGTGCTCGAGGTCTACCGCCGCGCGGCGCGGGAGCCCGGGGCGCTCACGGCGATGCTGAACTACTACCGCGCCCTGGTGCGCGGCGGGGGCGCACGGCGCCAGACCGCCCTCGGCTTCCCGCCGATCGAGATCCCGACACTCCTGGTCTGGGGCGAGCACGACACCGCCCTCGACATCACGCTCACGGAAGGCACCGAGCAGCACGTGCGGGACTTCACGCTGCGGCGGCTGCCCAACGCCTCGCACTGGGTGCAGCAGGACGCGCCCGACGAGGTCAACGCGATCCTGCGCGAGTGGCTCGGAGGCGGCGGGGGTCGATGAGGGCGCTGCGCTTCGCCGTCGTCGGCGCGGGCATGTCGGGAATCCTCGCGGCGATCGCGCTGCGCGAGGCGGGCTACAGCGACGTCGTGCTCTACGAGAAGGCCGACCGCCCGGGCGGCACCTGGCGCGAGAACACCTACCCGGGCATCGCGTGCGACGTGCCCTCGCACCTCTACAGCTACTCCTTCGAGCCGAATCCGCACTGGAGCCATCGCTTCTCGCCGGGGGGCGAGATCCAGGCCTACTTCGAGGGCGTCGCGCGCAAGCACCAGGTCGAGCGGCGCATCCGCTTCGGCGCCGAGATCGTGCGCGCGGAGCTTGCAGGTGGGCGCTGGCAGCTCACGACGAAGGGTGGCGACCACGACGAGGTCGACGTGGTGATCGCGGCGACCGGCGTCCTCCACCACCCGAACCTGCCCGAGATCCCCGGCCTCGACGTCTTCGAAGGCGCGCTCTTCCACAGCGCGCGCTGGGATCACGGCGTCGCCCTCGACGGCCGCCGGCTCGGGGTCGTCGGCACCGGATCGACCGCGGTGCAGATCGTCTCGGCGCTGGTCGACCGGGTGGCGAAGCTCTCGCTGTTCCAGCGCACCGCGCAGTGGATCATGCCGCAGGACAACCCGCCCTACGCCGAGGCGGAGCAGGCAGCGTTCGCGGAGCACCCGGAGCGGATCCACGAGATGCGCGGCGAGATATCGCGGCTCTTCGCCGAGGCGTTCTCGAACGCCGTGGTGGACGCGAGCTCGCCGCAGATGGCGCTGATCGAGGCGGCGTGTCGCACGAACCTCGAGGGCAGCGTGCGCGACCCGGTGCTGCGCGAGAAGCTGCGTCCGAGCTACCGCGCCGCCTGCAAACGCCTCGTGGTGTCGCCGGACTTCTACCAGGCGATCCAGCGGCCGAACGCCGCGCTCGTCACGGAGGGGATCGAGCGCGTCGAGGCCGAGGGCGTGCGCACGCGCGACGGCCGGCTCCACGCCCTCGACGTGCTGGTGCTCGCGACCGGCTTTCGCGCCGATCGCTTCCTGCGGCCGATGCAGGTGATCGGGCGGAACGGCGCGCGCCTCGACGACGTCTGGTCGAAGCGGCCGATCGCCTACCTCTCGGTCGCGATCCCGGGCTTCCCGAACCTGTTCCTGCTGAACGGCCCCAACGGCCCGGTCGGGAACTTCTCCCTGATCGAGGTCGCGGAGCTGCAGATGGCGTACGTGCTGCAGCTCGTGGCGGAGCTGCGCGAGGGTCGCTGCCGCGAGATCAGCCCGAGCGAGGAGGCGACCGCGCGCTTCGACGCCGAGCGCGTCGAGGCCGCGAAGAAGACGGTCTGGATGACGGGCTGCCGGAGCTGGTACCTCGACGACCGCGGGATCCCGGCCTCCTGGCCCTTCACCTTCGATCGCTTCCGCGCGGAGATGGCGGCGCCGAAGCGCGAGGCCTTCGAGCGCGTTGGCTGAGCGCGTCGCCAGGGCGCGCCGGCGCCTGCTGCCGGCGGGACTCGCGCTGCTCGCGGCGGCCGGCGCGGCGTGCTCGGCGCGGCCGGTCCAGGCTCCCCCCGCCGTCGCGATCGAGCGCGAGTTCGAGTACGTGCGGCGCGACGACGGCCCGCTCCACGCCGACGTGTACCGGCCGCCCGGCGACGGCCCCTTTCCCGGCGTGCTGCTCGTCCACGGCGGCGCCTGGCGGCGCGGCGACAAGAGCAGGATGGCGCGCATCGCCGAGCGGCTCGTGCTGCACGGCTACGTGGCCGTCAGCATCGACTACCGGCTCGCTCCCGCGCACCGCTTCCCGGCCCAGCTCGAGGACTGTCGGGCGGCGCTGCGCTGGATGGAGGCGAACGCGGCGCGGCTCGGCCTCGACCCTGCGCGCCTCGCGGGCTTCGGCTATTCCGCCGGCGGTCACCTGGTCGGCCTGCTCGCGACGGAGAACGAGCCAGACGGCGCGGGGGACGATCCCTCGCCGGCGCCGCGGCTGCGCGCCGGGGTGCTCGGCGGCGCGCCCGTCGCGCTCCTTCGGCTCCCGGCCAACGGCGTCGTCGAGGACCTGCTCGGCGCTCGTGCGAGCGAGCGGCCGGATCTCTACGACCTCGCCTCGCCGCTCCACTTCGTCACGCCGGACGATCCGCCGCTCTTCCTCTACCACGGCGCCCTGGATCGGATCGTGGACCCTTCGCAGCCGCAGCTCCTGCTCGACGCGCTCGAGCGCGCGCACGTGCCGAGCGCGTACTACGAGGCGCCGGGCGGGCACTTCGCGACCTTCTTCCGCGACGACGAATCGGTCCGGCGCGCGATCGCGTTCCTCGACCGTTGGCTCCGCGCCGACGCCACGGGCGCCCCGCGCTAGCCCTCGACCGCGACCGGCGGGGCGGTCTCGCTGGCCGTGGCGGTGATGACCTCGTCCGGTGTCGCGAGGATCCTGCGCCAGACGGCTTCCGGATAGCCGCGCAGCCAGGGCTTCGCCGGGTCCATCGGCGGCTGGGGGACGGGCGTCGGCGGCGGCGCGTACGGCGCGGGCCGGCGGTAGCGCTCGATCTCCTCCGGCGAGATCCCCGCCAGCGCGACGACCTCGGGATCGATCCAGGCGCGGCGGTCGATCGCTCGCTCGGACGTGGCGATCTCGAGGGCGAGGTCCTCGGGCCCCGCGAAGTAGATCGACTTGCACATGCCGTGGTGGATCGGGCCGATCACCGCGATGCCGTGGGAGCGGATCCGGTCGCGCATCGCGAGCAGCTCGGCCTCGCTCGCGACGTTGAAGGCGACGTGCTGCATCGCGCCGCCCGCGACCGGGTTCGCGCCGCTCCCGGCGTGGGTGACCCCGAGCCGGCGCTCGATCTTCGCGACCTCGGGCGTCTGCACGAAGGCGCAGTAGGAATGGTCGTTCAGCCGCAGGAACGCGTGCCAGGCGCCCTGCACGCCGTGCATCCAGTACAGCGCCACGAGCTCCATGCCGAGGACCTCGTGGAAGAACTCGATCTGGGCCTTGATGTCCCCGGTGCAGATCGCGAGATGGTGGATGCCGTTCGGCGCGCTCATCGGGTGCCTCCTCTTGGTGTCACTAGAAATCGGCGGCGTCGAACTCGCGCAGCGCCGCGACGACCTCCGCCCAGGCCTGCTCCTGCGCCGGCGTCCTTCGCTCGCCCAGGAGCGGCGCGAACTTCGCGAGCGCGTGCTCGCGGCCGAAGCTCGGCAGCTCGGCGCTCCAGACGTTCAGGCTGCGGATCGCGTCGCCGGGATGCTTCTCCGCGTAGGCCGCGAGGAACGCGCGCGCCATCGCGCTCGAGGTGGAGCGATCGCCCTTCGGGCTGGCTTCGACGTGGAGGACGGTCGCCACGCTCGCCGCTCAGGTCATGCCGCCCGGGTCGAGGCCCAGGAGCGTGCGGCCGTGCATCTCGAGCCGCGCGTCGAGGTCGAACACGACGTGGCACGCGCCGGTGTTGACGTCGCGCAGGGCGCGCTGCAGCGGATGGCTCAGGAAGTGCGCGCTCGCGCCGCTCGCCTCGGCGAGCGAGGCGATCACGCGCTTGCTCTGGTCGACGGCCATGGCGTTCATCGCGGTCCAGCGCGCGCGGTCGGCGATCGACGCGCCGTCGCGCAGGGCCATGATCTCCGCGGCGACCGCGCGCAGCAGCTCCTCCGCCTGCCGGACCTCGATCTCGGCGCGCGCGAGCCGGATCTGCGCCGCCGGCTTGTCCGCCTGCTTCTGCATCGAGCCGTAGAGGATGCGCTCGCGCATGCTCGCCTGGAAGCCCCGCACCACCGCGCGCGCCTGGCCCACGAGCGGAAGCGCGGCGGCGAGGGAGAGGAGCGGCAGCATGGGCGTTCGATAGATGCCGCCGCGGTGCAGGCGTGCGCCCTCGGTGCGGCCCTGGGACATGGCGAGCATCGACACGCAGCGCACCTCGGGCACGAAGGCGTCGTCGACCCGGACGTCGTTGCTCCCGGTGCCGCACATGCCGTCGACGAACCAGGTGTCCTCGACCGTGATCTCGGCGCGCGGGAGCGCCAGGAAGCGGAAGTCGGGCATGGGGCCGGCGCCCGGCACGCGCGCGCCCACGAGCACCCAGTCGGCGTGCATCACGCCGGTTCCCCACTGCCAGCGGCCGTTCAGGCGGAAGCCGCCCTCGACGGGCTGCGCCACGCCGTTCGGCGCGACCGGCGCCGGCGCCAGCACGTAGCCGTGACGGCCGAGGATCTCCTTCTGGAACGGCTCCGGGAACAGGCAGAGCATCCAGTTGTGCATGATGTAGAACGTGGAGATCCAGGCGAGCGAGGCGTCGCCCTCGCCGAGGGCGAGGCCCACTTCGACGAAGGCGTCGGCGTCGAGCTCGGGGCCCCCGTAGCCGGAAGCGACCAGCATGCGCGGGATGTCGGACCTGCGCAGGGCCTCGATCGCGGCGTCGGTCGGGCGCCGCAGCCGCTCGGACTCGGCGGCCTCCGCGGCGAAGACGAGCGCGAGCGCCCGGGCGCGCTCGAGCAGCACGGCGGCGGACGGGGCGGGCTCCACGGCACCTCCTGGCTCGGATCGCGTCGGCGATCGCGGGCGGACCCTACCATACCATGTGGTATGGTCCAGCCCGGCCACCCTGGCCGCGAGGGAGCGCAGCGACGATGAAGGACCGGCGCCGGGTGGTCCGACACCCCTACATGATCGCCTTCCGCGAGCAGGCGGCGTTCAAGGACACCTACGGCGGCGAGCCGGGCTGGGCGTTCATCGAGGCGATGCAGATCCGCCCGGACGACCGCGAGTCGAGGACCGCGATCGTCTTCAGCCATCCGATCGGCGGCGGCGCGTTCCTGCCGATCATGAGCGCGCTCGCGGCCGCCGGTCACCACGTGGTGTATGTGAACACCCGCTTCCGCGGGAACGACTCTGCGCTCACGATGGAGAAGTGCGTGGTCGATCTCGGCGCCGGGATCCGCGACCTGAAGCGGCGCTTCGGCTACGAGCGCGTGGTGCTCGGCGGCTGGAGCGGCGGCGGCTCCCAGGCGCTCTTCTACCAGGAGCAGGCCGAGCGCGCGACGGTCACGCACACACCGGCCGGCGACCCGCCGGACCTGACGCGCGAAGAGCTCGTGCCCGCCGACGCGATCTTCCTCGTCGCCGCCCACGTGAGCCGCGCCGTGACGCTGACCGAGTGGATGGACGCCTCGATCGTCGACGAGGCGGACTTGGATCGTCGGGACCCGGAGCTCGACCTCTACGATCCCCGCAACCCGCACCAGCCGCCCTACACCGAGGCGTTCCTGCGCCGCTACCGCGAGGCGCAGGTCGCGCGCAACCGGCGCATCACGGCGTGGGTGCGTAGCCGGCTCGAGGCCCTGCGCGCCGCCGGGCGCGGCGACGAGGAGCGCGCCTTCACGGTGCACGGAACGATGGCCGACCCGCGCTGGCTCGACCCCGCGGTCGACCCGAACGAGCGCCCGCCCGGCGTCTGCTATCTGGGCGACCCGCGGCTCGTGAACGACGGCCCGGTCGGGCTCGCGCGCTTCTGCACGCTGCGAAGCTGGCTCTCCCAGTGGAGCTTCGACGAGTCGAACGCCCACGGCGAGCGCAACGGCGCGCGCACCCACGTGCCGACCCTGGTGGTGGGCAACCGCGCGGACTCGGCCTGCACCCCGAGCCACACGCAGCGCCTCTTCGGCGCGATCCCCCACACCGACAAGGAGATCCACGAGATCCCGAACGCGACGCACTACTACATGGGCCAGGAGAAGGAGCTCCTGCGCTGCGTCGAGATCTGCTCCGCCTGGCTTCGGGCCCATGGCCTCGACGACTGACGCCGGCGGCAGCGGGCGCCTCTCGCGCCAGGCGTGGATCGACGCCGTGCTCGGCGCACTCGTCGACGGCGGCATCGAGGCCGTGCGCATCGATCGGCTGTGCGAGAAGCTGGGCGTCACGAAGGGCAGCTTCTACCACCACTTCGCCAGCCGGGACGACCTGCTCGAGGCGGTCACCGACTACTGGGCCCACACCCAGACCGCGGAAGTGCTGGGGCTCGTCGCGCCGAGCCAGGGCGACGCCGTCGCGAAGCTGAACGCCGTCACGCTGCTCGCGTCGCGCCGCGACATCGGCCGGCGCGATCACGCGATGCGGATCTGGGGCGCCGTCGACGCGCGCGCCGCCCGCGCCGTCAAGGCGGCCGACGCGGTGATGGTGGACCTGGTCGAGAAGACGCTCGCCGACGCCGGCGTGCCGCGGGACGAGGTGAAGCCCCTCGCCCGCGTCCTCTTCTTTACCGCCCTCGGCGCCTACAACGCGCCGACCCTGGCCGACGAAGCCTCGCGCCGGGCCGTGAACCGCTATCTGCTGCGCCTGGTCCGGGAGCGCGCCGGCAGCGCCTGAATCCACGCCCCCTGCCACTCTGCTGACGCGAAGCTGTCAGCAGGCCACCAGTATCCTCTTCCGTGACGAAGCCGGTCGAGAGCTCGAACTGCTGGTCTCGACTCGAAAAACGTCGCATCGGAGGGGCGAGGGTGATGATGAATCCTGTGGTCTTCTTCGAGGTCCGAGGGCAGGATGCTGACAAGCTCCGGAGCTTCTACGGCCAGCTCCTGGGCTGGAGCTTCCAGGGGGTCGGGCTCACGAGCTACGGGGTCGTGCCCCGCAGCGACCGGGGCATCGGGGGCGGGATCGGCCGCGCCGTGGGCGACGGCCGGGGCTGGGTGACGTTCTACACCGAGGTGCCCGACCTGGCCGGAGCGATCGCGAAGGCCGAGCGCATGGGCAGCCGCGTGCTGGTCCCGATCACCCGCCTGCCCGACGGCGCGATGGCCGTCGTGTCCGATCCCGAGGGCAATCCCGTCGGGCTCTTCTCGGCGGCGTGAGGAGGTCCTTTGCGGCGCGCGGATCGTCTCTTCCAGCTGGTGCAGCACCTGCGCGCGCGTCGCTTCGCGACGGGCGAGCAGATCGCGCGCGATCTCGGTGTCTCGCTCCGCACGGTGTATCGCGACGTGCAGGATCTCGAGCGCTCGGGCGTTCCCATCCGCGGCGAGGCCGGCGTCGGCTACCGCCTCGAGCGCGGCTACGAGCTGCCGCCGCTCACCTTCAACGGCGAAGAGCTCGAGGGTCTCGTGCTCGGCGCGCGCCTCGTCGCCGCGTGGGCCGACTCGGAGCTCGCCGCCGCGGTCTCCAGCGCCATGACGAAGGTCGAGGCCGTGGTGCCGGAGGCACTGCGCCGCGTGCTTCTCGACACCGCGCTGTTCGCGCCGGGGGGGCCCTGGGCCGCGGCGATGGCCCGCGAGCTGCCGCTCCTGCGCCGCGCGATCGGCGACCGCCGCCGCATCCGCTTCGCCTACACGCGCGGCGACGGCGAGCAGAGCGAGCGCACCGTGCGCCCGCTCGGCCTCTTCTTCTGGGGCAGCAAGTGGACGCTCGCCGCCTGGTGCGAGCTGCGCGAGGACTACCGCACCTTCCGCCCCGACCGGATGGAGACCGTGAAGCTCCTCGACGAGACCTTCGCCCCCGAGGACGGCCCGAGCCTCGCGGCCTTCCTGCAGCGCTGGGACGAGCACGCCGACGACGGGCGTTGAGCAGCAGATGGCCGGTATCGACGCGACGATGCTCTGGCTTCCGACGAACGTGTGCGGGTCCGACACGGTCTGCCGTGATCGGTCTCGACGTCTCCGCCGCGATGCTCGCACGCGCCGCGGCTCGCGTGCGCCGCGAGGGCCTCGAGAACGTCCTGCTCGTGCGCGGAGACGCGCTCGACCTCCCCTTGCGCGACGCCACGCTCTCGCGGCTCCACTGCGCGGGCGGCCTGCACCAGCTCCCCGACCTCGACCGCGCCCTGCGCGAGCTCGCGCGGGTCGCGAAGCCCCGCCGAGGTCGAGAGCGCGATGGTCGGGGCGGCGATGGGCTACGCGTGGGCGCGTCGCCGCTGCAGCGCGAGCACCGCGAGCGCTGCGCCGAGCAGCGCGCCGCTCGCGGGCTCGGGCACGAAGCTCACGCGCAGCGGGTAGAGGGTCTGGCCGGTCCCGCCGTTGTCGTCGGCGACGAGCAGCAGGCTCGAGCTGCCGTCGTCGAGCTGCGGGCCGAGCGCGAGACCTTCGAAGTTCGCGCCGAGGCCCGTCGCCGACCAGAGCAGCGTCTTCGCGGCCGCCGTGTAGCCTGCGCCGGCGAGGCTCACGAGGGCGCCGGTGTCGGTCGCGCTCGCGAGATCCACCTGGTAGATGCGCGCACCGAAGAAGAGCGAGCTGAGGCTCCGCTCGAGCACGAGCAGCTCGCCGCTCGGCAGCACCAGGAGGTCCACCACGCCGCTCGTCTCGAGGCCGCCGAGCGCTCCGCCCGGGATCGCGTCGGTGCGGTAGGCCCACTGCCCGCTCGGGAGCCCGGCCGCGTCGAAGCGCTGCAGCCGGACGACGCCGCCGGCGGCGACCGTCGTCGCGGGGCCGTCCGGGACGAGCGTGTCCTCGTTCGCCGTCCAGAGCGCGCCGCTGGCTGCGTCGCGGGCGAGGGACTCGAGGCTGCGATTGCTGCGTGCGCTCGAGAAGACGGACGGAAGCGAGAGCGAGCCGACCAGCGCGCCCGACGACGGGTCGTAGCGGCGGATCGCCGGACCGACCTCGTCGCTCGCGAGGACGGCGCCCGTGCCGGGATCGAAGGCCACGCCCTCGAGATCGACGCCGGCGGCGAGCACGACCGTCGTGCCCGACGTCACGCCCGTGACGGCGCCCGTGGCGCGGCTCACACCGATCGCGAGCGGAACGAGCAGCGCCCCCGAGTCACCGACGGCGTAGTAGCCGTCGCCGCCCGCATGGGCGAGCCCGGAGAGCTCCCACGGCCCCGCCGTGTATGTGAAGGGGCCGAAGCCGGGATCGACGACCGCTGCGCCCCGCGCGGGGCCGGCGAGGAAGAGCATCGTGAACGCAAGCCAGTGTCTCCGCATGCCGTCCTCCCGCGCCTATTCCGAGCGCGGCTGCTCGAGAGTCGAGTCGATCCAGCCCACGAGGCCCTTCCGCAGCCGCTCGAGGTCGAGGTCCCCCGCCGTGGCGCGCGTCCCCTGCCCGCCATACAGCGCCCCGCTGCGCGGCACCGGCTGGGCGGGATGGCGCGCGTAGGCGACCGCCTCGGCGAGATCCGCCCCGAACGCCTCCACGACGCCGGGCTGCGTCTGCGGGCCCGTGACGCACATGTGGATCGCGCTCGGGAACTGCTGTCCGTTCAGGCGCCAGCCGCGCTGCTTCATGAAGTCGTTCACGTGGTAGATGTCGAAGGCGTCGGAGGTGAACGAGAAGCAGAAGGTGGGGCTGCCCATCAGCCGGAGCGCGGAGTGCTTGCGCACCTCGGCCTGCATCGCGAAGGCGGTCTCGAACACGCGGCGCGCCTTCTCCCGGTAGCCGCGGCGGCCGAGCGCCACCATCACCGCCCAGGTCGCGGCGATCAGCCCGCCGGAGCGGCTGCCGCCGATTCCCGGCGAGGCGTACATCCCGCCCTTCCAGTCCGCGCGCACGAAGTACTGGTGCCGTCGCAGCGCCTTGTCGCGATAGAGCAGGACCGAGGTGCCCTTCGGTCCGTAGCCGTACTTGTGCGTGTCGGCGGAGATCGAGGTCACGCCGGGCAGGCGGAAATCGAAGGGCGGGACGTCGTAGCCGAGCTCGCTGGCGAAGGGCAGGATGAAGCCGCCGAGGCAGCCGTCGACGTGGAGGCCGACGCCGTGCTCGAGCGCCAGCTCCGAGAGCGCGCCGATCGGATCGATCGTTCCGTAGGGGTAGTTGCCCGCCGAGCCCACGAGCAGCACGGTCCGGGGCCCGACGTGATGCCGCACGAAGTCGACGTCCACGAGGGTCGTCACGGGATCCACGGGCGCCTTCACGACCTTCACGCCGAAGTAGTGGGCGCCCTTCTCGAACGCCACGTGCGCGGTCTCGGGCAGGATCATCTCCGGCGCGTCGATGCCCTTCTCGGCCCGGCCCCACTCGCGGTGGGCGAAGATCGCGGACAGGATGCTCTCGGAGCCGCCGGACCCGATCACGCCGCAGGGCTCGAGGCCGCGCGCGCGGGCCGCCTCGCCGTGGAGCAGGTCGAGGGTCATCGCGATGATCTCGGCCTCGAAGCGCGTCTGGCTCGGACACATGTCGCGCTGGAGCACGTTCACGTAGGAGAAGCGGCCGAAGGCGTCGGCGATCAGGTCGTAGAGCGCGCGGTCGCCGCCGTAGATCGTGCCCGAGCACTTGCCCGCGGCCCAGACCGAATCCTCGGCGCGCGCGATCGCGTCGAGCTCGCGCACCACGGCGTCGGCGCCGAGACCGTCCTCGTCGAATCCGAAGCGCGGCGCAGCCGGGCTTCTCCTCTGCGCCTTCCGCGAATCGCCGTCCGCCATCCCGTCATCTCCTCTCGCGGGCCGCGAAGATCGGCCCGAGCTGCTCGTGGGCCAGGACGAAGCGCCCGACCCGGTCGTCGTAGAGATCGCGAACCTCCGCCCGTGGCTCGTAGCGGCGACGCACGGACAGGGTCTCCTCCGCGGCGTCGAGGTCGCGGACGCCGAGCCGATCGAACGCCAGCAGCGCTGCGCCGCGACAGTTCGTGAGCCGCGGCTCCGCGAGCTGACGCACCGGGCGGTTGCAGACGTCGGAAAGGATCTGCGCCCAGGCGTCCGAGCGCGCGCCGCCCGCGGCGAACACCAGCTCGTCGTGACGGCGGCCCGTGAGCGCCTCGACGTGCGGAAGCATCCACGCGAGCTGACACGCGACACCCTCGAGCACCGCCCGCGCCAGGTGCTCGCGCCGCGTCTCGAGGCCCAGGCCGAGGAACGCGCCGCGCGCCCGGGCGTCGGGCTCCGGCGCCCAGACGCCTTCGAGCCACGGCAGGAAGAGCACGCCGCCCGCGCCCGGCTCCGTGGTCTGCACCGCGGAATCGAGACGCGCGAAGGCGTCGTCTGCGCGATGGTCGCCCAGGCTGTCGTCGGCGTAGACGAGCTTCTCGAGCACGAGCTCGAGCGCCTTTCCGCCGAAGCCGCCCTCGGCCATCAGCACGTGCCGGTCGGGGACCGGAGCGGGCTGCGTCAGCAGGAAGCGACGCAGATCCGAGCGCATCTCGGGCAGCAGGGTGGTGACGACCAGCGTGGTGCCGATCGACACGCCGAGGCGATCGCCCAGGTGGCTCGCGGTTCCGAAGGCGAGCGCCTGCGTGTCGTTCACGCCCGAGAAGACGCGGACGCCGCGCGGGAGCCCCCATGCGTCCGCGTGCTCCGGCAGCACTTCGCCCGCGACGGCATCCGGCGCGACGAGGGGCGGGAGCTTCGCGCGGTCCACGCCGGCCGCCTCGATCATCTCGTCGCAGTAGCCGCCGGCGCTGCCGCGACGGTTGTCGGTCACGAGCAGCGGGAAGAGCGTGCAGACGTTGGCGCTCACGCGGCCGCAGAGCCGTGCGGTCAGATAATCCATCGGCTCGACGTAGGCGTGGGCGCGCGCGTGGATCTCGGGCCGCTCGCCCTGGAACCAGAGCAGGTGCGCGAGGGAGTCCTGACCGCCCAGGCCCGAGGGCATGCCGTGACGCTCGAGCCAGAGCTTCCAGAGCTGCGGGCTCCGCTCGACGCACGCGCGGCTCGCCGCCGCTCCGCGACGATCGAGATAGAGCAGGAGCGGACCGACCGGATGCCCGCTCGCGTCGACGGGCACGAGCGACGAGAACTGGCTGCCGCAGAGGATGGTCGTGATCCGGCTCGCGGCGCCGGGAGCCGCGCGCAGCGCCTCCTCGACGGATCGCACGAGCGCCTCCCAGATCGCCTCGGGATCCTGCTCTGCCGAGCCGTCGGGCCCGAGCCGAAGCGCGAGGGGCCGCAGCGCGGAGCCATGAGAGCGCCCGCCCGCATCGACCAGGGCGACGCGGACTCCGCTCGTGCCGAGATCGATCGCGAGGACGAGGGCTGCGTCGGACGAGGGGGCCATGGGCGGCGCGAGCATCGACCTGCGGCGCCGGAGCGTCAAGCACGGCGCGGGGTCGGGACGGTTGCCCGGCCGCGCCGCGCGGACCCGGCCTCAGCCCAGGGGCTCGGGCTTCGCCTCCTTCGCCGCGCGCTCGTCGTGCGCACGCTTCGCCTCGAGCAGCGCCGGCATCACGCGGTCGAGGTCGTCCTGACTCCACAGGTGGTCGGTCTGGAAGGCCCGGATCAGCGCGGGCTGCTGCATGATCGCGACCTGCCCACGCATCACGTGGATGATCTGGGCCGTCATGTCCTGCGCCTTCGACGACGCGAGCCAGGTGACGACCGGCGCGATCTGCTGGGGGCCGACCAGCGGGTTCTCGGCATCGACCTGCGCGCCACGCCCCTCCATCAAGGGGATCGTGAGGCGCGTCGCGGCGCCGGGCGAGATCGTGTTCACGGTGCAGCCGAACTTCGCGAGCTCGAGCGCCAGCACGCGCGAGAAGCCGGCGATGCCCGCCTTCGCGGCGCCGTAGTTGCTCTGGCCGAAGTTCCCGAAGAGGCCCGACACCGACGAGAAGTTCACGATCCGGCAGCCCGTGCGACGCGTCTCGCGGATGTAGCGCGCGAAGGGCTGCGAGCAGCAGAAGTGGCCCTTCAGGTGCACGGCGATCACCGCGTCCCAGTCGCTCTCCTCCATCGAGAAGATCGTCTTGTCGCGCAGGATGCCGGCGTTGTTCACCAGGATGTCGCAGCCGCCGAAGGCATCGAGGGCGGTCTGGAAGATGCGCCGCCCGCCCTCGACGGTCGCGACGCTGTCGTGGCTCGGAGCCGCTTCGCCGCCGAGCTTGCGGATCTCCTCCACGACCTCGTCCGCGACGCGCCCGGTGCCGCTGCCGTCCGGCGCGCCGCCGACGTCGTTGACCACGACCTTCGCGCCCTGGCGCGCGAAGTCGAGGGCGATCTCGCGGCCGATGCCGCGCCCCGCGCCGGTGACGATCGCGATCTTCCCGTCGAGCACGCGTGCCATCGATCCTCCCCCTCGGCCGGGTCGAAGCTCAGCCGGGCATGCGCTCGAAGGTCGGAACACCCTCGGGCAGATGATGGAAGACCTGCTTGTCCACCGTGAAGATCACCATCTGGGGCCCGCCGAACAGGCTCGGATCGTCGAAGGTTCCGACCTTCAGGAGGACTGCGCCGGCCAGGCTCGGCGCCCGGGTCAGGATGTGCGTCCCGCACTCCGCGCAGAACTCGCGCGTCACCGGATTCGGGAGATCGCTGCGGCGGAACGCCTTGGGCGCGCCCTTCGTGTAGCGGAAGGTGGCCGCCGGCATTCCCATCACCACGTTCGGATTCCCGCCCGAGATGTACTGGCACTCGCGACAATGGCACTGTCCCTTGAACAGGGGCTCGCCGCTCGCCTCGTAGCGCACGGCATGGCAGTAGCATCCGCCTTCGACCTTCATGGGGCCCTCCTTCCCGCCGCCCGGCGTGCTCTACTGGCACGGGCCCGTCGCGGCCTGGACCTGGCTCAGACACTTCAGCGCGTCGTTGCTGTTGATCTTCTTCGCGGCGCTCGGGGGTGCGGTGCAGACCGCGACGCTCGGGCTGTCCGGCGTCGAGACGCCGGTCAACGTGGCGAGGGGCCCGGGGCAGGCCGAGTCGGACGAGCACGGCCGGCGGCACGTGCTGATGCAGATCGAGAAGGCGCAGCTCGTGACGCAAGTGTCGCCGACCGGGCAGCTCCCTGGCACCGCAGTCGAGCAGGCCAGCGGCGCCGAGGTGCCGCAGAAGCCGCCCTGGCAGGTCCCCGCCGGAACCCCGAACTCGATCAGGAAGTCTCCGGGGGCGGTCGCACTGCAGCTCCGCGGGCTGCCGCCCTGGAGCGCGCTGGCGAGGCAATCGCAGCGCGGCTCGCAGACGAAGGGTCGGTAGCTGTCGCCGTCGGCGTCGGCCTTCGCGCAGATCGCGGCGTTCGTGCGCTTCTGCTCTGCGTCCACGCCGGCGATGGTCGGCCGCTGCTGGGCCGACGCGACCGTCGCGGCGAGCAGCGAGACCCACACGAGATGCAAGGTCGATCGCGTCACGGTTCCCCCTTTCGAGTCGTCGAGTCAGCAGCGTTTCGCACGCGGCGCCGTCGCGTCGCGAGCGCCGCGAGCCCGAGGGCGAGCAGCGGCGCTGCGGCCGGCTCCGGCACGGCCGTCACGACGTCGTCCACGTTGAACGCGAAGGCGCCGCCGCCGCCGAAGGTGTCGAGGCTGGCGGAGGTGAAGCTCGCCGCCGGGTCGATCACGCCGAGGAAGTAGACGAGCGAGCCGTCGGCGAGCGTCGCCAAGACCGCATCCACGTCGAGCCATGCGGTCGCGCCGCCCGCCGTGAGGCCGATGTCGCCGTCGAAGAGCGTGACGCCGGGAACCTCGGCGGTGATCACGAAGAGCCCGACCGCGTTCGCCGCCGCGAAGCCCAGGCCGAGCGCGTCGCCGTCGAGGAGCACGTCGAAGTCGCTCGTCCCCAGGAAGTTCGGGGCCGACGTGGTGTCGAAGGGCCCGCCTCCCCCGCCCGCCGTGCCGTCGGTGACGATCAGGTCGACGTCGCCGAAGTCGTAGCTGAAGGCGATGCCGTCGGCGCTCGCGCCGGGCGCGACGACGGTGCCCGACGAGAGGCCGTCGAAGCTCGCCGTCACCGCTGCGCCGGGCAGGTCACCGAGGAAGTTGGCGGAGTCGGTGTAGGCGACCGGAAGCGCCGAGACGGAACCCGGCGCGACGGCGAAGGCGATGGCGGAGAGGATCGGGAGGGTGCGGCAGCTCAGCATGGGGTGGTTCCTCGTGAGCGGTGAGGTCGCAGCGTGTCACTCCGGACCGGTCGGTTCAATCGAAATCTCGCCGCGCCCGCTCCGAGGGGACCCCGGAACCGGGCGCGCGGGCCCGGGACGGGCTCCGGGCCGGCCTCGCGGCGCCGTCAATCCGCCCACTCGAGCCGCGCCAGGTAGACCCCGCCCATGCCCCAGCCGGCGCCCGAGATGAAGGTGTCGCCTTCCGGCGTCTCGATCACCTCGGCCGCGTGCGCCGGGATCGAGGCGATCCGCTGCGCCTCGCTCCACGAAAATGGATCGTCGCTCTCGTAGACGGCCGTCTCGATGTAGCGGCGGTTGGTGCAGACGAAGAGGAGGTATCGGCCTCCACGCGCGACGACGAACGGCGATTCCGTCGGTCCGCCGCCCGTTCCGCTGCGGCTGCTGCGGAAGACGACGCGCTTGCCCGACCAACGGCGCAGATCGCGGCTCGTGACGGCGGCGACGACGTGGGCGCCGCCCTCGGGCGCGTTCGTCGCCGTGTAGTACATCACCCATTCGTCGCCGATCCGCAGCACCATGGGATCGCGCGCTTCGTAGCCGTCCTGCAGCAGCGGGTTCTCCGGCGCGCGCGTCCACGCAACGAGATCGTCTGACGTCGCGAGGTGGATCCGATAGCGGGTGTGGTCCGTGTCGCCTCCGCAGTAGAACATCCAGTGGCGTCCGTCGTGACGGATCACGTGGGGCGCCCAGATCACGGTTTCGCCGCACGAGGCATCGGCGTGCATCACGTCCGCCTGCTTCGTCCAGGGCCCATGGAGCGACGGCGCCGTCACGTGGGTGAGGAACGTCTCCTCGAAGGGCTTGAACGGATTCTGCTGCGTGATCCCGAACAGGTGCCAGACGCCGTCGGCGGCGCGCACGAAGCTGTGGTCGTTCACGTACCAGGCGTAGCCGCGCGTCTGGCCGGCGGAGGGATCGTAGATCCGCGTGAAATCCTCGATCGCGATCGGCTCGATCTTCACGGCATCCCCGCCTTCGTACGGTAGTGGCCGCGGAGGTCGCTGCGTGGCGCGAATTCCGAGCGGCTGCGATCGCTGGAGCGGCCTGTTGCTCGAGCGGATCCATGTCGCCGCTCTCGACACGGCGGCGCTCCGGATCGCCCAACACACCCTGACCACCGGCCGCTCGCGCATCGGGCGCTTCGGCCCTGCTACGACCCGGCGAGCCGCGCCACCACGGGCGCGAAGGCGTCGAGCGCGGCGTCGCCCACGGTCACGTACGAGATCCCGTACTCCGCGCGACGCCGCTCGAGCTCGTCGCAGAGGGCGTCGCACGAGCCGAAGAGGGCATGCGGATGCCGCATCATCTCGTCCGCGCCGAGGCCGAGCGCCTTGCCGATCCCCCGGGCGACGGGCTCGGGCGCGTCGGTGACGAAGGTGAAGTAGGCGCCGATCTCGAGCTCGAGGGCCGCGAAGCGCGCGCCCGCGGCGTCGCGCACCCAGCGGATCTTCTCGGCCGTCGCCTCGGCGGTCGAGCTCTTCACGCCGTCGGGGCCGATCACGCCCGCGCGGTTGTCGAAGTTGAGGCTCACGACGTCGGCCTCACGCGCGGCGAGCTCGAGCACGCGCCGGCCGCCACCGCCGATCATGAGCGGCGGGTGGGGCCGCTGCAGCGGGCGCGGCGCGCCGGTGAAACCCGACACACGATAGTGCTTCCCCGCATGGACCACCGGAGCGTCCGCGAAGAGCGCCTTCACGAGCGACACGGACTCCTCGAGGCGTTCGATGCGGAGGCCGGCCGAGTCGAAGGGCATCCCCGCAGCCTCGTACTCGTTGCGCAGCCAGCCCGCGCCGAGGCCGAGCTCGAGCCTCCCGCCGGAGAGCAGATCGAGCGTCGCCGCCTCCTTCGCGAGCACCACCGGGTGCCGGTAGTCGTTGCAGAAGACGCGACAGCCGATGCGCAGCGTCTCGGTGGCTTCCGCCGCCACGGCCATCGCCGGCATGGCGGCGAGCTCCTGGAGCGGGTGGGCCGTGGCGGCGAGCGCGGGGCCCGGGCCGAGGAAGTGGTCGGCGAGATGGAGCGTCGAGTACCCCAGCGCTTCGACGCGCCGCGCGCGCTCGCGCCAGGTCTTCGCGTCGGGCGCCGAGAACGACTGGACCGCGAAACGGAAGGGCCGCGCCATCGCATCTCCAACGGGCGCCGGTGCGGGCGGCCCGCGACCGGCTCACTCGCTGAAAAAGTCCGCCCGCGGCTTGCCCGCCGCGTCGTAGACCGGCTCGCACTTGTCGATCCGGAACTTGGCCACATCCGCCCTCCGCATTCCGCCCTGGCCGAGCACGGCGAGCATGCGCTCGTAGCAGGGCCCTGCCAGGTGGGCGGCGAACGACGGCGTGTCGCTCCAGCGCTCGTAGACGTAGACGCGGCTCTCGCTCCCGGGCTCGGCGCACCAGACGTAGTCGAGGCAGCCGGGCTGCGCGCGGGTGGCGGCGAAGAGCTCGCTCGCCGCCCGCAGCGCCGAGTCGCGCCGCGCCGGATCGAGGTCGACGTGGCCGGCGACGATGATCACGGCGCGACCTTCGGGCCGCCGAATGCCGGCGGCGTCGCGGACAGGTCCGGCGGCCCCAGGTAGATCGGGTGGAACTCGCGGCGCGCGAAGCGCCATTCGCCATCGGCGCCGCGCGCGTAGCGGTCGCGATAGCGCCCCACGTTCTGGGCGCCCTTGCCAGTGCCCCATTGCAGGTACTCGACGATCAGCCAGCGACCGGTCGCGCCGTCGCCCTGCACCTCGACGATTCCGTCGCTGGAGTTCTGGACCACCCAGCGCACCGCGCTCACGAGCTTGCGGTAGTGGGCGAGGATCGCTTCGCGACCGCGGAGGGTCGCGCCGAGCACGACCCACTCGCCGTCCTCCGCCCAGTTCGCCGCCCACGTCGCGTCGTCGCGCTCGGCGATGGCGTGGCAGTAGCGCGACACCAGATTGCGGATCGCGCGCTCGTCCTCTCGTTGCGAATCGCTCACGGACTTCCTCCTCCTGGATCACTCCCGTCGGCCACTGCCCGCGCCGAAGAGCGCGGGTAGCGCCGCATCCTCGGTCTCGAGCACCGCGTCGACGAAGCGGTGGAAGCGCTGGCCTCCCCACTCGTTGCAGCCGAAGAGCACGTCGCGACGCGCTCCGGTTTCGAGCGCGCGCTGGATGCGAAGCCCCGTGAAGTAGTCCTCGTCGCGCACGACGTGCTCGAGGAAGCGCATCTGCGCCGCGATCGCAGCCTGCTGCTCCTCGCCGGGAGCCTCCGTCGCAAGGAAGCTCTGGACCGTGACGGACTCGTCGGCGCGCGCCCCGGGGAAGAGCTGCGAGACCATGTAGAGCTTGCCGCCGGCCTGGAAGTCCGCGATCGAGACGTGCGGGAAGACCGTCCACACGCCGCTCGTCAGGGTCTCGGCGTCCCAGTCCTCCTCCGGGAGCGATTCGAAGCGCGCGAGCGACGGGTTCGGCATCGACACGCGCTGGTGCGGACCGAAGGCATCATAGAGCGCCTTGCTCGGGATCCGCGGCCCGAACGAGCCTCGATGCAGGATCGGCAGGTGGTAGAAGTCGAGGTAGCCGTCGTAGGCGATCTTCCAGCCCGGCCCGGCCACCGTCTGCCGGCCGGCCAGGTGGCAGCGCTCGAGTCCGAGCTCTGCGAGGACCTCGCCGTAGCCACACAGGAACGCGTCCACGTCGAGGGGCGCGTCAGGCCGGAGCGCGACGAAGACGAGGCCCGCGCGCTCGGCTGCGGGCAGCGGCGTGAGGCCGAGCCGGCTCGCGTCGACCTCGCCGAAGTCGGCCCGATCGGCGATGCCCACGAGCGCGCCGTCCGCGTCGTAGGTCCACCCGTGGTAGGGGCAGCTGAAGCGGCGCGCGCAGCCCAGGCCGTCCGGGGCGACGATCGCTCCGCGGTGGCTGCACACGTTCAGGAATGCGCGCACGCCGCCGTCCGCCGCGCGCACGATCAGGACCGGCACGCCGAGCGCCTCGATCGCCTTGTACGCGCCCTCCCCCCGCAGCTCGCACGAGAAGCCGAGCACGAGCGGGAGGCGCCGGAAGATCCGCTCGCTCTCGAGCCGCGCCCGCTCCGGGTCGGTGTAGTGCCGAGCGGGCACGCGGTGGATCGACGGGGCCCGATCGACGGTCCCGGCCTTCAGGTGCGCGAGGTTGCGCCGCGCCATCTCGACGAGCGCACTGCGGCCGCTCGCCTGCGCGGCGAGCTCGACGCGCAGGTGGCAGGGCTTCTCGGCGCCCATGGGTCCTCCGTCGGAGGGCGCCGCGGGGCGCCGATTTTGAACGAGTTTAACCCGATTGACTGTGTTCAATGCAAGCGGAATCGCGAGGCGACGGGCTCAGCGGGCGCCGAGCGCGAGCTCGACCTTCCGAGCCGCGCCCCCGGCCCAGCTCGTGATCACGCGCGGGACACGGAAGCGCTCGCTTTCGTAGGCGCGCCGCACCCCGATGCGCTTCGGGATCCTCGACATGTGGGGTCTCTGGTTCGCGGTTCTGCTCACGGCGCTGCTGCGCGCTTGCGGGGTGCCGGCGCGCGCGCGCTGCGGCTTCGGGACGTACTTCCAGGGCGACGCGCGTGTGGACCACTGGATCACGGAGTGGTGGGACGACGCGCGCGAGCGTTGGGTCCGCACGGATCCCCAGATCGACGACGTGCAGCGCGGCGCGCTGAAGATCTCGCGCGACACCCTCGATCTGGCGCCGCGCACGGGAACCTCCCGCGGCAGCGACCGCAGCCGCGGCGCGTGGGCCGCGAGCCCGGTCAGGGGACCGGGCGCGGCGTAGAAGGCCCGCTCTTCGGGAGCGAGGCTCGGCATCCGGCGTTCCTCCCGCGCCATCCCTGGGTGGCGCCCTCGTGCACGCCGTCCGGGCCCGTCTTCCACGAAGGCCGTCCGGCGTCACGCAGCAGCGTCGCACGCCCGAGCTGAGGCATCGAGCACCGGGGGTGAGGCGAGATCGCACGCCCCCGGCGCTCCGACCGCCTCGAAGCGCCCGCGGGAGAGGCTCGAGCCGCGAACGGCGTGGCACGGAACGTGCTCCCGGCTGCTGCGTGGGGGCGGGAGGCGGAGGAAACATGAACGGAAAGCCGGGTCGAAGGATGCTGCTGATCGCGTTGGCGCTCGCCTTGGCGACGCGGGCCGCGGCCCAGGGCGCGATGCCCGAAACCGTGATCGACGTGGCGGACGGCTCCAAGGATCACACGACGCTGGTCGCAGCGCTCAAGGCCGCGGACTACTACGAGGCGCTCCGCAACCCCGGGCCGTTCACGGTCTTCGCGCCGACGAACGCGGCGTTCGAGAAGCTTCCGCCGGGCACGCTCGACACGCTCCTGAAGCCTGAGAATCAGGACAAGCTGAAGAAGATCCTGCAGCACCACGTGATGCTCTCGACCTACGAGGTCAAGTGGTTCACAGACGGCCAGACCGTCGGCATGGTCGATGGCACGAAGGCCACGATGCACGTCAAGGACGGCAAAGTGATGATCGACGGCGGGCTCATCGTGGCGTCGGTCCGCTGCGGCAACGGAATCGTCCACGTGGTGGATGCGGTGGTGCTGCCCCCCGAAGGCAAGTGACGCGACGCTCGCCGCGACGGACCGCTCAGCGCCAGAAGCTCGCCGCCGCGTTCACCGCCAGCGCGACCAGCACGGTGTTCACGAAGAACGACGTGACACCGTGGACGAGGGTGATCCAGCGCATCGCCGATCCGACGACCTGGACGTCGGAGACCTGAGAGGTCATGCCTACCACGAAGGAGTAGTAGAGGAAGTCCCACAGCGTGGGCTCCTCGTCGCCCGGGAAGGCGAGCCCGCCCATGTCGCGCCGGGCTCCGCCGTCCTCGTCGGCGCTCGCGTAGTAGTAGAGATGGGCGTAGTGGAACCCGGCGACCGTGTGGAGCGTGAGCCAGCCGAGGGGCACGCTCGCCATCGCCACGACGAGCTCGAGGCGGCCTGGGGGCACGGGTCCGGCGTTCAGCACGTGGAAGATGGCTCCGATGCTGAGCGAGATCGCAGCGAGGGTGATCAGCGCGATCAGGTGGATGCCCTCGTCGGCGTAGCTCGAGCGGCGGCGCAGGAAGGCAGGCGTTCCGCGCGGAGCGAACGTCGCCATCGACACCAGGTAGAACGCGAAGAATCCGTCGCCCGCGATCACGAGCCGCACCGGCCCCGCGACGCGCCCGCCGCAGAGCCAGACGATCAGGCCGAACGCGATCGCGGCGTAGAAGCGCCGGTGGTGGGAGACGTGATCTCGGATGGCTGCGAGCAGGGAGACCTCCGGCTGCGCGTGTCCCGCCCGCAGTGTATCCGCACCCCGGCGACGGCGTCGGAAGGGATGATCGCGAGCGGCCGGGATCGATGCTCCTGATCGGCGCGGGACGTGCTAGGTGGTGCGTGTGGCTCGACGAGGCGGATCGGAAATCGCGTGGCTTCTGGCGCTCGCAGCCCTCGTGAGCTCGTGCGCGAGCCCGGTGGGCATCTCGACGGCCAGCCCGCGCACGATCCACCGCTATCTCACCCAGAGCGCCCTCTCCGCGGACGAGCCGAGCACCTTCACGTCGGTCGAGCTTCGGCGCAACGAGCTGCTCGACCTCTTCCACGCCGATCCGGATGCGGCGATCACCCGGCTCCACGAGCTGGCGCTCGAGCAGGGGCTCCCCGCCGAGGCGCTGTTCGCGCTGGCCGAGCTGTCGTTCCTGCGCGCCGAGAAGACGGGGGATCCGGGGCGCTTCGCCGCCGCCGCGCTGTACGCCTGGGCGTTCCTCTTCCCGGAGGAGGAGCGCGAGCCTCTCGATCCGCTGGATCCCCGCGGTCGCGTCGCGGCGGATCTCTACAACCGCGCCATCGCCTCCGCCGTGAAGCGCGGAGCAAAGGGCGCGGTCGTGATCCGCGAGGGGGGTCTAGACCTGCCCTTCGGGCACTTCAGCCCCCAGCCGGGGGAGCCTCCCGACCTCGGCGGCTACGCGGTCCGAAGCATGTATCCCGTCGCCGAGCTCTCCGTGCACGGCCTCCGCAATCGCTACCGCCGGCCGGGCATCGGCGCGCCGCTCGCCGCGACGCTGGTGCCCACGCTGGCGAGCGAGTTCCAGCCGGTCCCGATCGGGCCGAATGCGCACGTGCCGCTGACCGCCGTGATCCGCGTCGAGGCGCCCCTGGCACAGATCCGTTCGGGGCAGGTCACGGGGCGGATCGATCTCTTCCCGACCCTCGACGTGGACAGCATCGAGATCGCCGGCCGCGAGGTCGCCCTCGAGGCGGAGCCGACCGCGGCGCTCGCCGCCGGGCTCAGCGAGTCCCGATTCTGGGAGCAGGAGCTCGGGCTCTTCTTCGGCAGCGCGCTCGGCATTCGCGGGAGCGCCGCGATCTTCGAGCTGAGCCCCTATCACAAGGGCCGCATCCCGGTGGTGTTCGTGCACGGCACGGCGTCGAGCCCCGGGCGCTGGGCGGACATGGGGAACGATCTGATCGCAGACGCCCGCCTGCGCCACCGCTTTGCGGTCTGGATCTTCCGCTACGACTCGGGAAATCCGATCGCCTACTCGGCCTGGCAGCTTCGGGACGCCCTCGCGAAGGCGGTGGAGCGCGCCGATCCCGGAGGCTCGGACCCGTGCCTGCGCGACATGGTCGTGATGGGTCACAGCCAGGGCGGCCTGCTCACCAAGCTGACCGCCGTCGACTCGGGCGACGCCTTCTGGCGCAGGATCAGCGACAAGCCGCTCGACGAGACGCGCCTGTCCGACGAGGACAAGGCGCTGGTGCGAAACGCCCTGTTCGTGAAGCCCCTGCCCTTCGTGCACCGGGTGATCTTCCTCGCCACGCCCCACCGCGGAAGCTACCTCGCGGGTCCCCAGCTGGTGCGCCGGCTCGCGCAGTACCTGGTGCGGCTGCCGTCGGACATGGTGCGGCTCGGCGGCGACCTCGTCCGGCTCGCGCCGAGCGGCATGCTGCCCGGCGAAGCCATGCCGACCAGCATCGACAACATGTCGCCGGGCCACCGCTTCATCCGCGCGCTCGCGGAGATCCCCGTGAGCCCGTCCGTCACCGCGCACTCCATCATCGCGGTGGACGACGACGAGCCGCTCGCGGATGCCAGCGATGGCGTGGTGAAGTACCAGAGCGCGCACATCGACGGCGTCGAGTCGGAGCTGGTGGTCCGAAGCCCCCACTCGGGCATGCAGGCTGCGCCGCAGACGATCGAGGAGGTGCGCCGCATCCTCCTCGAGCACTCGGCGGCGTCGGCCTGCCCACCGCCGCCTCGCTGAGCAGGAGACGCCGTGCAGGACCTTCACGAGATCGAGGCCATCAAGCGGCTCAAGTATCGCTATCTCCGCGCCCTCGACTGGAAGCTCTGGGACGAGATGCGCGAGTGCTTCGTCGAGGACGCGACCTCGTCCTACGGCGACGGCAAGTTCTCGTTCCAGGGTCGCGACGCGATCCTGAAGTTCCTGGTCGACGCGATGGACCGGCCGGCGGTGCTGTCGGCGCACCACTGCCATCATCCCGAGATCGACCTCACCAGCGCCACGACGGCCGTGGGCGTCTGGGCACTCGAGGACACGTTCATCGACCTCGACGCCGGGATCACGGTGCGCGGAGCGGCCTACTACCGGGACGAGTACGTGAAGCTCGACGGCCGCTGGAAGATCCGGCACACGGGCTACGAGCGGACGTTCGAGGAGGTCGTGCGCCGCGCCGACACGCCGAGTCTCGAGATCACCGCGCGGCGCCGACCGAGGAGCTAGCCGCGGCGACGTCGGCCGCCTAGAGGCACTGCGAAGTGGCCGGCACGCAGCTGTCGCCGCAGCACTTCGGGCTCCCGGCCGGGCAGCTTCCGCACGCGATCGCGCCGCCGCACCCGTTGGAGACCGAGCCGCAGATCAAGCCCGCCGCACTGCAGCTCCCGGTCGGCGTGCAGCCGCATTGGTTGGGCACGCCGCCGCCGCCGCAGGTCTGGAAGCCGCTGCACGTGACGCCGCCCGACGTGCTGCAGTCGACCGACCCGCCGCACCCGTCGCCCAGGCTCCCGCATTTGCCGGTGCAGACCGGTGGCACGGGAACGCAGACGCACGCCGGGCTGCCATCGCAGACGTTGCCGCCGATCTCCACCCCACCCGACACGGCTCCCGCCGTGTTCTCGTTGACCGAGTTGGCGGAGAAGCCCGTGCCGCTGCCGATCTGGAGGCCGAGGAGGTTGTTGCCGCTGACGACGTTCCCGATGACCGAGCTGTTCGCGCCGGCAGCGATGCCGCGTCCGGCATTGCGGGCCACCAGGCAGCGTTCGACCGCCGAGCGCGGTCCGACGGAGACTCCGTCGCCTCCATTGCCCTCGGAATGGACGTCCTCGACGCGCGCTTCCGCGCCGAGCGCGAGCCCCCCTTGCGGGAAGCCCGTCACCCTTCCGTGACGGACCGAGAGCCCCGCCGCCGCGCCCGCGATGCCGCGCCCCGCGCCTGCGGAGCAGACGACGGCGCCCGGCGGCCCGGAGCAGACGGCAGAGCCCAGGATCGCAAAGCCATTCAGGTCGAGGTCGACGCCGTCGGAGGTCGCCAGCACGCCGTCGACGCCGGCAGGCACGACGAGGTTTCCGGTCAGCAGATAGCTGCCCGGACGATCCAGCGTGACCGGATACCCCGGGGCGTCGCCGAGTGTCACACCGCCCGCCTCGGCAGCGGCGCCATTGAGCTCGATGCGGCCTTCGCCCGCTCGAGCGACTGCCGCGGCCCAGGTTGCGAAGACCAGACATGCGATCGTCGCCGTCGAAGTCGATCGAGCCGTCATGCGTCGCACCCTCGCCATGCCTTCGAGCCTACGCTTCCTCCGGACGGATCGGGTGAATTGCACTCCGCCACGCGGCGGAGAGATCCCGGCGGCCGTCGCCTCGCATCGGTTCGTGCCCGGAGCGCTCGCTCGCGACACGAGCGGTGATATGCTGGAAAGAGGCGCTGACGCGTTGGAGGGAATGCATCAGCTTCCTGGATGTGATCGCGAACATCGTCTCGAACCGGATGCTCGTCGGCGCCCTCGCGCCCTGGCCGCAGAGCCGACGATGGGCCCACCCAAGAAAAGGAGCAGAGCATGGCGACCAAGGCAACGAGGAAGCGCTCGACGGTGAAGCGGGCAGTCCGGCGGCAGAGCGCCGCCGTCTCGCATGCCAAGCGGAGCGCGTACGGCGAGATCAAGCAGGGCGCGAAGGATCTCGAGAAGTCGATCGGCGAGATCCGGAAGGGTCTGCTCATGGTCGAGAAGCGGATCGAGGCCGATGCACGGGCGCGGATCCGCGCGGTCCAGAGGGATGCACGCGGGCAGCTCGCCCTGCTGAAGGCGAAGCAGCGCGAGGCCATGCGCACGCTCAAGCGGGTCGCCGCTGCGGCGGAGGGGTCCTTGCCGGGGCTGAAGCGATCGGCGGACCGGATCCTCGCCGAAGCCACCCAGACCGCCACGACGGTCGGGGAGCGCCTGCGAAAGGCGGTCACGCGCTGAAGCGACGCGGCTCGCTTTCCTCGCCGGGCGTCGCCCGGCGAGGAAAGCGGCGGAGCTAGCGGCCGAGCGTCTTCAGACGCGTCGTATCGTAGTACTTCCGGCTCTCGTCCACCGAGAAGCCCACCGCATTCGCCGTGTCGAACATGCTCCCGTTCGAGTTGTTGTTCTGGACGTTCGCCACCAGGATGTGCGCGTAGTTCGGGACGTTCTTGCCCTGGTTGCCCTCGATCCCGCTGGTCTCGCTCCACACGAAGATCGAGTTGATCGTCTTGAAGGGCTTGCCGCCGCGGTCGTACATCAGCGCGTAGAGCGGCATCATCGTCTCCTTGTCGTACCAGATCTTCTTGCGGCTGTACGGATGGCCCTTCTGGCGCGGCACGTCGTCGAGCTCGAAGCCCGAGCGCTTCTGCCACTGCTCGTCGACGAATGCGAGGGTGCCGTACGGGCCGAAGCGACAGGCGTCCACCTCCTCGGCGGTGCCGAGGCGCGTGAAGGCCGTAGGAGCGGTGGATTCGAATGCGCGCGGGAAGCACTTGCGCTTCGAGTCCATCGCGCCGAGCACGGTCTGCTCGCCCTTGAACTCCCACTGATGGTCCCAGACGTAGCCGGCGAAGATGTAGAAGTCCTCGAGCGAGAACTCCGTGCCGAGCAGCGAGTCGGACTTCTGCGTGGCCGCGATGCGCCGCACGCGGCGCAGGGCCGGGACGTACGCCCAGGTGTCGTCTTCCTTGTCCGAGGAGTTGTAGCGGTAGAGCAGGAACATCGTGCCGCGCAGGTCGAACGGCGCCTTCACGTCGAAGAACTCCGCCCACTCGACGTTCGTGCCCGGCTCGAGCTGGTGCTGCTCAGGAAGCAGGTCTGCACGCCCGCTGAAGTAGGTCCGGCGGTATTCCCCCTGCGAGATGCGCCAGGTCTCCTTGCCGGAGTTTCGCTTGCTCGCGAACCCCCAGTGCGGGAGATTCAGGCCCGACCCGCCCTGCCAGCGATAGTTGACGTTCCAGGCGAGCTTCAGGGCGAACTGCGGGTCGTCCTCCTTCAGGTCGCAGGCGTGGTTCGTCGCCTTC
>Ga0105106_10000014_pt1 | contig 83071 bp, 67 predicted proteins | sample PPLLaktember2015_5_FD_79109 | JGI IMG/M metagenome (GOLD analysis project Ga0105106, IMG submission 79109) | Freshwater sediment microbial communities from Prairie Pothole Lake near Jamestown, North Dakota, USA - PPLs Lake P8 Core (1) Depth... | ecosystem: Environmental > Aquatic > Freshwater >... | reverse complement strand
TACGCGTATTACAAAGGATATTATTACACCTACCACCGATATTATGGCAGTGAAAGCGATGCCGTGACAGCGAAGGGGAAATAAATCACGCTGTTGTTGGTTGTGATATATCTGCCTGGGAACTCCGGGTGTCTGGGCTGGCAACACGCTCGTAACGATCGTGAGCTGGCATGGGCGATCCGGAGGTTTTTAAGATGACCGGCTTTAAGCAGGGACTCCAGCCAATCCTGGTCAAGTTATTGCTCGTTGAGTTCTGGGTGGTCGCCATACTCGTGGCGGGCAGCCTGGTCGAAGAGCGCTTGTTGCTGCCTGGAATCGCGATCGGCTTGGGTTTCTGGTTTTGTCGCTGGTTGACAACGGGCTCATTGGTCAACAGGACGCCAGCAGATTGGCCGATCGCGATATTGGTAGTTGTCGCCGACTTTGCTTTGGTTCTCTCGAACTTTCCTGAGATCACGGGCGTGCAGGTGCTGCGATTGTTTTCTGGCATCCTCCTTTACTATGCTGTATGTAACTGGGTCGTCAGCCTGAAACGCTTACGATGGGTTATTTGGGGGGTATTCCTGGCTGGTTTGGCTCTGGTGGCATTTGCGCTGGTGGGGGTGGAGTGGTCGGTTACCAAAGAATTAATCCCGACAAACCTCTACGATCAAATGCCGCTTTTGGTGAAGGATACAGCCAATCCGAATGTGATGGCTGGAGCATTGGTCATCTTCCTGCCCATCAGCATCGCAATGATTCTTTATGATGGAAAAGGCTTCAACAAGCGTACTCGTGCTTTCGCCTTTCTTATTACCGTGCTCATGTCGGTCATCATTTTCCTCACACAATCCCGCGGCGCCTGGCTGGCTAGCGCCTGTTCAATAGCGCTCTTGGTGATCTTGCGCTGGCGCTGGGGATGGCTGGTCGCATTGGCAGGTTTGATTCTGGCTGGGGCAGCGTTGATCAACTTTGGACCGAAGAGCGCACTCGAGGCGTTGGTTTCTACGACCACAGTGACGGGTGTTGCGGGTAGGGTTCAGATCTGGACCAGCGCCATTTCAATGGTTCAAGATTTTCCCCTCACCGGAATCGGAATGGGGGCTTTTGCAGAAGTCGCTGAGCTGCTGTATCCATTTTCTACCCAGAATCCGCAGTTGATTGCCCACGCGCATAACCTGTTTATCCAGATCGCGGTTGATCTCGGTCTTCCAGGATTAATCACCTGGTTGGCGACTCTGGCGGTGACGATCGTCAGCGCTTTCAACTTGTTCCGAATTCAGGTCCCTGGCGGAGCTCGGAATAGCTGGACACGTATAATGGGTGCAGGCCTGTTAGGCAGCCAACTGGCCCTCATTACGAATGGTATCCTGGATGCAGTTACGTGGGGGATGGTGCGTCCAGCCCCCCTGGTCTGGTTGACATGGGGATTGACCATGGCTTGTTGGAATATGTCTTTGGCAAACACCAAAGGGATAGCCACCCAGCCGGTAATCCCAACACAGGCAATGAGCATAAAGAGTGCCGTGTGAATAAAGCAAAAGCTGTATTTTCATCTCCAATCGTCAAAGCCTTATTTTGGATATCGATCAGTGTTCTATTAATTTTCCTGGCACTTAAAGATGTGAAATTAGCTGATGTCTGGGTTACACTCTTGCAGGCAAATGGGAGATATGTGGTCCTGGCTTTAATGAGTGTGGCAATTAACGTCTGGGCAAAGGCTTTGCGCTGGTGGGTGCTTTTGAATATCACCGAGAAGAAGGTTGGTTTTAGCCGGGTTATCATGGCCTTGATGACGGGTCAGACGTTGAACTGGTTTTTTCCTGGCAGAGTGGGTGATCTGAGCCGGGCTTACGTTGTTGGCAGTTCGGGACCAGGAAGATCTTTTACGTTGGGTACGATCGCCGTGGAAAAGGTGTTGGACACATTGTTTTATGCATTGATCTTTATCACTACTCTTTTCCTGCTTCCGTTGCCCTCCTGGATAAATGATTCGGGGTATACTTTGACCGTTTTGACCCTGGTGTTGGTCCTGGGAATGCTGGCGCTGTCAAGCTACCCGGAATGGTTTGTCCGCCAGGTGGAAAAATTGACTTTCTGGTTGCCGGAGCGGGAACGGGTAAAAATGGTTGCTCGCTTTCAAGCGGGTATTGCGAGCCTGAAGGTCTTGCGCAGCCGTTCCCAAATTTTCAAGCTGACCCTCCTTTCAGCTCTGGTTTGGGGAACTGCCGCCTGGACCCCTTATATTGTCGCCCAGGCGCTGAGCTTACCAATTCCTATCAAGGCGGCTCTGGTGGTGTTGGTCGTCTTGCAGGCGGGGATTTCTCTACCTGGGGTGCCGGGCCGGATCGGGGTCTTTCAATACTTATGTATCCTGGCATTGGCATTGTTCAATGTAAATCAGGCAGACTCTCTCACTTATGGCATCTTATTGCAAGCCATCATTCTCCTGCCAACCACAATGATAAGTTTGTTGTTCTTCGGCGCACTGGGTTTAGGACCGGTGAGGATCAAGGCCATGAAGGCACCAGAGAGTAAGGCTGATACGAGCGGAGTGATGCTTGAAAAGTAATCTGCGCTCTGTTTTATTCGTTTGCACGGCCAATGTGTGTCGGTCGCCTCTGGCGATGGCTCTTTTTCGATCGCACCTTGGGGAACACGCCGGAGAATGGCGCGTGGAATCGGCTGGTACATGGACCAGAGATGGTGAACCGGCAGCTTCAAAATTGATATCCTTACTCGCAGAGCATGGGCTGGATCTACGCCAGCATCGCTCTCGTGGGATCACGAGAGATCTTATGCATACTTTCAACGTCATCTTGACCATGGAGCGCGGGCACAAGGAAGCCTTGCAAGTTGAATTCCCAGAACGAGCGGCACGTGTTTTCCTGTTAACCGAGATGATCGGACAGATTTATGATATCCAGGATCCGATTGGCGGCTCGATGGCTGATTTTCGTGATACATTCGATGAGGTTCAGTTCATTCTGAAAAATGGTTTTGACCGGATCCAGGAACTTGCCAGAGAAAAGGGCAGCCGTGCGAATCGCTCGTAAAGATTTTTGGATCGTCCTGATTGTGTTGGTTGTCGGGCTGGTAAACGGATTATTCTATGTTTACCTGGTGCCTCCCTGGCAACACTATGACGAGCCAAACCACTTTGAATATTCATGGTTAATTGCCAATCACGGGAAGGTCCCTAAGCCCGATGATTACGATCAATCTATGCGCCGTGAAGTCGCTTTGTCGATGATCGAGCATGGATTTTTCAAGGATATGGAATATTTCCCCAATTTGGATGACGATACAAATCCAATCTGGATCGGCACCTATTCTCAACTGACCAATCCGCCCATTTATTACCAGCTGGTATCCATCCTCCTGAGGGGACTTTCCTCAACCAGTGTTACCAACCAGCTATACGCGGCGCGATGGTTTTCATTATTTCTCTTTTTAACCAGCATATTAGCTGCCTGGGCTGTTGCGGCTGAGCTCACCCCATCCGGTCATTTTATACGTTTTTTTCTTCCGATCAGTATCGCCCTCCTGCCGGCTTTTACTGATTTAATGACTGCGATGAACAGTGATGTGGGTGCTGTAGCTTTATTTTCCATTTTCATCTGGGCCAGTGTGCGGATGATCCACAAAGGTATTTCCATCGCCCCAGTTTTACTGGCAGTCAGTACAGCAATCTTAAGTTTCTGGATTAAAGAAACGGTTTATGTAACACTTCCCTTGTTTTTGGTGGCTCTTTTGTTATCGGTATCCAATGGTAAGAATCGATGGATCGGTTTAATTTTAGTGGGCCTGGCCTTGATCGGAAATATATTTACGGTATTCAGCTGGGGCGATGCAGCCTGGTGGGCGCGAAGAACAGCCCAGGGTGGAGCCACTCGCCATGCCAGTGCTGATGCGCCGCTGGGTGATTATGCCCTGCAACTACAATTCAGACCAGGTGCGCCGGGAACAGATTTTCAACAAATTGTCCAGCTTATTCCACCTGAGGATGCCATAAAGTTTCAAGGTGGAACTGTGACAGTCGGCGCCTGGATGTGGGCAAACCGGCCTACTGAGGGACGCCCGCTCGTTTTAACCGTCGATGAAGGCAGACGCGCCCTCTATCAACCGGTCACTCTGGGGAAAAAACCGCAGTTTTATGCATTCACCTTTACTCCAGAAGGAAATACTGCTCGCGCATGGATTACATTAGCTGTGCCCAACCGGCTTGAAAGCACCGTGACAGTATATTATGATGGTGTGGTAGCCGCAGAGGGTTCATATCCATTGGATGCGGTTCCGGTTTTCGATACTGCTGATGGTCGCAGTGGGAATTGGGGAGGCCTGCGATTTACGAATCTTGTGCGGAATGGTTCTGCCGAAAGGAGCTGGCCCCAGGTGCGACAATGGGCGGATGAACTGGGCACGAAATACTTACCCGATCACACACGGCCGTCGTGGATCTTGGCGATGGTAATGGATTGGAAAGCGGCGGGCTGGTATCATGAACTGACCGCTCTGCGTCTTTTCCGCACTTTTTGGGCTGTTTTCAGCTGGGGGAATTTATCATTGGCGTCCGGAAAACCCTATCGTTTTCTGGCTGTTGTCAGCGCATTGGGTATTTTAGGTTCTCTTTTGACCTTGCTGCGCCTGCGCCGCAGCATCAATTGGAGCACTGTCGTGTTCCTTGGATTGGGGTTACTGGGAATTTGGGGCCCTTCTTTTGTGCGAGGTCTCAACTATATTGTCTATAATCCTTATTTCCCGGTAGCGCGCTATGCATATCCGAGTATCATCGCTACTATGCTATTATTAACTGTGGGGTGGGCTGAATTTTTCCGTTACGGTGAAAAATGGGTGCATCTGCCGCCATGGGTGAAATATGGGGTGACGACAGGATGCCTGGTGCTGCTCGATATCCTGGCACTGGTTACCATTGTGGGCACTTTTCGCTCGTAGTGAGCCTCCCGTTTGACTATAAATAAAGAAATGATATTGCGCATCGCCAAAAGCGTAGATCAGCGAGCTGAGCTCATTGTTGGCGGAATTATCGCTGTTTTGATTTTAGCGGGAGGGTTCTACGCACTGACCCTGGGAGATATCCTGCGTTTCTTACCTGACGAACAGGACTACTTAACCCTCGCTGAAAATCTGGCTCATTGGGGGCGTTATACTCTGGATGGGAGTATACCCACGGCTTATCGACCCCCGGGTTACCCTCTGTTTCTGGCAATTTTTGAGCTGTTGGGGGCCAATGTAGTCTGGTTACGCCTGATCAATTTTGGAGTATTTGGCCTGGGGTTGTATTTATGCTTTAGGGCACTCATTCAAGAGGATTCCCGATTGGCAGGTCTAATTGGGGTAATGTTGATGGCAACATACCCGTTAAATTTTTATACAGCCAGTACGTTTTATCCCCAGGTGTTTGCGGGGGTCTTGCTGGTAGCAATTACCTGGCTTGTGGCGAAACCCGGTCGAGAGTTGTGGGTCACTGGCCTGGCAGGTTTGCTGTTTGGCTTTCTGATCCTGACGGTACCCCTGTTCATTTTGACTTTGGGAGTTTACTTTCTCTGGCTTGTATTATACCGGCAGGTAAAGGCAGGGATCGTTTTCCTGTTCGCGGCCCTGATTGTGGTTGGTGCTTGGACAGCGAGGAATCAGATCGTATTCGGCAGCTTTGTGTTTGTTTCGACGAACTCTGGTGAAAATTTGCTGTTAGGGAATTCTGAAAAAACAACTCCAAATGGAGGCCGGACTGTAGATATCTCGCGCTACGAGACTGCTGCAAGCGGTTTAGATGAGGTTGACCGCGATCGATACTTCCGAGACCAGGCGTTTACCTACATCAATGAATATCCGCTCGAATCCCTCAGGATGTTCGGACTGAAAGCACTTAACTACTTCAATTTTCGTAATGAGTTGGTGACAAGCGACCAGCGTTCAGTGCTCAAAGATTCGCTGATGCTGCTTTTTTATGGGCCTCTCCTAGGCATCTTTCTGGTACGTTTGCTCTTGTTGAGGTGGTTTAAGTTTACTCAACTTGAGATCTTGATGGTGAGCGTGTATCTGAGCTCTGCGTTGTTCAATGCTTTATTTTTTACCCGCATTCGTTTTCGACTGCCCTATGATATGCTTTTGATCCTATGTGTGGCCCTGTTCGTTAGCCGCATGATACAGGATTGGGCAAAAAGGGTGGAAAACCAGCCTTTTTATCCCACATCCAACAGGCCTCATGGAAGGAATAACCTTTATGAATAAGGCAAGAATTTTCTTATTTTTATTAGTTTTAATATTGGCATCCTGCCGGTCAGAGGAGGTTCCCGGAACGAGCATGCCCGCAGGAGAATCGCCAACTCCTTCAGCAGAAGGATCCACCGATGTTTACGAAATTACTCCAGTGGTCGTGGAAGAAACAGCCCCCACAGATTTGCCCGTCCCTACTGCGACGAACCCAGCGGTGAGCTCAACAGCCAGGTCCATATCAGGTATCCACGTTCACTCCTTAAGCACGCCCAAACAAGTGCAACTCGCGCAGCAAGGGGGTGCATATTGGACGCGTTTTGATGATTTCAATTGGGCCGAAATTGAACCGGTGCGCCTAGACCCTCCGGTCTACCATTGGGAGACTGTGGATGAGGTTGGCTTACAATTGGCTGCTTCCAGCGGTTTCGAAATTATTGGTATGGTACTTTTTACACCCAGTTGGGCGCAAAAATATCCGGGAATTGCTTGTGGACCCGTTGCTGAGGCTGCAATCAACGATTTTGCGCGTTTTCTGGAAGCACTGGTCAAACGCTACAGCCAACCTCCATATCATGTGCAATTTTGGGAGATTGGCAACGAGCCAGATATTGCCTATAACGCTGTGGGTGGAAATAGTGGTTTTGGTTGTTGGGGAGAGCCGGGAGATGCCTATTTCGGCGGCGGATATTATGGAAAAGTTTTGAAGAGCATCTACCCGGCGATTAAAACCGCAGACCCAGATGCACAAGTGCTGGTTGGCGGGCTGCTATTAAATTGCGATCCGGATAATCCCCCGGAAACGACACCTGGTTCTGGCCAATTCCAGGATTGTTCTTCTTCGCGTTTCCTGGAGGGTATTTTGGTGGAGAGTGCCGGGGATTCCTTCGACGGGGTCAGCTTCCATGCTTACGATTATTTTCTCGGCAACGGCACCTATGGGAATTCTAACTGGAACAGCGCCTCGCAAGACGAAGGGCCTGTTTTAATTAATAAAACCAGGTTTGTGCGAAGCGTGTTGGCATCTTATGGGATTACCGAAAAAGGGCTTTACAATACAGAAGTAGCTATACTTTGTGGACGAGACGGCAATGAACCTGGCTGTGTATCGGATGATTTCTTCAACACCAAAGCAAATTATGCAGCCCAGGCGAATGCTGCCGCCCTGGCGGCGGGAATTAATTCCAATATCTGGTACAGCCTGACGGGCTGGCGGGCCTCCGGCCTGGTCCAGCCGTCGTTAGATTCGTTGCCGCTGCCGGTGCTGGATGCTTACAAATTTAGCGCGCGTAAAATCGACCAGTCTCATTTCGTTACCGAAATTACCCAATTCCTCGGAGTGAAGGGTTACGAAATTCTGCAAGATGAGAAACGCATCTGGATTCTTTGGTCTCGGGATGGCGAGGAGCAAACCATTCAGCTGGAGAGCTCTCCAGCAGCGATATTTGATGTCTATGGGGAATCAGTAGAAATCCAGCAATCGATTCAGGTAAGTTTGACCACGTTATATATCGAATGGGAGCCGTAATTTCCTGGGCTGGCGGGGTTGATATTTTCTTGATTCGCGGTTCTATCATGAGACTCTGATCCGTTTCCCACTGTGGTTTAAAAACCGGGGATCATTGGGCGTCGCCGTAGTGGCGGGAAGATGTGGGGGTTGTTGGCGGGCGAAGCCCGCCAACAACCCCCACATCTAACCCTCTACCCCGGAAAACCCCAAAGAACCAAAACCGGGGCATCTGGGCGATTCACGCCTGGATGCCCCGGTTTTGGTTTACAGCTACAGATTTTTACCTGATCTCATCCAACAGGGTTTGGATGGCGGTCTCTAATACAGCATCTTGTTCACCCAATGCTGTTTCTTCTGTTACAGGGACTACAATCTGTGGAATTACTCCGACACCTTCAAGGAGCAACTCACCTTCGGGAGTGATGGAGCGACCGGTGGGGAACTGCATCTGGATATCCCCAGGTAGCTCATACTGACCTCGACCCACCTCTCCATAGGCTCCAGCAGTTGGATATTGACCGATGATGGTAGCGCGGTTCTCTCGGGTTAAAGCGTAGGTGAAGCCTTCACATGCGCTAAAACAGTAGGGACTGACCAGGACAACGATCGGTCCATCGAAATAGAGCGGAGCGGGTTCGATACGGTCTGGGGTACCATCGTCCGTAAAAATCCCCTTGTTTTCGTTGTAATATTGGGTTTGATAGAGGTCAAATTCATTTTCAAAGAAATACCCAGCAAAATTATGAGCCAGATGGCTTGAGCCGCCGCCGTTAATGCGCATATCCAGGATAAGCCCAGCTACTTCATTGTCAACCATTCTCTCGATATAATGCTCCCAAAGACGCGCAGTAAGGCTATAGTCATCCGAGAACGAATTCACACGAATATAGCCTATCCCCGAATCATCCAGAACTTCACCTTGAACCGGCGGTAGAAGCTCATCTGTGATTTGGTTTGGTAAGGCGAGAAAGAGCGAGTCAAATTCCCGGGCAGCCTGGAGCGTTACTTCTTTTTCGTTTTCACCTGGATTGCGAAATTGAACCTCGAGGCGAGTATCCACTGGAACGCGGGTTAGGAAAACCACCTGTTCCAAACGTTTCTGCTGCTCTGTGGAATAAGGCCCAAAATAGGGGGTCACGGCCGCGATCGCCTCAGATATCGGTACGCCATTCCAGGTGAGAATCTCGGCTTCGACCTGGATGCCAGCCTGGCTGGCAGGACCCGCTGGAAATACCTGCGTAGCCAGTACTCGACCATCGCCTAACTCCGTCAATATGAGTCCGAAGCCTCCGCCGTGCTCTTCAATGAATACCTCCGCATTGAGGGTCATGCCAACATGGGAATCGGGGATTTGCCAGGTGAAATCGCGCACAGCTTTGTAGAACTCCGCATCATTCCGGGCAGCCTCCATGCGAGGGGAAAATTCCTGGTGCAAGGCTTCCCAATCGATGTGTTTTTCTTCTGTGAAGGGATATTCGCGCGATACTTTTGCAAACAATGCCTCGAAAGCTTCACCATAGCTTAATTGGGTGAAATCGTTGACAGCGATTTCGCCTTCATTTAGCACGATGTACGGACGGGCTTCCTTATAGATTACGAAAGGCTCCTGGTTGATATCGACCAGGTTATATCCAGCAGGTATTGGAACCACCGGGTCATCCGCGGTAAACAACAGACCATCGGTTCCAAATCCATCAGGGAAGGATTGGTCATCATTGGGCGCCCACACTACCAGTAATCCAGCCTTGATCTCGTTGTCATTCTCCGGATCTGTGATGGTCGATGCGTAAGCTGTCGACCAGCCCGTGCCATCTCGCTCCTCCAGGAAAGGGCCACCCCAGGTGTTCGACCAATAAGCGATGGCAAAGACCTGTACACCCTCATCCTGGCTATCATTGTTATCCACATCTAACATGGTACCCTGGGGTATGGAGGGCAGTGCCAGGCTATAGGTGACTGTGCCATCCCCGAGAAGTTCAACTGGGCCAATAGCCTGGCTGGCGAGGTTAAATTTAAACTCTTCATCCCGCTGAACAAAACCAGCCTGGTCTTCTAAAAGCACAAATGGCTCCGAGATGCTGTCGAGGAAAAAAGGGGATGTATAGGGGATATCACCGGTAATAAAGACGGGTTCGTCGGGATTCTCTTCCCCGGGTATAACCGGAATGGGAGGCAGAGCAGTGGGAGTGTACGATGGCTGCGGAGTCACCGTGGAGTCTGGTAAACCAGTAATTGCCTGGCAGGAAAGCGCCAGGAGTGCTGCGAGCAGCAGAGCTATGAATGCCCAGTTATTTTTCTTCATGAAGGCTACCTTTTCTTGATAGGATGTCCAGCAGGTTGGTTTACCGGGGCGGATCATCTCAAAAAGTGACTCAGGGCGCCCAGCGCTGCCCCACCCAGGATTAACCAGGTTGTATTTATTTTAAACCGGAATAAAGCCAGCAGAGAGGTGAAAAAAATCAGGAACGCCGCCGGATTCAGCAGGTAATTGGCCGCTAATTGCCAGGTCACTGCTGCCATGAGGGCCAACGATGCCGCATTCACTCCATCCAATAGATCGGATATCCAGGCAGAACTGCGCAGGCGAGGCAGGTAACGATGCAGCAAAGAAACGTACAGGAAAGATGGCAAAAAAATCCCCAATGTCCCCAAGAAAGCACCGGGGACGCCAGCTAAGAGATAACCAATAAAAGTCGCGGTTGTAAAAACGGGTCCGGGAGTGACCTGCCCGATGGCGATAGCATCTAAAAGCTGCTGGTCGGTTAACCATCCTAATCCAACGACAAAATCAGCGTGTAAAAATGCCAGCAGAACATATCCGCTGCCGTAGAGGACAGCCCCAGTTTTGAGGAAGATAAAGAACAACGCACTGAGGGTCCCAATATCAACCAGGCCGGCTGGCAACCCTGCACTCGCGATAAAAGCCCATGACGCTATCGGAAAAAGGGCTCCAATTCTTCGCCAATTTTTCCAAATGAAGACCAGGCCTCCCCCTACCAGAAGCACAAGTAAAGGATTTACTCCCGCCAGGTAAAGGAAGAATACCAGCATGCCGACCAGTAGGGTAGGCCATCCTTTGAGGGCCTTTCGACCCAACCCAAGCAGGGCGTGCAGGATAATGGCAATAACGACTGGCTGGATGCCTGCTAACAACCAACCGGCTTGTGGAGTGGCTCCGTAATGCACATACGCCCAGGCCAGAACTCCTACAATCAACATCGCAGGAAGGATGAAGCATATCCCAGCAAGCAAAAGTCCCAGCCAACCGGCACGCAACAGTCCTATATGGATTGCCATTTCGGTTGAATTTGGGCCTGGGATCAGGTTTGTGGCGCCTAAGAGATCGAGAAATTGCTGCTCGCTGAGCCATCGACGCCGGATAACCACTTCATCATGATACATGGCAATGTGAGCTGCGGGACCGCCGAAAGCGGTGAGACCCAGGCGTAGAAACAGTACTGCCACCTCGTATGCGTTATAGAAGGGTGAAGGCCTGGTAATCAAGGATAAAATATTGTGAGCGAGTAAACTGGCTTACAGCCAAGGGATTTTGAGATCTTATTCATCGCCAGGGGTAGGATCGTGGTCTCTCAAGTTTTCCAGCTCATCCAGTTTGTGCATCAAGGTATCCAACTGATCCATAAGGTGATCCATATCCTGGCGAGTGGGTACCCGGCGCTTTTCAAGCACACGTTCAATATCTTGGTCCACTGGTAGCGGTTTCTGGGATAACCTGCCTGCTCCCAGTGAAATCATTCGGTCGATCAAGCGCTTACCTTCCCGGTCTGCCAACTCACCCTGTTTTACCAGAGCCTGGATACGCTGCTTGATCTCTTCATCCACCTGGGTAAAGAAAGTTAATTGCCCGAAGATATTTTTCTGTAAAGAGTGAAGCCGGTCACCGCCAGTTTCAATGAGACTCGCCAGGATCGATCGAGGTAAGAAGCCGCTCTGTTTCTTCTCCAGCTCGAATATTATCTGGGTCAGGGTCACGGTGGTTAAGTCTTCTCCGCTGGCATTATCGATAACTTGGATATCTTGCCCCAAGCGGATCAGGTCCGCAATCCCTTCCAGGGTGATATATTGTTTGGCATTTGTATCGTATAGCTTTCGATTGGGGTAACGTTTTATCACCGGCATATTTCTGCTCCTGTGCAGTACCGGGATTATAAGCGGAAATGGGGGATTTGCGGATGCAGGCACCCGCAAATCCCCCACCCTGAGAGATTTAAGTTGAAAAGCAGACTCCGCTCGATCAGGACTGGGATTTCTTTAAATCTTCTACTTTCTTTGACAGGGCAGCAATTTTATCGCCCAGAGCCTTGATATCTGCCTTGGTAGGTACACTCATGCGGTCCAGGATCTCTTCGACGCGCTTGGTGATGCCATCCTCTGCCTTCTCGGCCTCTTTCTTGCGGCGATCCACCAATTCACGTACCAGTTTGCGCCCGTCTTTTTCGGCAATCTCGCCGCGCTCCACCAGCCGATTGACAAAGTCCTCGATCTCATCTTGAGCGAGGGCGACTGCGCCAATGCTTGCCAGCAGCACTTTTCGAGCGGCCTCCAGGAGCGGCTTGCGCTCTTCCGAACCGGTAGGCGACTTTTCAGTGGGGGTCTTCTCTTTTGCAGGCATGGTTAATCTCCTTGACTTTTAATTGACGCACTGCGTTATAATCACTTATAACACAGCGCGTCATGAGAGTCAAGGGTCAATCAGGCAGCGATCTGATCTTACTCCTGCTATAATCGGGCTGGAAAACGAAGATACTTACAACTCCAAGGAAGCGGTTGGAGATCACTTTGGGTGGCGATGCGGTGCGCGGCATCGCTCATATAGGTGTGCTTTCTGCTCTTAAGCAAGCAGGATTGTGTCATCACCGGTGAACACAGAGAAGCCAGTAGAAGTATGAAGATACTCTCCTTGAGCGATATTGTCATCCCATACATTTACAGTCCCCAAATACGCACTCGCTTTACCGGGATTGATTTGGTAATCGGCTGTGGAGATTTGCCGTATGAGTACCTGGAGTATGTGGTTAGCTCATTGAACTCGCCACTGTATTTCGTGCGCGGCAATCACGATAAAGTAGAAGAAGCGGGGAGGGATGGGAATCGAAGTTCTTTGCTCGGGGGCGTTGATCTGCATACGCAAGTGGTGAACTTCAAGGGAGTTTTATTGGCGGGGGTCGAGGGTAGCCTGCGCTATCGAGAGGGACCTTTCCAATATTCACAAAACGAAATGTGGGCGAATGTGATGAAACTGGTTCCCCGCCTGTTATATAACCGGGTTGTACATGGTCGCTATTTGGATATTTTTGTCACCCATTCGCCGCCGCGGGGCATCCACGACCGGGAGGATTTGCCACATCAAGGTATTGATGCATTTCGCTGGATGATAGACCGGTTCCAACCAGCTTATCATGTTCATGGGCATACCCACATCTACCGGCCAGACGAGACGCCTGAGACCATTGTGGGGAAGACCTGGGTGGTTAACACCTACGGATTCCGGGAAACACTTTATCAGATTACATCTGCCATTCTGCCCGATCCCGGCAGAAGGCGATGAAATCCTCCCTCTCCGGATTCGGCGCTAGCGGCAAATCAAAGCTGGCATGTCCGACAGGCGTAAGACTTGATCGACGACACTGCCAAGGACGACCTCCCACACCGGATTGAATCCATACCCACCCATGATTAACAGGTCTATGCCCCGCTCCATGGCTACCTGAAGAGCTATTTCTGCGGGGGACCCCTGTTCGATCACATAAGCCGCTTGCACGTGGCGCTCTTCCAGGTAATGGCGGGCGTGTATCAGAGTCTCCGGTAACACGTGTCCATTTTCAATAACCGTGAGAACAGTAAGGTTGATCTTCCAACGATCAGCAATGTGGGTGGCTACGAATAATGCCTCTTCGGCTTTAGGGCTTCCATCGTATGCCAACAGGGCATGGGTGAGGGGCGAAGCTACCTGGGGCACAGCCAGAACCGGGCGCGGACAGCGTTGGATAAGATCCCGAAAACCTGAATCAAACCTGGCTATTGGATTGGGAGGCGGCGGATAGACCAGACTGGTGATGACCAGGTCGGTCAGGCGGGCCTGAGTGGCAATCTGCCGTGCGATCTCACCGGAAGTGATTGCCAGGCTACCTGGCACGCCTCGCTCAGCGCAGCGACGGTTAAATTCTATCTGCACGGCTCGGGCGATTTCACTTTCTTTGAGAGCCTCATTGGCGACCACATGCAGGCCGAGCAGATGAGCATCTTCAAGCTGCGCGACCGCCAGAGCCTGCTCCAATGCCCACCAACCATTTTCTGCTCCACTCACCGGCACCAAAATATCCATGAAAAGTTGATCTTGTCTATGGATTGCCCTGGCCTCTTTGCGCCATTGACCAGGCGGCGGGCCGGATTCCAGTTTCCCTTGTGAGAGTATGTCGACAATGCGAGTGACTATGGGCTCAGGCTCTGTGCGTACCTGATGGATCAGGTCTTGCACGGCAACTTCGGGCTTAATATCCCACCCCAATTCTTGCTGCAAGCTGGCGCGGTGCTCTGAAATCCAAAGGTACAGATCCGTTTCAGTTCGGTCTGCGAAATAATGCAGAATGCCTAGTTCCTGTATGGAGCGAATCACCGGAAGGTAGACCGTATCGTACCAATCGGTTACGGCCTCGTCGTATGGGATTTCCCGTTTTTGATTTAAACCCATAAAATAGCGATGTACATTAATATGCTCGATAAGCATGGGATATTGTCCGGGGACGGTTACGCTCAGATCGGCAGTTGGTCGTAGCACATCCAGCCGGGTCTTCTCTAAGAATTTTACGTACTCAGCTTTTAATATAATGTCATCCGGTTGGTCATCGGCTGAAAGGGGCACGCGGGTTACCACTTCATTGACGTATGCTTGTATCGATTTTGCGCCGATCTGCCGAGCAACAGACACCCGATGGTTGCCATCTTTTACAAAGTATGCTTCACCCACCTTGTACACTTCGATGGGAGGCAGGCCCACCAATCCACTGGCTGCCATTTTAATCCTGGCCCAACGGAACGCATCGGTCCCCTCGCGCGGTAAAAAGTCCCGTGTAAAATCTGTGTACCGGCCAACTGAACCAACGATAGCATCCAGAGGGATATCCTGCAATCCGCGGTCAGAGCTACCCAGCGCATGCAATTGTTTTCGGACTTCCTCATAAGAGAGCAAATCGATGGACTCACCAGTGAAACGGGCGACAATCTCCTTGAGGTTCGCACGGCTGCGGGCGCGGCGAAAGTCGTTGATGGCTGAGGATAAAATGGATGAATGGTCAGGCGGTAGCATTGGGTAAATGCCTCTACCCGTTATTTTAACAATTTTTGGTGTAGGTGCCAGGGGTGTGAGCAGTATATTGGTACCAGGAGGGCCGTGTAAATCCTTCGAACAAAATTCAATATCAGGTAAAATTCTTATATAGAAACGCTACTGAAAAGAACAAGCCCAGGAATGTATTCTCGATCGGGCTGATATTCTACGATTCAAATGTCGGTCAATCTTCCAAACTCTAAGAATCCTAAAATGAAGAGGAACTATGGACAATTGGTATAAGCAGGAAACCGAGGAGGTTCTAGCTCATCTGGGGAGCAGTGTCCGTGGCTTGCCGGCTGCCGAGGCTGCCCGCCACCTGGAAAATTATGGCCCCAATGAGCTCATCGAACGGGGTGTGAAAGGCCCTTGGGCTATCCTTGCCGACCAGTTTAAGGATACGATGGTCTTAATTCTGGTGGTAGCGGCTGCAATCTCCTTATTATTAGGCGATTGGGAGGACGCTGCTGCTATCGTGGCTATTGTAATCATCAATGCCCTATTGGGTTTTCGCCAGGAATACCAGGCAGAGCAGGCGATGGCGGCTCTCAAGAAAATGGCAGTGCCCACCGTGAAAGTGCGTCGCGATGGGCATGTGGTTGAAGTTTCCGCGCGCAAACTGGTTCCAGGGGATGTGATTCTGCTGGAAGCCGGAAATGTAGTGCCTGCGGATGCCCGCTTGATCGAAAGCGCGAATTTACGCACCCAAGAAGCGGCGCTTACAGGGGAGTCAGAACCCGTGTCTAAGAATGCACAGGCGCTGCCCGGAAAAGACCTGCCCCTGGCGGACCGGCTGAATACGATTTACATGGGGACGATTGTGACCTATGGACGTGGCGTAGCCGTAGTAACTGAGACCGGAATGCATACGCAGCTGGGTAATATTGCTGAACTCATGCAGACTGCAGCCCAGGAGCCTACCCCGCTACAGAAGCGCCTGGATCGCCTGGGGAAAAACCTGGCATGGGTGGCGCTAGGCCTGGTGGGCCTGGTCTTTGTTCTAGGTCTGCTACGGGGTGAAGCATTGAGGATTTTATTCCTCACAGGAATCAGCCTGGCAGTAGCAGCTGTTCCGGAGGGATTGCCAGCCGTGGTAACGATCGCACTGGCGATGGGAGCACGGCGCATGCTCAAACGCAGAGCCCTCATCCGTAAGCTCCCGGCTGTTGAAGGGCTTGGTTCCGTCACTGTGATCTGCTCCGATAAAACGGGGACTTTGACGGAAAATCGGATGACGGTAACCGTAATTGATGTCGCCGAACATCGTATCGATCTGATGGAAGAGCTCACCCGCGGTTTCTCGGGTGACTACTCAGTTCCATGTGGGGAAAACCTGGCGCCTGAAGAGCAGGCGTCCATTTTGAAAGAGAGGCCAGCTCTGAGCTTGCTGCTGGCTGGCGGGACATTGTGCAACGATGCCTTATTGGAGTGCGATGAGGATGCTCCTCAGCAATTCCATATTATTGGTGATCCCACCGAGGGCGCTCTGGTGGCTGCCGCGGCCCGCATGGGCCTAATGCGAGACAGCCTGGAAGGTGTGTTTCCGCGCGTTGCTGAGCTGCCCTTTGATTCGGAACGCAAGCGCATGACTACCATCCACCGCTACCAGGGTGAGAAAATCGAGGACTGGCAGCTTACACTTTTGGGGTTGCTGAATCTCTCCTCCCAGGATTTGCGATATGTTTCTTTTACAAAGGGGGCAATGGATGGCTTGTTGGAAATCTCCGATCGGGTATGGGTGGATGATCACGTCGAGATTCTGGACGTAAATTGGCGCAAGAGGATCGAAGCCGCGAACGCCCGCCTGGCGCAAGAGGGCATGCGCGTTTTGGGTGTATCCTGCCGGGCATTGGATGAGCTGCCTGGAGAGAATGAGATTGCCGGGTTGGAATCGAAACTGGTTTTTGTTGGACTGGTAGGGATGATCGATCCGGCGCGAAAAGAGGTGAAGGATGCCGTCGAGACCTGCCGGAATGCGGGGATTCGTCCAGTGATGATCACCGGAGACCATCCTCTGACGGCTCGATTTATCGCTCGCGAGCTGGGAATCCTCGCCGAGGATGGAGAAGTGCTTACTGGAAACGACCTGGAATCCTTAGGCGAAGAAGACTTGAAGCGGGTGGTGAAGCGAGTCTCGGTGTACGCACGCGTATCTCCCGAACACAAATTGAGGATCGTAAGAGCTTTGCAGAGTCTGGGAGAGGTCGCGGCGATGACGGGTGATGGGGTAAACGATGCGCCTGCTCTGCGCCAGGCCGACATCGGCGTAGCCATGGGTATCACCGGCACCGACGTCTCAAAGGAAGCGGCGGATATGGTGCTGCTGGATGATAATTTTGCCACGATCGTCGCAGCAGTTGAAGAGGGACGGGTGATCTATGACAACATCCGTAAGTTCATTAAATACACCTTCACCAGCAACGCCGGCGAAATTTGGGTTATGCTGTTGGGTCCCTTTTTAGGAATGCCATTAGCCTTGTTGCCTCTGCAAATTTTATGGATCAACCTGGTGACCGATGGTTTGCCAGGCCTGGCATTAGGCGTAGAGAAGCCTGAACGCAATACAATGCATCGCCCACCTTTCCCGCAAACCGAAAATATCTTCGCTCGCGGGGTAGGGCGAGATGTGTTGTTTATCGGTTTTTTGATGGGAATACTTTCCTTGGGAATGGGCTACTTGTACTGGCGCCAGGGTTTGGAAATATGGCAGACGATGGTGTTTACCACCTTGACACTATCAGAAATGGGATATGTCCTGGCAATTCGTTCCAATCGGGATTCGCTTTTCACAATCGGCCTCTTCAGTAATCGGGCTTTGATTGGAGCAGTCCTGGTAACCATATTGCTACAGGTGGCAGTGGTTTATGTACCCTTTATGCAAGAATTCTTCGATACCGTATCGCTGCCCCCGCGCGATTTAGGAATAGCTTTTCTGGCGAGCACATCTTTATTCTTTGTGGTTGAGATCCAAAAATGGGTCTTTCGACGTCTGGGTAAGTGATGCCTTCGTGAATCCGTGCAACCCTTTGCCTTAATTTTCGTAAAGATCATTATACGGAAGGAGAATGCAACCATGAGAAGAGGAACACTGTTTTGGGGCTCGGTGCTGGTAATCCTGGGGCTCGTGCTGCTTCTGAATAACTTTGGGATATTTGGGAACTTCAATATCTGGCAATTGATGTGGCCTGCCTTCTTGATCTTGCTGGGCATCTGGATTTTATTTGGCAGGGTGTTCGGTAAGTCCACTCAGGTTGAACATGCAAGGGTGCCACTGAATGGAGCGCAGCGGGCGCGTGTGCGCATGCAGCACGGCGCCGGAAAATTACACGTCTACGCTAAAGACCTGCCCAATGATCTGGCAGAGGGGGATTTTGGTGGAGGGCTCGATCTCAATACTCGTCGAGAAGGGGATGCGCTCGTTGTGCGTATGGGCGTACCCGTACAGTGGTTTCCGTTTTCCTGGCTGCCTGGAGATACTTTGGATTGGTCTGTAGGGCTCAAACGCGGCCTTCCAATTAGCCTGGATTTTGAGACTGGCGCAAACGAATCGGAGATTAACTTGAGCGAGCTGCAGGTGAGTGAACTGCAACTCAAATCAGGCGCAAGCTCAACCCGGGTGCATCTTCCACAGAACGCAGGTCAAACCCGCGTGAGCATCGAGGTGGGAGCAGCCAGTGTAGATCTGTACGTCCCTAACGGAGTTGCTGGGCGTATTCGTTCGCGCGGAGGCATCTCCTCCCTAAAGGTGGATACTGCCCGCTTTCCACGAGCAGGTGAATATTATCAATCCACGGATTATGAAACTGCTGCCAACAAAGTCGATATCGATATTCAAATGGGCGTTGGCTCTACGACGATCCATTAAACCAGGCAGATCATGAAAGCCTCCGCACAGCGGCTTGCAGAAGGTATCTTGTTCACCGACCAGTACCAGCTCACGATGGGTCAGCTCTACTTCCGCCTGGGCATGCAAGAGAAGCAGGTTCAGTTCGACCACTTTTTCCGGGACTACCCCGATTACGGGTCGCATAAAGCCGGGTATTGTGTCAATGCCGGCCTCGAATGGCTCCTGGATTGGATGGAAGCATCGAGCTTTCAGGCTGAAGATCTTGAGATTCTTCGCAGCCATAAAAGCCGTGCCGGTGGACGCCTGTTCAGCGAGGATTTTCTGGATTGGCTGGGCAAGAATGGCAATTTCAATGGGATCAGCATGCTGGCAATACCAGAGGGACGTGTGGTACATCCGAACGTACCGCTCACCATCGTGAAAGGCCCCTTGGTGATGGCTCAAATTTTAGAGACATCACTCTTGAACCATTTGAATTACCAGATCTTGATTGCTACCAAGGCTGCTCGCATCCGTGAAATCGGGCGCGGGCAGCTTTTGATGGAGTTTGGTTTGCGCCGAGCCCAGGATCGTGGCGCCAGCGCCGGCGCTCGGGCAGCTCTGATCGGTGGAGCCGATTTCACCTCCAACGTAGGCGCTTCAGCTATCCTGGGATTTCCACCCAAGGGCACCCATGCCCACAGCATGGTACAACTGTACACGGCCTTAGGGATGAGCGAGCTGGATGCTTTCCGCGCCTATGCAGAGCTGTACCCGGATGACTGTCTCTTGCTGGTAGATACCATTAACACACTGGAAAGCGGCATTCCGAACGCAATCCGGGTGTTTGAGGAATTAAAGCGTAAGGGACACCAGCCTCTGGGTATTCGCCTCGATTCAGGCGACCTGGCATTTTTGAGCATCCAGGCTGCCCGTATGCTCGACGCAGCCGGCTTTGAGCATGTTTCCATCGTGCTCTCCAATAACCTGGATGAATTGGTCATCTGGCAAATCACCACCCAGATTCAGCAGGAGGCCCCGCGTTATAACATCGATGCAGCCCGTTTGATCCGGCGCTTGGTGTACGGCGTGGGTACGCGCTTGATCACCTCCTGGGGCGAACCGGCACTCGGGGGGGTGTACAAACTGGTGGCGGTCTGTCACGAGGGTCAGTGGCTGCCTGCCATAAAGATCTCTGAATCTCCGTCGAAGACACCCAATCCAGGCAGCAAACGCGTTTGGCGCCTCTACGATCGACGGGGTAACGCCACAGCAGACCTGATTGGTTTGGAAGATGAGCTTATTCATACCCTGGAGAAAATTGAATTGCGCCATCCTACGGATCACACCAAGTTTCGATCCCTCAGGCGTGAGGAAATTTCTGAGATTGAACCCCTCTTAGTGGAAGTGCTGCACGATGGAAAAAGGCTGATCGAGCCACAAGATATTGAAATGATGAGAGGTCGACGGTTGGCGGACTTCGATCGCCTGGATGCTGGGGTGCGCCGGTTAATGAATCCGCATATCTATCACGTGTCTCTGACTCGAAAGTTATGGGATCTCAAACAGGATTTGATTCGAACTGCTTGATCGGGATATAAAGGAGAATGCAAATGATGAAACTACTTGAATCGCGTGTTTTTTGGGGGATCGTGCTCATTGTGGGCGGCGTTCTATTCTTATTTCAAAACTTGTTCAGTTTTGAGTTTGGCGCCATATTTTGGGCATTGGCATTCGGCATTGCGGCTGTTTTCTTCCTGTCGGTTTTTATCAGCAACCGGGCTATGTGGTGGGCGCTGATCCCAGGCTTCACCCTGCTGGGGATTGGCTCGCTAATTGGATTGAGCGCGGTGGCAGAACCGTTTACCAACCAGTGGGGAGGATCGCTCGTTTTAGGAGGCATCGCCCTGGGCTTTGTGGCGGTTTACCTGGCAGATCGCGAAAATTGGTGGGCGATTATCCCTGGCGGCGTAATGTTGACCCTGGCAGCCGTGGCAGGGGTGAGTAATTTCGCAGGCGGGTTCGAGGTAGGCGGGTTGTTTTTCCTGGGCTTGGGATTGACCTTCGCAGTGATTGCCCTGCTTCCTACCCCCCAGGGACGGATGACCTGGGCCTGGTGGCCGGCAAGCGTACTGATCATTATGGGGGTGCTGATTACCGCTGCATTTGGAGAATTTATCAATTACGTTTGGCCGGTTGCTCTAATCCTGGCAGGCTTGGTCCTCATTTATCGTACCTTTGTTACACGCAAGGGGTGAGTGTATGGATAACCGCTTGGTTCGCAGCCGTACAGATATGATGATCGGTGGTGTTTGCGGGGGGTTAGGGCGATATCTGGGAGTCGATTCGACTCTGGTGCGTCTGTTCTTTGTGCTTCTGGCGCTGCCTGGCGGGGGGATAGGGTTCCTGATCTACATGCTGATGTGGATTCTCATCCCGTTGGAAGGCAAGGAGCGCGCTGCCTCCCTGGAGGAGACCGTGCGTGACGGCAGCCAGGAAATCGCCGAGCGGGCACGCGCCATGGGAGATGATATCCGGAATATCGTACGCAAGCCCAACCCGCAAGCCAGCCGCATTATTGGCATTGCCCTCATCGTGATGGGATTGCTTTTCTTAATCCAAAATTTGCGTTTGCCGTGGCTTAGCTGGCTGGATTATGATGTGATCTGGCCTATCTTGGTGATCCTGGCAGGAATTGCCCTGCTGCGGCGCCATTTTCAAAATCAATAGGAGATTGCTATGGAAGAACAGCGACCATCCACTCCCCGCAAGCGGGGTAGTCTGTTTGGACCCTTGTTGTTGATCGCCCTCGGTATTGTATTCTTGATGAGAAATATCGGGGTGATGCAAGGGGATGTTTGGGACAGCCTGTGGCGGTTATGGCCGGTTGTGTTGATCGTCATTGGATTGGATAGTATCTACAAACGCGAGGGGCTGGCAGGGGCAGCTTTTATGATCGGCCTGGGAATCATATTCCTGTTGGCGAATCTTGGATACCTTACCCTGGATGTGTGGCAGGTGGTCATCCATGTGTGGCCGGTGCTTATTATCGCGGTTGGATTCGATATGATCGTTGGAAGACGATCGTTATGGGCATCGCTCGCCGGGCTGGTAATCGTTCTGGCGATCCTGGCGGGAGCTTTATGGATGTATGGTGTACGCCCGGAGCGCGGCCAGATCTTTAATGGCCAGGAGGTGAGCCAGGCCCTGGAGGGAGCCAGCAAGGGCGAGATTGAATTATCCATGGGGGCTGGCACCATGCGGGTCCAGTCAAGCCCCGACGCCAACATGCTCATATCAGGTGAGGTCACAACGGGACGTGGCAGCCAGTTGCGACAGAATTACTCACAACAGGCAGGCGTGGCAGTATATCGCTTGAGCGACAACGGTGTGACCATGATGGTGCCTGGGTCCAATATCATCTGGGATCTGGGATTGGCTGGCAGCATACCGCTCGATTTGAAAGTGAATTTTGGGGCCGGGACTGCCAACGTGAACCTGAAAGATTTGCAGATCGAAGGACTGGAAGCCAGCATGGGCGTCGGTTCCTCGACCCTGGTTTTACCCAGTGAAGGGTCGTTCAGCGCCAATGTCAGTGCTGCGATTGGAACGTTAGAGATCGTAGTCCCGCAGGGTATGGAAGTGCGCATAGACCGCGACACTGCGCTGGCGAGCATGAATGTACCGGATAATTACCAGGAAAGAAATGATATTTACCAGTCTCCGGGTTACGAAAGCGCTCAAGACCGGATCGATTTGAAGGTGAACCTGGCGATTGGAACCGTAAACGTAACCACGTCACCTTGACGAGCCCTGTCCATATAAAGCAATTTAGAATGAGTTCACCTGAGCAGACATCGCCTGCCCAGGTGAACCCATTTTTTGTCCGTGGATTGCATCTGTTGGACGGATATCAGCCAGCTCGAGACGTCTCAAGGGACGTTCAGCGCAGGGGCTCGAAAGACGAGAGAATTCTCTTCTACCTGCAATTGGACCGGAAAGAGGGTGGACTCACCGGCTGCAAGCGTTCCAGTGACGGCTGTAGACGCGATAAGCTGGGCACCTTGAACTACCTGTAATCCTAACTGGTAAATGCTCTTCTGGGGGGCCTTCAACTCAATATAGAACCACTCGGATTGGGTGAGCGGATCAGCCAGAGTAAGCACCTGACCAGCACCGGTGCTCAACCACGAGCTGCCGGGAATTTCGAGGGCGTCAGCAGAAATTGTGCGGTCCAGGGAATCCTTAACGTGGACCTGGATGACGGGCGAATCTAGGGCTATGATGAGCAAGTCAGCAGCCTGGTCATCCGTTTCAGGCGGCGCAGGGGGAGAGATAAGCCAACGGGCGTGCCCGGGGGAATGTTCGGTGTGATAGGGTTTCCACTCGAGATCTATGGCATTGCCAGCAGGATTTTCATCGATAATACCCGTCGCATCGATCATACGCTGGGGCGCATTCTCCTTGCTGACTTCAGAAATAATCGCGACGTGATCGATAATCCCATCAATTTCCCAATCGAAGAAGACTACATCCCCGGGTTGGTAGGGATCATCCGGGGATAAGACGAGCCCCGAATATGCGAAAAAGCGCCACATGTCCTGTGCACTACGGATATTGCGCCAGCGGTAATAATGGCGTGGGTGAGCGATAAAATTACTCTCGAGGGCAATTTGTAAATCTATGCCCAGACCTGCTCTGTAGGCATCGATCACCAGGTCCGTGCAATCCCCGCTGAAGAATCCATAGTAGGGTCCATCGCATCCGATGAAGGGCGAATCGCAGCCGCGAGACAGGCTATACGGCATTCCGATATCCTGGCGGGCGGCAGCGACGGCCTCTTGCGGCAAGCCTGTGAAGCCCAATCCCAGATAATTTGTGGTTTCAGTTCCCACAAATATCCGCCAGCGCGGCGGTGAGAAGGTGTAGCCTTGCATTTCCGGAGTGATGGCATAATCACCTTCTGGCAAGTCGAAGAAAGTATAGCTGCCATCCTCCGAGGTGGTGGTCAGGAGATCATCACCAGCGGCGACCGTAATCCCCACTAACGGATTGCCCAAACCATCACTTACCCAACCGGAGATGACCGTGCGAGACCGGTATGCCTGCTCCTGTTCTACCGAGTAGACTGCCAGGCCCTGGGGACCGAAGGCTGAGAATGCCAGATGACCACCATCTAAGGATACTGCTGCGCCGGTTGGGCCGGAATAGCCGGCGCGATTTTCTAATGCCTGCAATCTCTGGCTGCTTCCAGGCTCGAAGCGATAGAGTGAGCCCCCCAGGCTGAAAACCATCTGGCGGTTATCAGCAGTGTAGGAGATGGCTGGCGCCATCGGACTCGCCGACAAGAAGGCCAAATCCTGCAAGCGATTCGTGATTTGCGTCTGACGATCAAATTGGTAGATGGAGGCCTGCCCGGCGCCGATCGCCACCCAGGTCAGCAGGCGCCCGTTGGGAGAAAGAGCTGGGGGAGAAATTTGCCAACCTGGAGGGAGCAGACTTCCCATCCCGCTGGCAAGCGGGATGGGCCAGGTACGCCTGGAGATTTGGTCGTAAAGGTAAAGATTTACTAGGCCCTCAGAGCGAAAATAATAAGCGATATAACGACCATCGGCTGAGAGTGTGGGGAGAAATGCCTCTCCGGGTTGAGGGTCACTTCCGGGGAGGATCGATACCAGGCGTGTCTCGCCTTCCTGGTGATCGTATAAAAAGATATCGGCTTGGTTATCGGGGTCCTCTGTATCCAGGCCTGGAGCAGTAGACGCGTAAACCACGTAGCGCCCGCTGGCGGAGATGGCAGGTTGGTCGCTCCAACCAGAAACTTGCTGCCCTCCGGTCGCCAGTGAAATCCGCTGGGTGGTGGCATAATCTCGATCATGCAGGTAAATATCAGCCAGACCATTCGTATCAGGTTGTTCATAAGGGCCGGTGAGATCACCCGCCAGGGAGGTGAACACGACGATGCGCCCATCTGCGGAGATGGAGGGACGGAATGAGGCAGCGCTGGCTTGATGGCCTTGGGAGGTTACCGAGATTCTGCGCGTTTGCCTGGTTTTGAGATCACGAAGGAAGATATCTGGGGCAGTGTTCGTATCCTGGTCGACCAGGTTGCTGCCCAGAGAAGTGAAAGCGACCAACGCGCCGTCGCCGGACAGGGCAGGCCAAACTGACCAGTCATTTGCACCAAGACCATCCGGAGCGATGGAGATCAACTCCACCGGGCGGGGTTCGTCTTGCTGGCTGGAGGCAGGAGTTTCAGGCAGCCAGGCGAATAAGAGGATCAAATAGAAGGGCAGGATTCTTTTCAATTTGATCAAGTAAGTAACATGTATCCGAAAAACAAAGGAAGGTCAGGGTGTGAGGCGGCGCTTTCTGTCGCCACACACCCCATTCTCCCGAATTTTCGGATAGGTTTTCATAGATTCAGCCATTGGGCTGCCTGACGCGGCAGTTGTGAGAGCGGGCCGACGCGTGAAGTGCAGGGGGGCAATGACTCGATGAACAGGCGTCCGTAACGCTTGGTTAGGATCCGTTTATCCAGGATAGCGACCACTCCCCGGTCATTTTGGGTGCGGATCAGGCGCCCGAAACCCTGGCGAAAACGTAAAATTGCTTCGGGGAGAGAGTACTGATTGAACGGGTCCTCGAAAGTCTCGGAACGAGCGGCGATGATCGGATCGGAGGGGACGTCAAAGGGCAGCTTGACGATTACCAACACAGATAGCGCCTCCCCTGGGACGTCGACGCCTTCCCAAAAGGCGCGGGTGCCCAGCAATACCGCGCGCTCTGTAGTGCGGAAGCTCTCTAACAAGCTATGTGCGGATGCGCCTTCGCCTTGTTCGTACACCAGGATATCATCCTTCGCCAGGATGGGGGCAATGGCTTGTGAGGTGCGCTTGAGCTGATCGTACGATGTGAATAGAGCCAGCGTGCGACCGCCAGTGGCGCGGCACAGGTTGATCAAGCCGCTTTCAACCGCGCGTTGATGCCCGTAACGGTCGCCCGGTTCGGGGATATCGTTGGCAATGTACAACAATGCTGCGTTCTCATAATCGAAAGGCGAACCTAGAGCCAGCTCATACGCATCTTCGGCGTACAATCGGCCGCGCAGGTAATCGAATTCACCGGCAGCCGTTAGGGTGGCTGAGGTGAGGATCACGGATAGCTTCTCATGCCATAAATAACGCTGCATCAAGGAGCCGATATGCAAGGGAGCTGCGTTGAGGGCCAGCCGCGACCCATTCGGGTTGATTTCCACCCAATAAATTTTTTCCGGATCCGGCTTGAATACCATAGCGCTCACGTTATCGTGTAGCTCGCCGAATCGTCGATAGAGATTGCTGAGCGTGCCGAAAAGCTCTTCATCCTGTTCTTCTAACCTGTCCAGGATTTCGGTTAAGGATTGGATGGTGGTCGCCAGGGTTTCCACGAGGGGTTTCAACGAGCGCTCAGCTTCATCCCAAATCTGCTCGACATCGGCCCAGGCAGGTTGAGTGCGGGTAGCGGGCAGAATGCGCTCCTGGTGCGAATAGGTTCCAACCGGGCGTCCCTCGCGCTGCTCTAGCAAGAATTGATCCAGAGCCAGGAAGAACTGGCGCGAGAGCACATCAAAATTGAATGCCAAATCGGTAATGGTTTGCACCAGGTGACTCAGGTTGGCATAATCCCCTGGGCGCAAGGCGTCTTGCGTGGCAGAAAGCAGCCAACCCAGCGCAGCGGAATTAGGTCCACCCAGCTCATGCAGCAAGCGGTCTACGTCCCATTGGGTAACTCGAAAGCTGAGGGCATTGGTGGTGGCATCTTCCAGGTGGTGGGCTTCGTCGATGATGAGCATCTGGTATTCCGGTAGGACGCGATTACCGGTGGCAACATCCGCCAACAGCAGAGCGTGGTTGACGATCAGCAGGTGAGCTGATTGAGCCGCCTGGCGGGCGCGGTAGAAGGGGCAGGCGCCGCCGGTGCGTTTGATGCAATTCTCCGTCGAACAACCCTCGTCCTCGGCAGACAGGCGCCCCCAGACTTCGCGTTCTGCTGGTCCGTTCAGATTCAACTCGGAACGATCTCCGCTGCGAGTGGTTCCCAGCCATACCAGGATTTTGGCAAGCACGCGCATCTCTTCGACAGTTTCCGGATTGCGGCGGCGTAAGCTTTCCAGGCGGCGCGGACACAGGTAATTCGAGCGCCCTTTGAGCACTGCCGCGCGCAGGTCCAGGCCGAGCGCCGCGCTGAGGTCTGGTATATCTTTATTGATGAGCTGATCCTGCAAGTTGATGGTATTGGTGGAGATGACCACACGAGTGTTGTTTTGCATAGCCCACAGGGCAGCCGGTATCAGATAAGCCATGCTTTTACCGGTGCCAGTACCAGCCTCTACGAGCAGGTGACGACCTTCAGAGAGCGCCTCGGCAACCGCGTGGAGCATACCAACCTGTTGCGGGCGATATTCATAGTTCGGAAAATGACGGGAGAAGACACCACCGTGTTCCAGGATAGAGCCAACCTCTTCTGGATTGAGCGGTCGTGGGGGATCGAGGGGTTTCAATGGCAAGGGAGGCTGCCCGCCATACTCTTCAAAAAGCGGCCCATGATAGGCATGGCGCACCTGACCTGCGGAGACAATTTCCTTTGTGCGGGCGCGTAATGCCTGCCGGAAGGTCCAGTAGCCGCCCCAATCCAGAGGCTCGCTGAGGCGGACGATCTCCGCCAACAAGTGCAGGGGCATGCTCATCACTTCTTCTACCAGGCGCAAGTAGACCCCGCGGGTGGCATTGGCATCATCCAAAGCCCGGTGCGTGGCTGGCAGGAGCACGCCCAACGCCTGCGCCAGGGCGCCCAGGTTATAGCGGCCCGCACTGGGAAGCAAAACCGCCGCCAGGTCGTACGTATCCAGTGCATCGTTGGCGGCGAGAATTTTATAGCGGCGCAGGAAAGAAAGGTCAAAGGCGATGCTGTGACCCAGGATGGGAGAATCTCCAGCGAATTGGGCCAGATCAGCCAGAACGGCCTTGATCGGCGGGGCTTGCAAGACCATCTGGTCTGTAATACCGGTAAGCTGAGTGATATAGGGGGGGATGGGGCGTCCCGGGTTGATTAGTGTGCTCCACTCGCCTTCGATACGGCGTCCACTAAAGCGCACTGCCCCAATTTCAATGATGGCATCTTTTTGAGGATCGAGACCAGTAGTTTCAATATCCAAAGCAACGATGGAAGTCATGGGTGAGATTATACCGTGCTCTTCCGTTCATTGGTTGGTGATGACCGGCGCTATTCTTCTAGAAAACCCCCACAAGACGGCTCAGCCTGGGAATCGGGATATAAACACACCAACATCCAGCCGTCATCGAAATGGGCGGTCACAGCAGCCTCTTCCCAGCCACGCGATGACATCCGGCGGGGAATGCCATACTGGTTGTTGTTTTTATTATCCCAGGCAATCTGATATCTCTGGCTGGCGTGTTCCAGGAACTCACCAACCAGGTCATCCTGCAGCGGGGCCGGCAGAGCAGTCTTCCGGTCGACGCGCAAACCAGATTGGAGCATAGTATGCATGCTGGTTATCTGCACGCGGGCGGGATCGGAATGCAATGAAATGGCACCCAGCGCTCCAACTACCAAAACCAACACCGCTGGCACCAGCAAGCGCCTCAGGAAGGGTGAGTGGGTGATGTGAAACTCTACCTCCCGGTTAGTCGCCCAACGCAGAATGCCAAAGAACGGCACCAGAGCGGCGGTCAGAGGCACCAGTAAGAAAATCAAAGACATCATTTTAGGAGCCAGGTCTTCCTGGTCATTATTCCCCGACATCAATGTGATCGCTGCGATGATCAGCGATGCGAACGCGGAACAGATAAAAACATCGCGGATGCTTTCGGCACTCCAGGCGCTGATTAAGCCTAAGAGTGTGGAAACGACCGTCCAAAGAAGGATATTGCCCAATAATCCCCCGGGAGGTTGGAACAAGGGGATACCAGGAAGGTAAAAATGGTTAATCGTCTGAGAAACCAACCCGTAACTCAGACCCAGGGCGGCGCCGAAAGAGGCGCCGATCCAGCGGCGATAGGAGGTATGTCTCACAGATGAACTACTGGCTCCAGTCGATCTGACGCATATGTATCCAAATCACACACCCCAATTAAAAATCCTTCAGGGAGTCCCTGTAAAAATACCAAAAGCATGCGAGGAATGTTCATTTTCTAGAAGAAGATTCCTCCACCTTCATGAACCTGTTCTGAATAACCGCCTACGCGTGCAACATACCATTTTATGACGAATTCGATTTATGGAAAAGATGCTGGTCATCTATAGGGGATAATGACAGTTCACGATGGCTCCCTGTTAATGCCAGATCAATAATCTCTCCGATGGGGATTGCGTGAACCGGATGTAAAGACGGATAGTAAACAAGATATTCTGATAGAATCAGCGCGTAACCAGAATGAAAGGCTCAATCCGCTCGGTCTCGAGGTGTTTATGATCCAGGAAGTGGCCCAACGCCTGCGTGAGAACATTCAAAAAGTAATCGTCGGTAAAGACGAGGTGATCAACCTGACTTTGACCGTCGTGCTGTGCGAAGGCCATATGTTATTGGAAGATGTTCCAGGGATCGGCAAGACCACGTTAGCACGCGCTTTAGCGTCTTCTTTGGGATGCGCCTACCGCCGTATCCAATTTACCCCAGATTTGCTGCCCACGGATGTAACCGGGTTGAATTGGTTCAATCAAAAGAAGCAAGAATTCGAATTCAGACCAGGTCCGGTCATGAGCCAGGTGGTACTGGCGGACGAAATCAACCGGGCAACGCCGCGCACGCAATCGGCGCTCTTGAAAGCAATGCAGGAACGCCAGGTGACCATGGATGGGGTCACGCATCCCCTGCCGCGCCCGTTCCTGGTGATGGCGACCCAGAATCCAATCGAGCTGGAGGGGACCTTTCCCTTGCCAGAGGCGCAGATTGACCGCTTTTTGTTGCGTATAGCCATAGGATACCCGGCTGAGGATGAGGAAAATGCCATCCTGGAACGTTTCCGCCTGGAGGATCCGCTACCCGGCCTGCAGGCGGTGACAACGCCCGAGCAAATCATCGAAATGCAGGCTCAGCGCCGCCAGGTGCGGGTGGTTGAGCCCGTGCGAGAGTATATAGTCCGCGTGGCACGCGCCACGCGCGATCACGCTGAGATTGAATTAGGCGCCAGCCCGCGCGCCACCATGGCGCTTTATCAAGCAGCCCAGGCATGGGCTGGGATCCAGGGCCGAGAATTTGTGCTGCCCGATGATGTCAAGCGCCTTGCGCCTTATGTGCTCACCCACCGCCTGATGATTTCACCCCAGGCACAGCTTCGTGGACGAAAAACAACCGACCTGATCGCTGACATTGTGGATGCTGTGCCAGTTCCCGTAGAAAACTGATATGGCTACTGCACGCTGGATGCCGATGTTGCTCTTTATTAGTTACTTGGGGCTAACATTGCGCATTCCTTTTTTAATCGCCCTCCCGGCTACTTTGATCGTGATTTTGGGGTTCGCCTCCTGGTGGCAGCGGCGTTCTTTGAAAGGTGTAAGTTATTCTCGCCGTTTTCATTTCACCCGCGCCTTTCCCGGTGAGCGCTTCCCGCTTCGAATTGAGGTGGAGAACCAAAAATTGCTGCCGCTCTCCTGGCTGCAGCTGGAGGACCCATGGCCCCGTGCAGTAGGCCCGGAAGATGAATCCATCCTGGCGCCCAGCCACGCCCAGGATATGGGTTTTTTGACGCACGCTTTCAGCCTGCGCTGGTATGAGCGTTCGCATCGAAATTACATGCTGCATTTTCGCAAACGTGGAATTTATAAAGTAGGCCCGGCGCGGGTCGAATCAGGCGATCTGTTTGGGATTTACGAGCGCAGCGCCAGCCTGGGAGGCGTGCAACAGCTAACCGTTTTTCCGGCTATGCTGCCCATGGAAGAGCTCGCGTTGCCCCCAGAAAATCCCTTTGGAGACCAGCGCTCCAGGAGGCGATTGTTCGAAGATCCTAATCGCCCAATGGGGGTGCGTGAATACCACCCCGAGGATGGCTTCCGGCGTGTGCACTGGCCCGCGACCGCGCGCACCGGCGAACTGCAAGTAAAGGTTTACCAGCCCACCTCAGCCCAGGTGATGGTGCTGTGTTTGAATGTTTCCACTTACCATCGTTATTGGGAAGGCGTTTACCCGGCACTTCTGGAACACATGCTCAGTATGGCTGCGACGTTGGTCAACCAGGGATTTGAACATGGGTACCGGGTGGGATTGATCTCGAACGGTTGCCTGTCTAATTCGGACCAACCCTTCCGTATACCACCGGGACGCTCGCCGCAGCAACTGTCGCACCTTTTGCAGGCTCTTGCTAGTGTAACCCCGGTTGTTGTGGCGCCGTTCGAACGCTTCTTGCTGCGGGAAGTGCCAAAGGTGCCCTATGGGGCGACATTGGTCGTGCTGAGTGCAATTACCTCACCAGAACTGGCTGAAACACTGGCACGCCTGAAGAAGCACGAACGCCAAATTACCTTGATTTCATTAGCTGAAGAACCGCCGCCGGAGGTGATCGGCGTCCATTCTGTCCACCTGCCATTCAAGGAAAATGGAGATGGCTGAGATCATCGCCAGTCCCAGCCGAGTACAGAATACCGAAAACAGACGCCCACGGCTTTGGCGTGAACTGGCTTTTTACGCTGCGCTGGCAATGGAATTGAGCTGGGTCGTGCTCTGGAGCCGCCTTCTCTTGCGTGCAGGTCCACAGATATCCTATGGGCGCATTTTCCTGGTGATGGGCGGCATCCTGCTAACTACCTACGCGGTAGCCAGCGCTTCAGAAAAACTAAATTTACGGATGATCCTTCGCCGCTTCCTGTTGGGGATCGTTCTATTATTGGGAATGGTGGTGGGATTAGAGTTATTGGTGGAGGAATACGGGTCTTTAGATCTATGGGAACTTCTCTCACGGCCGGTGCGGACTTTTCGGGATATGACGAACCTGGTACCCATAGAGTTCATCGTAATGCTGTTGGTCCTGGCCCTTGGGTGGCGCGGGATGAGCCTGGTGGGGAGTTATATCGAGCCGCAAGTTGTGATCGGAGGGTTTCGCCTGGGGATATTTGCGTTATTTCTGTACGGCATCCTGGCTCCTGTAGATAGAAGCGCGCCTCTCGGGACGTTAGTGATATTTTTATTTTCAAGTTTGCTGGCTATGAGCGCGGCCCGCATCGCTATCCTGGGTCATTTACGCGGCGGGCAAACCATCCCATTCGACCGCAGATGGCTGGGAGGGGTGTTACTGGCGGTGAGCGCGATGGTAGGTATCGCCTGGTTGGTAGCGACTTCCATTCAGGGGGCAGGATTCGAGGTGCTCTCGCGGGTCTTTACGGTGCTTTTGTTCATCCTGGTGATCGTCCTCAGTCCTTTACTCTGGTTGGTGTTTCGATTAATACTTGCACTTGGCGAGTGGCTGAATCTGACCGACATCATCGGATCCATTTTGGAGTTCTTCAAAGGGTTGCAGGCTTTCTTCGATAAATTGATTGCAGCAATTAGTGGGTGGTTCGAACGGATCAATACCAGCCGCGTGCAAGATATGATTCAAATCTTGCAGGATTCAAAACCAATACTTCTCTGGGGAACGATTATCGTGCTCCTGATCATGGTTTTGCTTTCCATTCAGCGCCACCTCCGGAGGAGGGAAGCAGAACCGGATGAACAAGAGTACGAATCGCTTCTGGCGCAAAAGGATTTATTCGGTTTACTAAAGGATGCTTTCCGGCGCAGCCTGGACCGGATGATGGAGGGATTGGATAAGATGAGCCAATTGCGCCTGGCGCGCCGCCTGCTGGCAGCCGCGCGCATCCGGCGCATCTATGCGCGATTGATGGATTTGAGCGCTCGGTTAGATCAACCCAGGCCAGCTTCGCGTACCCCATTGGAATTTCTTCCCAACCTCGAAACCTTATTCCCGACTTTAGGGGGTGAGCTTCAAACGATCACCAATGCCTACTTGCGGGTACGGTATGGAGATTTACCAGAGATTAAGCAGGAAATCGAAGAGGTTGAGTATGCTTGGAGACGGATCTCCCTCTCTGGTCAGGATTTACTCAGATCCAGGCCCAAAAAAGGCGTTTCACAATAAAAATCCCTCAGCCGTTAGGATGAGTGCATTTACTCGTCCTGCACGGGCTGGGGGATTCATTTTCTAGCCTGGTTAAAAACCAGGTAATTTTACTAGCGGATATCGATCAGGCTTTCCACGATCGGTTCAACCAGGGCTGCGACTTTGGACAGGTCTAGCCCATTTACTTTGAAAGTGACCAGGCGATTGGATGGATCGTCTCCCTGAAATTGGCCAAACGCGATGAAATTGCCGCCAGCTTCGCTAATCGACTGGGTGATACGAGCCAGCTGACCGGGCGCATCATGGATCAAAGCGGTAACGCGCACGCCGCTCTCGCGGGCGCCCATCAACTCCAGGAAAATCTTGAACAAATCGGTTTCGGTGATGATTCCTACAACATGGTGATCGCGCATCACCGGCAGCCCTCCAATCTTGTTATCCGCCATGATGCGCGCGGCCTCTTCGATGGGGGTGGCTTCGGTTACGGTGAGGACATTCTTGGTCATCACATCTCGAACAGGGATTTTACTTAAAAGATAGTTCATTTCCCAGATGCTCAGGGATGTTGCCGGTGAAGGAGAAGCATTGAGCAAGTCTTTATCGGATATGATGCCTACTAATAAATTATCTTTGACCACCGGTGTGCGCCGGATATGCTCGCGCTTCATCAAATTAAGAGCATCGACGATAGGCATATCTGGCGGGATGGTAATTACTGGATGACTCATGCGTTCTCCAACGAGCATAGGGGCCTCCAAAATAGAAATTTTGCGATCTGGCTTTCCATTATAATCCGAGATAAGCTTTTCGCACGTGCTCATTCTTAGCCAGTTCCCGGCTTGGACCGTGCAGGTCGATGCGTCCCTGCGAAAGCACGTAGGCATAATCGCTCACTGCCAGGGCCATCTGGACATTCTGCTCCACCAGGAGCAGGGTAATGCCCAATTCCTTGAGTTGAAACAGAACTTCGAAGAGACCCAAGACCAGCACTGGCGCTAAACCGAGCGAAAGCTCATCGATCATCAAAACCTTGGGTTCTGCCATCATGCCACGCGCTACCGCCAGCATCTGTTGTTCTCCGCCGCTCATGGTTCCTGCCTTCTGATCCTTCCGTTCTTTCAATCGAGGCAGGAGACCGTATACTCGCTCCAGATTGCGATTGAAATGTGGACGAGCTCGTTGGGGTGTGGCGCCCATCTCGAGGTTTTCAGCGACGGTCATATCGGTGAACAATTGCCTGCCCTCTGGCACCAGCACCAGACCGAGCTCGGCTTTGACAAACGGGGACAATTTGCTGACATCCTTGCCTTCAAACCAAACTGAGCCGCTCCAGGGGCGCGTCAGCCCCATGATACTGCGCAGCAAAGTGGTTTTACCTACGCCATTTCCCCCCACCAATGAGGTGAGTTTGCTTTCTTCCAGACTCATGGTGCTGCCCCATAAAATTTGAACTTCACCATAGCCAGACGTAAGGTCGCGAATTTCGAGGATTGGCATGCAATTTCCCTCCTACCGGTTCCGTTCCATCAAGCGCTCAGCCAGGCGGGGGTCGCCCAGGTACGCCTCGATGACTTTTTCATTCCGAGCGATTTCAGCCGGGGTACCCTCGGCTATTTGCTGACCATAATCGAGCACGATGATGCGATCTGATACGTTCATCACGGCATGCATCACATGCTCGATCATGATGATGGTAATCCCTTGTGCTCTCACCTGGCGGATCGTTTCAAGCATCGGATCAATCTCGGAGGGATTTAACCCCGCTAACACTTCATCCAGCAGGAGTAAATATGGGCGCGCCGCCAGGGCGCGCGCCATTTCCAGGCGCTTTTTCTGAGCTACATTCAGGCTGCTGGCCAATTGATCTGCACGGACGGACAGGTTAACAAACTCCATTACTTCATCGGCTACTTTACGCGCCTCGACCAGGTTCTTTTTCTCTCGACCGAAACAGGCGCCTACCATGACGTTATCGCGAACACTGAGCTCATTCAACGGTTTGACGATTTGATGAGTGCGTGCAATTCCTTCTCGCGCCAGGTAGTAGGGGCGATGACCGGTAATATCTTTCCCGCGAAAAGTGATCCGTCCTTCATTGGATGGATAGACACCGTTGATGACGTTAAATAACGTGGTTTTACCCGCGCCGTTGGGTCCGATTAAGCCCAAAATCTGACCTTCCGGCAAATCAAAGGTGACCCGGGTGAGGGCCTGCAACCCTCCGAAGCGTTTTGACACACCTTCTACTTGTAGAATCATGGCATCACCTTTCTCAGAACCGGGAAACGGTGACGCAGCCATCCGACCGCGCCGGCAGGTATGAAAAGGATGATGACCAGCAGCAAAACACCAGCAACAGAGAGCTGGATGTCTTTGAACAGAGGGCTGGTTAGCAAAAATCCTCGCAGGCGCTGGTAGCCAGCCGCCCCCAGGATGGGTCCCAGAACGGTACCGAACCCGCCCAGCATGACCATCACCAAAAGCTCAATTGAAAAATGGAGGCGAAAGGCGTCGCCAGGTTCGATATTGCCATTCTTGAAATAGAACAGCACGCCGACCATCCCCGGGATAACGGCTGAGAGAACGTAAGCCCAGGTTTTGGCATCCGGTGTGATTACCCCCATGACCTCGGCCGCGTCCTCATCCTCACGAACAGCCATCAAGCCCAGGCCGAACTTGCTTGTTTTCACCAGATAGCTTAGCAGGATCCCTGCGATCGTCAAGGCTATCAGGGTGTAATAGGTGAGCCACAGCGCCTGGGTTGCGCCTCCGTAGTCATTGTAGACACCAAAATTGAGAGAGATACCGATCGGGCCTCCAAAGGGTTTGAAATTGTTGATGAAGGCTCGCATGGCTTCGTTAACCCCAATGGTTGCAAGGGCGAAATAGGCTCCGCGCAGACGCAAGATGGCCTTGCCAAGCAAAAAGGCCAACAGGGCAGCCGCCATTCCGCCTGCTAGGATGGCTAACCAAAGAGAAACGCCCAGCGCGCTCATCAGGAAGAGGCCAACATACCCTCCCAGACCAAAAAAGACGATGTGTCCGAAGCTTACATAACCGGTATAACCTAAAATAATATTGAGGCTGGAAGCTAACGCGATCGAGAGAAGTACGGTAAAGATGACCTCACGCGTGGCAGGCCTCTGGGTGAAGACAGGCCAAAGGCTTACAAGCACGATTGCGGCAAGGATCAACCAAATTCCGGGATTGCGCCAGTTGTTCATTTCTTCGCTCCGAATAACCCGGTGGGGCGTACCAGTAAGATGATGATGAACATGAGGAATTCCAATACTGGCACCCAGGTCGTGGGGAGATATTTGGGGATGATACCTTCGATGGTACCCAAGACCAGGCCGCCCGCCAGTGCGCCTAGTGGGTTGCCCAGCCCGCCCAATACGCTGATGACGAAGCTTTTTAGCTCATACGTGCCGCCTGAAAGTATCGTAAAGGGGAAAAATGTAGCAATCAGCCCGCCTGCTATGGCTGCCAGCATGGTTCCTAAACCGAAGCTTAATGCCAGGATGCGTGAAGAGGGTATGCCCATCAGCTCGGCAGCCGCTCGATTATTTGCTACGGCCCGGACGAATTTTCCAAGTCTTGTGCGGTATAGGAACAAGTAAAGGGCACTGGTGACCAGGATGGCAGCCAGAGCTGCGACAACCCGCGTGCCTAAAACCGTCACCGGGCCAGCGGAAAGACCTCCCAAAGAGAAATTGACTGTGTAGGGGGTGGTTGTAAAAGCCGCCGTGCCCAGACCGATAATGATCATATTGACTGAAAAAGTGGCAAGCAGAGTGGAAAGATGTGGGGCATTGATTACGCGCTGGATAGCAACGAAGTAGATGAACATACCCGTAGCCAATCCAGCCACAGCTACAACGACCAGAGATAGGTAAGGGTTCAAACCCAGGTTCGTAAATAATAAATAGACGCCAAAACTGCCCAGGGCTATGATGGGTCCGTGGGACAAATTGATGACATTCATCACCCCCCAGATCAGAGTGAGGCCCATAGCGGCAATGCCATAGACAAACCCGATCAAGAGGCCGTCCACCACGAAGGCGATTAAATCCATGGCTTTCTCCAGGGAATATAACAGAACGGGATTGAAGTGACTGTCCCGAAAGCGAGCATTCTCTCGGGACAGCTACGTTGGTAGAATTAATTTACGGGAGCGGATAGACTGTTTCGGCTGTGGCGCCTTCCTGAGGCCAAACGACTTGTTTCGCCAGGTTGGTCGCATCACCTTGCCACTGGATGTAAACCATGGAGTGACCCACCTGCAAACCATGCGCTTCCGCGGTCGTATCGAACTTGATGTGACCGAAGAAGGTGAGCAAGTCCACGCTATCGAGTGCAGTTTTCACTGCTTGAGGATCCAGAGAGCCAGCCTGTTCGATGGCCTTTTGCAGCAGCAGACCAGCAATATAGCCTCCAGCAGCATGATAGGAGGGGTCTTCGGTGTATGCAGCTTTATAAGCGTCCGTAAACTCCTGGCTGGAAGGCCCGTAGAAATCCATTCCAACGGCTTTGGCTGCATCGGCATTGAAATTGGCTAACGGCTCCCACTGGCTGGGTCCAATAATGCCCAGGGCAGCTGCTCCCAGCTCGGCGAAGCTGGGCTCAGGCGGCGCCACCAGCAGGGCCACGAATTTCACGTCAATATTCTTCTCGCTAAGCTGCTTGGCAAAGGTGCTGCCGTCTTGAAAGTGCCCCCCGCCCATAATGGCCTCCGGGGCTGCTTCAGCGATTTTGTTGATAAAGGGTGCGAAATCCGTTGTGCCCGAATCATAGCCTTCGAAGAGCACAATTTCATATCCTTGAGCAAGCGCATATTCGTTCAGGGCTGTGGAGACATCCGTAGAGAACTTGTCGTTTTCGTGGACGATGGCGATCTTCTTGACGCTCGGATCGGTCGCAGCCAGTAAATCTGCTGCTCCGGTCAGGTACTTGCTCGCCGGAGTATAAGCCTGGAAGACCAGCGTATATCCTTTCATGTAGGTGCTGTCAGAAGCTGCGCCGGTGGTAATCATCACCTTTCCGTATTGTTCGGCGATGACCGCAGCAGCATCTGCCAGACCACTGGAGTAAGGGCTGATCAGGAAATTGGCATTATCTTCGGTAGCCAGGCGTGTATACAATTCCTGGACGCGGTCTTTGTTCGATTCATCGTCATAAAACTTGGATTCGAATTTGACCACGCTGCCATCACTCAGCTTTACGCCGCCAGCATCATTGACTTGTTTCATCCACAAATTTAAGCCATTGACCTGACGAGTGGATTCGACATTGAGGCTGCCGGTTTGGGAGGCTGTGAAACCAATGACTGCCTTAACTTCTGCGGCTGGCATCGGTTCTTCTGAAGTAGTTTCTTCGGTCGCGGCCGGCTGGGCCGGTTCTTGCGGAGCAGCGGGCTGCGGTGCGCAACTTGCCAAAAGTAGGCTGCCGATCAATACCAAGGCGAGGATCAGGGTAGAAATGCGTTTCATCTTTCGTCTCCTTGTATACTCAATAACTCTGGCATGGGAAATAGGACGCTGGGTCCCTCATCATCCAATTGTATAGACAGAGTGATAAAATTAGCTAAAAAGGGGATATACAATATAAAAAAGACATAAAATGCAAAATAAAAGCTGCCAGGGAAGTGTTACTCCCTGGCAGCTTCCGTCTTTCTTGTTCTTTTAGCCCTCGAAGCTATAGCCGATGCCGCGTTCGGTGATTAAATAATGAGGATTGGCAGGATCGACTTCAATCTTTTGACGCAATCTGCCAATGTAGACGCGCAGATATTCGTTTTCAGGTCCATACTCCGGCCCCCAAACGTGCTGAAGGATGATCTGGTGTGAAAGCACTTTACCAGCGTGCTCCATCAGATATACGAGCAGGTTAAATTCCGTAGGCGTCAGGTCAATCGGTTTGCCGCGCACCAGCACCTCATGCCGTTCCAGGTCGATCACGATTTCGCCGCGCGCCAGGCGTCCCTGGCGAGTAGGAGGTTCAGCCCAACGAGCCCGGCGTAAAACCGCCTGCACGCGCGCCAGCAGTTCACCCACACCGAATGGTTTGGTGAGGTAGTCGTCAGCGCCCAGATTCAGCGCACGAATCTTATCGCTTTCTTCGCCTAATGCAGAGAGAACAATGATGGGCACCAACGAATTTTGCCGTATGCGGCGGATGGTTTCCAATCCATCCATGCGCGGCATCATCACATCCAGAATCACCAAATCGATATTCTGGGTGTTGAAAATTGCCAGGGCTTCCAGACCGTTTGCTGCTGTGGAGGTGTTGAATCCCCTTACTTCAAGGTTGCGACGCATGAAATCGCGCAAAGGTTTTTCATCATCGACGATTAATACAGTCAGGTTGCTCATGACACTTCGGTCGCCTCACCGGATGTGTTGACCGAGGCGGGAAGGATGGTTGCCTGCTCCAGCGGCAGAGAAAACGCGATACACGCACCGCGGGATTGCGGTTCAACCCAAATTTCTCCTCCATGTGCACTGACAAATCCATGGCAGATTGCCAGACCCAGACCAGCTCCTGGTGTGGCCCTTTGCAGGCCATCCTCTAATCGGTAAAAGCTTTCGAAGATGCGCTGGCTATATTCAGTCGGTATTCCAGGTCCTTCATCTTTCACGCGCACAATCACGTGCCCGGATTGAATAACTGCGCTAACGTGGATCGAGGAATTTTCGCCAGCGTACTTGGCTGCATTTTCAATCAAGTTACGTAAGACTGCCTCGATCCTTTGGGAGTCCACGTATATCGAGGGTAAATCCGGGGGTAAGTTTGTTTTCAAACGTTGGCTTGCCTGTGGATGAGCGCGCTGTGCGGCGCGCAAGACCAACTCATTCAGATTACACTCCGTGCGTACAACATCCAGATTCCCGGCTTCAATCCGGGAGATATCTAATAGATCACCCACCAACTTGGTCAGGCGGTCGGTCTCATTTGAAATCACTTGCAAAAATTCGCGTTGAGCGAGCTTATCCCATTCTACATCTTCCGCCAAGAGGGTGCTGGCATACCCTTTAATCCCTGCCAGAGGTGTGCGCAATTCGTGTGAGACGGTTGAAATCAAGCTGGATTTCATCCGATCGATCTCTCGATCGCGGGTGATATCGCTTAGGATCTGACCGCGACCAATGGGCATACCTTCCAAATCGGTGACATTAAAGACTTGCAAGCGAAAATAGCGTTCCTGCCGGTTGGAGGTGAGCACCAACTCCACCTGACGCGGACCACTTCCATTGAGAGCAGCTTCAACAGCCTGGCGTGTCTTTTTGATTTCTTCTTTGCTATACATTTCAGTCTTTGAAAGAATTCGCTCGAGCAGACGGTCCACCGGCGCACCGATAATTTCTTGCGGAGAAAGTTCTGCCAACTCACCAATCCGGCGGTTGGTATACAGTACACGCCCCTGCAGGTCTTCCAGGATCAAACCATCTTCCAAGGATTGGATGAGCGCCTCCAGGCGGCGGGTTTGTTCCTTGAGACGCAGGTCCGAACGCGAGAATAAGGCTGCGTTTTCGATCGCCATGGCAGCATGGTTGGCAAAACTGGTTAGTAGGTTGATCTCTCGCTCGGTGAATTCATGTGGATCGGGACGGTACACTAACAGAACAGAAGGAGGGGCGTGCTGAGTGTTCAAGGGAACTGCCAACAGCGAGCGGTAGCCTTCGGAACGAGCGCGCGGGCGCAAAGCTGCAAAACTGGAGTCGGTTTCTGTATCGCTCACCTGAATGGGTTGGCTGGTGCGTATGGCGCGCATGCTCACCGAGAGCGGCTCCGAAGGTGAGATCGCCAGTTGGTCGGCATAACGCTGGGAGAGACCGCGGCTGGCTTGCACCGTGAAAAACCCGCGCGATGGGTCCAAAGCCAATAGAGCGCATGTGCGGATTCCCAGCAGGCGCTCAACCTGTTCCAGGATCCGGTTCAGAACGGTATGTGAGTCCAGAGTGGAGACAACCGCAGCGCTGGTTTCCAATAAGGTGGAAAGTTCCTTAAGACGTGCTTCGATAGCCCGTTCCATGCGGGTCAAGCTGCGGATGAGATGCCCAATTTGGTCGGGACGCTCAGAAAGCAGCGTTAAGGCGCGGCGCTGGTGCTCATTAATATCTTCTTCCAGGCCGATCGTTTGGGAGAAAGTCGCCAGATGCTCAAGCGGGCGCAATACCTGCCTGGACAGTGCGATCCAGAAGAAAAGACCCACAACCAGAAAAACCCCTACCGATAACAGAATACCCTGGTGCATCGTGCGGGGTGTTGCAAAAGCCGTGGCGGTTGGACGGGTGACGATCACACCCCAGCCGGCAGACGGCATTGGCACGAAACTATACAGCGTTTCCGTACCCTCGGGGCTTACCTGGGTGGAGTTGCCGCTCTTCCCGCTGAGCACATCGCGGGTTAATTGCGCCAGCCCCAGATTGGCTCCTGTCAATGGAAATTGAGGGTCTGGATGAGCGATGATCTGACCGGCGTTATCAATAATAACGACGTTGAGTCCCTCTTTGGGTTGGTGCCCGGAGGTGATGCTGGCGAGGGTGGCGCTGAGCGATTCCAGTTTGACATTGGTAGCTACCAGCCCTCTGAACTGGTTCTGGTCATCCCACATGGGCATGACCGCCGTGGTAACCGGTTGGTTGGTGGTTGGGGAAATACGCCCGCGGGACAGGAAAGGTTTCCGGGTGGTGATGGCGCGCTCAAAATAATCTCGGAAGGAAAAATCTGTTCCCACAGTTGAGCCTGGGCCAATCGGGTAGTGAAATACCATCAAGCCTTCGGTGTTTAGCCGGTAAACCAGGTTCACATCCGGGCGGGCGCTCATGAAATTCCCGAAAAGTGCTTCCATCCCAGCCGCATCCATGTTGATCACTGCTGAATAGGAGGCCAATTCACTGACTGCCTGCAAGGCGTAGTCTAACGTGGTATTGGTCTCCTGGGCAATCGCGCGCGCCAGAGCCAGATCGGAGGCTTTGACCTCGTTTTCCAGGCGTTGAGAAATTGGCTGGTCAAAGATCAAGGATGCCAGCACGACAGGGCCTACAAAGAGCAGGTAGAGTGCGAGCAGTTGCAGGCCCAGGTCGCGTCGGATGGAGAAATTCATGATCTACGAACCACTCCAGCGATATATGGATTCAGGCACCGGCAAACTCAGATAAGATGCGAGCGACGTGCCTGGCATGCTTGAGATACAGATCCAGACGGATATTTTCATTGGGAGCGTGCGCCAGGGTCCCTGGGTAGCCTGCACCCGCAGTTGCAACGGGTAAACCGAGATCATGGACGAAGGCGTGGTTCGGTCCAGAACCGCCAACCATGGGCACAATCTGCATCGGTTGACCATATACGGGTTTGGCTGTTTCGATCACCAGCTTAATGAAGAGATCATCTGGATCCGTGCGGGCAGGCGCTTCACCACCCAAAAATTGGATCTGCACATCGGAGAATCCTTCAGCATCCAGATGGTCGCGCAGGCTTTTCAGGACTTGCTCGGGTGTTTGATCTGGAACCAGGCGGAAATCTACTTTGGCTGAGGCGCGTGCGGGCAATACAGTCTTGGAACCTGGGCCTTGATAACCGGAAGTGAGGCCGCAAATAGTGCAGGTGGGTTCGAAAACCTCGGCGATGCGCAGCTCAACACCCCCTTGCAGGCCATGCAAAAATTCTTTAACCCCATAGCGGCTGCGATATTCTTCGGCGACCTCGGGCAGCGCTTCCATCAACTCACGGTCGCGGGCGCTCGGGGCTCGAATTGTATCGTAATGACCCGGGAGTCGAATACGCCCATCGGGACCTTTGATGCTGTTGAGCGCCCAAACCAGGCGCCAGGCGGGATTGGGAAAAATGGACCCCCCCAAACCGGAATGAACGTCCACGCTGGCAGTTTCCACAGATAATTCAACATAGCAAATTCCGCGCAAGCCCAGGTATTGGAGAGGCACTTCGCGGTGATCGACGCCGCCGAATTCCCAAATACAGGCATCGGCTGCGAGAAGCTGTAAATGGTCTTTGACAAATTGATTCAGATGGATGCTGCTGGTCTCTTCTTCGCCTTCGATGATGAATTTGATGTTGCAGGGTAATTCACCCAAGGTGTGAAGCAGGGCGTCAATAGCAAATAACCGGCTTGTGATGTGACCTTTATCATCGCTAACGCCGCGCGCATATAGTTTGCCGTCTCTCAGACTGGGCTCGAAAGGCGGGGTTTCCCAAAGCTCCAGGGGCTCAGCAGGCTGGACATCGTAATGATTGTAAAACAACATCGTTCTGGCGCTGCGACCCTTACGTTCAGCGTAGACAACCGGAGCTCCTCCCGTAGGAATAATTTGAACGGAGAAACCACGTTGACTCAGCATCCCCCCTACCAAATCTGCGCATTCTTGCAGCCCCCAATTTTGCGCCGCGACGCTCGGCTGGGCAGCCAGGCGGGTGAGCTCGGCAATGCTCTCATCCATATGGCTCTCCAAATACGCATCTACAACCTTGAAATCGATCATACAAGCCTCCATCCTCTCCTATGTTGACTGGATTTGTCCTCTAGTATACACTGGAAGGGCATCAGAATAGGAAGAACTCGACATAAAAATAGTTATTTTGGAATGCGGCGGCTTTACCATTGGACACTCCAAAACCCCTGCTATTTGAGATCGTCTTGAGTAGACATCCATTGCTTACATGTAGAAAGGAATGCGTGCTTCTTGAACAGTATACCCGAGCAAACCTTGCAGCGCATCCATGAAATCTGTCCTGATTTGATAATTCGCAGCGTGGAATCCAATCAGGAGGGTTTGGTGAATGATGTTTTCATCATCAACAAGCAGCTGGTTTTCCGCTTTGTCAAAAACGAGACTGGTGTGAAAGCTTTGGCAGCTGAACTAAAGGTACTCCAGGCGCTTCGTCCCTACATATCTTTGCAGATACCCAATCCTTTTTTCACCAGCCAAAACGTAATTGCTTACCCCCTGGTGGGCGGTGCGACTTTGAGTCGAGACACACTGCTTGAATTAAGCGCGCAGGTCCAACAAACCGTTGCGAATCAATTAGGTAAGTTCCTCTGGGCTTTGCACCATGTTCCCGTGGATGCATCCATGCCAGTTACCTCTGCTCCGGTGTCTTATGAGGCCTGGGTTGAACTTTGGCGCAGTTTTGAAGAGAAGATCTATCCAATGTTGATGGCCCATCAAGTCGAGTGGGCGCGCAGGTTGTTCGATCTCTTGATGAGTGATCGCCGTAATTTTGATCATCAGTCCTGTTTGATCCACGGAGATCTGGGGCCTTATCACATCTTATTTGACCGGCAAACAAACCAGATCAATGGAATTATTGATTTTGGAGTATCCGGAATCGGGGACCCGGCGATCGATTTTGGCAATCTGTTACAGGTTTATGGTGAATCTTTTGTGAGTCGCATCCTAAAAACCTACCCAAAAGCGAGCGCGTTGATGAAACGCGCTCGCTTTTATGCACAGACAGTAGAGCTTCAGTGGGCACTTTCAGGCATCACCAGCGGCGACACCTTCTGGTTTCTTGCCCATCTAGGCGGAGCCAGGGATCTCAAGGCGCCAATCCAGGATCAGATGGGTTTACCTTGAGTCAGCCTGGGATTGCGGCTCGCCTGGCTTTTTTCGCCCGTTGCGATGCGGATGGCTGAATCGTGCATGGCTTCGATTAAAATCTTGCCGCGTTTACGGCTGGCGAACTGGTCGCCAGGCAGCAAAACATAGTCGCGACGGTCTCCGCTCTGAGTGACCCATAAAATTCCTTTATTGCATGCGATAACAGTACCAGGGTGGTAATCGCCGATACGGTGCAATCCGTGCGCTCTCAGGCGCATTTCAATAACTGGGTTGGTCTTGAATTGTTGAAGCATAGAACTCCTCCGATAGAATCGTAAAACCTCTGATCCTAATTATCTTGGAAATTTTCAAATAAGTACAGATACACAGATTTTTAATTGTATCCATAACAGTTGGTGATAAAATAAACTGTAACGGTTTTAGACATGGGGATCTGTACTGGAAGAGCAAGGGATAAGGGAGTAGAGATAGGGGATAGGGAGCAGGGGAGCAGGGGAGCAGGGGATAAGGGAATCTACGTTGCTCGTCCGGAGGTTAGGATGCATCGTTATGAGGAAGTGGCCAGCCGGCTTGAAGATTTGATTAAACAGGGTACGTTTCGACCGGGAGCGCGTATCCCCTCCGTGCGCCAAATGAGCCGCCAGCAGGGGGTAAGTATCAGCACGGTTTTACAGGCGTACCTGCAGTTGGAGGACCGGGGTTTGATCGAGGCGCGCCCGCAATCCGGCTATTATGTAAAGGCTCAAACAGCGGGCAGCCTACCGGAGCCGGAAATGTCGTCTCCGGGGCTGGACCCGAGCCGGGTGAGCCTGCACCAACTGGTAATGATGGTTTTACGGGATACACTCAATCCCAACTTGATCCAGCTTGGAGCTGCTCTCCCCAATCCATATTTGCTCCCGAGCGAAAAAATCAATCGCATCATCTTATCACTGGTGCGCCGTTCGGGTTTGGATTTCAACCAATACCAATTTCCCCCAGGGTTTGAGGCATTACGCATACAGATTGCTCAGCGCGCAGTGAATTCAGGCTGCAGCCTCTCGCCGAACGATATCGTCATCACTTCGGGTGGTATCGAGGCTATCGACCTGTGTTTGCATGCTACCTGCCGCCCGGGTGATATCGTTGCCATCGAATCCCCAATGTATTTTGGGACATTACAGAGCCTGGAGGTACACAGGCTGCGAGCACTCGAAATCCCTACTCACCCGCGGGATGGCATCAGCCTGGAAGCGTTAAAATTCGCCCTTGAACACAATCCCATTCGTGCGGTGCTGGTCATCTCGAACTTTAATAACCCGATGGGGAGTTGTATCCCCAATGATCATAAGGCAGAACTGGTCGAAATGTTAGCTCGATATGAAATCCCCCTCATCGAGAATGATGTCTCCGGTGAATTGTATTTCACGGAGAAAAGACCCATGACTGCTAAAGCCTTTGACCGGCGCGGCCTGGTGATGCTATGTTCGTCTTTTTCCAAGGATATCAGCCCAGGCTTGCGGGTGGGCTGGACCGCACCTGGACGTTGGAGATCTGAGGTCGAGTGGTTGAAGGCCACAACCAGCGTCTCGACGGGTAGCCTGCCTCAAATGATCGTGGCCCAATTTCTGGAAAGCGGTGGGTACGATCACCACCTGCGCCATATACGGCGGGAATATGCCCGGAATGTCAGTCTTATGTCCCAGGCGGTGATGCGCTACTTTCCCCCGGGAGCGCGCTTGACGCGACCATCAGGCGGTTTTACCTTATGGGTGCAATTGCCCGACCGGGTGGATTCACTGGAACTGTATAAGCTTGCCTTGAAAGGCGGGATTACGCTGACTCCTGGGTATGTATTCTCTGCCACGCAACAATACCGCAACTTCATCCGTCTGAATGCCGCTGAATGGTCCTATCCTATCGAGCGCGCCCTGGAGCGCCTGGGGGATATGATTACGGAATTGGCGGGTCCGTCTGCCAATTGAGGCATATCCATGGTAACTTTATGGCTGGATGATCTGGCTGCAGGCGATCAAGCGAGAAGATTCAAGATCCGATCTCCCAGGTAAGACAGCGCCAACATCTTAAGCGTCTCACCGACCCAACACCACAGCAGGAACCTGGGCAGCGGCATGCGCAATGCGCCAGCAGCCACCCCGGCAATATCGAAGACCGGATTGGGGACAACCGAAAGGATGAGAATGGTGAGAGGCCCGTTTTTTTGCATCCAACCGGAAAAGCGCTCGTAAATGGCTGCCCGCTCCAGAACCGATTGCCCACTGAAGCCAGCCAGGTAACCGGAAAGCTCACCCAACGTGGCGCCTGCTCCTGCCGCCAGGGCTACTCCCAGCGGATTGAATACCGCCCCCATCGTGAAAACAACGGCGATGCCCGGCGCTGGCAGGATAACCGTGGCATACGCCAACAGAGACAACAGGAAGATACCGGGATACCCGTAAACGGCAAAGCGCTCAGCCTGATCCCGTATACTGAATATGAATACGCTGATGGCAATCACTGCCAGCAGTGCCAGGATGCGAACGATCTGAGTGCGCCGGTCAGACCTGGTTGCGCGATTTTTGGGGTCGTCGCCTTTTTGGACGGTCCCTGAGTTTTTCAAAAGTCCCCTTGGTTATTCTGATTCGTGAATGGTAACGGAGTTCAGGTGAACGGCGGGAGCATCCTCGCGCTGTGGATCACGCGGCTTAATCGCCAAGAGAACATCCAAACCCTGGGTGATCTGCCCAAAAATGCTGTGTCGGTTATCTAACCAGGGAGTGGGTACGTGAGTGATGAAGAATTGTGAGCCGTTGGTATTGGCGCCGGCATTTGCCATGGAGAGCAAACCGGGCCTGTCATGGCGCAGGCTGGGATGGAACTCATCTCGAAACCGGTAACCCGGTCCACCCCTGCCAGTGCCGGTTGGATCGCCACCTTGAGCCATAAAATCAGCGATCACACGATGGAAAATAGTTCCGTCATAAAAACCTTCACGGGCTAAAAAGACGAAGTTGTTCACTGTTAACGGGGCTTTATCCGAAAAAAGCTCGAAAACCATATCGCCCGCATCGGTGCTCAATGTAGCGGAATATTTCTTCTTGACATCGATTGTAAATTCAGGGGGGGACGACCATTGTTTGGGGGGCATTAGAGTTCCTTTCGGGTAGGGGGTGAATTAGTTTTCCTGGGTGTTGATCCGAAGTAAAGTTTGCAAGCGCGCGACCACCATATCCATGGCGACCGTGTTGAAGCCGCCTTCGGGGATGATCACGTCAGCATAGCGCTTGGAAGGTTCAACGAATTCCAGGTGCATCGGGCGCACGGTCTCCAGGTATTGCTGGATGACGGCAGCCGTTGTACGGCCGCGCTCTTCGATATCCCGTTGCAAGCGGCGGATGAAACGGATGTCGGGATCCGTATCTACGAAGATTTTTACATCGAAAATGCGCCGTAAATCGGCTTCAGCAAAGATCAGGATGCCCTCGACGAGGATAAGAGGTTGAGGATCCAGGTGGCGGGTTTCCGGGAGGCGAGTATGCGTTTTAAAATCATAAACAGGCAGTTCAATCGCCTGCCATTGCTTGAGTTGGTGTATATGGTGTAGAAGGTAGTCAGATTCCAGCGAGTCGGGATGGTCGAAGTTAAACTTTTTGCGCTCCTCTGGGGGTAGGTGGCTGAGATCTTTATAGTATGCATCGTGGGGTAGATAAGCGATGTATTGGGCGCCGACTCGATCCACAATCACATTTGCCAACGTGGTTTTACCCGAGCCCGTGCCGCCAGCGACGCCGATGACCAGAGGGGTTGCACTTTTAATCATGTTGGAATTATACTGGAAGGGAGAGAGGAATGAGAAGCCACCGAAGGGATTCGAACCCTTGACCTGACGTTTACGAAACGCCTGCTCTGCCAGCTGAGCTACGGTGGCGAGGAAAAGCGGTTGTGCGGCGGGGCACATTATACAAGGGAAGCCGTGGAAAAGCAAGGTAGGGGCATCCAGCCAGTAAAAACGAGGTAAGCATTGCGCATAGCCATGTTGTCTTATCATACCTGCCCGCTGGCGACCCTGGGAGGAAAAGATACCGGGGGAATGAATGTATATGTGCGAGACCTGACGCGCCAGTTGGGCACAATGGGCATCCAGGTAGATGTTTTTACACGTTCCCAAGATGAGCACGTGCCGCACGTACTGCATGATCTGGGTTTTGGGAACCGTGTGGTGCACGTGCGGGCAGGTCCTGAAGTCCCCTTACCCAGGCAAGAATTGGTAACGTATCTCCCGGAATTTGTCTCTGGGGTAACCAATTTCGCTGCCAACAAAGGGCTGCAATACGATCTGATCCATTCCCATTATTGGCTGTCTGGCCTGGCGGCGCGCGAACTGAAAACAGCCTGGAATGTGCCAGTGATCCAGATGTTTCACACCCTGGGTTTGATGAAACAGCGGGTCGCGCGCCAGCCCGGAGAACTAGAGGGCGATTACCGGATCAAAGGGGAACGCGAGGTTTTGGAAGTCGCTGACCGGATCATAGCAGCCACGCCAGCGGAACTGGCCCAATTGCAATGGCTTTACCAGGCCAATACAAAAAAAATTGTTGTAATCCCGCCCGGGGTTGACCTGGGTCACTTTTATCCCATCCCTGCAGACGAAGCCAAGGAATATATCGGAGTTTCACCTTGCGATCAAGTAGTGCTCTTTGTCGGTCGGATTGAACCGTTAAAGGGGATCGATACATTAATTGAAGCGATTGCTATTATGGCGAAGAAGTCAATTACCGTTTGTTTATCCGTAATTGGCGGGGATCCCACGGAGGATGAGGATATCCTTAACAGCGAGATGGGTCGCTTACAAACCTTGCGTGAAAAATTTGGGCTTAAACACCTGGTTGCTTTCCTGGGTAAACGCAGCCAGGATACCCTGCCCTATTATTACTCGGCGGTTGAAGCCGTAGTTGTTCCCTCCCATTATGAATCCTTTGGGATGGTCGCTCTGGAAGCTATGGCGTGCGGCACGCCGGTGGTGGCGTCGCAGGTGGGGGGATTGGCATTCCTGGTACAGGATGGCGTCACGGGTTTTACAGTTCCCGTGGATGATCCCCAGGCCCTGGCAGAGCGCCTGATCTCAATTTTGAGCGATCGTGAATTGCGCCAGCGCCTGGGAGAGCAGGCAGCTTCGTTTGCCTGCGAATATGGTTGGGAGAAGATTGCCAGCCGGGTGATTCGAGTCTATGAGGACCTGATCCGGGCAAAAGCCGCTCATAGCGGTCAAACGACATACGAGGAATGATCATGATCGTCCTGCCCGCTAATCTGAAACTGCCCAGCAAGGGAAAGGTGTATGACCGCCACAATTCTGGTTGAAAGGGATGTAGAAGTTGGGATGCGCGATGGGGTAAATTTGCGCGCGGATATTTACCGGCTAAACAAACCTGGGAGGTTCCCTGTTTTACTGGAGCGCACTCCCTACGGAAAGGGATTTTCAAATCCCGGCTTCGCCTTGATGGCTGCTGAACGCGGTTATGCTGTGGTTGTCCAGGATACACGCGGGCGTTGGGCGTCCGATGGCGATGGTTATCCATTCGTATCAGAGAAGGAAGATGGCTTCGATACTGTCCAATGGGCCGCGCAGCAAGCCTGGTCAGATGGGCAGGTGGGGATGTATGGAGCCTCCTATGTGGGCTATACCCAGTGGTCAGCAGCCGCAGGAAGCCCTCCAGGCTTGAAAACCATCGTTCCCGCGGTCACTTTTTGTAAACCGTACGAGTTCATGTACACCGGAGGCGCATTCCTGTTAGGCGCTCCGGTGAGCTGGGGACTGATGGCTGGGGCCTCGATGGCACTACAACGGAAACCGATGAGGGTCGAGGAACGAGAAGAATGGATGAGGCGCTTTATCGAGGCTGTGGATGGTATGACTATCCGGGAAACTTTTGATGCTTTCCCCCTGAAGGAGATGCCCGTGATCGGTCAGGATGGTCTTGTTCCCTACTTTGCGGATCTGCTAAAGCATCCTGAGTATGATGAGTATTGGGAAAAGTTCGCCTGTCCATATCAGGCGATGCAACTGCCTATCTTCCACGTAGGGAGCTGGTATGACGTGTTCATTGGCAGTACTCTGAGCGATTTCCATGGAATTCGGAGCCAAGGAGCCAGCCCGGCCCAGAGGCTTTTAATCGGTCCATGGACACACGCCAATTTTGAGAATGTTGCCGGGGAAGTGGATTTTGGCGTGCAGGCTTCCTGGATGTTTGTTCTGCCGGAAGAGGAACAGCTGCGTTGGTTCGATTATTGGTTGAAAGGCACCGAAAATGGCATACTAAAGGAGCTGCCGATACGGATCTTCGTGATGGGGGTTAACCGGTGGCGTAATGAGCGCGAATGGCCCCTGGCGCGCACGCGCTATGTCCCGTATTACCTGCATAGCACAGGATCGGCAAACAGTGTAGAGGGGCATGGCTGGATAGACATCGAGCTACCCGGGGAGGAGAATGCAGATAACTATCTATATGATCCGCATAACCCGGTGCCCACCCGCGGGGGCGGATTATGCTGCTGGCAGGCAGCCTTGCCCAGCGGGGCCTTCGACCAAAGCCAGATCGAGCAGCGTCCGGACGTGTTGGTATATACCAGTTCACCCTTAGAAAGTGATTTGGAGGTCACCGGACCGCTGCAGGTGTTCCTCTGGGTCTCCAGCAGTGCAGTCGATACAGATTTTACTGCCAAGCTGGTGGATGTGGATCCGAATGGATTTGCCCGCAACCTGCAAGATGGTATCTTGCGAGCCAGCTGCCGCAATTCGCTGGTCCATCCCGAGCCCCTCAACCCTGGGGAAGTTTACAACCTGGTGATTGACCTGGCAGCGACCAGCAATGTGTTCCTATCCGGACACCGCATCCGATTGGAGATTTCCAGCAGCAATTACCCCCGTTTCGCGCGCAATCCCAATACCGGGCAATCTCATGGGCAAGCAACCGAGTTGGCTACAGCCCGGCAGACGATTTTCCACGACAACCTGCACCCTTCGCATATCTTGCTGCCGGTGATCGATGCTTCGTCTTAGGAATATGCCCGGCTGGTGGGGTCTGTATAATAACAGATAAATTTAGGCGCGCCTTGCACCTGCTGGCTAGCAGGATATCATGGATTCTCGCACAGATACTTTTCCCGATTCGCCGAACGGGCAATCTTACCGCTGGAAGTCTTGAGCAGCCATTCCCTATCGACCACGCGCACGTACCGTAGAGCGATATCGGTGCCGCGATTGATGCGCTGGCGGATTCCGTCAGCCAGGCGCGCTCTCACATCGGGATGTGTTTGATCCGATTCAGCCAGGACAACCACATCTTCTGTACCCGCCTCTGGGTTGAACACCCCAAATGCCACCACCCGCCCCGGGTGCACGCCGGGCACCTCACTGGCAATCCTTTCCAGATCTTGTGGGTAGATATTTTTTCCCCCAACGATGATCAAATCCTTTTTACGCCCAGTCACGTAGACCTCACCCTCCGCCATGTAACCCAGGTCGCCGGTCAGGTACCAGCCATCCAGAAAAGCCTTGCGGGTCAAATCGGGCCGGTTATAGTAGCCTGCCAGCATACAATTACTGGAAATGGCGATTTCACCTATGGAGCGATCTTTCAATTGCTTTCCTTTAGCATCCAGAATACGCACGCGGGTGCCATCGATTGGAAAGCCGGCAGACAGCATGGGGTTTGCGTTTTCTGATGGATTAACTGGGATAGCCACCTGGCGAGTGATGGAAGCGTGTTGGTCGATCCAGTCGATGGTGACCGGGCGATCGATGCCTCCCTGCGTAACCGCGAAGACATTCTCTGCCATGGCGTAGCTGGTTGCCAGGGCGCTGGCTTTCAACCCATAGGGAGCATAGCGCTCCAGAAACATTTGGTGGCTGCTCCAGTGCATTGGCTCAGAGCAGTTGATGACCGCCCGCAGGCTGGAGAGATCAACCCCTTCCAGGTCTCGATCGCGCACTTTTTGCGCGCAGAAGTTATAGGCAAAATTCGGCAACCAGCATAAACTTCCCCGGTAATGAGAAATGGCATGCATCAGACGGTGAGGGGCGCGCACCCAATCGAAGGGTGAGAGCATGACCAGAGGTACGCGGCTCAGGATGGGAAGTATGAAACCAGCGATCAGGCCCATATCGTGATACAACGGCAGCCAACTTATAATGACATCGCTGGAGTGCAAATTCAGGGCTGCACTGTAACTCTGGAGCTGGTTGAAGATCGCCTGGTGTGAGAGTGCAACACCTTTTTGTAAGCCTGTGGTGCCGGAAGAATGTTGTAGGAGGACCAAATCCTGTTGGGTGCGTTTCAGTCCAGGCAGGATTTCAAAATCTGGATTTACCTGCGCTTGAATGCCCGTATCCACCAGGACGGCGCGCAGAGACGGCGCTTGCGCAGCTGCCTGCAACACCTCGGATTTAAATTCCTGGTAGGTGATCACCGCGCTAGGAGCGCTGGTGTGAAAAAGTGCCGCAAGTGATTGCCTGTATTGGGCCGGGTCCAGTTTCTCGGTGAGAAATGGCATGATTGAAGGGATTGCACCCTGGAGGATGGTGCCAAAAAAAGCGTAGATCAAGCTCTCCCCATGTTGGAGGAGCAGGATGACCACCTCTCCCGGTTGGATGCCTTGTTCAGCCAGGGCGCGTGCATAACCGGCAGCTCCCTGCACCAATTGGCGGTAAGTAACCTCCTGGTCGGGAAGATTGTTGCGCAGCATATACAGGCAGGGTTTATCGGGTACCTGCTGGTAAGCCTGATGCAGGTTATGGGAAAATGTGCTCATACATTCTGGTTCGGGCGTTTAATGGCTTTGACGGATTTGAATGATTGCAACTAGCTGCCGCAAGGTGTCAAAGGTATCGGCGTTAAGCTCGGTATCGGCAATGTGTACGTAAAAGGTTTCTTCTACGAATAGAGCCAGGTCTACCAGGCTGAACGAGTCGATCAAGCCGCTGGATATCAGGGCTTCGTCGGCTTGCAGCTGGCGATCTGGCTGTCTGAGGATGCGGCTGGTGATGAAGCTCGCCAGTGGGAGGGTAATGTCGTCGGTCATGGAGTTGTTTCACCGGTTTCCTGATCCGTGGCAACGCGCCAGACCGCGTCCAACACCTGTAAAGCGGTGAGATTGCGCACAGGCCAGCCTTTTTGCATCGCCTGCGGATCGTCGAAACGATTTGGCGCCCAGGTGATGTGCACGCTATCCGTCTGCAAACCTTTAGAAGGCAGGGGCTGCACCGCCAGCCAGTAATTCCAAAGCGGGATTTCATATTCTACGGCCAGCCGAGCGATGGTAGCGTTCAGGCTGCCATCCCCTTCCAGATCATCAGCTTTGGTGGAGAGGATCGGGATTACTCCGTTTGCGATCAGCTGCTCGATGATATTGCGCATCTGCGGCTCGAAAACTTCCGGACGCCAGATGTCATTCGATCCCAGGGTGATGAAAGCATACATCGGGCGATGCTGGCGAATTTCACAAGCCAGGGGTGTCTCGTTTGATTCACACAGGGCAGGATTGGACCAAAGTGGGGTTAAGACTGAAGAAGCATTAAAGCCTGCTTTTGCCGCCAGGCTGGTGCGACCGTATGAGCGCTGGAAGGCTTCGATGACCGGTAATAAATTCTGATGCTCCCCCAGGCGGTAGTATTGCGGGCCGCGGTCGAAGTCACCCAGAAACCAGGCGGGTGTGCTGCCGCAGTCGCCGATCTTGGAGAACGCCAGTGGGTTATTGCCTTGGGAAAGACCTCGCTGGTAGATTTCTTTTACCTTCCCGCTGACCTGCGGTACCACCGGCAAACTTTGCCAGGATTGTGGAGACTGAGCGAGCGCCGTCAGGGTAACGAGGTTTGCAGGGGTCGGGCTGTCAGGGTCAGGGGATGGAGTGCCTGTCTGCGTGCGCTGCGGGCTGCTAGGTGGAAGGGAAGTAGACGTCAGTGTGGACACCAGGCTGGGCGAAGGCAGAGTGGTAACGACGGGTGGGTTCATCTCCTGAATCGTCGGGGTGCCATCCTGAAGGGCGGCCATGACAGCCGTATCGGTCTTGTTTTGGTTGCAGCCGGTAGAAACTACAAGGGAAGCCAGCAGCAAGGTGAGGAATATCCGTTTCATCGCAACGATTATATCCGAATTACCGGCTTGCCTCTGCCACCTTCAAGATCGCTGCTGCGATCGATTCAGCCAACATGCGTGTGCCTGTTGGGGTTAGATGAATCGCAGTGTTGGTAAACTCCTGAGATGGAACCGCATCCCAAAAATCGAAATACATCCAGGAACGCGAAGCTGCCTGCTGTGTCATGATCTTACGGTAATCGTCATAAGCCCAGCGGGGGTAGTAAAAGTTATAGCGCACATCACTGTTTTGTCCCTGGCTGATAAAAACCGGCTCGTTCACCAGCAGTACAGGGATGTCGCTTGCCAGCCTTACACCGGCCTCGATCACTTCCAGGGCTAAATCACTTTCACGAAGCTGAGGCGGCTGCAAATCATGGAAACTCGAATCTGCAGACAGGTCTTCCTGGCGTGAGGGAAATTCGACAGGGATATCCTGGTCGATGCCGGTTGCCGCCCACAGCACACCATAAAGTTGCAGGCGCAAGACATCAGCCAAATCCCTGCGTTGAGCGAGGATGGAACGCTCCCAGATCGGTTGAGAGGGTTGGAGGGCAAGCGGCTCCAGGGTAAGCTGGTGGTCGGAGATCAGCTCGTTGACAACCGCCGGGTTATTTTGAAGCAACGGCGGGAAAAGCTGCTTATTGTATGGGAAAGATTCCAGGGTGAATGACCAGACAATTAGATCCGCCTCATATCGTAAAGCCCGCACCAGGATGAGTAAATCTTTGGTGAGCGACATTACCGGGTAACCCAGGTTATAGGCGCGCAGCAGGCGCCCATCTTCCAGCTGGTATCGACCGCGATTAATTTGGGAGGTCAGGGTTTCATGGGGCGATAGTAAAAAGCCCCAGGTGGAAGAATCCCCGATGATGACGATCCGGTATTCATCCACGGGTTTCTCACCGGCGGCAATTTCGTGAGAGGCGAACATCGCATCAAGATTGTATAAACTCAGGTTATAAGAACGTTCAGGGTTATCCCCATAAGGCAGCCGGTGGCGGCCCGGAAAAAGGTGGTTATAGGCCGATATTCGCCCCAGGCTGGAGGATGGGTTAGTGCTGATGTAAGCCAGATTTAGCAGGACGAACAGCAGTGCAGCCTTAAGAGCCACGTTAAGAGCGAAGGATGACGTGGAAGGTTTCATTTCGGCAATCTATGCGGAGAAACCAAGCAGCTTCCCCAAAGCTAACCAGGAAAGGCCCGGATTGGGCAGGGCAAACCATACCCAGCCCAAGGATACATAATTAAAGGTCAGCAGCCAACCGACCAGGGTGATCCCGCGCTGAGCCAGCCCGCGCTCCTGTGAATTTCCCAGGCGCGGGCGGACCCAGGCTGACCAGCGATTATGGACGTACAAGCCGATGCCATGCCACAAGCCCCAAATGGCAAAGTTCCAGGTGAGACCATGCCAGAGGCCAATCAAGAGCATGGTGCTGATCTGACCGGCGAAAATGATTGCCCAGGCTGGCAAGGCTGCTTGTTTGGTGCGCAGGGCGCGCGTCGTGGGATTGAAGAAGTAAGCTCGAAACCACTGCGCCAGGGTGATGTGCCAGCTATTCCAAAAGGCAGTCAGGTTGCTCTTCAGATATGGCGCGTTGAAGTTTTCGGGCAAGCGGAATCCCAAGATGCGTCCCAACCCCAGGGCTACGTCGGTGTATCCGGAGAAATCCCAATAAATGCGCAAACTATAGGCGTAAAGGAGGATCCAGGTCCACATACCCGCAGAGACCTGGGGAGTATTGGATGCGTTGAGGGCAACCAGCGACAGGCTATCCGCCAAGACAAATTTCTTAAACAATCCCAGCAGGATACGATAACTGCCTTCGGAGATATTTGCGTAGCGTGGCTGAACGGCGCTGCGTAAATCGCCGCGGAACCGCTCGATCCGGTCCAGCGGGCCGGCTGTCAGGGTGGGGAAGAACAGCGAGTAAGTCACAAATTCGCTGAGGGAGGCTGGCGAATATTTGCCAGACTGGGCATCTCGCAGTATGTGCAGTAATCGAAAAGCCAGGTAAGAGAAACCCAGCCAGCGTAAATCGAGCGCGGAAGACAGGGAAGGGTTTTGCCCGGCGGCTTGCCGTAAAATAGCGCTAGCGGCGCGGCCCAGATTTTCTTGTTTGAGCACGATAAACACACCCAGGACGATCAATAGGACAGCTCCCACCAGCAGGTTGCGGTAGGGCACGCGGGAAAGGAGCCATGCAATGACTGCCACGAGCGCCAGAGCTGCCAGAATAGAGAGCAAGGGTGGAGGCCTGGTTGGGGTAATGCAACACAATTTCCCCGTGTAACGGGTGAGACCTACTCCGACGACCAACAAGCTGAGACCTGCCAGGGTCGGTAGGGTTTGCCGCCAGGATACTGAGGAATGGCGTGTTACCACCCAGACGAGAGATGTCAGGAAAATGGAGGCCGTGGGCAGCCAAAAATCCAGATGGCGGATGGAGGTGGAGGGCTGCAAACCGTACAAGGCAAGCAGGCTGGCGCCTGCTAAAATCACCGGACGCCAACGGTGCGGCGCCCGCCAGGCAGCGATCAGCGATATTCCTGCAAGAACGAAAACCTGGATAATTGTCATTTGGAAGCGAGCGCTGGCCGGGTAAATTCTACTGGAGCAGCTAAAATCCCTGGTAAATCCACTGGGGAGCATTGTCTGCGGTAAGGATGATGATCGCAGTTATCATCAGGCAGACCCACAGGGCTAAAAGATTTTCCTTAGAAAATAGGTTTCGTATCATTGGTAGCCGCACATTCGCCATTCTCCCCCTTCATTGACCACCTGGTAAGAACGATCGGCAAGGTCTATTTCCAGGACCTCATTACCGTAATTAGCGACGATCTTGCCTGCACAAACAACGACAGCACGATCCCCTTCGATGCTGCTGGTTTGGCATTGCACATCCTGCAAGGCTACTTCGACTGCGGTAAAGGAAACCAGCTCGTTGCGCGCCTGAGCTTCCCAGTCAGTGCAGGAGAGGTTCGAGAGGCTGTCCGCCTGACCCGCCACCAATGCTTCGAGATAGGCAAGGATTGCCGCATCCGGGCCTATCTCAGCAGGCGAACAAGCATTCAAAAGAAGTGTGACCAACAGGCTGGTTACAATAACAATCCGGGAGTATTTCATAAAGTGTGGACCTCATAGTTTGACCAGGTTTGGGAGCCAGCCAACGTACCGTGGTAGCGAATGTAATTGTACCAAGAACCCGCAGGGAAATCCGCTGTCTGCCACCCAGAGCGATGAACGGCGACAGCAGAAAATGGAATTTGATTGAAAAAATTATTAATTGTCAGACAATTGACAATTTAAGGGTTCTTTGTTAAACTTGAATTTGTTAGACAAATTTTTCACAACCCAGTATGAACAGGTTCAATGCTATGCCTACCATGCTTATCCGCCATGCCCTAATGCTTGCCACCATGGACGACCATCGCCGGGAGATTCCTGACGGTGGTCTTTTTATTCGGGATGGTTTCATAGAGCAAGTCGGACCGACCAGCGAACTGCCAGACAGTGCAGATGAGATTCTGGATCTGCGCGATCATGTCGTATTGCCCGGTCTGATCAATACGCACCACCATTTCTACCAAACCCTCACGCGCGCGGTTCCGGCAGCCCAGGATGCAAACCTATTCAACTGGCTGAAAACCTTATATCCGATCTGGGCAGGGCTGACACCTGAAGACATCTTTATATCTACCCAGACGGCATTGGCTGAGCTGGCATTATCTGGCTGTACCGCTGCTTCGGATCATTTGTACATTTTTCCCAATGGCTCGCGCCTGGATGATGAGGTGCAGGCTGGTTTGGAAATCGGCTTGCGTTTACATGCGGCGCGCGGCTCAATGAGCCTGGGAGAGAGCGCTGGGGGGTTACCTCCTGACCGGGTAGTCGAGGATGAGGGATTTATCCTCCGCGATTCGCAACGCTTGATCGAAACCTATCACGACCCCAATCCTGGAGCTTTCACCCAGGTGGTTCTAGCTCCGTGCTCGCCATTCAGTGTAACGGCAGATCTAATGCGCCAATCGGCTGTCCTGGCGCGTGAATATGGCGTGCACCTGCACACACATCTTGCAGAAACGCAGGATGAAGAGGCTTTTTGCCTGGAAAAATTCGGTCACAGGCCAGTTGCCTACATGGAGTTGTTGAATTGGGTGGGCGATGATGTATGGTTCGCCCATTCTGTGCATGTCAGCCCAGATGAAATTGGCGTGTACGCACACACTGGCTGTGGCGTGGCGCATTGCCCAAACTCTAACATGCGCCTGGCTTCGGGCATTGCACCGATTATGCAGATGCTATCGGCAGGGGTCAAGGTGGGGTTAGGCGTCGATGGGTCTGCCAGCAACGATGGTTCCAATTTGCTGGAGGAGGCGCGCCAGGCGATGCTGGTGGCGCGCCTGGGAGCAGGCCTGGCAGGGGCCTCACTTTCCGGAACCGAAGCTCCCCCTCTGATGACCGCCCGCCAGGCGCTGGAAATTGCCACACGCGGCGGTGCCGCCGTGCTGGGAAGAAAAGACCTGGGATCCCTTGAAGTGGGCAAATGCGGCGATTTCTTCGCCGTCAATCTCAATCACCTGGAATACACTGGCGCTTGGCACGATCCGGTTGCCGCCGTAGTATTTTGCGCCCCGGTTCGAGCGGATTATACGGTCGTGGGTGGGCGTTATATTGTCAAACAAGGTGATTTAACCACAATCGACCTGCATGAATTAATCCATAAGCATAACCAGGCTGCCAAGCGATTGGTAGGGTAAACCATCATGGATTATTCCACACTGACTCGAAGACTCGTAGATGTGGCGATGGGCCGCGCACCGGCTGACCGGGTAATTCGCAATGGGCGTTGGGTATGCGTCCAATCGGGTGAGATTCTTGCGAAAACCGACATCGCTATCAGCGGAGAGCACATCGCTTACGTCGGGCTAAACGCCGCGCATACCATTGGCGAGCATACCGAAATCCTGGAAGCTGAAGACCGCTACCTGGTCCCAGGACTGCTGGATGGGCACATGCACGTTGAGTCGGGTATGCTCACCGTCACTGAGTTTGTGCGGGCGGTTATCCCGCATGGCACCACCGGCATGTTCGTTGACCCCCATGAAATTGCCAACGTCTTTGGCTTGAGGGGTGTGCGGCTGATGGTCGATGAGGCCGCATTGCAGCCCATTCATGTATGGGTACAGGTGCCCTCCTGCGTCCCATCTGCCCCTGGGTTAGAAACACCTGGCGCGACCATTGGTCCCGCTGAAGTAACCGAAGCGTTGGGATGGGAAGGAGTGATTGGACTGGGGGAAGTCATGAATTTCCCGGGGGTTTACCTGGGTGATGAAAAAATGCACGCCGAAATGGGTGTAACGCGGCAAGCTGGAAAAGTGATCGGCGGTCATTATGCGTCACCCGATTTGGGATTGCCATTTCATGGCTATGTTGCGGGCGGCCCTCAAGATGACCACGAAGGCACGCGCCTGGAAGATGCACTGGAGCGCGTGCGCCAGGGGATGAAAGCCATGCTGCGTTTCGGCTCAGCCTGGCATGACGTTGCAGCCCAGGTGCGCGCCGTGACAGAAATGGGTTTGGACTCCCGGAACTTTATCCTGTGCACAGACGATTCGCATTCCGAAACCCTGGTGGAAGAGGGGCATGTCAATCGCGCCATCAAACAGGCCATGGCGCATGGTTTAGCCCCCATACGCGCTATTCAGATGGCTACCCTGAACACGGCTGAACATTTCGGCGTGTCTCGGGATGTAGGGATGATAGCCCCTGGTCGTTATGCGGATATCCTGGTTTTGGATGACCTGCCGCAATTCAAACCCGATTTGGTCATCGCGCGGGGTAAGACGGCTGCTCGCCAGGGTCGTTTGCTTTTGGAAATACAGCCGTTCCCCTATCCCGACTGGGCCACCCACTCAGTGCATCTGGGCCACGCGCTCACAAGCGTAGATTTTCGCCTGACAGCACCGTTCGTTCAAAACCAGGACCAGGGGCCGGTGAGCGCCAACGTGATCGGTATCATTGAAAACCAGGCGCCCACGCAGCATCTAAAAATGTCCGTACCGGTGATCGATGGTGAAGTGCGTGTAGATATGAAGCGGGATATCGCCAAGATCGCTCTGGTTGAGCGGCACAAAGGTACTGGGGTGGTGCAAGTAGGTTTGGTGCATGGTTTTGGATTCAATGTGGCGTGTGGCATCGCATCCACGGTGGCTCACGACAGCCACCATATGATTGTGGTGGGCACCAGTGAAAGCGATATGGCACAGGCAGCCAACGAGCTGGCGCAGGTGGGCGGGGGGCAGGTGGTGGTGCGCCAGGGACAGGTGATCGGCCTGGTAGACCTGCCAATTGCAGGATTGATGTCCAAGGAGCGCGCTGAAATCGTTGCCCGCAAAGCAGCCCAGGTACTTTATGGTTTTCGGGCTTGTGGTTGCACGCTTAATAATCCCAATATGCAGCTCAGCCTGTTAGGATTGGTGGTGATACCAGAAATCCGGATTTCAGACCTGGGCCTAGTCGATGTTAATCATTTTGAATTGATCCCCGTCTTAGAAGGCTGAGGCAACAAAGAATAACGATGACAAACCATACGAGCATTTCTCAACGGCTGATTGAAGACCTGGGTGGCGTGATTGCCGCAACCGAGACTGGGGACCGGCTGCCATCGGAGCCAGAGCTGGCGCGAAAATTAGGGGTTTCGCGGGCGACATTGCGTGAGGGTATGCGCACCTTCGAAACCCAGGGACTCATCCGACGCAGGCAGGGTTCGGGCACTTATGTTGTGCGCCCGTCGCAGGTGATTGAGAGCGGTCTCGAAATGCTTGAATCGATAGAGACTATGGCGGAGAGGATTGGGTTACCGGTCTCGATGGGTTCGCTAAAGATCGACCACCGTCCAGCCTCGAAGGATGAGGCCCAGGTTCTGAGCATAGCCAGTTCTGCCAACGTGATCCAGGTTACACGGGTGATCCATGCAGAAGAACGCCCGGTTTCCTATCTGGTCGATATCGTCCCAGACGACATGCTGCAGGCGCAAGACCTGGATGAGAGTTTCACCGGCTCGGTTTTGGATCTGTTTTTGCATCGCGGCGTGCCGGTTCTGCTCACGTCGCGCTGTGAGATCAACGCAGTGACCGCTACGGCTGAGGTTGCCCGTTCACTGGGCATCCAACGCGGCGATGTTCTACTGCGTTTTGTGGCTTATCTGTATGCCACTTCGGGGCGCATCATCGATTATTCTTTCAGTTATTTCCTGCCCGGATATTTCCGCTTCCACGTGGTGCGGCGGGTGGGATAACATACGAACAACCTATCCGAACCTGTCCTGTTGGTCATTTCGGGTAGAAATATAACCAATACCCTGGAGGTAAATGAGATGCGTAGTTTTTCTGGTCGTGACATTCTATCGCTCAAAGGCTTTGAGAGAGACGAGTTCTTTCGGGTCTTTGAAGTAGCCGATGAGCTGGCTCCTATCGCCCGCAACCGGCGAAACAGTGATTTACTCAAGGAGAAGACTCTGGTAACAGCTTTCTACCAGCCCAGCACACGCACTCGCCTGGCGCATGAAGCTGCCATGCATCGCCTGGGCGGGCATGTTACCGGCTTTGCAGATGCCAAAATGACGCGGGCTGGCGATTTCTACCAGGAATCGATCAAGGACACCGTCAAGATGCTGGAGTATTATGGCGATGCAATCGTCATGCGCCACTTTCAGCAAGGGGCTCCGCATGAGGCTGCCCGGTGGGCGAGTGTCCCGGTCATCAATGCTGGCGATGGTTGGGGTGAACATCCTACCCAGGTGCTAACCGATCTCTACACGATCTTAAATGAGTTTGGTACCCTGGATGGTTTGAGCATCCTCCTGATCGGCGATATGCGCATGCGCACGATGCACAGCATTTCTTACGCTATGACGCAGTTTGATATCAATGCTTTCTACGTCTCTCCACCAGAGATGAGCCTGACCGATGATTTCAAAAAGGAACTGGTCGACCTCAATCTCAACTTCAAGGAAATCGAGCACGTCGAAGAGGCAATCGCCGAAGCCGATGTCATCTACATGGAACCTGTCGTGCAACCTGATTACACCAAGTCACGCGATGAGCGCAAAGGCGATGTAGGTATGACCCCTGCGAATTATAAAGTCACCAAAGAGCTGCTGCGCAAAGGCAAGCAAGATGCCATCGTGCTGCATTCTCTACCGCGCATGGATGAACTACCTGCAGAGGTCGATGAAACCCGCCACCAGCGCTATTGGGTGGAGGCCTTCAACGGAGTCGTCGTTCGCATGGCGCTGCTGGCTTTGGTGTTGGGAGCTATGGAATAAATTCGGAAGTGTAGTCGTTTCGAGGAGATATATCATGCAAACAGATCTACGCAACCGCGATTTAATTGGCGACCTGGATTTTAGCAAGGAAGAAGTGGAAACAGCCTTGGATGTGGCCTTCGACTTGAAGCGCAAGCGCGCTTTAGGCGAGTCCCACCCCTACCTGCGAGATAAAGTGTTAGCGATGCTGTTCTTCTTCTCCAGCACGCGCACACGTGGTTCTTTTGAGGCTGGGATGGCGCAATTAGGCGGTCATGCAGCTTTCATCGAGAGCAAAACCACTCAGATTGCGCACGGTGACACACCAAAGGAGATCGGCGAGATCTTTGGGCGCTATTTTGACGGCATCGCTATCCGGCATGTCGATTGGGGGATCGGCAATGGGTATTTGAATGCCGTAGCCAAAGCCTCCCGCGTTCCGATTCTCAACATGCAGTGTGATATTTACCATCCATTCCAATGCCTGGCGGACTTAATGACCATCATTGAGAAAAAAGGGCGCGATTTGCGCCGGAAGAAGATGGTGGTATCTTGGGCTTACGCTGCCTCCTATCAAAAGCCGATGTCTGTGCCGCAATCGCTGGTGTTGCAGATGCCGCGCTTCGGTATGGATGTTGTCCTGGCACACCCGCCGGAGTTCAAGCTGATGCCAGAGATTATGGACCAGGCCCAGGAGCAGGCGCGCAAATTCGGGGTCGGCTTTGAAGTGATGGATGATATGGAAGCGGCATTCAAGGATGCCGATATTGTTTACGCCAAATCTTGGGGAGCGATGGTGCATACCCCCGATCCTGACGAGGGCGCCAAAATAATCAAGAAATACGCGCATTGGATCACGGACGAACGTAAGATGGCTCTAGCCAAACCTGATGCCATCTATATGCACCCGTTGCCTGCAGACCGCAACATCGAGGTCACGGACGGCGTGATGGACGGTCCGAATTCCGTGGTGTACGACGAGGCGGAAAACCGCATGCATACTCAGAAGGCCGTAATGGCCTTAACGATGCGCTAGGAGGAGACCACCATGCCAGGAAGAAAGGTAGCCGTCGTCGCCATTGGCGGCAACTCGCTCATCAAAGATAAGAATCACCAAACAGTAGAAGATCAATACCAGGCGGCGAAAGAGACCACCCATCACATCGCCGACATGATCGAAGCGGGTTGGGATGTTGCGATCGGTCATGGCAACGGCCCACAGGTGGGTTTCATTCTGCGCCGCTCCGAGATTGCCAGTAAAGTGGAGGGTATGCACGAGGTGCCCCTGGATGTGTGCGGCGCAGATACACAAGGCGCTATCGGTTATGCTCTCCAACAAACACTGCAAAACGAGCTGTACCAGCGCAAGATTCAGAAGGCGTGTACCACCGTCATCACCCAGGTCCTGGTAGATCGTGAAGACCCGGCTTTTTCAGCTCCTACGAAACCGATTGGCGGTTTTATGGATGAAGCAGAAGCCAAACGGCGGGAATCGGAGATGAACTGGGTCGTAGTCGAGGATGCCGGTCGTGGTTGGCGGAGGGTGGTTGCCTCACCCGATCCAAAAGAAATCGTGGAGCTGGAGTCGATCCAGACGCTGATCAATGCTGGCGTCGTGGTGATCTCAGTCGGCGGCGGGGGCATCCCGGTCGTCGATGTCGGAGGCGGCGAGTACCGTGGCATCGCAGCCGTCATCGATAAGGACTTTGCTTCCAGCCTGCTGGCTCAGAACATCAAAGCGGATTTGTTCTTGATCTCCACGGCAGTTGAAAAAGTGGCGATCAACTTTGGCAAACCCGACCAGAAATGGCTGGACCGCATGACGCTCTCCGAAGCAAAGCGTTATTTGAAGGAAGGCATTCACTTTGCCAAGGGCTCAATGGCTCCCAAAATCGAAGCGATTATCCGCTACCTGGAAGCGGGAGGCAAACAAGCGCTGATCACAAATCCCGAGAATATCGGCCGAGCGATGAAGGGTGAGACGGGCACCTGGATCCTGCATGACTGAGGATTGAGCGGTGTTTGTGATCGTGGCTCACCGCGGTCACAAACACCCACAGCCCGAAATATTCGTATCCTAGCTGTAAAACCATTTCAACAATCACGTTGTAAAGCTTTATAAAACCATCTATAATTCACGGGAGATGACCATGCGGCTCAAGCGCTGGCTTACGTCAGCAACCTGGCTAGGCCCGCTTACCCCTATTCTGGCGACATTGGCAGCCTTGATCGTAGGGGCAGTCATGTTGGTGGCGTTAGGCGCTAATCCCTTGCAGGCGTATGCGGCTTTACTCGATGGGGCGGTTGGCAGCGTCAACTCCCTGGCAGACACGATTGTCAAAGCCACGCCTTTATTGTTTGTGGGGGTGGGAATTTGTATTTCTTTTCGTGGTGGGGTTATCAATATCGGTGGTGAAGGCCAGTTGGTGGTTGGCGCGCTGGCAGCCACAGTGGCCTCCCTGGCGCTGCCCGGTTGGCCGGGGTGGGCGATCATTCCCCTGGCGCTCCTGTTCGGATTCCTGGCTGGGGCGATCTGGGGATTCATCCCCGGCGCGCTTAAGGCGTACCTGAATGTCAACGAAATACTGACCACCATCATGATGAATCAGATAGCCGTACAGGGAATGAACTACCTGCTGCGCTGGCCTTTGATGGATCCGCTGCAAATCGAATCCGGCTCCTTCATCCCGCAAACTGCACGCTTTTCCCTGGCGACTGATTTACCACGCCTGGTGCCCACTCGCTTGCACGCCGGCGTCCTCCTGGCAGTTGTCGTTGCGATTTTGGTGTGGGTTTTACTCTGGCGCACTACCTTGGGCTTCCGCATCCGGGCTGTAGGGCTCAATCCATCGGCATCCAGGCGCGCTGGTATTCGTGTTGAACGCTACGCTGTAATTGCTCTTCTGCTCAGCGGGGCATTGGCGGGATTGGGAGGCGCAGTTCAAGTGCTGGGTGTACACCACCGCATGTTTACGGACGGTTCCGCCACGGGATTCACCGGGAGCGCTGGTTTCAATGGCATCGTGGCAGCCTTATTCGGACAATTGCACCCTATTGGCACCATTCCAGCCTCTTTTATTTTTGGGATCCTGCTGGTCGGGGCAAACAAAATGCAGCGGGTGGTGCAGGTTCCTTCGGCTTTGATCACAGCCTTAAACGGTCTGGTGGTGGTTTTCGTGGTTGGCAGCGAGATCTGGCGCCGGAGACTGGCGCGGGCGCGCGAAATGGAAGAACTTAAGGTCGTGAAAGGCTCGGCGGCAGAAGCTGGAGAAACGACATGATTGAGGACCTGTTCTCCTCCGCGGTTTTAATTGGCATCCTCGCCTCCGGGATTCGCCTGGCAACGCCTTATCTCTACGCCACTATCGGTGAAACTTTCGGACAATTGAGCGGCGTACTCAATCTGGGTGTGGACGGTATGATGCTGATGGGAGCCTATGCTGGTTTTTATATCACCTTCCAGACCGGCAACCCGGTGTTGGGTTTGCTCATGGCGATTCTGGTGGGCGGGCTGATGGGCCTGGCGATGGCATTTATCAGCGTAACGCTCAAAGCCGAACAAGGCATCAGCGGGATCGGCGTTTATCTCTTCGGTTTGGGGATGAGCGATTTATTGTTCCAAAAGACATTAGGCACTGTCGAGACTGTCAGCGGATTCCCGGCTCTGCATTTGCCAATCTTGGGTAGCATCCCGATATTAGGCGATATCTTTTTCAAACACAATATTATGGTGTATGGCGCATATTTACTCGTGCCTTTAGCCTGGTTTATTCTGAATAAGACGACCTGGGGACTTAAACTCAAGGCAGTTGGGCAAAATCCTGCTGCTGCGGATGCCCTGGGTGTCAACGTCAGCATGGTCCGTTACATCACGGTAACAATAGGTGGCGTGCTATCCGGAATTGCCGGGGCTTCCCTTTCGATTGCCCTGTTGAACGTCTTTCAACAAAACCTGACTGCGGGAATGGGATTTATTGCGGTGGCTTTGGTTTACTTTGGCGGCTGGAGTCCGGGTGGTGTATTGCTCGGGTCCCTGTTGTTTAGCACCGTGAACGCCCTGCAGCTGTGGGTGCAGGTGAAGGGCATACCGATCCCATCGGATTTTGCCACCATGATGCCCTATGTCTTGACGATCCTGGCTTTGATCTTTGCGGTACGAAAAGTGAACCAGCCGGCGGCTTTGAGTAAGGTCTTTGACCGGAGTGAAGGCTGATTTGGGCCAACAGGAGGTGTGTACTGGATTACCGTTTAATCGATACCGTCCGTTCGAATGAAAACTTAATTTGAGAAGGAGAGAGAAATGAAGAAAGTATCTGCAGTGATAATTTGGATGGTTATTCTTGCTTTGGCATTGGTTGCCTGCCAACCGCAAGCAACACCGGAGCCGACGGAAGCTGTTGTTGCTACGGAGGCCCCTGCTGAACCATTCCGTGTAGCTGTGGTAATGCCCAGCAAGATCAATGATCTAGCATTCAGCCAGAGTATGTATGATGCCCTCAACACCGTGAAGAATGAAATGGGAGCCGGTCAGTTCGAATTTGTTTACTCCGACAACATGTTTGTCGTTGATGATGCTGCGGCTGCCATTCGCGATTACGCCACCCAGGGGTATGACCTGGTGATCGCCCATGGATCACAGTATGGCAGCTCGCTGGTTGAGATCGCGCCTGAGTTCCCACAAACCAGTTTTGCCTGGGGCACTACGGTCGATACTTTTACCGATCAGGGTATTACCAACGTGTTTGCTTACGAAGCACGTTCGGAGCAGGGCGGTTATGTCAACGGCGTTGTGGCAGCGATGCTCTCCAAAACCGGCACCATCGGTGTGGTTGGTCCCATCGAGACCGGCGACGCCAAGCTCTACGTTGACGGTTTTAGGGCCGGCGTAGCAGCCACAAAGCCCGAAGCCACGGTCAATGTGAACTGGATTGGCTCTTTCAGTGACGTAGCCCTGGCTTCCGAGGCAGCCCAGACGCACATTAACGCCGGCGCAGATGCCCTGACTGGCACTGCCCAAATGGTGGTTGGCGCAGTGGGTGTAGCTAAAGAGAAAGGTGTTTTTTGGTTTGGCACCCAGTCTAACCAGACTTCACTGGCGCCCGAAATTGTTGTAGCCAGTCAGGTGTATAAGTTCGAAGTTGTCCTGCGCCAACTCATTGAATTGGTCAAGGGTGGCACGCTGGGCGGGCAGGCTTTCCAGATCGACCTGGCGAATAAAGGCGAGGTGATTGAGTTCAACCCGGATTACGCACTGCCGGATGACGTCGCCAAAGCTGCCCAGGATACCATCAGCGGCATCGCAGATGGCAGTATCAAAATAACCCTGCCGTAGATCAGGCTGTTAGCGGTAGGTGGATGTTGGAGGATGCTTTGCATTCGATAACATCCACCTGCTCTACAGAACAGCGATCTCACTGTAACCGATGTATCCCAGCACCGGCTGCCTGGTTCGCAGGTAGGCTTTGGTGGGGATATCATGATTTTATCCTCGAGGGTGTAATCGGGTGACACTCCAACCCACTCATCGCATTTCGAAGGTAGAACTGCGCGGAATCGTTAAGCGCTTTCCAGGCGTGGTTGCCAACGACCACATTAATTTCGATGTGCACGCTGGCGAAGTCCACGCCTTATTGGGAGAAAACGGCGCTGGTAAAACGACGCTCATGCGCATTCTCTTCGGACTCTACCAACCCGAAGAAGGACAAGTATTGTTGGATGAGCAGGCGGTTACCATCCACTCACCAGCCGATTCGATTCGTCTGGGTCTGGGGATGATCCACCAGCATTTCATGCTTGTCCCGACGCTATCGGTCGCGGCGAATGTTGCTCTGGGCCTGCCTTCCTCGCGGGGATTGTTGCTGGATTTGGATCTCGTTGCTCAGAGAGTGAAAGAATTATCGGAGGCGTACGGCTTGCCCGTTGATCCACAGGCAATGGTCTGGCAGCTTTCGGTGGGGGAACAACAGCGTGTGGAGATCCTTAAGGCCCTGTATCGAGGGGCAGCGCTGTTGATCCTGGATGAACCCACAGCAGTTCTCACTCCGCAAGAGGTCAAAGAGTTCTTTGTTACCCTCCGGCGCATGGCCTCCGAAGGGCACGCGCTGATCTTCATCAGCCACAAGCTGCATGAGGTGCTCTCTATCAGTGATCGGGTTACTGTTCTGCGCGCAGGCAAAGTCGTTAAAACCGTAAAAACCGCCGAGACAAACCGAGAGGAATTGGCGCGTCTGATGGTTGGGCGAGAAGTGCTTTTACGTGTCAATCGACCCACCGTCCCGCTGGGAGAAACCCGCCTGGAGATAAAGAATTTATGGGTGACCGGCGACAAAGGCTTGCCAGCCGTTCGTGGTGTGGACCTGAAGATAAATGCTGGCGAGATTCTGGGCATTGCTGGGGTCTCGGGGAATGGTCAGCGTGAACTGGCTGAAGCGGTAGCAGGTCTTCGGCGCCCGACCCAAGGACAGGTGTTCATCGATCAGGTGGAAGTGACCACCTGGCCTCCAGACCGGTTGATCTCGCATGGTTTGGCCTATATTTCTGAGCACCGTTTTCGTGATGGGGTGGTTAAAGAGCTCAGTGTGGAAGAAAACCTCATGATGGAAGAGCATCACCGGCCTCCTTTTGCGCGGGGTATGTTCTTGAATTTTTCCAAGATCGCCGAGCACTCCAACCGTCTGATTAAGGATTTTGAGATTAAAACTCCATCCAGGCAGACGCCGCTGCGCAATTTATCGGGGGGCAACGTCCAAAAACTCATCATGGCGCGCGAGCTTTCACGCAAGCCGGGAGTGCTCATCGCCTCACAGCCAACGCGCGGGGTAGATATTGGCAGCACAGAGTACATTCACCAGCGTCTCGTTGCTCAACGTGCCGAGGGAACAGCCACTATGCTCATCTCCGAAGATCTGGATGAAGTGCGGAATTTATCTGACCGGATCGCTGTGATGTTCGAAGGCAGGATTATCGGGATTTTGGATCAAAAAGACGCCAGCGTAGAAAAATTAGGCTTGATGATGGCGGGGGTGTCTGTTGAGGAGAATCCTGACACACAACTATCAAGAACGGGATAATCGACACTTCTGGGATTTTGCATCCTCCCATAAAATTGGGGATGACGAAAGAGAGTTTGGCTAAATCCTTTAATATGGAACTCAAAATTAACTGGCTGCTGATTTTTGTGGGTCTTGCAACCGCAGGGATATTATCGGCCTGCTGCCCGGCAATACCAGAATCCAAAATCCCGGATATCACCGCGGGCAGGTTTAATGTTGCCATGGTTTTCAGCAATACGCATGAGGATGGACGCTGGTCGGAGAGTCATTACGAAGGTTTGCAGCATCTCGATTCCATGGCTGGTGTCAGTGCCCAATATATTGAAAATGTGCCAGAATTCTGTGACAGCTCCAGCGTCTTCCGCCAGCTTTCCAGGAAAGGGTTCAACCTGATTATTGGCACAGCTTTCGGGTATGCGGACTCCATGGCTGCTGCTGCTCAGGAGTTTCCTGAGGTAGCTTATATCCAGCTTTCAGGGTTTAAGCCTAATCCACTCAATTTGGCGCCGATGTATGGCGCTATGGAAGAAATGATGTACCTGGCGGGGATGTTGGCTGGTGGGCGCGCAAAAGCAGATGAAAACCCTAAGTTAGGTTTCCTGGCAACCATGCCGGTTCCAGATCAGTTTCGCATGATCAACGCGGCGGCTCTGGGAATTCGCCGCACCTGTGAAGAATGTGAGATGGAAGTACGCTGGCTGAGAGCCTGGGTGGACGAAAAGAGAGAGAAAATCCTGGTTGAGGAGCTGTTTGATCAAGGCGCACAGGTAGTCTTTTCAGGCGCAGAGACCCCAGTTGTGGTGGAAGTCGCCGCCAACCAAGGCAAGTGGGCGGTGGCGTTTGGTCGGACCAAGTATTGTCAGTCGGAAGCCTGCCTGACCGCCCCTTATTGGAATTGGGGTCCAATCTATGCCCAAATCCTGGGTAGGGTGCAGGCTAAAAGTTTCCGCCCGGCGCCGATCTACTTCCATACCAACGGCGGTGGATTAGGGTTGTATGGAATGATGCCAGGTGAGCCACCAACAAAAGGCCTGCAAGGCTTACCTGAGGAGATTATCGGGGATGTGCTCCAGCTTTTGGAGCGATTGAGGCTTGGTGAAAAAGACGCTCAGCTTGCGGTATTTGCTGGCGAGATACTGGATAATCGCGGCAACGTGATCGTCAAAGAAGGAGAGTTTCTGGAACAGGAAGCCTTAGATCAATTCCCGCCGGGCGCCCCGAATGAAAAGTGCGATCCTTACTGCATGTATTGGTTCGCTCAAGGGATAACCACTGAATTACCCGACATAGGAAGATAAATATTGCGATAGCGCTCACGCCAGCGATCTTGTGCGCGGTAGTTATGCTAATAACTGAAGTTATAGAAGATCGATTACAATCAACTAGGAGGTGCATGTTAAAATTAGGACAATCAAATCCGATTATGGTTCACCAACATTGATTCGTCATGAAATAGAGGAGAAGAAAAATGAAAACTAAATCTTTATGGCAATTCGTCGCGCTGCTGGCAATTCTAGCCATGGTGCTGTCTGCATGCCAGCCACAAGCCGCGCCAGAGGCCACGCAAGCGCCGGTAGAGACAACCGCGCCAGAAGCGCCTCCGGAGCCTGTCGAAGAAGTAGGAGGCTTTCAGATCCCGGCTATCGAAGAGGGCAAGTTTAATATCGCTTTTGTGCTGATCGGCCCGCATGACGACGGCGGCTGGTCACAGGCTCATTATGAAGGCCTGGAGTACGTTCAGCAGAACGTTCCGAACGTGCATACCGCGTACATCGAGAATGTGCCAGAAGGCGCTGACTCAGAGCAAATCTTCCGCAGCCTGTCTCGAAAGGGCTTCAACCTGATCTTCGGCACCTCATTCGGTTACATGGATCCCATGGAGACGGTCGCTGGCGAATTTCCAGATGTGATCTACATTCACATCAGCGGCTACAAATCCAATACTACCAACTTCGGCAACCTTTTCGGCGCCATGGAGAATATGAAATACCTGGCGGGTATGCTGGCAGGGGCGCGCGCCAAGCTGGATGGCAATCCAAAGCTAGGGTACATGGCCACCTTCCCGATCCCAGAAGAATTGCGCCTGGGCAATGCCATCGCTCTTGGCATGAAGAAGACCTGTCCGGAATGCACGATGGATGTTCGCTGGATTAACACCTGGCACGATCCGATTATCGAGAAAGAAGCAGCCGCTTCGTTGTTCGATGGCGGCGCCCAGGTGGTCTTCACCGGCGCGGATACACCCGCCGTGGCTGATGTTGCCCAGGAAAAGGGCAAATGGGGTATCACGTATGACTGGGTGGGTTCCTGTAAGGTGGAGCGCTGCCTGACTGCTCCTTATTGGATCTGGGGTCCGGTGTATTCCAAAATTGCCCAGGGCGTCATCGATAAGACCTACAAAGTGGGTTGGGATTACTTCGACTCCGATTCCGGTGGACTTGGGCTTTACGGCCTGATGGAAGGGCAGGATTTAACCGCGGGTATGCAGGATCTGCCTCCAGAAGTTATCACGGAGGTGAAAGACCTGCTAGCGAAGATGAACGCGGGCGAGTTCACTCGTTTTGATGTGTTCTCTGGGCCGATTGTGGACAATAAGGGTAACACCGTCGTGCCGGAGGGAAAACGCTTCGCTCAGGCAGATATTGACCAATTCCCGCCCGGGGCCCCTGGGCTGGAGTGTGAATTCTGCGTCTACTGGTGGGCTGACGGCATCACCGCCGAACTGCCTTCGCTTGGCAACTAAATAATCGCTTTCCAAGGGGGTCAGAGCCTCGTCGGAGGTTCTGACCCCATTTCAACGTTTCCCTAAGAAATCCTATGGCACAAGAATCTACCTCCAATCATCAGGATGCGAGCGATCAGCCCATCGTGATTGAAATGCGCAATATCGTCAAGCGTTTTCCAGGGGTGATTGCCAATGACCACGTAAATTTTGATCTGCGCAAGGGTGAAATCCATGCTTTGCTTGGCGAAAACGGAGCGGGGAAAAGCACCCTGATGAATGTGCTTGCCGGATTGTACCGGGCTGATTCGGGGAGTATCCTTGTCAATGACCGACCGGTCAGTTTTTCCTCACCCAGGGATGCCATTCGCGCCGGCATTGGCATGGTGCATCAACATTTCATGCTGGTGCCATCGCAGACCGTGACTGAGAATATTCTTTTGGGCTTACCCGAACCTCGCTTCCTTCTGCGATTGCCAGCTTACGACCGCACGATTAGCGAATTGGCCCAACGCTTTGGTTTACATGTAGATCCCCGCGCCAAGATCTGGCAGCTATCGGTTGGAGAGCAGCAGCGTGTTGAGCTCTTGAAGATGCTGTACCGCGGCGCCGAAGTGCTGATTATGGATGAGCCAACGGCTGTCCTGGCGCCGCAGGAGATTGATGGGCTCATCGCCACTTTGCGGTCCATGGTGAAACAGGGTAAATCAATAATTTTTATCAGCCACAAATTGCATGAGGTGATGGCTGTCGCCGACCGGGTTACGGTATTGAGTAAGGGGAAGATCACGGCTGCCGGGGTGAGCGCACAGGGGATAACCCGCCAGGAATTGGCGCGCTTAATGGTAGGTCGAGAAGTGCTGTTCAACCTGGATAAAAAGCCTCAAGCGCCAGGGGGATTGGTGCTGGAGGTGGAAAATGTCTACGCTGAAAATGATAAGGGTCTGCCGGCGTTACGCGGCGCATCCCTGAAAGTGTGCGCTGGCGAGATTGTGGGTCTGGCAGGCGTGGCAGGCAACGGGCAGCGTGAGCTTTCGCAAGTGATCACCGGTCTAAGGCACTGCGATCAGGGTAGAGTGCTGCTCAAAGGTGAGGAGATTAGCAACCGCTCTGCTCAAATTGGCATCCGGCGCGGCCTGGCGTATGTACCGGAGGACCGCACGTCGGTAGGCACAGCTCCGAATTTGAGCATCACCGATAATCTCATCATGAAAAAATATCGACGAACGCCGATTGCGCGCGGGTGGATACTGGATATGACGGCAGCCACCGCGTATGCAAAGGAATTGAAAGCGGCGTATGATATTGTCGTCCCCTCCGTAGAGACTCCCGCTCGATTACTCTCTGGCGGCAACCTGCAGCGGGTTATTCTGGCAAGGGAGATCTCCGGTAAACCGGAGTTCATGGTAGCAGTGCAACCCACACGTGGATTGGATGTCGGCGCAATCGAGGGTGTGCAGCGCTTACTTTTAACCCAACGCGAGGCCGGTGCGGCGGTCTTGTTGATTTCCGAAGAGCTGGAGGAATTATTAGCGCTCAGCGACCGTATATACGTGATTTACGAAGGACGTATCATGGGCGAGCTGATTATTCGCGATGAAACCGAAGCGGATATCGAAGCGATTGGATTAATGATGACCGGTACTCCACTCGAGCAGATCGGCAAAGGAGCGGTGTGAAATGGCAGAAAATCCTCCGGTAGGCGCTTCAACCCCGGTCAAACTGTTTCCATACAGGATCAAATTCGAGAAAAGATTGGCAGAACCGCCGGCATGGTACCCTTTGGTGGTCTCATTTGGGGCCATCGTTGTGGCGTTATTCCTGGGAGGGCTGTTGATCGTGCAGGCGGGAGGCGATCCCTGGAAATCGTACGTCCACATCGCCAAAGCGTCTTTCGGTTCGTTAGGTGTGTTCTCCGATACCCTGGTCAAGGCGACACCGCTGATCCTGGTGGGGTTGGCTTGTTCAGTGGCTTTCCGCATGAAGCTCTGGAACATCGGCGCTGAGGGGCAGTTCTTTTTGGGCGCATTTGGAGCCAGTGCTGTGGTGCTTATCCCGCTTCTCCCGGCGGAGACCTCGCCATGGATCTTCATCCCGGTTATGATAGCGGCAGGTATCCTGGCGGGGGCCATTTGGGGATTTATCCCGGGTTTTTTGAAAGCCCGGTTTAATGTGAATGAAATTATTTCAACCTTGATGATGAACTATATTGCGGTCGCCTGGAACAATTTCTTCATCTTCGCGGTGTGGTCTGAAAGTGGGTTCCAAATGAGCCCCAAATTCCCCGATAACGCCTGGCTGCCCCGACTTGCGGACTATGCCGCCCAATTCCCCATTTTGCGCGGATTGACGACGCATTTAGGCCTGATCATCGGCCTGGCGGCAGCTTTCGTGGTCTGGTTCATCATCTATCGCAGCCGTTGGGGTTATGAAATCCGTTTGATCGGTGATAATCCCAAGGCTGCGCGCTACGCCGGTTTGAATATTACCCGCAATACCATTTTGGTGATGATGTTATCGGGTGGTCTGGCAGGATTGGCGGGCATGTCTGAAATCACGGGGGTTGTTCATCGTCTGCAAGGCGCAATTTCTCCCGGTTATGGCTTCACCGGCATTATCGTCGCCTGGCTGGCTAAGCTGAATCCCTTTGCCGTGATCCTGGTCTCGCTGTTATTCGGAGCGCTCATTCTGGCGGGCAGGGAGATCCAGCCATCGGGTGTGCCTAAAATGATCCAAGGGATTATCCTGGTCTGCCTCATTGCCAGCGATTTCTTGCTGCGTTACCAGGTTCGCATCGTGCGCCGTGGGGAGGCATAAGCCATGGATTTGATCACCATTTTGCAGGCGGGTGTAGCTACCGGGACGGTGCTGCTCTTTGCGACCATCGGGGAGCTTCTTACTGAGCGGTCGGGTGTACTCAACCTGGGCGTTGAGGGCATGATGCTGATCGGAGCGATGAGCGCATTTAGCGTGGCGCTCTCGACCGGCAATCCCTGGCTGGGCCTGTTGGTGGCGATGCTGGCAGGCGGGCTTATCAGCCAAATCCACGCCGTGATCACGGTTACCTTACAGGCAGACCAGGTGGTCAGCGGTCTTTCGCTGACGTTCCTGGGCACGGGCATCAGCCTGGTGTTGGGAGAAGGTTTGAGCAAGGCAGGTGCAATCTCATTAATGCCTTCTTTCTCGATCCCGCTCTTGGCGCAAATTCCCGTGCTGGGTCCAATTTTCTTCACCAACCAGAGCGTCCTGGTATATATAGGCTACCTGTTTACCCCAGCAGTGTGGTACTACCTGAATTACACGCGTCCGGGCATGCATCTGCGCGCAGTGGGAGAGCAGCCCGCTGCAGCCGATACGCTTGGCATCAATGTTTACCGCCTGCGTTATATTTATGTGTTCGTAGGTGGCATGCTGGCTGGATTGGCAGGCGCTACGATCAGCCTGGCAATCTCGCCAGGTTGGTTCAGCGAGCTGACCACTGCCGGGCAGGGTTGGATCGCCATTGGATTGGTGATCTTCGCACAGTGGGACCCTGTGAGGGCAGCTTTTGGCTCTTATGCCTTTGGAGCGCTGCGCCGGTTGATCCTGGATATTCAAGGCCCGACCACCCTATTCGGGTTGAGCAATCCCTTTTACTACAATCCCTATTGGGGTTTCTTCTTGCAGATGCTGCCCTATGCGTTCACCATCATCGTTTTGGTGGTGGGTTCGCGGGAGGCCTTGCGCAAACGCTTGGGCGCGCCGGCAGCTTTGGGGAATCCTTACATCCGCGGGGAACGTGGATTGTGAGCATGGAGTTTCATTGAATGCAAAAATTTGTTGGATACCAATGTTCATTGTGCGGGAAACAATATTCTGTTGAAGAGGTCACTTACACCTGCCCGGCGGACGGCGGCAACCTGGATATCGTCTACGATTTCTCTGCCTTAAACCAGCAGGTGCAAACCGCTTCGATCCTGGAAAGTCCAGAGGCGTCTCTATGGCGCTACCTGCCGCTACTGCCGGTCTCTGATCCCGGAGGATTGGAGACACCTTTGAGGGCAGCAGGCGGGACGCCGGTTTTCGCTTCAGAACGACTGGCAGAACGGCTGGCGTTGCAGAAGCTTTGGATCAAGGATGAAGGCCGTAATCCGACTGCTTCTTTTAAGGATCGTGCCAGCGCAATCGTCGTGGCGCGCGCCATGGAGATCGGGGTCGATGTTGTAGTTACCGCTTCCACCGGGAATGCAGGCGCTGCCCTGGCAGGTATGGCAGCCGCGGTGGGTCAAAAGGCTGTGATCTTCGCACCGCGCACGGCGCCTCCCGCCAAGGTGGCGCAGCTCTTGATCTTCGGTGCCCAGGTGCTCCTGGTGGACGGGACGTACGACGATGCCTTCGATCTGACCATCCAGGCTGCCCAGGAATTTGGCTGGTACTGCCGGAATACGGGCTATAACCCCTTTACCGTGGAAGGTAAGAAAACGGCTGCCCTGGAAATTTGGGAATGGGCAAGGCATATGAAAATCGATGCCCAACCACTGTCCGTTTTTGTCTCGGTAGGCGATGGCAATATCATTTCCGGTCTCCACAAGGGGTTCAAAGACCTGGCGGCTTTGGGATGGCTGGAGCACATGCCGCGCCTGTTCGGCGTGCAGGCCGAAGGCTCGGCGGCGATTGCCAATGCCTTCCATGCCGGCATCGAGCAGATCACACCGGTATCTGCGCGCACTCTAGCAGATAGCATTTCCGTAGATTTGCCTCGCGATGGTGTGCGCGGTGTGCGCGCTGCCCGCGAGACCGGCGGCTCTTATCTGCTGGTCAGCGATGAGGAGATTCTCAACGCGATCGCTGACCTGGGGCGGGTGGGAATCTTTGCTGAGCCAGCTGGCGCAACATCGTATGCTGGACTGGTAAAAGCCGTTGACCAGGGGTTGATCGAGCCGCAGGATCCGGTCCTGGTGGTGAACACGGGAAGTGGACTGAAGGACGTCAAGGCTGCCATGCAGGCTGCAGGCGCAGCAACCATCATCGAGCCGAGTTTGGGGGCCGTGAAGAAGGTGCTGAATTTATGAGTGCACCTACCATTTCAGTTGTTGCACCCATCTACAACGAGGTGAAAACCATACCCGAGTTTTACCGCCGGGTGAGCGAGGTCATGCAATCCTCCGGTGAGACCTGGGAACTGGTAATGGTAGATGATGGCTCCGTGGATGGCTCGACCGATGAGCTGCACCGCCTGGCTGAGCAAGATCCACGCGTGCGCCCGGTGATCTTTGCGCGCAATTTTGGGCATGAGATCGCCGTTACCGCCGGGTTGGATTACGCTCGCGGACGAGCCGTAGTCATGATGGACTCGGATTTACAGGACCCGCCAGAGGTCATCTTGGATCTGATCGCCCGCTGGCATGAGGGTTACGAGGTGGTGTATGCCAAGCGAACAGAACGTGAAGGTGAAAGCTGGTTCAAGCTTTTTACGGCATCGCTATTCTACCGGCTGATCCGGCGCATCACGGATGTGGACATTCCCATCGATGTAGGTAATTTCCGCCTGTTGGATCGAAAGGTGGTGAATGTTCTGACGAAGATGCGCGAGCGCCACCGGTTTATGCGCGGCATGTCGGTTTGGGTAGGGTTCCGCCAGGTGGGAGTGCCCTATCGCCGGGCGGCGCGCTTCTCTGGCGAGACGAAATATCCCTTCCGAAAGATGTTTCGACTGGCTTTGAACGCAATTACGGGTTTTTCCTATTTCCCGCTGCAAATGGCTACCTACATTGGTTTCATCTCGGCTGGGGTGAGCATTCTCGCAATTCCGATCGTGATTGCCATGCGTCTGGCTGGTTCACAGGCATTCATCGGACAGGCAACCACGCTGATTGCGGTGTTATTTTTGGGCGGGGTGCAACTCATCTCGTTGGGGATTCTGGGTGAATACCTGGGGAGGCTATATGACGAAGCGAAAGGTCGCCCGCTCTACATTGTAAGAGAAGAACCGGGTGAGAATAATGAAAATCAAGAGGAGCGTACTGTATGAAAATTGATCTTAGTGTTGACCGCGACCGCAGAGAACGCGCCATCCAGCGCGTGCGCCAACGGAATATTATCATCCCGACCTTTGCTCAAATGAAAAATCCAGCTTTGATTCCGGATAAGATCAAAGGAGAGTTGAGCAAAATTGGTTTGTGGGATTTGAATCCGCGTAATCTGTTTCGGATCACCTGGAAAAACCAACCTCTGGCAAACGGGGGCGGCTTTGGCGGCGTCAATTATATGGAGCTGCCCAGTAGCCTGACCGGAACCCCGGCGCGGATCGTCGTCCTGGTGGGCAAGTGGTTTCCTACCGGCGCGCATAAGGTTGGTGCAGCCTTCGGCTGTCTGGTGCCGCGCCTGGTGACCGGTCAATTTGATCCGACCAGTCAAAAAGCTGTTTGGCCCTCCACGGGCAATTACTGCCGGGGCGGGGCCTACGACTCGGCTCTGTTAGCCTGTGAATCGATTGCTATCCTTCCGGAAGGTATGAGTCGCGAGCGCTTCGACTGGCTTTCGAAGATTGCCGGGGAGGTCATCGCCACCCCGGGCAGCGAATCGAATGTGAAAGAAATCTTCGATAAGTGTTGGGAGCTGCGCGCCTCCGGGCAAGACCTGATGATCTTCAACCAATTTGATGAATTCGGGAACTACCTGTGGCACTATGAAATTACAGGGCATGCCATGGAAGAGGTTCTGAAGCAGGTGATGGGCCCGCGAGATGAATATCGCGGCCTGGTTTCGGCGACCGGTTCGGCGGGGACGATTGCCAGCGGGGATTACATGAAAGAAATCTTCCCATCCAGCAAGATCGCTGCCAGCGAGGCATTACAATGCCCCACCCTGTTGGAAAATGGCTTTGGCGCACACCGGATAGAAGGCATTGGGGATAAGCATGTCCCCTGGATTCACAATTCGAAGAACACGGATATGGTTATCGCCATCGATGACGCCGCCGTGGTAAACCTAGCTCGGCTTTTCAACGAGCCGGAAGGCCGTGCTTACCTGGTAAAGAAGGGCGTCCCTGAAGGGATCGTCAGCAGCCTGGACTTACTGGGCTTCTCGAGTATCTCCAACGTGCTTACGGCTATCAAGATGGCGAAATATTACGAAATGGGCGAAAATGATATCGTCCTGACCGTACTTACCGATTCGATGGAGCTCTACACCAGCCGCCTGGGCGAGATGCACGCTGAATTTGGGCAGTACACTGCCAACGACGCAGCTGCTCACTTTGCGCATTATCTGCATGGGCAATCGACGGATAACATGATCGAGCTCACGTATACTGATCGCCGGCGGGTGCACAACCTCAAATATTTCACCTGGGTGGAACAGCAAGGCAAGACCTACGAAGAGATTCTGGCGCAATGGTATGATCGCGATTACTGGACCGGGTTCAGAGGTCAGGCAGCCGAGATCGACGCCCTGATCGAGGAATTCAATGCTGAAGTGGGGCTCTAATGTTTCCCGAGTCATCACGATCCGTGAGCAAGATACCTCGCGGACCGTGATGAACTTTTCCTGAATATGGCACTCCGCAATACCTCTCTTATTTTGGTTACGATCATGAACAACCTGCGGGATCTGGAGATCGCGCGATTGCTGGGTTGGTACCGCATTCCACTCCGCAGCGCTCCGAAGGTAATCAGCGTGGATTATCTGGCGTTCTACCAGACCGGAGCCTTTGGTGATGAAAAATGGCGAATTCAGTATGTAGCTGAAGTGCGCGGGCATGAACTGACCACCCGCGCTGAGCTGTTCAAAGATGAAATCCAGCACCCTCGCAGCCATCACGAATACTACAAGATTCAACTGGGTCTCCTGGAACGCCTGGAGAATCCGCTCCCGGCGGGAAAATGGCGCCGGATCACATTTTTCTATACCACTGGTGAATATCTGCTGAATGCGAACCACGTGGATGACCTGATTATCCAAAGCGAGGATCGCCGGATGTTGTGGCAGGCATTACGCGATCGCGCCTTGAATTCACAACCATACGATGCTGATCATCTCCCCGAATCCGATATTGACCCTGCTGTTATCAGCGAATTATTGGGTCTGGGGCGATTAAAATAAACCTGCTCTACCCCTCACTGCATATGTCTCATCTGAACCTGTTCCCTTTGGGATTGGTACAGTTATCGTAATATCATCAATCTCAATGATTACTGGGATGCGCGGTAAAAGCCGTGCTATCTCGCGATGCACCTTCCTTCGCAGACGATCCATAGGCTCCGTTCTGGAGACTTGCTTTGCAAATGGAGTTTACATTGTTAAGACTAATATTGCGCCGCCTGCTGGCCTTCCCGCTTGTTCTTCTTCTTGCAAATTTTTTGGGATACTGGTATGCGCACCATTTTGGTCCCTTACGTGCGCAGTTCAACCCTTATTCTTTTAGCGGGATCGTCCAGCCTCCTCTCCTTCCTGAATACTTTGCTTATCTACGAAGAGCGATCCTGTTCGATTGGGGCGTGATGGAGACTGGCCAGCCGATCACAACAGCCATCTGGCAGGCATTTTCTGCCAGCGCTGGGCTGGTGCTGATGGCCTTACTTTTAAGCGGAACGTTCGGCTTGCTCCTGGGTGTGCGAGCTGTCCGTATGGATCCGCCGCGCATATCGACCTGGATGACGGTTCTATCCACTATTGGATTAGCCTCACCAGGTTTCTATATCGCCATTCTTCTGGTAGCACTTTCGGTGTTTTATGTGATCTGGGGTCCCACATCGCAGCCCTTGCTCCCCTTCCAGGGATTTGGCTGGGATGCTCACATGGTCTTGCCAACCCTGTCTTTGATGGTATTGCCTACTGTCAAAATAGCCCAGGTAACCTCTGGAATGTTAGTGGGCGAAATCAATAAACAATATGTTGTGGCCGCGCGTAGTTTTGGTCATACCATGCGCTCTATTCGGCGCAAGTATGCTTTTCGAAACATCGTGGTGCCTGTTTTGCTAACGATTAGCGGTTCGCTGCGCTTATTAATCGCAGAATTGATCCTCATTGAAAGGTTGTTCAGTTGGCCTGGACTGGGACGGCTACTCTCACAAACATTGGTTAGCAGGTCACAGGAAGGCCATTTCTTGTATCCGCCATTGTTTGCTGCGATTCTAATGGTTTTGGCAGCCATATTCCTTTTAGCAGATTTGATCGCCACCGTAATGGCGCGTGCTTTTGATCCCCGAGTCGGGACCCATTGACACCCTATGCAGCCCAAGACAAAATTCTCCTTCTATTCCACAAACCCTATGCGCCGCTGGCTGAATAGGCAGAATTGGCCTTTATTCTTCGGTAGTTTAATCGTTTGTGTGCTGATTGTGGTTTCGATCAAGGGTCCCGATTGGGCGCCGCAGGACCCCATGGAAGAAAATTATTCGCTGGCGGTGAATGGTCAGATCGTCAGACCCCCTTATCCGGCTTTGAGAATTCCGGGATTCCCACTTGGCACCGATCAATTTGGCAGGGACCTGATGAGCCGCATCTTGTGGGCTGTACGGCCTACGATGATCCTGGTCGGAATCGTTGCAACTGTGCGATTAACCCTGGGCATTGTGCTAGGATTGTTCATCGGTTGGTGGCAAGGGCGTTGGGGACGCTATCTGGATGGTTTACTCTCTCTGGCTCTGGCAATCCCGGTTTTATTAGTTGCGCTGATGGGAATCAATGCCATCGGGATTAATATCGGACTGGGGGCATTCATCTTTGGTCTCTCCCTGACCGGTTGGGCTGAGACCGCACGCCTGGTGAGCGACCAAACGCGTATTACACTGCGCCAGGATTTTATTGAAGCATCGAGAGCTTTAGGCGCCTCCGATCAGCGCATTCTCTTCAAGCATGTGCTCAGGCAAATCATGCCGATGGTCTGGATGTTGCTGGCATTTGAAGTTAGTGCAACCTTGTTAATAACAGCAGAGCTTGGCTTCTTGGGGTATTACATCGGTGGGGGTGTGTGGATAGAGCTATCCGATTTTTACGCAGTGAATGCTACCGGCTTGCCCGAGCTGGGCCAAATGTTGTCAACCTCATTAGAAACCCTGGTAAAGCCTTGGGTATTGATTGTGATGGGCGGGGTGGTGTTCGTTGCCATCCTGGGATTCAATTTACTGGGAGAAGGATTGCGCCAGCGAGTGAGCCGTCCGGCTCAGCGAGGATTTCGCTCTTTTTTCCTGCGTGGAGAGCTGGGCGAGACCTTCGAAAAGACTGTATCACACAGGCTTACCGATTTTCTTGAAGCCAATGCCATGCGGATGGGTCTGACCGTTTTGATCCTTGCAGTGATT
>Ga0105106_10000013_pt1 | contig 84520 bp, 83 predicted proteins | sample PPLLaktember2015_5_FD_79109 | JGI IMG/M metagenome (GOLD analysis project Ga0105106, IMG submission 79109) | Freshwater sediment microbial communities from Prairie Pothole Lake near Jamestown, North Dakota, USA - PPLs Lake P8 Core (1) Depth... | ecosystem: Environmental > Aquatic > Freshwater >... | reverse complement strand
TTGAACCGGAAGCTTCGTCGTTCCAGTCGCCCCGCCCCGGACCCGTCGTAGCACGTTTCACGCAGTGTCTCACGCTCAGGGGACCCGGTCCCTGGCCCGGGGAGGAGGCAGCTCGATCCGAGCAAAGTGAGTGCCGCGTCGGGCTGGGTCGTAGCGGGGACCCACGGTGAAGTCCCGTCATTCGGTTTCCGGGAATACACCGCTGCACCCGTCCATTTCCTCTCGTGATGAGTGATATCGATCTGGGCCGAATCGAGAAGGCGGTACGAGAGATAATCGAAGCCCTCGGTGAGGATCCCGATCGTGAGGGTCTGGCCGGTACTCCGCAACGAGTGGCCGGTTTCTATGCCGAGGTATTCGACGGTCTCCATCGTGACCCGGGTGATGTGGTGGACGCGTTCTTCGGAGAAGAGCACTACCAGGAGATCGTGATGGTGCGGGAGATCCCGTTCTACTCGATGTGCGAGCACCATTTCGTCCCATTTCACGGTCTCGCCCATGTCGCCTACATCCCGAGGGGCCGGGTGACCGGTCTCTCCAAGCTGGCCCGGCTCGTGGAGGGCTTTGCCCGGCGCCCGCAGATGCAGGAGCGTCTCACGGCCCAGGTAGCCGACGCCCTCACGGAGCGTCTCGACCCATTGGGGGTCATGGTGGTCATCGAGGCGGAGCACCTCTGCATGTCGATGCGCGGCGTCAGGAAGCCAGGGGCCACGACGGTGACCTCCGCCGTGCGCGGGATCATGGAGTCGCAGGCTGCCACCAGGGCAGAAGCCATGTCGCTGCTGTTCGGCACGACTCGCTAGCGCTAGCCGTTTCGAGCTCGACGTTCTACGTTCTACGCCGTGAGTGAGTGGAGTCTCAAGACCAGGACGATCGATCTCTCCCACGGCGTGCTCATGGGGATCGTGAACGTGACCCCGGACTCCTTCTCCGATGGGGGAGCCCGGTTCAGGAGGGAGGATGCGGTAGTGGCCGGGCTGGTGATGGCCGAGCAGGGCGCCGGAATCATCGACGTGGGCGGCGAATCGACCCGACCCGGGGCGGAGCCGATCCCCCTCGACGAAGAGCTGCGCCGGGTCCTCCCTGTGATCGAGGACCTCGCCTCCCGTGGCATCGTCATCTCGGTGGATACCTCGAAGCCGGAGGTCGCCGCCGCAGCCGTCGAGCACGGGGCCGAGATAGTCAACGACGTCACGGCCGCCGGCTCGGAGGGGATGGGGGCGGTGATGGCAGCATCCGGGGCGGGCGTGATCCTCATGCACATGCAGGGGACACCGAGGACCATGCAGCACGATCCGATCTACGACGACGTCGTGGGCGAGGTAGTCGCCTATCTCGCCGACCGCGCCCGTACCGTGATCGGGGCCGGTGTGGATCGGTCCAGGATCGCACTCGATCCGGGCATCGGCTTCGGCAAGCGTGTGGAGCACAGTCTCCAACTGATCGCCGGTATCGGGGACTTGGCCACGCTCGGGTACCCGGTGGTGTTGGGAACCTCCCGCAAGACGTTCATCGGGAAGCTCACCGGGATCGAAGACCCGGCCGGGCGCGACCCGGCCACAGCCGTCACCACGGCCCTCGGTTTTGAGCGTGGAGCACGGGTTTTTCGGGTTCACGATGTTGTCTCGTCGTGGGCTGCCCTGCGCATCGCCGCCGCTATCGTGACCCCGGAGCAATGGGACGAATGGTCGCCGGACTAAAGCCCCGGGGTTTCACCTGGGTAATCGCAGACCGTCTGGCCGTCTCCGAGCGAGTTGGGGGTTCCGGTTTCCAGCACCGTCGGGTACGGCGGGAGGAGGAGATCACCTGGCTGGTGGAGGAGGCCGGGATCAACACCGTGGTTTCGATGCTGCCCGGCAATCAGAACCTGCTCGCCTATCGAGAGGCGGGGATCGCCACGTATTCGGTCCCGATCGGGCCCGATCTCGGCAGCCGAGATGTCGAGCAGTTCTTTCAGACGCTGACCACGGCCACCACGAAGAGCCAGGCCAAAGTCCTCGTCCACCGGGAGGCGATCGACGACACCGTCGGCGGGCTCCTCGGCGGGTTCCTCGTCGCATCAGGTCTCGTCAACGACCCGATACTCGCCCTCGCTGTGATCCAGCAGATCCTGGGAAGGGCACTCGGACCGGAGGGCCGGTCGCTCATCCCTGCATCCACCGCTTCGTGAACGATCGCATCGAGCTGCGCGGGATCGAGGTCATTGCCCGTCATGGGGTGCTGGATGAGGAGAAGATCGAGCCGCAGGTCTTTCGGGTGGATCTCACCGTCTTCCTCGACCTGAGCGTCGCTGGAGGCTCCGATGACCTGGCCGACACGGTCGACTACGGGCGCCTGGCTCAACAGGTGCATGATCTCGTGGCCGCCGAAAGCCATCAACTGATCGAAACCGTGGCCGAGCGCGTGGCCCGGCAGGTCCTCGCCACTCACGGAGCCGAGCGTGTCCTGGTCACCATCCACAAGCCGGGCGCACCGATCCCGCTCGTCTTCGAGGATGTCTCGGTGACTGTCGACCGCTCCCGATGACCAGGTATGCCATCGCCCTCGGCTCCAATGTCGGGGACCGAATTGGCCATCTCCGCTCTGCCGTCGACGAGATCGGCGGGCTGGGAGACGGGCTCACCGTGTCAGGGCTGTATGAGACCGCCCCGGTCGGCGGGCCGGAACAGGGCCCGTATCTGAACACTGTGGTGACGCTGGAGACCGCGCTCTCGCCCGCGGAGATGTTGGAGCGATTGCAGGCGATCGAGGGCGATCACGACCGGGAGCGGGTCGTGCGCTGGGGCCCCCGCACCTTGGATCTCGACATCGTGTCGATGGACCCGGGAGAGGTGCACACCCCGATGCTCGAGATCCCCCATCCGCGGGCGCCGGAGCGCCGATTCGTCCTCGAGCCTCTATGCGAAGTCTGGCCCGATGCGGCGGTTGGAGGCGGGCTCACTGCTGCCGAGGCGAGAGAACTCGTACCCGCTCAGGATGTGGACCTCCTGGCAACGCGCTGGGTGGTCGATGGCCGGAAACCCGGGCGCTACTGGGTCGGGGCGCAAGTCCTTTTGTTCTTGGCCATCGCTGTTGCCCTGGTCATGGACGGGTCGCTCCCCTGGGCAGAATACCCGGAAGTCGAACTGGCATTCGGGAGGACGATCTACGGCTGGCGGATCGCTGGAGTGGTTCTCCTGGCCATAGGCGCCGTGGGGCTGGTCGGCTCTGCTCGCTCCCTGGGACCGGCCCTCACTGCCCTGCCCGAACCGGTGGAGGGGGCCGAACTGGTCGAGACCGGTCTGTTCGCGCATGCACGGCACCCGATCTACGGCTCGGTTTGCCTCATGATGCTCGGCGCCGCGCTAATGGTGGCGAGCACAGCGGCCGCCCTGCTCAGCCTCCTTCTCCCCATGTTCTTCTGGGCCAAGTCGAGTTACGAGGAGAAGCAACTGCGAATCAGATATCCCGGCTACGCCGCGTACGCCAAGAGGGTGCGCCACCGTCTCATCCCCTTCATTCTGTGATCGGTCTGGTACCCAATCTTCGGGTCTATCGGCCCTGGCACAGATCTCGGGAGTCGTGCTAGCTTCGCAACATGGGAAGAGGCCGTGGCCCTCCTTCGAGTTCCTGACCATTTTCGAGTAGCGCGTCCAGGACAGGAGGAACGATCCAAATGGCCAAGCGGTCACGAGAGCATCGCCAGGAAATCCCCGGATACAACGACGGCCGACCCACACGCGAAGAGCGCAAGCAGCAACACCGTTCGGTGAGACATCACACCCATCAGATGCTGCATACGGCCGAAGACCCGGATGAGATTGTCGTGCCTGAGGTCAAGGGTGTAGGGGACATTCACGAAGCTCTGCCCAGCGAGCCACGAGACGCGAAGCAGCGTCGATTCCGGGTGTGGAAGACGAAGTTCTGGAAGCGGCGGGACGACTACCACACCATGAAATCGGAGATCGACTCCAACTGGCCGGTGATCACACCAAACCAAATCGGAGAAGAACAGGCCTGACGGGTACCCTCGCCGCATGTCGGCGGAGGGTGAATCGTGAAGCTGATCATCGTTGGCCCCGGGCGCGCCGGAGGCTCCCTTTCCCTCGCCGCCTCCCGCTCCGGGCATGAGATCGTCGGCGTCATGTCCCGATCTGCCGGCGGAGCCGACTTTGGGCCGCCCCTGAGCTGGGACTCCACGCTCCCGGCGGCTGACCTCCTCATCATCGCCGTGAGGGACGATGCCATCGAGGAGGTCGCTGACCATCTCGCCACCCGGGCCGGCGCGGTCCCGGTGGCCGCTCATGTGTCCGGCTTCACTCCCGTCTCGGCCTTGCACTCCCTGGCATCGAAAGGCATTGCCACCGGGGGGTTCCACCCGTTGCAGACGCTTCCCGACCCGGAGCGGGGTGCCGCGGCGCTGGCTGGCGCCTATGTGGGGATCGGCGGGGACCCTCGAGCACGTTCGTCCCTGACCGATTTCGCCCGGTCCCTGGGAATGACCCCGTTCTCGCTGGATGATGCGTCCAGACCCGGCTATCACGCCGGTGCCGCCGCCGCCTCCAATTTCGTGATCACAGCCCTGGCCACGGCCGGGGACCTCATGGCAGCAGCCGGCATCGAACCGGCGGTCACGCGTCCCTTGGTAGAGCGGGCAGTGGCCAACGTGTATGAGGAGGGACAGGGGTCACCTCTGACCGGGCCGATCGCACGTGGTGACACCTCGACGGTCACCGGGCAGCTGGCGGCTGCCCGGAACGTGTCCGATGATGTCGGCGACCAGTACCGGCTCATGGCCGAGGCGACTGCGATTCGCGCCGGCAGACGGGGAGACGCCCGCCGATGGAGCTGAGCGGGACCTTTGCCGGGACCAGGGGGATGTACGACGGCCGGGTCGGGCTGCTCCCCACAATGGGCTTCTTCCATGAGGGGCACCTCGCCCTGATGGACCTGTTGCGGGGTCATTGCGAGACCCTTGTGGTCTCGCTCTTCGTCAATCCCACCCAGTTCGACGACAAAGGCGACTTTGCCGCCTACCCGCGGGCAACCGAGCGCGATGCCGGTCTTGCCGCAGAGCACGAGGTGGACATCCTGTTCGTGCCTGAGATCGAAGAGGTCTATCCGGTCGGGGAGACGACCATTGTCGAGGTGGGGGGAGTCTCCCAGGAGATGGAGGGACGGTATCGGGCCGGTCACTTCACCGGGGTCGCGACGGTGGTCGCCAAGTTGTTCGCCGGTCTGCAGCCCGACATTGCGATGTTCGGCCGCAAGGACGCCCAGCAGATCGCCGTGCTCAGGGCGATGGTGCGGGATCTCCGCTTCCCAGTCGAGGTCATCGACGCACCACTGGTCCGGGAACCGGACGGCTTCGCCTTGTCCAGCCGAAATGTCAGACTCGACCGTGAGTCCCGGGAGCGAGCGCTTGCCATTAGCCGCGGCCTGTTCCAGGCGGCCGAGCAGGTCGACGCAGGCGAGCGACGCGGGGAGCGGCTGGAGGCAACTGTCCGCCGGTCGATGAAGGGCCTCGAGGTCGACTACGCCACGCTGGCTTCGAAAGACACAATGGTGCCGATCGAGACCCTGGATCAGCCGGCTGTCCTCGCCGCGGCCGCACACGTTGGCGGGATCCGACTCATCGACAACGTCACCTTCGATTGGATCGATGGCAAGCCTGTGCCGGACCGAGGGTTGATCCTCGGGGAGCGAAGCCGTCTCAGTACCCTGCCCTGACTCCCAGCCGACGATCGAGCCCTCAATGACCGAGACATCCAGCCCTGGCCAGGACCCCCTCGTCGCCGGGCGACGTGAGCATCACGAGGACGTCCTCGCCTCGGGCGGTTACCCGCACCGCTACGAGCGGAGTCATCTCGCCGGTCGGCTGCATGAGGAGTTCGCCGGCCTCGAGCCCGGTTCGGAGACAGATGCCCGGGTCTCCGTGGCAGGTCGGGTGTTGCTGTATCGCTCTTTCGGCAAGCTGCAATTCGCGACCCTCCGGGACGACTCGGGGACCATCCAGCTGTTCGTCGACCGCTCGACGATCGGTGACGAGAAGGCGGATCAGTTCGCCCGTGTCGATCTTGGTGATTGGATCGGCGCCACGGGAGTGGTGATGACTACTCGAAAGGGCGAGCTCAGCGTGAGGGTGGACGACTTCGCCCTCTTGCAGAAGAGCCTGCGCCCTCTGCCGGACAAATGGCACGGCCTCCAGGATGTGGAGCTGCGCAGCCGCCATCGCTATCTCGACCTCATGGTCAACGAAGAGTCGATGGGCGTTGCCAGGGCCCGTGCCGCAATCGTCTCCGCGTTGCGTCGCCAGTTCGAGTCGAGAGGCTTCGTCGAGGTGGAGACCCCGGTGCTTCTGAGTCAGGCGACCGGGGCCACGGCCCGCCCTTTTGCCACAGCGCATCACGCCCTCGACATGGAGATGTTCTTGAGGATCGCCACCGAGCTCTATCTGAAGCGCCTGGTGGTTGGGGGCATGGAGAAGGTGTTCGAGATTGGGCGCATCTTCCGCAATGAGGGAATCGACTCGACCCACAACCCCGAGTTCACCATGCTTGAGGCCTATCAGGCACTGGCCGACTACTCCGACATCATGACCCTGATCGAGGAGGTCTTCGCCGGGGTGACCGGGTCGGTCGCCAGCGGAACCGTGATCACCTACCAGGGCCGTGAGTTGGACCTGACCCCTCCCTATCGCCGCGTCTCCATGATCGATCTCGTCTCTGAGAAGCTGGGACGGGAGGTTGGGCTCGACACTCCGGCCGACGCGTTTGCGAGCGTGGCCCGGGAAGCAGGCGTCGAGGTGCAGGACGGGTGGAATTCCGCCCTCATACTGGCCGAGATCTACGAGGTCGTGGTTGAGGACGAGATCTGGGAGCCGACATTCGTCACGCACCCGCCGATCGAGGTGTCGCCCCTGGCTCGGCGCAACCCGTCGGATCCGAGGCTGGCCGACCGCTTCGAGCTGGTCATCGCCGGCTCCGAGTACGCCAACGCTTTCAGTGAGCTGAACGACCCGGACGATCAGCGCCAGCGATTCGAGGCCCAGGCGGCGGCACGCGCCGCAGGGGATGAGGAGGCGCACCCGGTGGACGAGGACTACCTGCTCGCCCTGGAATACGGTCTTCCCCCGACGGGTGGGCTGGGGATCGGGGTGGATCGTCTTGTGATGCTGCTCACCGATCAGGCCCACATCCGTGAGGTGATCTTGTTCCCGACCCTGAGACCTCTTTGATTGCCGGGGGCCATCAAGCCCGGCGCAATCAGGCAGTCGGCCTGCCTTCGGGTCAGCCTCTCGCTGCTTCCACCCGTTCCAGCAGATAGGTGCCCAGCGTCTCGAGGATCTGTCGAGGATGCCCCTCGGGGAGGGTGGACAGCGCATCGGAGGCGACCTCGAGCCGCCGGGTGGCGCCGGCCAGTGCGGTGTCGACGTGCCCGCCGACGCGCACGATCTCGATCACCTCGTTGACCACCACATCGGGATAGGGGCGTCCGCTCTCTAGCAACTCTCGCACCCTGTCACCCCGATCGCTGGCCAGGGCCTCCAGCACCGGCATCGTGAACTTGCCTTCCCGGATGTCCGAGCCGGCCGGCTTGCCGATGGTTTCTTCGTCGGCAACCAGGTCGAGGGCATCGTCTGCGATCTGGAACACCATTCCGACTTCCCAGGCCCAGGCCGATAGCGACTCGACCGCCCGATGGTCGGCGTCGGCGGCGATGGCGCCCAGACGGGCGGAGGTGCGGATCAACGAGGCTGTCTTGCCCGCGATGACCTGCTCATACTCGGCGACCCCGTGGTCGAGGTCGAAATCGAGCTGCAGCTCCCGCGTCTGGCCTTCGACCAACTCGGCGTAGGTTGCGGCCAGCAGACGCACTGACTCCTGGCTCAGGTGGGTGGCGGCGACCTCAGATGCCCGGGCCATGAGGAAGTCGCCGGCCAGGATGGCCACGGTGTTGTCCCAATTGGCGTTGACCGAGGCGGCTCCTCGCCGGACGTCCGCCTCATCGATCACGTCGTCGTGATAGAGAGAGCCGACGTGAATCAGCTCTACCGACACACCCGCTTCGACGGGTCGATGATCACGGCTCTCGCCGAACTCTGAGGCGAGCAGGGCGAGCAGGGGACGGAAGCGCTTTCCACCGGCGAGCAGTAGGTGCTGCGCGATCTTGGTTAGATAGGGATCGTCGGCCGCCGCAGCCTCGAGAAGCCTCTCCTCGACGCGTGCCAGAGAATCCCAGACAGCGGGAATACGAATGAGGCTTTGGAGGTCTTCCATCCGTGACGATGGTATTACGTGTGCATGACTCCGGAACCACGCTCCGGGTCAAGAACAGGCCGGTGGTAAACTTGCGTATGCCAGGCTCAGGAGTCGAGATTGTTTGAGCGGTTCACAGATCGTGCCCGCCGGGTCGTAGTTCTGGCCCAAGAAGAAGCGCGTCTGCTCAACCACAATTACATCGGGACCGAGCACATCCTGCTCGGCCTCTTGAACGAGGGGGAGGGGATCGCCGCGCAGGCGCTGGAGAGTCTGGACATCGACCTCGCCTCGGTGCGCGAGGAAGTCGTCAAGATCATCGGACAGGGCCAGCAGTCGCCGTCGGGCCACATCCCGTTCACCCCGCGCGCCAAGAAGGTCCTCGAGCTCAGTCTCCGTGAGGCTCTGCAACTCGGCCACAACTACATCGGGACCGAGCACATCCTCCTCGGCCTGATCCGCGAAGGGGAAGGTGTCGCCGCCCAGGTGCTCCAGCAGCTGGGCGCCGAGCTGCAGAAGGTCCGTCAGACGGTCATCCAGCTCCTGTCCGGACCGGGCGGAAGCGAGCAACAGGCTTCGGAGCCGTCGGGGCCGAGTGGCCGAGAGTCGTCGAGCAGTGGCTCGACCGTCCTCGACCAGTTCGGCAGGAATTACACCCAGCTGGCCAGGGAGCGGAAGCTGGACCCGGTCATCGGCCGGACACGGGAAATCGAGCGGGTCATGCAGATCCTGTCTCGCCGGACCAAGAACAACCCGGTTCTCATCGGCGAGCCCGGTGTTGGCAAGACCGCCATCGTCGAGGGGCTGGCCCAGCGAATCGTCGCCAAGGACGTGCCAGAGAACTTGCAGGGCAAGAACCTCTACTCGCTGGACCTCGGGGCCCTGGTCGCCGGATCCCGGTACCGCGGCGACTTCGAAGAGCGTCTGAAGAAGGTGCTCAAAGAGATCAAGAGCCGGGGCGACATCATCCTCTTCATCGACGAGATCCACACTCTCGTCGGTGCGGGTGCGGCTGAGGGCGCCATCGACGCAGCCTCCATCCTGAAGCCGATGCTGGCTCGCGGCGAGCTCCAAACCGTGGGCGCAACCACTCTCGAGGAGTACCGCAAGTACCTGGAGAAGGATTCCGCACTGGAGCGCCGGTTCCAGCCGATCCAGGTCGACGAGCCCTCCGTCAGCGAGACCATCCAGATCCTGATGGGTCTCAAGGACCGGTACGAGGCTCACCATTCCGTCCGCTTCACCGATCAGGCCATCGTCAGTGCCGCCAACCTTGCAGACCGTTACCTCTCCGATCGCTTCCTGCCCGACAAGGCGATCGACCTCATCGACGAAGCCGGGAGCCGGACCCGCATCCAGCGCACCAGCGACGTGCCCGAGATCACCGCCATCGATGAGAAGCTCTCCAGCCTGCGGCGGGACAAGCAGGACGCCGTTGCCCGGGAGAACTACGAACGCGCCGCCAATCTCCGCGACGAGGAGCGCGGTCTCCTCAGCGACCGTGCCCTGAGAGAGACGGGGGACGGCGAGTCAGGCTGGGTCATCGACGAGGAGGAGATCGCCGAGGTGCTCGCCCAGTGGACGGGGATCCCGGTCCATCGCCTCACCGAGGAGGAGACCGCCCGACTCGTTCATATGGAGGATGAGCTGCACAAGCGGATCATCGGCCAGCACGATGCGATCACGGCGGTGTCCAAGGCTATTCGCCGCACCCGTGCCGGTCTCAAGGACCCGCGTCGCCCATCGGGCTCTTTCATCTTCCTCGGCCCATCCGGTGTGGGGAAGACCGAGACGGCCAAGGCTCTCGCCCAGTTCCTCTTCGGCCAGGAAGACGCCCTCATCCAACTCGACATGTCCGAGTACATGGAGAAGCACACGGTCAGTCGTCTCGTGGGCTCTCCTCCCGGTTACGTCGGGTACGACGAGGGTGGCCAGTTGACCGAGGCTGTCAGACGCAAGCCGTTCTCGGTGGTGTTGTTCGACGAGATCGAGAAGGCGCATCCTGACGTGTTCAACACCCTGCTCCAGATCTTGGAGGAGGGGCGGCTCACCGACGCTCAAGGTCGGACGGTGGACTTCAAGAACACGGTCATCATCATGACCTCCAACCTCGGCACCCGCGACCTGCACAAGAAGGCGGTGGGCTTCCACGCCGAGGACCAGGACATGACCTACGAGCACATGAAGGGTCGGGTGACCGATGAGCTGAAGAAGCACTTCCGCCCCGAGTTCATCAACCGGCTCGATGAGATCATCGTCTTCCACGAGCTGTCGATGGACGAGCTGAAGCAGATCGTAGACCTGATGCTCGAGAGGGTTCGTGAGCAGCTCGACTCCCAGCACCTCGACTTGGTTCTCACCGATGACGCCAAGGAGTACCTGGGCACCCGAGGCTATGACCCCGAACTCGGGGCAAGACCGCTCCGCCGTGCCATTCAACGTCTGCTCGAAGACCCGCTCTCCGAGCGTGTCCTGCTCGGTGAGTTCAAGGCGGGCACCACCATCCTCGTGGGTCTGGACGCCGAGAACGAAGAGCTGACTTTCGAGGCTCTGGGTGCCAGCGAGACGCCGGAGACGCCTCCGGTGGAGATGGCGAGCCAGGACTGAGCGCTAAAGCCGGCGAGCCTGCCGGCCGATGTTCCATGGGCTTAGGCACCACCAGCTATGCCCATACTCGCCCTACTTCTCGCCATCGTCTCGGCTCTGGCCCTCGAACCACCGCCCGAATACGTGCCCGCAGGTGACGAGGCTTTGACCGTAGACCTCGAGGTGGACGGTTACGTCAACGGCGCCATGGAGCGGTCGCGGTTGATGACCCGTGATGGTTGCACCCTGGAGCGTGATGCTGCCTATATGTACGCCTTGCTGATGGAGGCTGCCGAGAGGGACGACGTATATCTCGGGTGGGAGGACTGCTATCGGTCCTACAACGTGCAAAAAGCCTCCTACGAAGGGCGTTGTCCCAAGACCGAGATCCCGGTCTATGCCACGGATCCGCTCACCGGGGAGAAGATCCAAACCGGCACCAAGAAGCAGCGGGTTTGCACGGGGCCGCCGACCGCTCGTCCCGGGTACTCGAATCACGGCTGGGGGCGGGCCGTCGACTTCACCGATGGGCGTGGGGTCCTCACCTGCACCGACCGTGCCTATCGCTGGCTCCAGGGAAACGCATATCGCTTCGGCTGGGTCAACCCTCGTTGGGCATGGTGCGACAGGTCGACCCGCGAGCCCTGGCATTGGGAGTACGCAGGTGTCACCGACCCGACACTCGTCGGGTACAGCCAGATCGATCCGAAACTGCTCAACTGGGTCGAGTAGACGCGGACGCTCCAATCCCGAACAGGGGCAAACCGGTTTCCGCGTCAATAGGCCGAAGCCCCATCCTGGATGGACCTAAGTCCTCTATCCAGCCCGACCTTCCGCGACGATGATCATTAGTGTGATCCCACGGGCTGGTCCAGCCTGCCCGTCCTACTAAAACGGAGGAAGAAAAGCGTGAAACGCTATCTGCGTTATCTCGCCCTCATCTCTGTCTTCGCATTGGTCCTTGCGGCCTGTGGAGGCGAGGAGGGTGAAACAACTACAACGGCGGGCGAGGCGACGACCACGACCGCCGGCGAAGCGACTACCACGGCCGCGGAGGGGGCTACCACCACTGCGGCTGAGACAACCACCACAGTCGAGATCAACGGCGAGGGCCGGGTCATCGGCATGGCCTTCGACGTGGGCGGTCGTGGCGACCTGTCGTTCAACGACCTGGCCGCTCTTGCGTGGGACAACGGCAAGACGAACTATGGCTTCGACGGTGACGAGCTCGCTCCCGAGGCGGGCGGCGAGAACCGCGAGGAGAACCTTCGCCTGCTCGCCGAGTCCGGCTCGGAGCTGATCATCGCCAACGGCTTCGCCTTTGCCCAGAACGTGTGGCGGGTCGGGACCGAGTTCCCTGACACCTACTTCGCCATCACCGACGATTGCCCCCAGGACGACACCTTCACCGTGGTGGAGATGCCCAACGTTCGTTGCATGGTCTCCTCTGAGGAGGAGGGCTCGTTTCTGGTAGGCGCGGCTGCGGCGCTGAAGAGCACCAGCGGCACCATCGGCTTCATCGGTGGTGTGGAAACGCCGCTGATCAAGAAGTTCGAAGCCGGTTTCATAGCCGGTGCGAACCACATCAACCCCGACATCAACATCCTGCCTGCGGTCTATCTGACCCAGGTGCCGGACTTCACCGGGTTCAACGACCCGGTCAAGGGCAAGGAAGCCGCTCTGGCGCTCTACGGTCAGGGTGCCGACGTGATCTATCACGCCTCCGGTGGCTCCGGTCTCGGCCTGTTCCAGGCCGCCGATGAGCTGTCCACCGACGAACAGCATCTGTGGGCGATCGGTGTCGACTCCGACCAGTACAACACAGTCGGTGACCCGGCACTCCAGGAGCACATCCTGACCTCGATGTTGAAGCGCGTCGACACTCACGTCGACACCGCCATCGTGGACTTCCTCACCGACAGCTTCACTCCAGGTGAGGCCCGTCTGGGTCTCGCCGAAGGCGGGGTCGGCTATGCGACGACGGGCGGGTTTGTCGATGACATCTCAGCCCAACTCGATGAGCTCGCGGAGCAGATCATTGCGGGTGACATCGTCGTTCCCACCGAGCCGGAAGCCTGACCCCAGGCACTCCTGCTAACTTGCGCCGGGCCCAGGATCCCTGGGCCCGGCGTTCTATATGGACTGGGAGATGGTTCAGGCACCCGCAATACAGCTCCATGGCGTCACCAAGCGGTACCCGGGCGTAGTCGCCAACAAGGACGTCGAGCTCACGGTCGAGACGGCCGAGGTACATGCCGTCGTCGGTGAGAACGGGGCGGGCAAGTCGACGTTGATGAAGATCATCTACGGGATGGTTCGCCCCGATGCGGGGGACATCACCATCGATGGCAAGCCCGCTCATTTCCGAACTCCCAAAGATGCCATCGATGCCGGCATAGGGATGGTCCATCAGCATTTCATGCTGGCGGACAACTTCACCGTCCTCGAGAACGTGGTGCTCGGCTCCGAGCCACGATCAGGTCTTGAGATCGACTTCAGAGGCGCCACGGAACGAATCCGCCAGCTCGGTGAGACATACGGTCTCAGATTGGACCCGCATCAGAAGGTGGAGACACTCTCCGTCGGGGAGCGTCAGCGGGTCGAGATCATCAAGGTCCTCTACCGGGGGGCGAAGATCCTGATCCTCGACGAGCCGACCGCGGTCCTGGTCCCCCAGGAGGTGACCGAGCTCTTCGAATCGATCCGCGACCTCAAGGAGCAAGGACACACCATCGTCTTCATCTCCCACAAGCTCGACGAGGTCCTCTCCATAGCCGACCGGATAACCGTGATGCGTGACGGGAGGACGGTGGGGACTACCACGCCGGCTGAGGTGGACGCACGGCAACTGGCGGAGATGATGATCGGGTCCGAGCTCCCCTCCCCGCACACCAAGGAGGCAACGGTCCAGGACGTGGTTCTTCTCGAGGTGTCCGACCTCAGCCTCATGTCAGATACGGGTCGGCCCTTGCTGCAGGGGATCAGCTTCGTGGTGCACAAGGGCGAGATCGTTGGGATCGCCGGTGTGGAGGGGAACGGCCAGGCACAGCTGGTCGATTCGATCATCGGCCTCGCTCCAGGGGCGACCGGCGAGATTGCCCTCTCCGGCACCTCGATCACGGAGCTCTCGACTCGTGACCGTCGGAGTGCCGGCATCGGCCTCATCCCCGAGGACCGTCATCGTCAGGGTCTGCTGCTCTCCGCACCATTGTGGGAGAACGCTGCGCTCGGCCATCAGAACAAGGAGCCGTATGCAAAGGGTCTCTGGATCGACAAGAAAGGCGCCAGGGCCCAGACCGAGGAGATCGTCCGTCGATTCGACGTGATGACCCCCAACGTCGATGTCCCCGCGACCGCATTGTCCGGCGGGAATCAGCAAAAACTGGTGGTGGGACGGGAGATCATGGCCAACCCGATGGTCCTGATCGCCGCCCAGCCAACCCGAGGGATCGACATCGGGGCTCAGGCTGCGGTCTGGGAGGAGTTGAAATCGGCCAGGGCCGCCGGAATGGGCATCCTTCTGATCTCCGCTGACCTCGAAGAGTTGATCGGTCTCTCCGACGCCATCCATGTCCTGTTCGAGGGGCGCCTCGTCGCCAAGCTCGACCCGGCTCAAATCACCCCCGAGATCCTCGGCTCTCACATGACCGGCGCGGGTGAGGAGAAGGCCTCGTGAAGAGCGGAAAGCTGCTCACCTCGGTGGTAGCACCCCTGATTGCCATCATCATCGCCTTCGGGTTGGCAGCCCTGGCCCTTCTCCTGGTCGATATCAACCCGATCACCGCCTACAAAGAAATGTTCGTCTTCGGCACGAGCACCGAGTCGCTGATCATCACCGTCAATAACGCGTTGCCGCTCTTCGTCTCCGCCCTCGCGGTGGGCATTGGCTTCAAGATGGGTCTGTTCAACATAGGCATCGAGGGCACGTATCTGATCGCAGCCCTCTTCGCCGCCTACATCGGCGCCCAGTTCTCGATCACCCCGGTCCTCCATGTGACCGCGATTCTCCTGGTGGCGGTAGCGGTCGGGGCTTTTTGGGCGTGGATCCCGGCCATGCTCAAGGTGAAGCGAGGTGTGCACGAGGTGATCGCCACGATCATGCTCAACTACATCGCCTTCGCTCTGAGCGCCTATCTCTTTCTCAATGTGTTCAAGGCGGAGTCCTCCAGCCTCACCATCGCCACCGATCTGATCCCGGAGACCGGCTGGATCCCCTCGCTCAACCCGGTGCTCGGCTGGTTCGGCATCGAGGCCAGGGCGGGCGCCAATCTGTACGGGTTCCTGATCATCGCCATCTTCCTCGGCATCGGTTACCACTACCTGGTGAACAAGAGTCGCTACGGGTACGACCTGAGGTCGAGTGGGGTCAACGCGGCCGCGGCCCATGCCAGCGGGGTGGACCCGAAGAGGATGATCGTAAGGACGATGCTGATCTCCGGCGGTCTGGCCGGTCTGGTCGGGATCGCGCCTTTACTCGGCTTCTATCACCAGTACCCCCAGGACTTCCCCCGCAACTTCGGGTTCAACGGCATTGCCGTCGCCCTCCTCGGCCGAAACCACCCGGTTGGCATGGCTTTCGGCGCCCTGTTGTTCGGTTTCATGCAACGGTCCTCCCTCATCCTGGATCTCAAGGACGTTCCCAAAGAGATCGTCACCATCATCCAGGGCATCGTCGTACTCGCCGTGGTCATCGTGTATGAGGTGATCTCCAGGTACGTGCAACGTCGGGTGGTCGCTGCCGCCGCCCGCGCCACCGAAGCCGAGCACGCCACCGTCGAGGTGGCGGCATGACCCTGCTCCAACGACTTGGCACCTTTGACAGGCGGCGGGTTCGGATCGTGACCGTGGCGCTCGCTGCGATTCTGGTGATGACGATTGCCGAGGTGATCACCGGCACCTCCGACCTGACCTCACGGAGCACGGCGAGCGCCGCCTTCCGTCTGGCGATTCCGATTCTTCTCGCCGGGCTAGGTGGCCTCTACTCGGAGCGCTCAGGGGTGGTCAACATCGGCCTCGAAGGGATGATGATCGCCGGAACCTGGTTCGCCGCCTGGGGCGCCTGGATGTACGGCCCCTGGCAGGGGGCGCTTCTCGGGATCGTTGGCGGTGGGTTGTTCGGGCTGCTCCACGCGCTGGCCACGGTCACCTTCAACGTGGACCACATCGTCTCGGGTGTCGCCATCAACATCCTCGGGCTCGGGGCCATGCGTTTCCTGTCATCGATCGTGTACACCCCCGAGACCGGTGGGTCGGTCATCCAGTCACCACCCGTGCAGGGAATCGCCAACATCGATCTGCCTTTCCTCGCCGGCGGCACCATCTTCGGTTGGGACACACCGGACTTGTTCGGGTGGCTGGAGAACCAGGGGTGGTTCTTCATCTCCGACATCGCCGGGATCATCCGCGGCTTCGCGGGGGGGATCAACTGGCTCACCCTCATCGGCCTCGCCATCGTCCCCCTCACCGCCTGGCTCCTCTGGCGGACCTCGTGGGGTCTTCGGCTTCGCTCTTGCGGCGAGGATCCCTGGGCTGCGGAGTCGTTGGGTGTCCCTGTGTTGAGGATGAAGTACTACGCCGTGATCATCTCGGGGATGCTCGCCGGGTTCGGCGGTGCATTCCTGGTGCTGGTCCAGGCCGGGATCTACCGGGAGGGGATGACCGGGGGTCGCGGCTTCATCGGCCTCGGCGCCCTTATCTTCGGCAACTGGATGCCGACCGGCGTGCTCGGCGGCGCGCTCGTGTTCGGTTTCGGTGACTCCCTCCGCTATCGGGGGCCGGAGGTGGTGCGTTCCTTCATCCTGGCCGTGGCCATCGGGCTCATCGCATTCGGCATTTTCGCCTTGACTCGCTCCAAGATCCGTACCGCTGTGATCCAGACGGTCATCGGCGCCGCTTTCCTGCTCTTCTATCTCCAGGTCGAGGAAGTGTCCAACCAGCTCCTCGCCGCTGTGCCGTATCTGATCACCCTGCTCGTGCTTGCTGCCGCTTCCCAACGCCTCCGAATGCCGGCAGCGGATGGCGCCCGATACGCCAAGGGCGAGGCCCGTTAGGGCCCCGCCCGGAGGAGCGATGTTCGACCCGTACTCGTCAGAGTTCCTCGACGACCCCTATCCCGTCTACGCCCGGCTTCGCGACGAGTCGCCCGTCTTCTACGACGACGCATGGGAACTGACCTTCTTCGCCCGGCACTCGGAGGTCTCGGCCATCCTCAAGGATCGTGATCGATTCGGCCGTGACTTCCGCCATCGGCTCGGCGTGGGAGAAGTCGACCCCGCCCTATACAGACGCATCTACCCCCCGCAATGGCCGACCTGGACCCGGTACGTCAGGGAGTCTTTTATCGACCTGGAGCCTCCGCGGCACACCCGTCTGCGCGGGCTCGTCTCCAAGGCCTTCACCAAGCGGTCGTCCGAGGTGTTCCGCAGTCGTCTGGAGGAAGCTTCGGATCGGATACTCGACCGGGTGGTCGAGAAGGGGTCCCTCGACGTCATCGAGGACTTCGCCACTCCGATCCCGGTGGCAATGATCGCCGAGTTGATGGGGATACCCGCCGAGGACCACGAACAGCTCCTCGAGTGGAGTCACTCCATAGTCAAGGTGTTCGATCAGGGCGTAACCGACGATGAGGGAGCGACGGCCGAGCAGGCGACAAAGGACTTCGTCGCCTATCTGGAGGCATTGGTCGCCGAGCGCCGATCCCGTCGCGGTGAGGACCTGATCTCGAACATGCTCGAGGTGGAGGAGTCGGGTGACACGCTGACCGACGAGGAGATCGTCGGTACGTCGATTTTGACCCTCAACGCGGGACATGAGGCCACGGTGCACGCCATCGGCAACGGCCTCCTCTCTCTTGCCCGTCATCCGCACCACTACCGGATGCTGCACGAGGGGTCGGTGCCAGTGGACACGGCGGTCGACGAGCTGCTTCGCTTCGACTCGCCCCTCCAGATGTTCGAGCGGTGGGTCCTGGAAGACACCGAGATCAGCGGCACCCGGCTGCGTAAAGGGTCCAAGGTGGGTCTCCTGTTCGGGTCCGCCAACCACGATCTGGCTGTCTTCGGCCCGAACGGCGATGGGATCGACCTGAGTCGATCTCCGAATCCTCATGTGTCCTTCGGCGCCGGTCTTCATTTCTGCGTCGGCGCACCACTTGCCAGAGTCGAGCTGGAAGCGGCACTCGGGCGTTTCGCGGCGAGGATCGTCGACATCCAGCTGCGCGAGGCCTCGGATCGGATCAGGTCACTGGTGTTCCGCGGGGTGGAGCACCTCGTCCTCGACGTCAGGGCTGCCTGAAGCCGACCGCTCCGGATCAGGGGGCTGCGGTCGTGCTGGTCTCGACGATCGTCGTCGTGCTGGCGCCTGAGGTGCCGTTGGTAGTGGCGGTTCCGGGCCGGCCGATGACCCGGATCTCCTGAATGGCCATTTCGGTGAACACGTTGTCCTCTACCACCTCGGCCGGGTAGTCGCTCTCGATGGTCATCTCGATCCAGTTGGTGTCGATGGCGGCAAACGGGATCGACTGGCTGCCGGGCAGGTCCTCGAGCTGGACCGGGGTCGGTTGGAGTGAGTCCTGCGCTTCGATCAGGATCCCTCGAGCCCGGTAGTTCCTCTTGAACTGGGTCGCATCGTCGATGTTCACCCAATCTATGCGTTGGACCACCATGGGCTGATTGAAGGTGAGACGGATCGTGATCTCATCGCCTTCTTCCACCGCCTCGTAGTCGAACTGGTACTCGGCGTCCGTGCCCGAGATCAGGTTGTCACAAACCAGCGCCCCGATGCCCTCCCTGCTGCAGTCCACCGCCAGGATCTCTATCGGGCCGGGCTCCACCACGGTCGCGATCGTCGAGGATTCGGAGGCAATGGTGGTGCCGGTCGGCTCATCGTCTCCATTGAAGACGTTGAAGAGAAGGGCGATCACCACAACGGCGAAGAGAAGAGTGCTGATGGCCAGGGCGGCTCGCACCCCGGCGGTCGCCTGGACCGCCGGTCTCGGGGCGGTGGGGAGGGGTCCCTGGCTGAGACGCGCCCCACACTCCTGGCAATGCCGGTTGTTGGCGGGGTTGGTTGCACCGCACGACGGGCAGGTGACTTCGGGCTGGCGTGAGCCGGAGCGCTCGACCGGCGGTGGGGGCGCGCCAAGCTCGAACTCCTCGTAGTTCCCGTCGGAGTTCACCGTGATCACATTGTCCCCGCGCTTCGGGGCCGGCCCGGGGGCGAGGGGATCGATGAATGAGCCGCAATTGGGGCAGAACTGCTCGTCTGCCGCGACAGTCGCGCCGCAATGATCGCACTTGCGAGAGGCCACATCCCTCCTTCAGAGTTATTGTGCCACGACGTGTTTGTGTGGGCGATCAGAACTTACGAGCCCTGGACGGTCGCCTCACTTGTGGTCTCGGCCATCGTCGTGGTGGCCTTGGTGGGGGTATTGATTCTTACGGTTCAGCGGCGTAACCGATAACCGAAGGCAACGGTGGATATGGCTTTTCGCTGTGAGAATTGCGGGCATGTCTCCGCCAAGTGGATGGGTTTCTGCCCACAGTGCGGGGTGAATGAGCCCCTGGTCGAGTCGGCCGGCCCGGCCCGATCGGCGACCAGGACCGCGGAGTCGGTCGGGCTCAGAACGGCAGCGGCTCGAGGAGTCGAACGCGAGCCAACCGGGTGGGCGGAGATCGATCGAGTCCTCGGTGGCGGCATCGTCGCCGGGTCGGTGCTCTTGCTCGGCGGGGAGCCGGGAGTAGGCAAGTCGACCCTGCTCCTGCAGATGGCTGGGGCGATGGCACGGTCGGGGGAATCGGTCCTGATCGCTTCGGCGGAGGAATCGGCCGATCAGGTGGCCCTTCGGGCCAGTCGGCTCGGCGTCACCGACGAGACGATAAGCCTCGTCGCCGACGATGATGTCGATGCGATCGTGGCCCTGAGCCAGCGGGAACGGCCCCGGCTGCTCATCGTGGACTCGATTCAAACCGTTGGGGTCACCGAGATCGGGTCCGCTCCCGGTGGAGTCGCCCAGGTGAGGGAGAGTGCCGCCCGTCTGGTGAGACTGGCCAAGACCACCGGGATCGCCGTGGTCCTGGTCGGCCATGTCACCAAGGACGGAGGCCTCGCCGGCCCCAAGATGCTGGAGCACATGGTCGATGTGGTTCTCTATCTCGAGGGGGATCCGGACCACGGGTTCAGAGTGCTGCGCAGCATCAAGAACCGCTTCGGGGCCACCCATGTCTCGGGGATGTTCGATATGCGATCGGAAGGGCTCATCGATGTCGACGATCCCTCCAAGGTCTTCCTCGAAGGATGGGAGCCCGATGTGCCCGGCACGGTCATATACCCGGCAGTGGAAGGACGAAGGTCGATCCTGGTCGAGATTCAGGCCCTGGTCTCGCCGACCAATCAGGCACAACCGAGGCGGTCGATCCGTGGTCTCGACCCGACCCGGGTCAACCAGGTGCTCGCCGTGCTGGATCGTCACAGCTCGGTGCGGCTCCATGACAAGGAGGTATACGTCAACGTCGTGGGCGGCTGGCGTATCGATGAGCCCGGCTGTGATCTCGCCGTGGCACTGGCGGTCACCTCTTCGTACGGTGACCAACCGTTGGGCCGACTGGCGGCGTGGGGAGAGATCGGGCTCGCCGGGGAGGTCCGGTCGATCCCGATGGAGACCCGCCGGCTCGAGGAACTGGCCCGGATGGGCCTGGACCGGCACATCGCCCCGATCGGTGGTCAGCCGCTCCGGCTTCGCCAGGCATTGGCGGATGCGGGGCTGTAGATGATTGCGTCGAGCTTCATTACCGGGGGCGTGACTCATCTGAGCCAAGGAGTCGAGGGCAAAGTCCGCCGGTGATCAGGTAGCCTCCCGGCTGTGGGTGGTCCCTCGATAAACGAGACACTGGAGCGCCTTGCCCCCGGTACCCCGATGCGCCGGGCTCTCGAGCGCATCATCCAACAGGGCAAAGGCGGCCTGGTCATCCTGGGCGACGGGTCCCGGGTCGCCGCGGCCAGCTCCGGCGGCTTCACACTGAAGGGGGCTGCGTTCAGCCCGGCCCGCCTCGCCGAGCTCTCCAAGATGGATGGAGGTGTTGTCCTCGACGATGCCTGGGCCACCATCCTCGAGGCCGCGGTCCATTTCATCCCCGACGGGACGATCCCTACCGATGAGACCGGCGCCCGCCATCGGACCGCCGAGAGAATGGCAGCACAGACCGGCAAGCCGGTGGTGGCGGACAGTGAGGGCCGCAAGGTGGCGACACTCTTCTACGCGGGCCAGAAGATCGAATTGGCACCTCCGACCGAGGTGGCGGCCCACATCAACCAGGAGTTGCAGAGTCTCGATCGTCTCCGCAACCGCCTCGATGACGCCGAGGCGAAGCTGACCCGTCTCGAAGTCGTGGGGCTGGCCACACATCGGTCGGTGGTCACCGTCCTGCAACGGGCCGAGTTGGTCGAGCGGCTCGGCCGGGTCGTGGAGGCCAGGGCCCTGACCCTGGGTGAGGAAGGGCGCATCGTCTACTTGCAGTTGAGTGACCTCCTGTCTGGCGTCGAGTTCACCAAACGCACCGTGCTTCGTGATTATCTCAAGCCGCTTCGAGCGGCTGCCGTGCGTCAGGCTCTCGAGGAGCTCAGCCAGATGTCGGGCACCGATCTCGAGGATCCGAGCCGGGTCGGGAAGGAGATGGGTTTCCCGGATCTCGACGACCCGGCCGACCCGAGGGGTTATCGCCTTCTCTCTCAAGTCGGCCGTCTGCCCGACTCGGTTCGTGATGACATCGTCAAGCACTTCGGTTCGGTATCCCAGCTCCTTGCCGCCGACGTTGCTGATCTGCTCAAGGTCGAAGGTGTGGGGGAGACCCGTGCCGGCCAGCTGCGTGCCTACTTCGACCGTCTGCTCGACTCGGCCGATGAATGGGAGCCCGTCCTCGATTGACCTCGGGCACCGGTACACTCCGCAGCCGCATATGGCTTCAGTAGCGTCGAAATACTCGGTAGGGGACAAAGTGGTGCACCCACAACATGGGGCGGCCACCATCCAGAAGAAGGTAAAGCAGGAATTCGGCGGGAAGAAGCAGGATTACTTCGTCCTCGACATCGCCACCGAGCAGCTCACCGTGATGGTCCCTCTCGACAAGGTCGAGGACCTGATCCGACCGGTGATCTCGAAGACCAAGTCGCGCGACGTCCTCAAGTCGCTGAAGGGCGAGCCCGAAGAGGCGGGGAGCAACTGGAGCCGCTGGTACAAGGTCCTCAATGAGAAGATGACCTCAGGGGACATCTTCCAGGTGGCAGAGGTGGTCCGCGACCTGTCCTTTGCCCAGCAGACCAAGGGGATCAGCCCGGCCCTCAAGCGCATGCTCTCCAAGGCCCGTCTCACCCTCAGCTCCGAGCTCGCCTTCAGCCTCGAGATCGACGAGGACGAGGCAATCAAGAGGTTGGATCGCGCCCTGCCCAGGGTCGAACCGGACGAGGAATGAGCCCTGAGGTGTCGCCCGCCGGCGTCAGGGTCGGCTGGGGGTTCGACGCCCACCCCCTCGACATGACACCTCCGATGGTCCTCGGCGGGGTCGTTGTGTCCGAGGCACATGGTGTGGTCGCGACCTCGGATGGAGACGTTCTCGCCCATGCTGTGACCGACGCCGTGCTCGGAGCATCCGTGCTATCCGACATCGGCGAGCACTTCCCGTCGGCAGACCCGAAGTGGCAGGACGCCGACTCGCTCCTCTTGCTCGGGGAGGCCGCTCGGATGGCCGCTGCCGCCGGATGGCGGGTCTCGCACGTGGATGCCACTGTTCTCGCCGAGGAGATCCGGATATCACCGCACCGCGATGCCATTCGCTCCAATCTCGCGGAGGCGTTGGGGTTGGAGGTCGGCGCGGTCTCGGTCAAGGCGAGCACCACCGACGGGCTCGGGTTCATTGGCAGGGGGGAGGGCGTGGCCGCGGTCGCAATCGTCACCGTGACCACCCTGCCGTAACATTCCCCCGATGCTCCGGTTCAACAGCACGATTCACCGCGCCGTTGTCCAATTCGAGCCGAGGGACGAGGGCAAGGTCGCGATGTACGTGTGCGGCCCCACGGTCCAGTCGCAGCCCCATGTCGGGCACGGGCGGTCGGCGGTGGCCTTCGACGTCATCCGTCGTTACCTCATGTGGCGGGGCTATGACGTCACTTATGTGCGGAACATCACCGATATCGAGGACAAGATCATCGCCGCCGCGGCCGAGAGCGGTGAGAGCGTCGATGTGCTCGCCGAGAAGATGGCAAAGCGATTCGCCGCGGGCTACACGGCCCTGGGGGTGATGGCCCCCGATCTCGAGCCAAAGGCAACCGAGCACATCCCCGAGATCATCGAGATGATCCGGACGCTGGTCGATCGGGGTCTGGCCTATTCATCTGGTGGCGACGTGTACTTCTCGGTCCGGGCCTGGGAGGGGTACGGGAAGCTGTCGGGGCGGAACCCCGACGAGCTCCGCGCCGGCTACCGGATCGAGGTCGGCGAGTCCAAGAACGACCCCCTGGACTTCGCCCTGTGGAAGGGCGCCAAACCGGGTGAGCCCTGGTGGGACTCGCCCTGGGGCCCGGGCCGGCCCGGCTGGCACATCGAGTGCTCGGCCATGGCCGCCAAGTACCTCGGGGTCGGCTTCGACATCCATGGGGGCGGCACCGACCTGATCTTCCCTCATCACGAGAACGAGATTGCCCAGAGCGAGGGGGCCACCGGGGCCACTTTCTCCCGGTATTGGCTGCACAACGGCATGGTCAACCTCGGCGGGGAGAAGATGGCCAAGTCGACCGGGAACCTCGTCGATCTCGCCTCGATCACGGAGAGACGCGGGGGCAAGGCCCTGCGTCTCCTCTTCCTTCGCGCCAACTACCGATCACCGATCGACTACTCGGAGGATCTGCTCGTCGAGGCGGAGGACGCATTGGATCGTCTGCAGCGCTTTCGCGATCGCGGCACACCGGGAGAGCCGGATCCCGCGGCAATCGACCGATTCCGTGAGGCGATGGATGACGACTTCGGCACACCCGGGGCCGTATCGTTGCTCTTCGACCTGGTACGTGACGGCAATCGGCTCCTCGACGACGGGGGCGATGCGTCGGCGATCTCGGGAGCCGTGGAGGAGATTGTCGGAGTCCTCGGGCTCGACGATGCCACCGGGCCCTCACAGACGGCGCTCGATCTGGGTGACCTTCCCCGACGGTTCGGGGTGGAGGTGGATGGTGAGGCTGCGATCGACCGTCTGGTCGAGCTGCGCACCAAGGCCCGAGAGGATCGCCGGTACGCCGACGCCGATGCCATTCGTGATGGCCTGGAGCGGGCCGGGGTGCTGCTGGAGGACGGCGCTGATGGCACTCGCTGGCTTCGGAAATAGGGTCGAGGGCCTGCATGCGGTGGCTGCGGCCGCGGCTGCCGGCCGGGTGAGAAAAATCTGGGTAGAGGAGGGCCGGCTGAACCGGCCAGATATCCAGTCCATCGCAGATGCCGTAGGTCATGACCTGGTGAAGCCGGTCCCGGACGTCCGTCCGATGGCAGAGACCGAGGTTCCACAGGGTGTGGTAGCCGACTGTGCGCCGATCATCCCGGTCCCGATCGACCGGTTGGCCGGCGCGGGGGCGGCTCTGGTCGTGCTCGACCACGTCGAGGACCCGCACAATGTCGGTGCGATCGCTCGCAGCGCCCGGGCCTCCGGCATGACGGGGATGGTGATCTCGTCGAAGCGTCAGGCACCTCTCTCCGCGGCAGCCTTCAAGGCGGCTGCAGGTGCCCTGGAGGATCTCCCGGTGGCCGTGGTCGGGTCGATTCCGGAGGCTCTCAGCCGCCTCAAGAACTCAGGGGTGTGGGTGGTCGGGCTTCAGGCAGGCACCGAAACGTCGTTGTTCGGGTTGGCCATCCTGACCGAGCCCGTGGCAATCGTGCTCGGCGCCGAGGGCGGCGGTCTCAGCGTGCTGGCCGCAAAGCGGTGCGATCTCCTGGCGGGGATACCGATGGCGGGTGGCACCGAGAGCCTGAATGTCTCGGTTTCCGCTGCCCTTGCCTGCTTTGAGATAATGAGGGTCCGACGTAGCGAGTCGGGAGCGCCGGGTTAGCTCAGTCGGTAGAGCAGCTGTCTTGTAAACAGCAGGTCGTCGGTTCGATTCCGGCACCCGGCTCCAGCAGATGGCGGGGCGTTGTGGCCATTACCAGGGAAGACAGCTCATTCAACCCCCTTGCCTCTCACGGTGTCTTTCGTCGTTTCCCACCATTTCTTGGTCCACTTCTGGCCCCGCCGTGGCCAGAAGTGGCCCAACCAAGGGTCTCTTCCTCCCGAGCCGGGTGCTGGGCGAGCTGAGCCTCAGCGAACGACTGGTCGATCCAGTCGTGGGGTCACGGCCTAGAGCATCAGATCGAGCGCGATCTGGTTTGCCCTTGGCGACTGCAAAGGCGATCCCCACGGCCACCACTCCGAACCTCCAATTGCGTAGCCATGCCCTTTATGTCAGACCAACAACCCGGAGGGGCTCATGCCTATCCTTCAGCGTGAGCGGACTCCGCCACCTTGGCAGGCAATTGCGAACAGCAGCAAGCGAAGCCATAAACCATAGGTTCAGGGATGCAATAGGGCTGCTCTTGACGACCGCCTTGGTTGCCGGGTTCTTCCTATTCCCTCAAGAGCCTGCGCACGGGGCACCGGTCAATTGTTCTCGTGGCGTCAACCTCGGATTCGAGACACCGCTGGTACGAAGCAATCCGATGGGGCCCTTCCCCAACTGGGCGCTCTTTGACGAGTCATTTGTTCCGGGTTGGAGCACGACTGCAAGTGACACCCTCATAGAGCTATGGGAATCCACATTTCTGGGGGTCACGTCCTATGCGGGCGGTCAGCACGCCGAAATGAATGCGACACAACCGAGCACTTTGAGCCAAGACTTCGCAACGCTCGGCGGCGATTCGGTAGATTGGAGCGTGGCGCATCAAGGTAGAACTGCGCCAACTGATTCGGCAGACTTGCGGTTCGGTCCTCCAGGAACACCAACTGTTGTCCAGGTGATGACGAGCCCGACAACGGCTTGGAGCCTCTACTCGGGCACATACGTGGTTCCTGCAGGTCAAACCACTACCCAGATCTCATTCGTATCGAATGACACCGGTTCCCTGGGGAATTTCCTCGACGGGATCGAATTGACACTCGTGTGCGAGATTTCGGTAGCCACGACCTTTACCGGTTTCACCGATCTCGACTCCTCCGGGCATACCAACCCAGGCGACACTGCCAACTTCGAGTACCTGGTGGAGAATCTGGGCACGGCCACAGTCGAGTCCCTGCAAATCAGCGACTCCCTTGGGTTTCTGGCGACCTGTTCCGACACCACACTCATGCCTGGAGAGTCGACGACCTGCACCGGCACCCATGTGCTCACGGGCTCCGAAGTTGATAGTGGCGCGGTAGCGAGCGTTGCATCGGCAACTGCGCAGGACGCAGAGGGTGTGTTGGTCAGCGATACCGACTCGGTGACCGAGACCATCGCTTCACAGCCGACGATCACTCTCGACAAGTCAGCCAATCTGGACGACTCGCTGGTTACGCCTTCGGGTCGCGTGGACGCCGGCGATTCAATCGACTACACATTGACAGTCACCAACACCGGCAACGTGACCCTGGCTGCGGTTGCCGTCACCGATGATGCGGCAGGCTCGGTCACCTGTCCCGGGACCTCTCTCGCATCAGGCGAAACTATGATCTGCACAGCGACGCTTGTGCTCTCGCAGACTGATATTGATTCAGGTTCAGTCTCCAACACTGCGAGTGCAGCAGGCACTTTCGGGTCAACGGTTGTCTCAGCCATTGACAGCGCCACCGTCCTGCTGGAACCGGTTCCCGGCATAAGTGTCATCAAGGTCGGCACCATCGACCACGCAGTGGTCGATCCATCCGCCCGTGTGGACGCCGGGGACGTGGCGAGCTACACAATCAGTGTCGTGAATACCGGCAACGTCACACTTGATCCGGTTGGTATCAGCGACCCACTGGCTGGTTCAGTCGCGTGTGAGGCGAACGCGCTCCCTCCGGGTGGGACCATGGAATGCACTGCATCGGTCACACTGGATCAAGCGATTATCGATGCCGGCACACTCACCAACACTGTTCTGGCCACAGGAAATCCGCCCGGCGCTGACCCGGGAGACACAGGCGACGATGTGACATCATCCAGCGCCGAGATTCTGGAGCTCTCAGCCCAACCTCTGATAGGGGTCGCCAAGAATCTCGAACAGACTGTGATCAATCCTGACGGCACCATCGAAATCACTTTCCGCTACACGGTTGAGAACTTCGGCAATGTCACTCTGGCGGACTTGATGGTGACCGACGACGTGGTCACCATATTTGCCGATCTGTCTCCAGAGTCTTTCGAGACGACGGACGGGACTCTGATCGGATCTCGGGAATGGGATGGAACCGCCAGTGCGAATCTCCTCGCCCCGGGTCAGAGCCTCGCTCCAGGCCAGACGGGCGATGTTCTGGCCGTGTTCTCCATCACGGCATCCATGGATGTCAGCGTCGACAATGTGGCAGGCGTCTTCGCCACATCACCGGGCGAGGTCGGCGTTGGTGACGAGTCTACGGACGGCACAGACGCCGATCCCGACGGAGACGCCGACCCAACGAACAATGCCGGGCCGACGACTGTGATCGTGTCGAACCTGTATGACCTCGGAGTCACAAAGACAGGAGAGTCGACCGATCAGCAAAGCTCAGGCATCCAATGGGCAGTCACGGTGACCAGCAACGGACCGGGCGACGCACCTGGTCCGATAATCCTTGTGGACATCGCAGGTCCCGGATTGGAACTCGACTCGGCGCAAGGTACCGGTTGGTCGTGTGAGTTGCTTCGAACTGGGGCCACCTGCGCCCGAACCGAGGGCCTCTCCGCGGGTGCGACGACAACCGTCCTGATTTCTTCGACGGCAACTGTCGACAACGGCTCGGCCGTTACCAACTCTGCAGTTCTTGAACTTGTCGAATCGAGCGACCTGGATCCAAACAACAACGTTGCGGTTGCCAGGGTCGTTGTGGGTGACCTCCCTCTGACAGGCTTCGGCTCAGCCCAACTCGTGAACATGGCGGCGATGCTCTTCGCCTGGGGTCTTGTCCTCGTCTGGCTTGGGAGACATCGTGCCATTCAGTCCGAACAACTGCCTGATCTTCAAGGCTGACGTCGATCATCCCTCGCCGGGACCCCGAGGGCAATCGCAATCCAATCCCGACGAGTCACGGCGTTGAGCTCGTTGAGGGGCTCCGCACGATTCCCCTATCCCGTCGGTCCCCGCCGGGTTTGGAGCGAAAGGCACCGCGGGCTTGCCTTTTGGCCTGCTTCGTCATCATGGTGGGGCTGGACGGACACCCGGCTCCCAAATCCTCAACTAAGTCCAGGTCGAGAAATACCCTCAGCTCGATGCTGAATGATGAGGACCGGACGATCCTCGAGTTCGAACGCGGCTGGTGGCAGGAGCCAGGCCCCAAGGACCAGGCGATCGAGTTCACTCTCGGCCTGCCCGCCTCCGTCTATTACGAACGTCTCATCGAGATCGTGGCGACGGCGGATTCGGCCAGGATCGACCCGCTTACGGTCGCACGGGTGAGGGCGCTGATCCAGCCCGACCCGGTCGAGGAGGCGGTTTCGTGACCCGGGGGAGGCACGCCACTGGCTCGGCCAGGTCCTTCTATCGCGACCTGGCCATGATGGTGGTCGGCATCCTCCTCGTCGGGGCGGCGGTGTTCCTGCTTCTCTACTTGTTCGCCGGCGACCCCGATCCGGTGGCCGGCGGTTCGACCACGTCCTCTTCCGCCGACAGCACCAGCACATCTGGTGACGAGGCAACCACAACAACCCAGCCGGCGACGACCACGACAATCGCGACGCCATCGACATCGACCCCGGTGCCGGTTCGCCCTCCCGATGCGGTCCGTGTCGTCGTCCTCAACTCGATCGGGCTCGCCGGTGCGGCCGGCCGGGTGACCCAGCAGCTCGCCGATGCCGGTTATCAGACGCAGCAGGCGGATGACTTCGAGCCTGAGCAGGACCCTTCCCGCATCTGGTACCGGGAGGGCTTCGCACCGGAGGCCAATGCCCTTCTCGCCTTCCTCCCGGGCGCCGTGGTCGAGCCTTTGCCCGACACTGACCTCGAACAGGGCTCCGACATCGTGTTGGTTCTGGGCGCCGGCTTCCAAGAATGACCCACGTCGCCGCCGGCTCGCGCCGCGGCATCCCCAAGGCCTGGCTCCTCCCTCTGTTGGCGGTGGTGTCGATCCTGGTCGCGGTCTACTTCGATCTGGTCAGTCGCTCCATCGCGATCGACTTCCTTGCCTGGTGGCCGGTGTGGGTCCTTCTCCTTCTGGCCACGATCCTGGCCCGCGGACGGCGGTGGCGGAGGGTGCGCTTGTCCGGCCTGATGCCGATTCTCTGGGTCGCGGCTCTCGGCATATTCGCTCTCGGCCATGTGCTCGGCTGGCAATTGATGCCGTCGGCATCGAACAGGTTGATCGGCCCAAGTCCCGACGCCGGCTCCAATGTCGCCCTGTCGGCGCATATCGACGGAGTGCTCGACGTGGGCTCGGGGGAGTCCGGATTCCTCTATGCGGTGGAGCCGGTGAGACGGGGTGGCGATGTCGGGACACCTGAGGCGGTCGAACAGGTCCAGGGGACCAATATCGCGGTCCGGCTCGAGTCGGTGGAAGATCCCGGCCTTTACACGTTTGCGGGCTGGGCGCTCGACCTCCATGACGCGCCGACCTGGAATCTCTCTCTCGGAGGAGAGATGGAGGCCAACCTGGCCGGTCTGCGTCTTTCGGGGCTGCAGGTCAATGGCGAAGGGAAGGTCTCTCTTGGATCGGTATCGGAGAGTGTCGTGGTCAACGTCTCCGGCCACTTCGACATCACGGTTCAGCAGGGAGTGCCGGTGCGTGTGATCGGGGACGCAACCGTCCCGGAAGGCTGGCTGGAGAATGCCCAGGGTGCGACCAGCCCCACCCCGGGCGATGGATGGGTGATCTCGGTCGGTGAGGGGTCATCCCTGACCGTGGGCGAGGGTTAGTTACACTCCTTGACCGTGCCCTCCGAACGTCTGAGTCGCATAGCTCTGATCGTCTGGACGCTGGTGGGGGTGGCCCTCCTCAGCTATGGCATGCTCGTTGTTGCCGGTTCGATCCGGGTCATCTGGCTCCCGATCGCCTTCGGCGCGGGTCTGGTCTTCCTCCTCGACCCTGTTGTCAGGGCGCTGGAGCGGTTCTTCCCACGCCCGGTCGCGGCAGTGGTGGCGCTAGTCGCCTTGATCGCCTTCATCCTGGCCGTCGCCGCCCTGGTCCTTCCCACCCTCCGGGAGCAGGCGGCCGAGCTGGGCGAGCAGCTTCCGAATCTCTATCAAGCGGGAATCGACTGGGTCCGGGATCGGGGGGCGGATCTCGGCCTGAATGTGGACGAGATCCTCAGTCAGGAGGCGATCGAGGCCTGGCTCAACGACCCCGCCAACCAGGAGACGGTGCAGAACCTCCTTCTCGGATTCGGCGCCGGGGCAGGCCAGGTGATTAGAGGTGTCGCCGAGGCAGTTGCGGTGCTAGTCCTCTCCCCGGTCCTCGCCCTCTACATCCTGATCGACCTCGAGCGGTTCAAGGCGAACACCCTCGGGGTAACTCCACCGAAACACCGGGAAGAGTTCAGATTCGTCTCGGGGCAGGTGGGTACCGCCCTCGGCTCTTTCGTCCGGGGACAGCTCCTCGTCTCTTTCATCGTCGGCGTTGCATCCACCATCGGGATGTGGCTGATCGACCTCCCCTTCTGGCTCCTGATCGGGATCATCGCCGGTTTCCTCAACCTGATCCCGTTCCTCGGCCCTGTGGTCGGAGGGGCGCTGGCAGCTCTGGTGGCCCTGCTCAATGGCGATCCGACCCAGGCCTTTTGGGCAGTGGTCATCTTCACTGCGATCCAGCAGGTCGACAATCACGTGATCACACCTCTGGTGCAGCGGGCGAGGGTAAACCTCTCCCCCCTGGTGATCGTGCTGGCTCTGATCATCGGCGGCTCGGTGGCGGGTCTGCTCGGCGTGCTGGTCGCAGTCCCGATGACCGCCGCGATCAGGATCATCGCCGGCCATCTCTGGAGAACCCGGATCCTCGGTGAGACATGGGGAGAAGCCAGTCAGCACATGATCGAGTTCACCGAGCCCCCGGACCGCATCGCCGGGATACGACGCCGTCATCCCAATCAGAGCCGGTTGTTCGACACGCAGGAGATCCCGCCTGTCGCAGACGAGTCCTCGAAGATCGAATAGGGTCAGATGTCCCCCAGATACGCCTCACGCATCTGGGGATTGGCCATCAAGGCCTTCGACGTGTCGTGGAGCACGATCCTGCCGGTCTGGAGGACGTAGCCACGGTCGGCGATCGAGAGCGCCATGTTGGCGTTCTGCTCAACCACGAACACGGTGGTACCTGCATGATTGATGCGCTCGATGATCTCGAAGTTCTGGGCAACGAGAACCGGGGCCAGACCCATCGACGGCTCGTCCATGAGCAAGACCTTGGGTCGGGCCATCATCGCTCGCCCCATCGCCACCATCTGCTGCTCGCCTCCTGACAGTGTCCCTGCCTTCTGGGAGAGACGCTCCTTGACCCGCGGGAAAAGCTCGAACACGCGCTCCAGATCGTCGTCGAGGCTTTCCCCGTGACGGAGGTAGGCCCCGATCTCCAGGTTCTCCATGACGCTCATCCGTTTGAACAGCCGGCGGTTCTCAGGGACCATCGTCACCCCCCGGGCGACCCTCTGCGCGGTGGTCCACTCGTTGACGCGCTCGCCCTCGAGATAGACCTCGCCACTACTCGGCTTGAGGTAGCCGAGAATGGTCTTGAGGGTGGTGGTCTTGCCCGAGGCGTTGCCACCGAGCAGACAGACCATCTCGCCGGCGTATATCTCGAGGTCGACGTCCTTGAGGATGTGAACCGGCCCGTAATGGGTGTTGACTCCTTTGAAGGAGAGGATCGGGGTGCGGTTGGTCATTCCCCCGTCTCCGACTCCGCCGGTCGGCCGAGATATGCCTCGATCACCTGCTCGTTGCTGGAGATCTCGGCGTAGGAGCCCTCAGCCAGCTTCACCCCATGGTCCAGGACGACGACACGATCGGAGACGTCCCTGACCACCTTCATGTCGTGCTCGATGAGGACGACGGTGAATCCGCGTTCGCTTCGAAGCTTGCCGATCAACTCGGTGAGCTCGATCGTCTCTCTCGGGTTCATCCCCGCGGTCGGCTCATCGAGCAGCAGCAGCCGGGCCTCGGTTGCCATCGCCCGTGCGATTTCGAGACGACGCCGGTTGGCATATGAGAGCACGAACGCGGGCTGGTCGTACCGGTATCCGGCGAGTCGGGTGCCAAAAAAGGCGAGCACGTTCTTTGCCTTTTCCTCGATCATGCGCTCCTCGGCCCGCTGTCTCGGCGTCCGGAGCACCGAGCCGATCAGCCCTGACTTGGTGCGGCAGTGCTGCGCCACCATCACATTCTCCAGGACCGTCATGTTGGGGAACAGCCTGACATTTTGGAAGGTCCGGGCGATGCCGCGTGCGGTGATCTCGTTCGGCTCGTGACCGGCGAGGTTGTCGCCGTCGAAGACGATCGACCCACCGTCGGGAGGGAACATCCCGGAGATCACGTTGAAGAACGATGTCTTGCCGGCGCCGTTTGGTCCGATCACCGAGACGATCTCACCCTCGTCGATGGAGAAGTCGACTCCCTGGAGAGCCTTGATCCCGCCGAACACCTTCTCCAATCCGGTGATCTCGAGGAGAGCCATCAGACCGGGACTTCCTCGGCCTGATCGGTGCTGAACTGGCCCTTTTTGTCGAGCCAGGCATCCTGGGTCAACTCCTCGTGGTGGAGCTCTCTCGATCTTCGTGCAGACGGGATGAGGCCCTCAGGGCGCTTCAGCATCATCACGATCAGGATCATCCCGTAGATGAGCAGCTTGTACTGGGAGAACTCGGCGAGCAGGCCCGGCGAGCGCGGCCCGCCCAGGACGCCGATCAAGACCAGGGCTCCCACCATCACGCCGGGGATGCTCCCCATGCCGCCGACGATGACCACGACCAGGATGATGATCGACACCAGGACATCGAAGGAGTTGGTGAAGACCGTGCCGATCTTGGCGCTCATCAACGCCCCGGCGAACGAGGCGAGCACCGCACCGGTGACGAAGGCCAGGAGCTTGGCGCCGACCGTTCCGACGCCGGTGGCCTCGGCGACGTCTTCGTCTTCACGCATTGCGGCCCACGCCCGGCCCACCCGTGAATAGAGGAGCCGGTAGGAGACGAGCACGGCGATGCCAACGAAGAAGATGCAGAAGTAGATGAACAGCTGTGGGTCGACACCGCTGATCCTCTGACCGAAGATGTTGATCCCGGGGATGCCACGAATTCCCTGTGCCCCCCCGAAGTAGGGCTTGAGCCAGTCGGAGAGGAGCAGGATGCGGACGATCTCCCCAAAACCGAGGGTGACGATGGCCAGGTAGTCGCCACGCATGCGGATCACCGGGGTACCGACCATGATCCCGGCGATCACCGCCATGACCATTGTGACGGCCAAGGCGCCCCACCAACCCAGTTCTGGGTTCCAGGTGGGGCTCTGGGCAGCGGTGAGCACCGCGGTGGTGTATGCCCCGACCGCGAAGAATGCGACATAGCCGAGGTCGAGCAGGCCGGCCATACCGATCACGATGTTGAGGCCAAGACCCATGAGCATGAACAGAGAGACATTGATCAGGAGCTCGTTGACGACACCGCCCAGAACCATCGGCAGCACAACGACCCCGACACCGATCAACAACAGGGCGAGCTTGGTCGGGAAGGACCGGCCACGTTCGTCCGTTCCCACCAATCGCTGGCGCAGGACGCTGGCACCTCCCCGGAATCGATAGGCCAATGCCGCACTGACAATGAAGATGACTGTTGCGGATGCAACGGTGAGCCCGCCATTCTGTGCGTAGATGAACTGGGTGACCACCTTGGCGAACTCGAATATGTCCTCGACTATCAACTCGAGGAAGGCAAACGCCAGGACCCAGAGAAGACCTTGTGCCAGAGACTGCCGGACCCGCTCCGGGATGAGACGCACTGTGCCTCCGATTGTCGCGGCGACCACTGTTCCCAGGACCAGTAGTCCCATGCCCACATACAGATCCTGGTGAAAGGTCATCTCCTGAACCGTGGGGGGGCCCATGTTGGGGAAGGTCTCGGTCAGGTCTACGGCGTTGATGAGGAGCACGTAGAGGGCGGTCATCACTCCTCCGACCAGGCCTATCACGGCCCCGAAGAGGACGTCACCGGCCCCGTGAGGCTCGACCTCGACCCCTTCGAGGACGACCCGCTTGGTCGAGATGAGGGCGATGACAAAGGGAATCCCGAACAAGACGGCATATCCCATGGTGAGGATGGGATCGATGAGCAGCTTGTTGTTGAAGGTGGTGACCATCCCGATGCCGCCCACGAAGCTCATGGCCAGCCCGGTGATGAGGCCGCGATTCACGCCCTTCCGCAGGTTCATACCCGGTCCTCGGAGCCGAGTCGCTCACCGAGCAGACCAGAGGGCCTGAAGATGAGGACGAGGACCAGCGCGATGAAGGCGACCGCATCTTTGAGTTGTGACACTGCCGGGATGCCCAGACCGGCAAGGATGAGCAGTGGTCCGGTCCCTTCGAACAGACCGAGGAGCACACCGCCGAGCACAGCCCCCGGGAGGTTGCCGATGCCCCCGAGCACCGCGGCCGTGAATGCCTTGATCCCGGGGAGAAACCCTGTGGTGAAGTCGACGCTTCTGAACAGGAGAGCCCACATGATCGCGGCCACCCCCGCCATTGCCCCGCCGATGGCGAACGTCGTGACGATGGTCCGGTCGACGTTGATCCCCATGAGCCCGGCGATCTCCTTGTCCTCGGCCACTGCCCGAACCGCGCGCCCGGTCCGAGTCTTGGTCACGAAGTACCAGAGGATGATCGTGGAGAGTATGGCCACGATGATCACGAGCAGCTTCGTGGTCTCGATCGGCACCCCGAGGATCACGACCCTGCCACTGATGCTTTCGGGGAGGGCCGGGTAGGTGCGCACGCCCACGCCGAACAGCCCGGCGAAGGTGTACTGAAGGAAGAAGGAGACTCCGATCGATGTGATCAGGGGTATGAGTCGGGGTGCGCCGCGTAGTGGTCGATAGGCGGCCTTCTCCACCAGCATCGCAACCAGCATCGACGTGCTCATCGCGACGATCAGGACGATGAACAAGGACAGGACGATGTTCTGCTCCCACATCCCGGCCTGGAACAGGAGGTTGGCGGCCACGTAGCCGACCATGGTCCCGGACATGAACACTTCGCCATGAGCGAAGTTGATGAACCCCAGAATGCCGTAGACCATCGAATAGCCGAGGGCGATCAGGCCATACATCGCTCCCTGGCTGATACTGGAGATGACCAGGTCTCGCCATTGCTGGAGGGTGGGGCCCTCGCCTGCGAGGAAGAGCTGGATCGACCCGATGAAGCCGACGATGATCGTGATGATGGCCGCGACCCGGATGAACCAGAGGAAGGAGTCCACCCAGTTGAAGCGGAATCGGCGGGTCTTGGTTGGCTTGACTTCTACAGCAGCCGTCACGGGTTCCGGGACTATAGACAGGGCCGTTCAGCTGGTGCCGTGCCGGGTGAGCGACCTCCTCCACGCGAGAGGGGGGCGCCCGATGGGCGCCCCCCTCGTCAAGTGACTCGTCTGTGACGAATCCGTTTTGCCCGATCAGCCTTCGAACTCGTAGACCACGTTGGCCAGGACGTCTTGCATGTCCTGACCCGGGCTGTTCTGCTGCACCACCGTGATCTTGGTGGCGCCACAGTCCCCGAACTCGTCACAGGACAGGGTCCCGATCAGAGCCGAGTAGTCCGCGGTCGAGGAGATCTGATCACGCAGCGCCTGACGGTCGATGGTCAGATTGCCACTTCCATCGTCGACGGCGACGGTGTTGATTGCGTCGAGCAGCAGAGTGGTCGCATCGTATGCATGCGCCCAGAAAGCTGCAGACGGGTCCTCACCGAACTCTGACTGGTAGGTGGCCAGCACCTCATCGGCGGTCTTGCCGGTGATCTCGTTCGTGTTCTCCCCGTACCGCTGATCGGGGCCTGAGAAGTACATCCCCTCGGTCTCCGGCAGGCCGAGGAAGTTGGCGACGAGCAAGCCGTCGGCGCCCATCAGGAGCACGTCTTCCAGACCGCTCACTTGCCCACGCTGCTGGACGATGAAGTCGCCCTCCGGCGGGAAGATCGGGAAGAAGATGGCTTCCGGACCGGCTGCGGCCACTTCGGTGAGCACCGGCACCATGTCGGTGTCGCCCTTCTGCACGGCGGTGTAGATCACTACCTCTCCGCCCAACTCGGCGAAGGCGTCGGCGAAGGCAGTGGCCAGACCGTCGGTGTAGGGGTCGCCGTCATGGATGGCGGCGGCCTTGGTGACTCCCTGCTCGACCATGAACTCTGCCGCAGCCCGACCCTGGTAGAGGTCGTTGTGGGCGGTGCGGTAGTAGCCCGGGCGCCAGTTCTCGGCAACATTGCCGGCCAGGTCTGAGGTGAGTGACGGCGAGGTGTTGGCCGGTGAGATCATCACCAGGCCGGCGTCGCTGATCAGCGGCATCGCACCTGCGGCGGCTCCGGAGCACGAGGTGCCGATGATCCCGACCACCTGAGTGTCGGCCACGATCTGACTGGCCGCAGCCTGCCCACCGTCTGCCGAGCACAGGTCGTCGAGGCCGGTGCCCATGCTCACGTTGTGACCCTGGATCTGCCCGTAGTCGGTGATGGCCAGCTGGGTGGCACGCTCGCTGGGCACGCCCAGGAACGCGACATCGCCGGAAATCGCCTCGAGTGAGCGGATCTGGATGTCCTCACCAGCAGCAACGGTCACCACTCCAAGATCGCCGCCGGCCATCGTGGTGCCGGGGGCACCTGTGGTCGTCGTCTCTCCTCCACCTGCGGTGGTGGTGGTTTCCCCACCCGCCGCCGTGGTCGTGGACCCGCCGCCTTCACCACCGCCGCAAGCGGCGATGACGAGTGCAAGAACGGCCAGAAGCGCGAGAAGCTTTGGGCCTCTCATCGTTTTCATATGTTTCCTTCCTCCATTTGGGATGCGCGACGCGACAGAAGCCACGCCGCGCGGCGGACTTTAGACTCAAATCCGCCATCAGTCACCCGAAGTTGGCTCTACTCGTGGGCCGGGACGCGTAGCGTTCGCCCGTGGTTTCGACATCAAAAGTCGTCGAGGACGGCCTGGAGGCTCCCCCTCGGCGAGCCGACCGCCGTTGGGGATGGCTGGCCGCAGGCGTGCTCATCGGCATCGGGGGTTCCATCCTCTTCCGCGGTGCCGACACCGGGGGACCCACCAATGAGACCACTGTGCCGACGACCGCCCCCACCGAACCGGTCATCGAGGGAACAGGAGAGGTGATCGAGGGATTCCCGGACGGCCTGGTCGCCGCGATGCGAAGTGATGGGCGCAGTCTCGAACTGGCGATCTGGCCACTGAATGGCGAGCTATACCACCGGTCTATCACCGTCGGCACCTCGATGCCCCCTTCGCCGGTTGCCTTCGACTCATCGGGCCGGCTGTTGGCAACCGTCGTGCCCTCACCGGGAGGTGATCCAGGCATTCTCTACGCAGGCGTCCCCGATAGTGCCGTAATCATCGCTCTCGGTGTCACCGGATATGCCTGGCATGACACAGCCCCGACCGCTCTCGCCTACACGACACGTGAGGAGGAGGAGACCCTGCTCTGGGTCACGAGGAGGAACCTGGCCGATTCGGAGTTGGTGACCCGGGCGGTTGGAATCGAGGGCGGGGTGGTCGCCTGGGGAGACTGGGGATATGCGGTGCAGGACGGGGACTCCGTGGTCCTGCTCACCGAGAACGGTGAGATCGAGGACACTCATCCGGGGCGTTTCCTCGCCTCATACGCCACCGGCTGGCTGGCTGTCCAGGACGAACGCGTGAGTCTGCTCAATGCCGGAGGAGGCACTCGAAGCCTCGATCGCGAGGGTCTTCGCGACGACTACACCACGGGGAGATTCTCGAGGAACGGGGAGTCCCTTGCCCTTCTCACCCGGGACGGTGTGTCGATCGTTAGCCTCGAGGAGGAGACCGGGGTCGTCGAGTCCGGGGTGGAACCTGGTGTTCCACAGGTCGTCTGGTCCTCAGACAACCGATTCGTGCTCTACCCGGGTGGCGGTGGGAGGGGTCTTCGCGGGATCGTCGTCGTCGACACCGAGGACTTCAGCGTCCAGCAGGTGGTTTCGTCGGAGACACTCACCGGGCTGGGGGTCGTCCCGTCCTCCGGGCCCTAGCATCGACTCGATGGCGAGCTTTCATCTCCTCAGCGCCGGTTATGGCGGGAAACGGACTGCATCCACGGTCTCACTGGTCGTCTCCGGGTCGTCTCTGGTGGTGATCGACCCGGGGATGGTGTCCTCGACCTCCGTGATCCTCGACCCCTTGAGGAGTCTGGGGTGGGATCCGGGGCAAGTGACCGATGTGGTTCTCTCCCATCATCATCCCGATCACACGATCAATGTCGCCCTCTTCCCCAACGCCCGGGTCCATGATCACTGGGCCATCTACAAGGACGACCTGTGGACCGACCGCCCGGCGGAGGGCTTCGAGGTGGCCGATGGGGTGGTCTTGTGGGAGACGCCGGGACACACCGCTCAGGACATAACCACCATCGTCCGGGAAGCTGAGCAGACGATCGCATTCACCCATTGCTGGTGGTACGAGACCGCTCCTTATGACGATCCCCGATGCACCAATCCGGACAGTCTGCACGCCAGCAGGGAGCGGGTGCTCGAGGTCGCCGACCTCATCGTCCCCGGTCATGGGACGCCGTTCGTCCCGACAGCGTCCACCTCTCGATAGCCTCCGGGTCATGGCCGGATCAGGACCAATCGAAGAGCTTGCCTCCATCAACGCCTATCTGTCCGAGGCGGAAGGAAACGTTCTCGAAGCGATCGACGGGGGTCTTTTGCTCGATCGAACCGTGTTCTATGCCAGGGGCGGAGGACAGCCCGGGGACGTCGGGGTGATCCGTTGGGACGGCGGTGCAGTCGAGGTCCTCGACACCATCCGACGCGAGGGAAGGCCGTTCCACGTCGTTGCCGAGGGAGCCGAGCTACCCCACCCGGGGACCCCGGTCCAGGGTGTCATCGACTGGGCGCGCCGCTACCGGACGATGAAGACCCACACCGCCCTGCATGCTCTCTCCGGGGTGATCTTCCGGGACTTTGGGGCGAAGGTGACAGGGGGGAACATGGAGCCCGGGGTAGCACGGATGGACTTCGAGTTGGAGGGGATCTCGGTCGAATTCGGCCAGCAGGTGCAGCGAAAGCTCAACGAGGAGCTGACCAAGGGATACCCCACCGAGATCATCTACATGGCCCGACAGGAGGCATTGAAGGATCCCGACCTGATCCGGACCAAGGTCAACCTGATCCCGGAGTGGGTCGAGGAGATCAGGGTCATCGACATCGTGGGGCTCGATCGTCAGGCCGACGGCGGGACCCATGTTGCCTCTACCCTGGAAGTTGGAGAGGTCAGGGTGGTGAAGACCGAGTCGAAGGGCAAGGCCAACAAGAGGATGCGGATCGAGCTCGCCCAGAGCTAGCTTCCCGCCGACCAAGACAGCGAAAGGCACACTATGAGCATCATCGTCGGATACCTGTCGTCGGCGCGAGGGGAGAAGGCCCTCGATCTGGGTATCCAGGAGGCAAAGCTCCGCGGCACCAATCTGGTCGTCGTCCACTCCCTCCATGGCGCCGGGAAGGACGACGACGATGACGTCATCCAGAGCGACCGCGATCTCAATGTCCTGGACGACAGGCTGAAGGGTGAGGGGATCCCGTTCTCAGTCCATAACTACGTGCGGGGGAACGACCCCGCCCGCGATGTGGTCCAGGCCGCGGAAGAGTTTGACGCAGACCTGATCGTCATCGGTCTCCGGCCGAGAACCTCCGCCGGGAAGTTCCTGCTCGGGTCCAACGCCCACGACATCCTCATGGAGGCTCCCTGCCCCGTGCTCACCGTGCGGGTCGACTAGCCACAGCCTTCGGCGTCTTTCGATCTACGTTCTATGCATGACGCGCCACGTACAACGTAGAACGTATTGACCGATTTCATTCTCGGGATCTTCCTCGCCGGCCTGCTGGTTCGCGGCTGGATGCGCGGCTTCGTCAGAGAGACGCTCGATCTGGTCGGCTTGCTGGTGGGTCTTTGGATTGCGATCCGTCTCAGCGCTCCACTCGGCGAGTTCCTCACCGACCGTTTCGGGGCCACCCCCGAGGTGGCGACCATCGGTGCGGGCGTGATCCTCTTCCTCCTCTTCGGGATCGCAACGAGCATCGCTGCCCACTATCTGTCCAGGATGATGAGCCTTCCGGGGTTGAACCTGATCAACCGGCTGGGTGGAGCCGGAGTTGCGGCACTATGGGGCATCGCCATCGTCCTGGTCGTGGTCAACCTGAGCCGGGTGCTGCCCTTTGGCGGCGAGCGTTTCGAAGACTCGACCGTGGCGCAGGCCATCGCCGGCCCCGACGCGATCCCACAGCAGGTCTTCGAGAGTCTGGGGTCGGACGGGATCCTCGCCCCACTCGCCTCGATCCAGGAGCTGTTTGGCACGAGCAGGGCGGTGCCCGAAGGGGATGACGTCCTCGAGATCCCGCCTGCCGGTCCCGATGAGGTGCGTCAGGTGAGAGATGAAGCTGTTTTGTTCCTGGCCGAGGTCAATGAGACCCGGACCGGACAGGGACTGGCGCCCCTCGGCGAGAGCGCCGGCCTGATCGACATCGCCGAGAAACGTGCGGTCGAGATGTACACGACCGGGCGGATCTCACGAGATCACCCGCCCGGCGCGAATGTTGCCGACGACGTGGCTGCAGCCGGGATCAGGCTGGCCAGTGTCGGGGAGAATTTGGCTCTGGCCAGCAGCTGGCGCGCAGCGTTCGACGCGATGCTCGACTCGCCGACAGCCGTCGCCCACTTCGGCGTCGCCGGGTATGACCGTGCCGGGGTCGCGATCGTCGATGGGCCGACCGGCCGTCTGGTCGTGATCGTCATGGGCGGCTGAAGACGATAGACGAGGTCAGGGCTGGGCAGGGGCGATGGCGGGTGCCCGACGCGCCGCCCCTGTGACGGCTACAAACCCAACGCCGGCGAGCACCATTGCAGCCCCGATCATCTGAACGGTCGAGGGGCTCTCCCCGAAGATCAGTACTGCCCAAACCATGGTGAGCACGGGCTGCACCAGGATGATCGTCGCAGTCTCCACGGCAGGGAGACGAGGCAATGCGTAGCCGATGAGGAGCCAGCCGGCCACCTGCGAGCTGAGGGCGAGGGCGAGCAGCCACCCGTGGGCAGGCCAGGTCGGGTCGAAGTCGATCCCTCCGCCCAGTCCACCGGCGATCAGTGCAGCAAGGGCGGCCCCGGCAGTGGCTTCCATGAGCGTGCCTGCGGCAGGTGCCTGGATGTCGTTCGAGACTCGGAATCCGAGGAGGAAGGCCGCGTAGAGCACGGCCGATATCAAGGCGAGGATCGTTCCCAGCAACGGGTTGGAGCCGAAGGCGTCGCCCATTCCCAGACCGCTGACCAGCGACACCCCAATTAGGACGATCGGTATCGCAATCGTCACCTGGCGGCTGGGCTTCTCCCCAAAGAACATCCAGGCGGCGATCGCCACCACGATGACCTGAGCGTTGGCGATGAGGGTGGCCAACCCGGCCCCGATGTACTCGATGGCTATGTGCCAGGTCACCATGTCGAGACCGAGAAGGATCCCGGCACCGATGGCGATGAGACGGCGGTTCACTGTCCGACCGTCCTCGTGACGCCTCAGCCACCAGATCACGACCAACACCGGGAGGGCATATGCGCAGCGATAGAAGGCACCGGTGATCGGTGAAACGCCGGAGAGTGCATACAGAATGGCGGAGAAGGAGATGGCCAGGGCGCCGGCCAGGGCAGCGAGCAGGGTCACGGAATCGGGATCAGATCCGGTTCGACCCAGTGGGACCGCGCCTCGGGCGAGTTGAGGTTCGACCAGTGCCTCTCCGGGAGGGTGGAGTCACCGAGGGGCGGGTACACATCGAGCATTTCGGCCACAGACGATACGTCCGGATGCTCCTCTCGCAAATGATCGAGCAGGCGAATCCAGAAGATGGTCACCGTGGCATGGTATTTGGCCGGGTTCCCACCCAACTCGGCGGCGTGTCGGATAGTCAGGCAGGTGAGTCGCTCGGCGTCCTGGCAGTCCGCGGCCTCGTCGAGTATCGCCCAGGCGAATCGCAGGTGTGCTTCGTGACCCAGGTACTCACCGGCGCTCGCCTGGTGGAGGATGCGCAAGCCGTCGGCCAGGTCGAGTCTGCTCATGCGGTTAGAGCCCGAAGCTCCTTCAACGAAGTCCGGATCGCCGCGATGAATCGGTCGGAGTCGGGCAGGGAGTCGTAGTCGGCATGTATTCCCCAGAGCAGACGTCCGTTGTATGAGAACAGGGCGATACCGACCCCGTGCTGCACCCAGAGAGGAACCATCGGGTAGTTGGCGATCATCTCGGACTCGAGCAGGTACATCGGGAACTGCGGTCCGGGGATGTTGGTCACTGTCATGTTGAACGGGCGGATTCTCGGGCCAACCAGGCGGTTGGCGAGGGAGAGGAGGGTGATCGGAGTTCCCGAGCTGAGATCGACCAGGGTTGATGCTCCGAGGGCGTGGTTGCTCTCTTTCAGGGTGAGAGTCCCCTCCTTGACCATCTCATACCGCTTGCGCGGGTCGGGCTCCTGGATGGGAAGGTCGAGAAGCCACATCGCCACCTGATTTCCCATTACCCCTGACTGTTCGGCCGGGCGGGTGGAGACCGGGTTCATCACCCGGAACTGGGCGTCGCTGACGTCATAGTCCCGTTCCTCGATCAGGAAGCGGCGCACCGCTCCCGCGGTGATTCCCAGGATCACGTCGTTGACCGACCCGCCCAGTCTGTTCTTGATCTCCTTGATCTCCTCGAGCGGGGTGTCGGTCCAGTCGAATCTCCGATTGGGACCGATGTCGGGGTTGAGCGGGGTGCGATCCGCGGTGGTCAGCCAGCCCGATCGGAGCGAAGACAGCGCAGCGGCGGCCTTGTCGAGGGTGCGATCGGTGATGGCGAAACCCTCCCGAACCGCCTCGGAGAGGTTGGACAGGCGGTTGATGATCCGTCTGGTCAGCTTGGCCGACTCTGCCACGGCGAGCTGGGTCGTTGATGGGGCGGGCCGTGCCCTCCAGGGCGGCGAAGCCTCGATGTCTGAGGTTGGGACCACGTTGAGCAGGATGGTGGTCAAGTCGACCCCTGAGATCCCGTCGATCATGCAGTGGTGGATCTTGGCGATGATGGCGAATCGGTCGTCGTCGATCCCCTCGATCACCCACAGCTCCCAGAGCGGCTTGTGCCGGTCGAGTGGTGAGGAAACGATGCGCCCGGCGAGTTGCTTGAGCTGGGCCTCGCTCCCCGGGCGGGGAAGCGAGCTGTGCCGGAGGTGGTAGTCGAGAGCAAAGTGCTCGTCGTCGATCCACACCGGGTGCCGGTCGTAAGGGACGTACTCGAGACGCTGTCGGTATCTGGGGATGTACTGCAGCTTCGATTCGACGTGGGCCCTGATGCGGGCGATGTCGATCCCGCCGTCCTCTCCCTTGAGCGGTGCTGCGTCGAACAGGGCGACGCCGGCGACATGCATGTGACTGGCTCGGGTCTCGAGCGCGAGAAAGGAGGCATCCAGGTAGGTCAGGGGCTCGTAGTAGAAGTCGTCCATGCGTGGCTCAAAGCTACCGCGATCGGGAAGGCAACGAGGCGGGTGCTGCCGCGTAGAGTCATTCGGTGTCGTTGCCAGTGACTTGACCTCTTCCAACGACGCTCTCCTGCTCGATCTTCGCGGCGTTGTAGGCGGTGACCATGTCCTGACGGACGCCGACATGGTGGCCGGGTACGTCCGGGATTGGACCCGTCGCTGGACCGGACATACCGAGGCCGTGGTCCGGCCCCGGTCGGTCGAGGAGGTACAAGCGGTGGTGGAGATCTGCCGTCGCCACTCGGTTCCGCTGGTGCCGCAAGGGGGTAACACCGGGCTGGTAGGGGGTTCGATCCCACATCGAGGGGAGGTGGTGCTCTCGCTTCGACGTCTCGACCGGCTCGAGCCGGTCGACGTCCGTACGCGCGAGGTCGTGGTCGGCGCGGGTGTGACGCTGGGAGCCGTGCAAGAGCATGCCCGGCGGTCGGGTCTCGGCTATGGGGTCGACCTCGCCTCCCGAGACACCGCCACCATCGGAGGGAACATCGCCACCAACGCCGGCGGAGCGAATGTGGTGGCCAACGGTGACACCCGTCGACAGGTGCTCGGTCTCGAAGCGGTGCTGTCCGGTGGGAGCCTTCTCACCAGTCTCGACCGGGTGGTGAAGGAGAGCACCGGCCCGGACCCGCTCCAGCTGCTGATCGGAAGCGAGGGGTCTCTCGGGGTGATCACAGCCGCACGGCTTCGTCTGGTCGAGCTCCCCACCGCCGAACCGGTGGTCACTCTCGTCGCCGTGGCCAGCCTGGAAGAGGGCATGCGGTTCGTCACCTCGGAGGTCCACGCCGTCGAGTTCTTCGATGAGGCCTGTCTCGACCTGGTGATGAGCTACCGGGGACTTTCCCGTCCCATCACGGCAGCCCCGTTCTATGTCCTCATCGAATCGTCAGAGCTGCCGGACGCGCCCGATTCAGGCGTCGTCGATCGCCGCCTGTGGGCCTATCGGGAGGCGATAACCGAGACCATCAATCAGGCAGGCATACCGGTCAAGATCGACGTGGCCGTGCCACATGGCAGGGTGGACGAATTCGCCACCGCGGTCCGCGGTCTGGACCTCGATGGGGACGTCTATCTGTTCGGCCATCTCGCCGAGGCCAACTTCCACGTCAACGTGCTGGGCTGCACGGAGCCGGACTCGGTGATCGACGAAGTGCTTCGGTTGGTTGTCTCCCTGGGTGGTGCGATCGCCAGTGAGCACGGCATCGGGGTGGCCAAGGCGGACTGGTGGCGCCGCTCCTCGGATCCCGCCCTGATCGCCGTGAGCCGATCGATCAAAGAGGCCTTGGACCCGGCAGGGATCTTCAACCCTGCGGTGTTCTGGGGCGGCTGAGCAAGCCATGCAAGTGCAGGAAACGATGTAATCGGGCCGTCGCCAAAGACTCGATGGGCGATGCGATTCCCGTGCAGCCGGGCGCAGGAGGTGTCCGGCTCGGTCAGGGCGCGCAGCGTATCCACGTTTGTGCGGCGACACGTCGATCAGGAATCTTGTTCGGGCTGTATCCCTTTGCGGGCTCCGGTCGTTTACAGGGGTGGGATCGCGATGGAGCGGTCGGTACGACTTGGATGGAGGAAACGTGTCGTCATTTGATGCAAGGCTTCGCTTGCCCGGCCAGGCCAAGCTTCCACTGGGGGTAGTCGTCGACATCTCCCATGAGCGGATAACCCTGACGTCTGGGGATCGGAAGGTGGCTGGCTGGCTCATCGAAGACGTCGACATCGCTTCTCGTTCAGACGGGTTTCACATCAGGGTCGACAACGAAGAGCTCGTGCTCAACGTCACCGATCCGGCCAAGTTCGCCATCGAGTTGGGCATCGCCGAGAAACGGTCGAAGCAGTTGGCCGTCGTCGGGGCCAAAGGGCGCCCGGCCGCCGAGGTTGCGTCGCTAGAGGGCAGGAAGAGCAGCTCCACGAACGGGAAGGTCGAACCGGCTCACGCGGTCAACGGGACCAGCCTCAACGAGCAGTACGAGGCCGATATTCGAGGTCGTATCGCCGATGTCACCGAGGCACTGACCTCAGACTCGGTGGCACCCGCAGAGGTGTTCGCTCGGTGGCTCGGTCTCCTGAAGGAGATCAACCGCAGACATGGCCAAGGCTCGATGTCGACCGATCTGCACTACCGGCTGAACACCCAGCTCCTCGATCTCATACCCGAGCCCGCTCCCGCCGCCGGAACAGACTCGTAATCGCCGTCGAGTCGGCGTTTACCTTCCAAACCCATACCCCGGCCGTGCGGTCTCGTCCGCCCCGTCCGGGCCTTGGCGGCGCCGGCTTGGGAAACCTGTTCCGTATCGGGTTCCCCTCGATCTGAAGCCAACCAGCCAAGGACACCTGTCAGCCTCGTGGCGCGGGCCTTCCGGTGATCCATGATGAGTACCGAATCTGCCCTGCCACACTCCAGGTCGAACCACGCACCAGGGATGCACTGAAATCACATGGTGACCAACACCACTCCTCGGAAACCACCGCCGGATGCAACCAACCGTCTGAGACGATTGGTGATCCTGATGACACTGGTGACGGTGGCGACAGTCACGCCAATCACCCCCGCCCTGGGGATCACCCGCGGTCAGGTCGACGAGGTCTGTGCGGATTCCGAAGAGGCCTACGGCACCTACCGGGCGGCCCGCGCCAACTTCGAGGAAGCGGCAGCAGCGCTCGAAGAGGCCAACCTGGCGCTCACCGAGGCCGAGTACCAAGAACAGCGGATCCGAGACGCCTACCAGGCGCGCCAGGATGAGCAGGTCGCACTCAGCGACCAGGTCGAGACGCAGGCGGTGGAGATGTACATGCAGGCCACCGCAGGGCCATCGATGGGGATGATCAACCTCGCCTCACCGAGTCAAGCGCTGACGGCCTATGAGTTTCTCAGATCGAGCACCGACCAGAACATGCAGTCGGTGAACGACCTGGCCGCTGTCTCCACCGAGCTGGACCGGCTCGGCGCCGACCTCGAAGAGGCGGTTGCCGAACGAGCGATCGCCCGGGATCAACAGCAAGAGCAGACAGCTCAGCAGGAGGCCTCGATGACCACGGCGCTCGATGCTTACGACGGTCTCTCCGACAAGTGCAAGACGCTCCAGGCCCAATACGAGGCCGAACAGGCGCGCCTCCGCGCCGAAGCCGAAGCCCGAAAGAAGCGGGAAGCCGAGGCCAGGGGCCGTGCCACGGCGGGCGGCTCTGGGGGAGGTTCGACGGGTCCGGTGGTCGGGGGGATCATCTGCCCGTTCACCCCGGGCCGCACTCATTTCTCCAACTCGTGGGGAGCACCCCGCTCGGGGGGCAGGGCTCACAAAGGCACCGACATGTTTGCCCCACGGGACGAACCGATCTACGCGGTGGCCGGCGGCACGATCCGTACCAGGAACGGGGGTCTCGGTGGCCAGTGGATCTGGCTCAACGCAGGTGGCACCAGCTTCTACTACGCCCACCTCAGCGGGTTCGCCGTCGACAGCGGAGCCAAGGTCAGCCAGGGCGACCTGATCGGCTACAACGGCAACACAGGCAACGCATCAGGTGGCTCACCCCATCTCCACTTCGAGATCCACCCGGGGGGACGCGCGGTCAATCCGTACAACGCGGTTGCCTCCGTCTGCTTCTGAACCAAAGGTCGAAGGCTGTGATGGAGTTGGAGACTCCCTTATGAGCGCCCGCAGCTGGATTCGAACCTGACCGATGTCGGTGGTCCGCCTTATGGTTGTGGCCAAGCTGTATTCAAGGCGGACCGGGCGGCCTCGACCGCCGAGGTTCACCGAGGAAGGTGTCCCGATGAGCGACAAGAGAACCACGGCTCGTGCATTCCACGACGCCGGAGGCGTCGATGACTGGCGGGTCCTGTACTGGGGCGCGTACGCCTACTACCGCACCGGCACATTCGCGGAGGGGGCGCGTTTCGTCGCTGCGATCGCCGACGTCGCAGATGCGATGGGGCACTTTCCCGATGTCGACCTGCGTCCCGAGGGTGTGACGGTCCGCACCTTCTCACGCGAGGACGGGGCGTTGAGCCGGCGCGACGTCGAATTGGCTCGGCGCATCTCGGCCGTGGCTCGCGAGCTCGGTCTCGAGCCCGACCCGTCGCAGGTGCAGGCCGTGGGGATCGCGGTTGCGCATGATACCGGTGCAGACGTTCGGCCTTTCTGGGCCGCCGCCTTCGGGTACGAGAACCTTGGTGACGAGGATGCGATCGACCCGAACCGGCGCAACCCGCATCTGTGGTTCCACGAGCTGGAGCCGCCCAAGCCGGGCCGGGGCCGGATCCACATCGACGTGAGCGTGCCGGCAGATCAGGCCGAGGCCCGGGTCGCGGCCGCGCTGGCCGCGGGCGGGCGCATCGCCGACGATTCGCACGTGCCCGAGTGGTGGACGCTTGCGTCCCCCGACAACCACGGCGTCGACATTGCCGCCTGGCCGGACTTCGAGGACCACGAAAGCTGAGCCGGCGCACCGATTCGAACAACGTCCAACTATGAGTTGAGTGTGTCCAAGGAAGAGGACGTTGTCCTCTGGCCTGGTGGTGTTGGTCGCCTGATGATTGGGTGAGACGAAACGACGGTCAGGTATTTGACCGTCGGAGAAGTCGTCAGGAGGACGTGGTGAACCACACAAGCTGGGCTCGATGGGCAGGTTGGTTCTTGGGCATCAGTGTCATCCTGTTCGCTCTACTCATCGTCGCCTACAACACGGATGCCCTACCAATGATTGGCCAGCGGACGGCAGGGGGCCTGGCGATGTGGGTGGCCACGGCAATCTCGGTTGTCGGCAGCCTCGTTACCGGGGTGGTGAGCTGGCTGAGATTCAAAGATCGCTCGGTCGTGGTGATCGTCGCCACGATCTTCGGAGTTCTTGGCACGGTACTTCTCGCCATTGGGGCAATCCCGCAGAACTGAGTTGTATTGGAACGTCGCTGACCCTCGTCGAAATCACTGCGAAGCCCGGGCACGGCGAAACCTCGCAACCGGGGCCAGGTCAAACACCGATTCTGCGGTGGAGGTCTATCGACATCCATGCCGATGGTGCCAGGATCGCTGCCAACTGGGCGACACTGAGCTTGTCGACTCGGTCGCGGGTCTCTTCGGCGGTGACGTGGGCGCAGCCACCAATCTTCGACGTCAGCCCACAGACTGTGATGTGGCTGTTCGCGATCTGGTAGACCATCTCTCGCAGTGTCTCCGGGTCGACTTCCTGCAGCTTTTCCTCGACCCCGGGAAGGGTGGTCACCTGCATTTCATGCCTCCTTTGTGGTTTGGTAACAGGATCAGGCAGGGTGACGGCGGCTCCTAGGGCCATCCTTCCCTTTCATGGGTCCCAGGTGCCCTCGAAGTCGGCGATGACGGGGGCGTGGTCGCTCGGCTTGCCCTCTCCGGCAGTGGGACGGCGTTCGTTGCGGTCGATCCTGACGTCCACACAGCTGTCGGCAAGCGTCTGAGTCGCAAGTATCAGGTCGATTCTCAGTCCCCGTCCTTGGTGGAAGGCCCCGGAGCGATAGTCCCACCAGGTGTGCAAGCCAGGTTGATCCGAGTGAAGCCGGAGCAGGTCGATCAGCCCCCAGTCGAGGAGGGCCCGGATGCGAGCGCGTTCCGGCTCGCTGACGTGGATGGAGTCCTCCCAGGCGTCCGGGTCGTGGACATCCCGATCGTCCGGTGCCACGTTGAAGTCGCCGGCAAGCAACAGGGCCTCCCCTCGGTCGTGGCTCTGGGTGAGCCATCGGGTGAATGCGTCGAGCCACTCCAACTTCGTCTGGTAGGTGGGGTCATTGAGGCTGCGCCCGTTGACCACATACACACAGACGGTGCGAATCCGCCCCACGGTGGCCACAACCACCCTGGCTTCCTCGTGGAGCGGGTCACCAGGGAACCCAAGCTGTATCACCTCGGGCGGGCGGCGGGAGAGGATCGCCACTCCTGCCGAGCCGCCTGAGCCGTTTGCCACGACGTGATATCCGATCTCCACCAGCGGGAGAGTCGGAAAGTCGCCGTTCGACACTTTGGTCTCCTGGAGGCAAACGATTTCTGGCTTTTCTCTGTCCAGCAGTGCCAGGAGACGAGGCAGGCGGCTGCGTAGCGAGTTGACGTTCCAGGTGATGACTCTCATGCGAACAGTGGTGGGCCGGCGGGTGGTCGATGGACTTTGTCCTCTAGAAACCGCGTATCCAGGCCAATAGCGTCGAATCTAGGAGGTGTGATGTGGGTTGTTGTTATGGATGGCATCACGTTCCCTATTGCGGTCCACCACCGCCATGGTGGTACGAGCAGTTCGCGACGGCGCCCCCGGTCAGGAGACCGAGGCGCGAGAGGGGAGACCTCGAGGATTATCTGTCTTATCTCGAAGAGGAGCTGAAGCGGGTCCGCGAGGAATTGGAGGAGACCAAGGCCGCAAAGTGACGCGGCCTCGTCCTCCGACGAGTTGTAGTTTCGATCGTCACTTGCGCGGAGGCTGACCGTGTCCACCCTGGCTTGGATCATCGTGGCTGGGGTGGCCATGTCTGCAGTGGCGTTGGTCGGCGGGGTGACGCTGCTGCTACCCGAGCGCACCCTCAAGCGTGTCCTCATGCCCCTCGTGGCGCTCGCCGCCGGATCGCTTCTCGGAGGCGCCATGTTCTACATGGTGCCGACTGCTATCGACCATCTCGGAAACGATTTGTCGGTGTACCTGGCAATTGTGGTGGGTTTTGTCGCTTTCTTCATATTGGAGCAGTTTCTGCATTGGCATCATTGCCATCGACCCCTCAGTGAGCATGAGCCGCTGGGATACCTGATTCTGATCGCCGATGGGCTCCACAACTTCATCGGCGGGCTCGCGGTCGGGGCGGCGTTCCTCGTGGACATCAAGCTGGGGGTGATCACATGGCTGGTCGCTGCCGCGCACGAGATACCCCAGGAGTTGGGTGACTTTGGGATCCTGGTCCACAGCGGCTGGCCACCGAAAAGAGCCCTGGCATACAACGTGATATCCGCAGGAACGTTCCTCCTTGGTGGTCTTATCGCCTACGCGATGTCGGGGGCGGTAGATGTAGAGCTCTTCGTCCCGTTTGCGGCTGGGAACTTCATCTATATCGCCAGCGCAGACCTCCTTCCCCAGATCACATCGACGACCGGCTCGGAGTACGAGGACAAACGCAGATTCCCGACCAGGGACAGGGTGGAGCAATCGGCTGCGTTTGTCGTCGGGCTGCTGGTCCTGCTCGCCGTCGCAACCATCACCTGAGCTCAGGATTGGGGGCGTTCTCACCGGTGAGGGCTCGCGCCGGGGGTCGGCGTAGAGTCCGACGACGTTGGAGGTGCCGATGGAGAATGGTTCGTTCCGAGAACACCGGCGGTTTGGTTTCCTTCTCGCGGTGGTCTTGAGTGTGGTCGTGGCAGGCTGTGGAGGCGACAACGGAGATGCTCTTGACTCGGTCGGCGGCATACCGGGACTCTCTGAGGCCGACGAGCTACCGCTCATCGAAACCGAGCCTGACCCCAGCGACGACTCGTTTGTCTGGTCACACGCCTACAAGGTCGGAGATCTGCCCCCGGTCAACATTGGTCAACCGACACCCGAGTTCATGGCCGACGCCCACCGCGAGGCTGACGAGGCCGCTGATCTGGTATGCCTCGGAGGTGGCGGCAGCGTCGGCTGTGGCGACCTGAACAGTTCCCGGCCCGAGATCATGGGGCTCACCTACGGGGGCCCCGACGTTCTGGCGTGGGCATGGATCGGCGTGCCGGACCAGGCGGTCGCAGTTCGATATGCCGATCTGAACGTGACTGTCCCCTGGCAACGACCGGCCGATCGTCTCGTGGTCTTCCCGAACACAATCGATGACGACCTCGACGAGGACTGTCCCTGCCGCTTCGACGCCATCGACGCCGACGGTGCCGTGATTATCTCGGTTGACATTCAGACCGGGTTGTACATCGACCTCTAGAGACACTCTTGGGTCTCGCTTTGTACGGGGAACCCACGCCCGAAGATGTGTCGATTCCGATAGCGGTGGAAGGCTGGGGTGGTGAGCCGCGGATCGAGGCGGCAGAACAGGAGCGCCCCCGGCGGGCTCGAATCTGCGATACCCGGTTTAGGAACCAGGCTCTGTATTCCGGGTCTCAGTTCGCCGAAAAACCCTGCTAGGCATTGAATTCCGTCCGATGCAGGGACGGCGCGTTCCGTGCTCAGTTGGCCAGGGCGAAAAGCTCCCACTCACCATCGATTCCCTTGAGGGAGTGTTGCCCCCGATCGGAGAAGACGAAATCGGAGCCGACCACCAGGTCACGTACCGTCCTGGAGACGAGGACCTCGGCAGGCGCGGCAGCCGCCATCACCCGCGAGGCGATATGCACTGCGATCCCGCCGACGTCGTCGCCGCGCACCTCGATCTCGCCGGTGTGGATTCCGGCCCGGATCGGGAGCCCCAAACGCTTCAGGTTCCGGCTCAGCGTGGTGGCGCAAGAGATCGCCCGGCCAGGGACGTCGAAGGTGGCGAGAATCCCGTCGCCGGTGGTCTTCACGATTCTCCCTCCGGTGTCGCCGACACAACGGCGCGACATGTCCTCGTGTAGCTGGAGGAGGTTTCTCCACTCGCTGTCCCCGACCTGTTGGGCCCGCTCTGTCGACGACACCAGGTCGGTGAAGAGCACAGTGGCCATCACCCGTTCGGCTCGGGTCGGGTGAGCGGCGTCACCGACCAACCCTCGAGCGAACTCTCTCGTCGCTTCGATGAACCGGTCTGCGTGCTCGAACCAAGGAGGGCCGTCGCTTCCAGGGAGCTCGAGGAACCTGCCGTTGGGGATGTGGTCAGCCAGGTATCGACTCAATGACATCGGAAACCCTTGAAAGCCAGTCCTGTGCATCACCAGCACGGGGGCCTTGATGTCCGGCAGGACTGAGCGTACGTCCACCTCGGCTGCCTGCCTGATCATCGCTTGCACCGCCGAGGGTGACGCCATTCCCCTCAGCCACTTGCGTCCCCACCGCATGAACTGGGGATCGTCGGCCCGGCTCGGCACAGTCATCTGCAGGATCTGGTCGACGTCCATGGTGTCGTACATCGACGCCCACATCTCCAGATCGGCGAGAGCCAAGCCATCGGGGTAATCCTCGTCGGCGATCATTCGCGCCGCACCGTGGTAGACCACAACTCCCGCCACCCGGTCGGGGTGAGTTGCCGCGGCGACTAGGACTCCTGGGGTCCCGGCATCACCTCCGCCGAGTAGGGCGCGTTCGGATCCTGCCGCGTCCATCACCGCCAGGATCTGTTGGGCGGAGTGCTCAGGGTGGGAATGGACGTCGATCGGCGCCGGGTCGGAGGCTCCTGAACCGAGGTCGTCGAACCGAATCAGTCGACCGATCTCTGCCGTGCGGCGATTGAAGTGGGCGATCTCGGGCTCTTCCCACTCTGCGTCGATCGATGCCATCCCGAAGCAGAGCATGATGTCGAGCGGGCCCCCACCCGAGACCTGGTAGGCGATACGGTGGCCGTCGAGACGGGCGTAGTGGGTGTCTGGCTCGTTCACGGGCCGGAGCGTATCCACGCCAAGCCGGGGGCGCCGCGGTTCGGTCGGTCAGAGATGCGTCGACGTCACTACGGAGTGGATGGCCATGATCAGGAATCCGATCCCGATCACGTACCCGATTATCAGCGGGACCCGGCCGCGACGATCGCCGGCTCGGGTCGCTTCTCGCCCGTAGCGCACCGTGGCGGCACAGGGGATGGCGAACATCCCCAGGGCGGGAATCCACCCCACCAGGTCGAGCCACAGCGGGACGGTGGCCCCGGGATCGTATCCCATCAGGCGATACAGCTGCTCACTGAGGATCGCTCCGATGAACAGGGCCACCGGCATGAGGGCAATCGAGATCCAGGCGCGGCGCAGCGGGTGGCGCCCGGAGGATCCCTGGTCGACTTCCTCGTCTCGAAGGTCGGTGGTCATCGGTGATCACCTCCTATGAGACGATCGTTCCCCACGAACCGTCATGCCGGCTAGTGCCAAAGGACCAGATTCAGGTGGCTCGACCCGAAGACCCCTCTCATCTGGTATTCGTCCTCTAGTCCCGACCTCCGGGTGGTCCGAGACTAGGTTTATGATTTCAATGGATCTTGAATCGACATCGCTGGAGGTGAGAGCGCGGGTCTTTGCCGCATTGAGCGATCCGATCCGACTCCAGATCGTCGGCGTGCTCTCCCCAGGCGCGAAGTGCGTCTGCGATCTTCGGGAGAGAGTCGATGTCGCACCCAGCCTGTTGTCGTACCACCTCCGGGTGTTGCGGGAGGCGGGTCTGGTGGAAGCCTCACGGCGCGGTCGGTGGGTCGACTACAGGCTGTCCCGGCTATTCATCGATGGGCTCGCCGAGACCTTCTCCAGTGCGATCGGAGTGAAGTCGTGACCTATCGGACCACCGCAGACGAAACCCCGGTCCTCGAACGGCTATCCACCCTCGACCGGTTTCTCCCAGTATGGATCGGCTGTGCCATGGTCGCCGGCCTGGTTCTCGGAAACCTGTTCCCCGATCTGAACGACTGGCTCGACAGGGTCAAGATCGGCACGGTCTCTCTCCCCATCGCCGTCGGGCTGCTGGCGATGATGTACCCGGTTCTGGCCAAGGTCCGCTACTCGCAGGTGGGCAGGGTCGCCACAGACCGCCAGCTCATGGTCGCCTCGCTGACCCTCAATTGGATCGTCGGCCCGGCCCTCATGTTCACCCTCGCCTGGCTGTTGCTCCCGGATCTACCCGAATACCGGACCGGGTTGATCATCATCGGCCTGGCACGGTGCATCGCCATGGTTCTGATCTGGAACGATCTCGCCTGTGGCGACCGGGAAGCCGCCGCGGTTCTCGTGGCCATCAATTCGGTGTTCCAGATCGTTGCCTACGCCGTTCTCGGCTACTTCTATCTCGAATTGCTCCCCAGCTGGCTCGGCCTCGACACGGCCAGTCTCGACGTGTCGATGTGGGAGATCGCCAAGATCGTCCTCGTCTTCCTGGGTATCCCGTTGGTCGCGGGGTATCTGACGCGACGCTGGGGTGAACGCAGTCGCGGAGTGGAATGGTACGAGACCCAGTTCCTGCCCAGGATCGCCCCGTGGGCCCTCTATGGGCTGTTGTTCACCATCGTCGTCCTCTTCGCCCTGCAAGGGGAGACGATCACCTCAGAGCCCTGGGACGTAGTTCGCATCGCGATGCCTCTTCTCCTCTACTTCGCCCTGATGTGGGCCTTGTCCTTCGTCCTGGGGCTTCGGCTTCGCATGACGTATCCCAAGAACACGTCGATGAGTTTCACCGCAGCCAGCAACAACTTCGAGTTGGCCATCGCCGTTTCGATCGGGGTGTTCGGAGTCACCTCTGGCGAGGCTCTGGCCGGGGTCGTTGGGCCGCTCATCGAAGTCCCGGTCCTGGTCGGGCTGGTCTACGTCGCCCTTTGGGCTCGCCGACGCTTCTACCCGACATCCGCATTGGAGGAAACGTGAGCGGCGACGGTCCGGATGCAGGGATGACCTCGCCCGCGCAGAGGTATCAGGTGCATGGGGTGAGCCGGCCCGGTGGGCACGGCCACATCCGCTGCAACACCACCGACATCAAGGCCGACACGGGCTCGATCTCAGATGGCTTCCGACCCGGCCCCGCCGAGCTTCTTTGCGCCGCCCTGGCTGCGTGCCTGCTCAAGAACGTGGAGCGCTACTCAGAGATGCTGCCATTCCGATATGAGTTGGCCAATGTCGTCGTCGACGCGGCCCGCCGTGACGACCCTCCCGCCATGACCAGTATGCATTACAGGCTCGAACTGGTAACCGACGAGCCGCCCCATCGTGTCGAGCTGCTGCACCGGAACGTGCGCAAGTTTGGGACCATCACCAACACTTTGGCCGCGGCGGTGGATCTCACCGGTGAGGTCGTCGTCCGACGCCACGAGCAAGCAGAAGCTGGCACCTGACTGCGTCAGGCTCCGACTTACGTGAAGAAGCCCAAAGCCTCCCGTCAATAGCAACGCACCAGAACGGGCGCCCTCGGCAGGATTCGAACCTGCGACACCCGGTTTAGGAAACCGGTGCTCTATCCCCTGAGCTACGAGGGCCGAGGGCACGAGGGCCTCGGGCAGAGATGGTAGGAGGCCTCAAAGCACAGGTGAAGGGCCGCCTTCTGCCCCACCGCGGGTGCTCAGGTCACCGGTCCCGACATTGATGGCGAACAGTGGGATCAGGGCCGCCGTGAGCACCGCCGCGAACACGAATGTCACTCTGAGGCCGGCCAACTCCGCGATCACCCCCCCAAGCGCGGCGCCTACCGGGAAGGCGCCATAAGCGATGACCCTGAACCCGCTCATCACCCGTCCGAGCATCTCGTCGGGCGTTGCCTCCTGCCGGAAGGTGATCGACACCACGTTCCACACCTCCCCGGCGAAGCCGAACACCGCATAGGCGACACCCGCAACCCAGACCGAGCCGGCCAAGCCCATCGTGGCGATCGCGACCGCCATGGTCGCCACCGCGGCCAGGATCCCGTTGCGCCTCCCGAGGCGACCGATCACCCGGCTGGCAAGTTGTGCCCCGGCCACACCTCCAACAGCCGCGGAAGCCAGGAGGAGGCCGAAACCAACGTCGCCGAGATTGAGATTGTCCTGCGCATGGAGCACGAGCACGGCGCTGGCCGCGGCAAAGCCGAGATTGATTACCGCGGCGCCGATGGCGAACACACGGATCACTCGCTGTTGCCACAGAAAGCGAAGACCGGCCCCGATGTCCGAGATCAGCCTGGTGCGGGGGCGAGCCGGGGGACGAAACCTCCCGCCCACCGAAATCAGCAACATGGCGCTGATCAAGAATGTGAGCGCATCGACTCCGAGCGGCAGGGCGGCAGCAATGGCAAAGAGAAGGCCGCCGATCGGCGGGCCGACGAATGCGTTGGCTGCAAGCTGCGCCGACAACAGCTGACTGTTCGCCCGCTCCAGCTGGTTTTGCGGGACCAACGAAGGAGTGATGCTCATTGCGGCGCTGTCGAACAATGTCTCGAGGAGCCCGATGACGAACACAGCGACGTAGAGCAGCGGGAGATCGACCAAACCGGTGGCCACGCCAGCGGCGAGGAGGCCAAATGCCACGGCACGGCCGACATCGGTGCCGATCATCATCCGCCGCCGGTCGACTCGATCGACCACCGCCCCTGCGAACAGACCGAAAACGAGCCAGGGCAGATTCACAGCCACTGTGGTCGCCGCGACCGCCACTGGCGATCGGCTCAACTCGGCAGCGAACAGCGGAAGGGCAGCCAGGACGATCCCATCACCGACGTTGGAGGCCGTCGATGCGCCCCACACCTTCCAGAATGAAGTGGGGAGTCGATCCGGTCGAAGCCTCCGGTCTCTGGCCATCGGGAGGTTGTAACTCGAACTGCAAGGGATCGCTGGCGGATTTCCGACCTCATCGACCATGTCGGTTTTCCGCCACTCAGGAGTTGGCGTCGGGGTACGTTCGCGACAGATGGCTCTTGATTTCGAAGTCATGTACCGAGCGATGGACAGCCGTGACCCGCGCTTCGACGGCACCTTTTTCGTGGCGGTCACCTCGACCGGGATCTACTGCCGTCCGGTGTGCCCGGCGCAGTCACCGAAACGGTCCAACACACGGTTCTACCGCTACGCCGCCGTTGCCGAGTTGGCCGGATTCCGCCCCTGTCGGAGGTGCCGGCCCGAGACGAGCCCCGACTCGCCGGAGTGGGACCGTCGTGCCGATCTGATCGGGCGAGGGCTCTCACTCATCGCCCAGGGTGTGGCCGACGCCGGCGTCACCGAGTTGGCCCGAAGACTTGGGGTCTCCGACCGTCACCTCCAGCGTGTCTTTCGATCGGAGATCGGGACCACCCCTGGCGTCGTCGCCAGGTCGAGACGAGCCCGTCTGGCACGAAGTCTCCTCGCCGAGACGGATGCTCCGATAACAGCGTGCGCCTACATGGCCGGGTTCACCAGTGTCCGGGCCTTCAACGAGACGATGCAGCGTCTCTACCGGATCACCCCCACCGAGATTCGCCGGGGGCGTCCGACCCATCACGGTGGTCTGGAGCTCCAGTTGCGATATCGGCCAACCTTCGACCTCGACCGTCTCATCGACTACCTGGAACCCAGAGCAGTACCCGGAGTCGAGGAGGTGACACCCGATCGGTATCGGCGATCGACACGGTTCGGGGCTGGCGAGGCTGTGATCGAAGTGTCGCCCAACGAGAGTGGTCTCGTGCTTCGAGTGATCTCGGAACAGACGGGGCATCTCGCTCCCGTCGTCCAGGGAGTGCGGCATCTGTTCGACCTCGACGCCGACCCCGCCACGGTCGAGAGCGATCTGTCCCGTTCGCCGATTCTCCGACGGCTGGTCGAATCGGTTCCCGGGCTGCGGGTCCCCGGCTCATACGACCCGTTCGAGGTGGCCGTCGGAGTGGTGCTCACCAGGGGTCTCCCGGCTCGGTCAGGGGCGAGCAGGCTGGCGCGGCTGGTTACCGCGGCAGGAACGCTGCTGAGCCGGCCGATTGGATCCGTGACTCATCTCTTCCCGACACCGGAACAGGTCGTTGGGGCCGACCTGGGCACTATTGGGCTGCCTTCGGGGACGATCGAATCGGTTCGGACCCTGGCCGGAGCCGTCGCCCATGGTGATCTGTCGTTGGACGGATCGATGGACCAGCTGCGGGTTCGGGAGGCTCTTGTCTCTATCCCTGGTATCGGACCATGGACGGCCTCACACGTCGCGCTGAGGACTTTGCGCGACCCAGATGCTTTCCCTGAGACAGACAGTGCACTGCGCCGGGCGTACTCACTCCTCGACCCTGAGCACGAGGAGACGCTTGGAGCTGCAGCGGTGGCCTGGCGCCCATGGCGGGCCTACGCCGCGATGCATCTTTGGGTGGCTGGATCCCCTCAGTCGACAACCAGTTGGTGACGCGCCTCCCGGAAGGAGGAGCTCAACTCGTATCCGGAGTGACCGGTGGAGTCACCGATCTCGATGTCGCCCTCGCCGAGACCGAAGGGTGCGCCGCCCAGAGGATCGGTGGGCCGCCACAGATTGCGCCATCTGCTCCCCAGCTTGCCCTGCACCTCCGACACCATCGCCGAGACGCCGACCCTGGGGAACATCTGCTGATAGAGCAAGCCGAGGGGGCTGCCGTAGGTGATGAGGCGCATCCCGTCGGGATCTGCGAGCTGGCTCAACGTTACGACGGCGATCACCGAGCCCTGCGAATGTGCCTCCAGGAGCTTCGGCTTCTCCGTGTTGAGACGGTCCAGCAATGACTCGACCACCTTCGGCCCATAGCCAGGCGGGGCGAGCGGATGGAACCAGCGGGGCCAGAGCGAGGCCACATCCCAGATGATGCCGACCTGGCGGTTGGACGTGCCCCGCCTGATACTCCCCACCAAGCTGCGCCCGACCAGCAGCACCGGCATGATCACGATGAGGACCTTGGCAACGTCGACCAGGTCGTTGAAGTCGACTTCGTAGCCGGCAATTTGGCCGGTGGGGAGTCTGCCCATGGCGAACAGCATGACACCGACGCCACCCACCACCGCCACCACCAATGCGAGGAAGGTGTTGAGGGCAAAGAGGCGAGCTGCAAGGAGAATCGTGAGGACGGCCAGGACGATGGTGCCCACCAGGTACACCACTCCTCCCCTGATGGGGACGCCCAGATCGGTGGGCGTGCAGGACGTGCCCACACATCCGATCGCGAAGGCGATGCCCCCGGCCACCAGCCCGAAGATGCCGGACACGACGAAGATCGTCCGGGCACGGAGCGTCACACGCCGCAAGAGGGCCATCACCTTCCCACCCCTGGGAAGCTCGATATCACCGAGGAAACTGAGGATGAGGGCGGTGATTGCGATCGTCAGAACCAGGAACAGCATGGCCACTGCCACCCAGCCCGCGCCGTTCTCGGTGAGTTGATCGAGCTCGGCATAGCTGTTTGCTATATAGGCGGCGCCTGTGCCGAGTGATGCCCCGAACAGGGTGCCGATCACGATGGCTCCCAGGCTCAGCCATCCTGACACGGTCGCGGCCGCCCCGGCCAGGCCGAGGGCGAGCGCCACGACAAAGGTGGTGACGTGATACCCGGGCCACGGGCTGGTCACCGGCTCGGAGACGATCAGCTGCCAGTAGGCGACTCCGAAGCAGGCCACCGAGACCAGCGGGGCCCATGCCGTGGCGAACTGGACCACCACCAGCCGCGGGTTGGTCGTCGTGAGGATCATGAGGAGGATCAGCACCGTCGACAGACCGGCCACGAGCCAGCGCATCCAGGCCAGATCGAGCCCGACCGCGATGAGGGCCGACATCACCAGCACCCCGACTCCAAGGTGGAGCCGTCGAATCCGGTGGAGGATGGCGTGCTCGTCCCAGAGGGTCCTAGACGTGATCGGGTCGCCTGCCGGGTCGTCCCACTGCTCTCCGGCTTCCGCCACTTCAGGGTCCGTCCAGAACTTGGGTGGGAGTAGATGCCGACGGGTCGGCCACACGGTCAGCTTCAGCCTGCGCTCCCAGCCGAAGCCTTGGAAGTGGGACTGGGTGGAGAGCCACATCACGATCCCGACGACATAAACGAGGAAGTAAACGGCCGCGGATGCCAGAACCACTACCTTCTCCTTTCCCGCCGGGGCCATGGCCAGCGGAGCCTCGAGGAAGAGAAAGCCGAGCTGGATCACGAACAGGGCAGTCATCGCCATCCCGGCGAGGCGAACCGCAGAGTGGGACCACTTCCCGGGACGCGTCGTCATCCAGCCGGCGACATTGGCGAAGGCGAATGGCCCGAGGAGGATCCAGAAGGCCGTCAGCCAGTGGCCGGTGGTGAGGCTGCCCCAGTGGAAGGCGGTCGCCTCGAACTCGTGCTGCCCACCTGCGGTGTCGGTGGTGATATCGGCAGGGCGTCTTCGGTAGATGCGGGTGTGCTCGGTCGGGGGATCCAGGGTGACCGGGTCGGTGTAGAGCATGTCGCGCGGCGGTGTCCCGGACACGCCGTGAACCCGGAGCTCGCTGTGTCTTGGCACGGGAATGAACCTAACCGGTGTGCGTCTTGCCTCCAGGGGGAGTTCCACCCATGGCACGCCTACGCTTGGCCTATGGAAGAAGAACGCATTGCCTTGTTCGTCGACTTCGAGAACCTGGCCATCGGCGTGCGTGAGGCGTTGGGGGGCATGGAATTCGATTTCGAGCCGATCGGCAATGCCCTCGCGGAACGGGGCAGGGTCGTGAGCCGCAAGGCATACGCCGACTGGTCGATGTTCTCCGACGCCCGGCAACAGATGACCCGGAGTCATGTCGAGTTGATCGAAATCCCTCAGCGCATGGGGGCGAGCCGGAAGAACGCAGCTGACATCAAGATGGCCGTCGACGCCATCGAGCTCGCCTTCGAGCGTGACTACGTGACCACCTTCGTGATCTGCTCGGGAGACTCGGATTTCACCCCGCTCGTGCACAAGTTGCGCGAGTTGAACAAGAAAGTGATCGGAGTGGGGGTCAAGGCATCGACATCGGCGCTCCTCCCGCCTGCCTGTGACGAGTTCCTCTTCTACGAGAACCTCGACGGAGTCGAGCCGCGACCGGCCAGGGCGAAGCCGCCGGAGAGCGAGGAAGAGGTCGGGGAGGCACCCGCACCCGAACTGGCGTCTCTGATCACCACCACCCTTTCCGGGTTGTTGCGGAGCAGCGGGGGTGAGGTGCTGGCATCTTCGCTGAAGCGGGCCCTCCTTCGGAAGGACTCGACGTTCTCCGAGGCCGATTACGGGTTCCGTGCTTTTGGGGAGCTGCTCGGTCACCTCGAGTCCCAGGGGATCATCGAATTGTCCGAGGGGCCGGGCCGGGGCGACCCGGTCGTCCAGTTCCCATCGGGGGGCTCGGGGGAGAACGAGGCGTTCTTGCTCCTGGCCGAGGTCATGAAAGATCTGGCAAAGAGGGACAGCCCGGTGTTTCTCTCCGGGCTCAAGAACCAGCTCCGCAAGAAGGACCAGACCTTCTCCGAGAAGAAGTTCGGATACGCCGGTTTCCTCCAGTTCTGCAAGGCGGCGGCCACCAAGGGCGTCCTCGAGTTGACCTGGGACGAGGAGGCGGGGGACTACCGGGTGAGCGCGGCGTGACCCGAACCGCCGACGTCGTCGTGGTCGGCTCGGGGATCATCGGATCCTCGATCGCCTACCAACTGGCTCGGCATGGGGCAGGCACCGTCGTCGCCCTGGACAAGGGCGCCGGGCCGGCCGAGGGCTCGACCGGGGCCTCATCGTCGATCTGCCGGTGCCGTTACACCTACCCCGAGGTCGTGCGCCTGGCGTATCACGGCCAGGAGTCATACGGGAACTGGGCGGAATACACCGGTCTCGACCAACCGCGGTCAGGGTTGCAGCGGGTCGGTGTGCTCTGGATGATGGGGGAGTCCGCGGAGAAGGTGGGCGCCGACGCCGACAAGCTGACCGGTCAGGGAGTAGACGCCGAGGCAATCGGTCCGGATCAGTTGAGCGATCTCTTCCCTTCACTGTCGGCCTGCGGCGTCCCGTTCGACCTCACCGGTGAGACCGAGCACGTATGTGCGCCGGGGGATGCTTTTCTCTTCGAGAGCAACGGTGGATACGCCGACCCGGTCGGGGCCAACCAGGACCTGATCGAGGCCACTCGCAGCGAGGGAGGCAGTGTCGAGTTCAACTCAGCGGTCACCGGCGTGCTGCGGGAGGACGGCCGGGTCACCGGGGTCCGTCTCGCCGACGGCAGTGAGATCTCGGCCGGGCTGGTGGTCAACGCCTCTGGTCCGTGGTGCAACCAGCTCAACGCCATGGCCGGGGCGGATCTGCGTTGGACCCTGACCCCGACCCGGATCCAGACCGTGTACCGGTCATGGCCGTCCGATCTAGGGCCGATCCCGGCCGGGGCGGACGGCTCCACCGGCATCTACTTCCGACCCGAGTCAGGCGGTCAACAGATCATGGTCGGCTCGGTCCTCGCCGAGGACGAAGAGGAAATCGTCTCTGATCCTGACGACTTCAAACGTGTGCCCGACGCCGACTTCACCGAGCTGAAGCTGGCTGCATTCCATCATCGCATTCCCGCGCTCGAGGCCAGAGGGCATGTCTCCGGGGTGGCCGGGTTGTACACGATCAATCGCGAGGACGTTCATCCAGTGCTCGGCCCCTCCGACGTCGATGGCTTCTGGGTGGCCAACGGCTTCTCCGGGCACGGGTTCAAGCTCGCGCCGGCGGTAGGCTCGATGGTCGCTCAGGAGATAACCGGGGTTTCGATGGAGTTCGACACCGATGTCCCAATGAGCTTCTTTTCTGTCGACCGGGAACCGATAGATCTCGCTGTGAAGCACGTGCTCGCCTGATGCGATACCTCAACTCCACGGACACTCGTCAGGCGCTCCCGATGGCTGATGCGATCAAGGCGATGCAACACGCTTTCTCCGCCGACTCAGAAGCACCGATGCGCACCATGGTCGGCAAGTCCCTGGTCATGCCAGGGAGGGTCGACGACATCATGGCGGTCAAGGTGGTCTCGACCGTCCCGGGAAACCCGGCGGGGGTGGTGGTCGTGTTCGGCCCAGACGGGGGCCCAATCGGCCTGGTCCACGGGCCGACCCTGACCGCCATCCGGACCGGCGCCGTGTGCGGTCTGGCCACCGCGATGCTGGCGCCCCGCGACGTCTCCACGCTGGCCATGCTCGGGGCGGGGGCGATGGCTTTCGATCAAATCCAGGCGGTGAAGTCGGTTCGCCGGATCGAGCGGGTCCTGGTCTGGTCCCGCGACCGGTCGAATGCGCGGATGATCGCCGACATGGTCGGCGGTGAGCCCGTGGGCGACGCCAACGAGGCCGTCGCCGAGGCGGACGTCATCTCGTGCGCCACACCCGCCCGTCAGGCACTCTTTGCGGACTCGGCCGTGAAGGAGGTCGCCCATGTCAACGCAGTGGGTGCGTTCACCCCGGAGATGGTCGAGCTGCCGGCCGAGCTGCTGAAGAGGGCATATGTGGTCGTCGATGACATCGACGCTGCGGCGGCCGAGGCGGGAGATCTGATCCAGGCAGGGCGAGCGCCGGATACGACCTTGCGCGAGCTGTTGGCCGACAAGGCGCCCGAGATCCGTGAAGACGTGACGGTGTTCAAGAGCGTTGGGGTTGCCGCACAGGACGTGGCGGCCGCCCACCTCGCTCTGGTCAATGCCGATCGCCTCGGGCTAGGGATGCTCCTTCCGGGCTAGCACGCCGCCCGACACAACCTCGGCCCTGCGGCGTAGGTTCGAGCCACCAGGGGTGTCGAGAGCCCACAGTGAAAGGTGCGTTCATGAAAGCCTCTACCAAGCGATTCCTCTCCATCCTCGTATTGATCGTCCTGATGGCGATCCCGGTGCTCGCCGGCGCGGTCAGCGGGCTGGCCGGCCCGCTCTTCGGTCTGAGCACGGCACGGAACGGTGACCTCCTCGTGGCCAACGCCGGCGTCGGAATCGAGACCATTCGCCGTGGCGAGGTCCGTTCCACGATCCCGCTCCCTGGGGTCACCGATGTCAGCGCTGCCGACAAGCATCTGCTCTGGGCAACCACCGGGGCGGGGGAGGCAGGGCCGGAGGCCGACAGCGGCCAGGGCCTCTACCGGATCTGGAAGGGCCAACCCAAGCTGGTCGTCAACCTGTTCGCCTTCGAGACGGCCAAGAACCCCGACGGGAATGACCCGTTCGACTCCAACCCGTTCGACGTCCAGTCGTTGGGCAGCAGGGCGGCCCTGGTGGTCGATGCCGGTGGGAACGATCTGCTCAAGGTGACCAAGGACGGCAAGGTTCGCGTGCTGGCGATCTTCCCGGACGAGTTGGTGTCGACTGCGAATATCAAGGGGTTGGCGGGGTGCCCCGGATCGGGCGCCGACTTCTGCTCCCTTCCCGATGAGATGCCGGCACAGGCGGTTCCCACCAGTGTCGCAATCGGCCCGGATGGCTACTACTACGTTGGCGAGTTGAAGGGATTCCCCGGCCCGGCCGGCGAGTCCAACATCTGGAGGGTCCACCCGAGGGCGTCATGGGCGGTGTGCGGGGAGAGCCCAAAGTGCGTCAAGGTCTTCGACGGAGGGTTCACCTCGATCATCGATCTGACCTTCCGCAAGGGCAAGCTCTATGTGGCCGAGATGGATGAGAAGAGCTGGGCCGCCGTGGAGATCTTCCAGGACGGAGTCGGTGGGACGATCAGCGCCTGCAACGTCAAGAAGCAGACGTGTCGGGTCGTCGCCGAGGGGATACCGCAGCTGACTTCCATCACGTTCGACAAGCGGGGCAAGTTGTGGTCAACCCAGAACTCCCTCGTGCCCGGTGGTGCCGAGGTCGTCAAGGTCCACTGAAGCCGTCACTCCCGGTTCTCGCTGAGACGTCGGAGGCGCCGATCCCAGGTGTCTCCGACGTCTGCGAGCCCGATCCCCTGGGCCCGGACGGGCGGGAACGGGCGCCGCCCGCTACGACGCCTTTGCCCCTCTGATCTCGAGCCCGTCGAGCAGACGCATCGAGGCCTCGGAGATCTCGAGCACCGCCTGGTTGAACACCTCCTCGTTGTGGTGGGCGGGTTTGCTGAAACCGGAGATCTTGCGCACGAACTGGAGCGCCGCCGCCTCGATCTCTTCGGTGGGAGCCGGGGTCGCCCCTTCCCTGAGGACTTTGATCGATCTGCACATGGGGGTCACGCTACCCCCTGCGTCTGCGCCCAAAACGCTCGATTTCGCTCGAGACCAGGGCGATGCCCAGGACCACCGCCATCGCGACGACCGCGCCGGCTGCCTCCCCTGAGACAAGGCCACCGACGAAGATGAGGAGACCGGCTGTCGCCCTCGCCGCGTGGAGTCGGTCCTTCCTGAGGAATCTCTTGTTGCGGCTGTCGACGAAGCTCACCGGCTCGACGGGCTCTCTGACCCAGGCGGTCAGAGTGAGGATGCCGATGATCGCCGCGAGCAAGGGTCGGATTACAGGCAGGCTCTCCGGGAGGGCATCGGTCAATGTGATCACTGCCGAAGCGCCCACGGCTCCGGCGATGGCTCCGAGTAGCGCTCGCCTGCTGTGCACATCCGCCATGCGATCGTCGACGTAGATCGCGATGGCAAGCCCGAACCCCATCACCCAGCCGAGCGGGGTGAATGAGATCACGGTGGCGAGGATCACCATCGCTCCGATGTCGGTTGGGAGGGGTCGTCTACCCGTGGTCTCCGCTATCAAACGCGCGCTCATCAACAGGGCGGCGTATGGAAGGAGAGCGGTGGGCATCCCGGCCAGGGCCAACACTCCGCCCGCAACGGCGGCGACGATCGCCGAGAGCTGACGATCGGGGTCGAGCTCACGGGCGAGTGCCCAGGAGAGAAACGTGCTTCCACCTGCCGCCACCGCAAGGAACAGGTCCCGGTCGAGCCAGATGGTGAGTGCGAGCCCGATCGCCCCCGCGACAAAGGTAAGTGCAAGGATCGCCCGGTTCCACCCGCTGGTCAGGTCGATCGGGCGCATGATGTGAGACCGGACGTTCACGGGTCTATTTTGTACGTGCCCGAGGAATCGGTGGGAGCGGGATACGCTGCGCCGGTGACCAAGCCGATGGAGAGCATCCGGCGACTTCCTGGTGTCGGGGTTCTCGCCGAGAGGCAGATGGGTGGGTTTCTCGCAATCTCGGCACTGATCGGGGTAGGTGTCGGGCTCGGAGCCGCGGCACTGATCTGGCTGATCGGCTGGCTCGAGGAGTTCTTTCTCCCCTTCGCCATCGACGCCGGCCACCCGTGGATCTTCCTCACTGTGCCCACCGGGTTTCTACTCGCATGGTTCCTGGCACGCCGCTTCGCTCCCGAAGTCTCGGGCGATGGGGTGCCCGAGACCATCATGGCTCTCGAGGTTCACGGTGGGCGTATGCGGGGTCGCACCATCCCTCTCAAGATCCTGGCCACTGCGGCCACGATCGGCACAGGGGGATCTGCCGGCCGCGAGGGGCCGATCGTCCAGGTCGGGGCCGCGGTGGGATCGGTCATCTCGCGCCGGTTCAACCTCGGCGAAGACCAGGTCCGCTCGCTCGTTGCCGCCGGAGCCGGGGCGGGGATCGGCGCTGCGTTCAACGCTCCGATCGCCGGCATGCTGTTCGCCCTCGAGGTGATCCTGTCGTCGTTCGCGGTCCGACACATGTCGGCCATCGTCATTGCCTCGGTGACGGCGGCAGTGACCACCCGGACCATCATCGGGCCGGAGCTGGCGATCCAGGGGTTCGTCTACCGGATGAACGGCTTCGCCGAGCTGATCCCTTATGCCGCACTCGCTGTCATCGTGGTCGCAGTCGGCATCTTCTTCCTGAGACTGGTCGGACGTGTCGACCTATTTGCCCGCGCCAACGAGCGGTCTCTCGGCTTCTCCCGTCCCCTTGCAGCGGGTCTGATCGTCGCCGGTCTCATCTTCATCGAGCCACGGCTCTTCGGCACCGGTCAATCGGTCATCAACGACTTGATCAGAGGGGAGGCCACGTCCTCGTTCTGGTGGGCCCTGATTCTCCTTGCTTTGGGCAAGGCAGTTGCCACCAGCTTCACCACGACCTCGGGCGCCTCGGGTGGCGCCTTCATGCCCTCGCTATTCATGGGAGCGGCGGTCGGCGCAGGGTTCGCCGAGCTGGCGGAGCTCGTCTGGCCGGCGCCGCTCGAGTCCGGGGCTTTCGCGGTCGTCGGCATGGCTGCCATGTTCGCCGTCGTGGGGAGAGCACCTCTCACCGCCATCCTCATGGTGTTCGAGGTGACCGGCGCGCGGGACTATCAGCTCATCCTGCCCCTGATGCTGACCGCGACTCTCGGGACGTTCCTCGCCGAGAGGTTCCACCCTGGGTCCGTCTACTCAATGGTCCTCGAGCACAAGGGAATCAAGGTTCGCCAGGTGGGCGAGGTGGATCTGCTCGACACCGTCAAGGTGGGATCGGTGATGGCACCGGCCCGGCTGGTGTGCAGCCCCCAGGAGTCACTGGACGTTGTCGAGGAACGACTCAACGCTGCCCGATCTCATGGTCTGCCCGTGGTCGAGGGAGATCGACTGGTGGGCGTGCTCACCATGTCGGACATCGTCCGGGCGGGCTCGGCCACGGCAACAGTTGCCGATGCTATGACCGCGCGCCCCGCGACGGTGGTCCCGAGCACACCTGTGTCGACGGCTCTGGAGCGCATGGCAGTGCTCGGCATTGGCCGGCTCCCCGTGGTCGATGAGGACAATCCAGAACTCCTGGTCGGCCTGTTCCGCCGGGAGGACGCGGTGCGCGCCTACCACAAGGGTCTCACCTCCCGCACCGACGCACATCTCCATCGTGACCGTCTGGCTCAGCGCACCGACCCCGGGGCGGGGTACTTCGAGTTCCGGATCCCTCCCGGGTCGGTTGCGGACGGCCGGGCGATACGAGACGTTTCCTGGCCGGAGGGCTGCACCCTGGTGTCGATCAGGCGTGAGCGGGAGGTGCAGGTGCCGACCGGTGATACGGTGCTCGAGCACGGCGACGTAGTCACGGCCTTCGGCACCGCCGCCTCCAAAGGCCGGATGATCGACCGTCTCAATGAGGGCGCGGACGAGCCCACGGCCGAGATCATGCTCGAAGAGATCGAATCCCAGGACCCATCTTTCGGGATCGGGCCAAACCCGTAGAATCATGACGTTCGGAAGAGAGAGGGAACACCGATGGAGGGCGTAGGTCTTGCAATCTTTGCGCTGATCGTTGTTGCGATCATCGCCACTCTCTTGCGCAGGCAACGCAAGAGGGCAGCCAGTGTCGATCTCGAGGACGAGTCGTGGCTTCGAACCACCATCAAGGCCGAGGTGGAGCCGGCCGCGAGAACCGCCCCGGTCCGGGACTTCCATGTCCACGGGAACGAGGCGCGGGTCTCATTCGACGTGCCACTGCCAGAGGAAGAAGACCCGTTCCTCCACGACCTCTTGGTCGACGAGGCGGTGGAGGTGGTGCGAGAGAAGCGCCACGCCCTTCCGATCACGGAGGTGACCGAGATCGTCGTGTTTGCCGGCAGGGGTGACATCAGAGAAGTCGGCCGGACCCGGCTTCCATCGCCCGGTGAGCTGCCGCCCCCCATCGACACCGATGTCTTCAACCTGACTCACATCGCCCGGGACCCGCTGACCTCACAGTTCGAGGTCGATCATGCCGTGAAATACGAGACCGCGGTTCGTGTGCCGGCGGATGAATTGGGGCGGCTGCGCGAGGAGTTGAAAGTGCCCTTGGGGCTCGATCGGGGTTTGAGGGCGCGCGGGGTCGACCCCGACGCAATCAGTGGCCCGGAATTCATCCTCGGCCTTCTCGAGTTGTTCGGATACCGGGTGACCTCCCAGGGCGAGCCGGGTGTGTACATGGCCTCCAAGGGAAACGTCGACACCTTCATCCGGACCGAGACATACCAGGAGGGTCAGCATCCCGAGCTCGACGAGTCCGTGGTCAGGAAGTTCCTCGTCGAGTTCGGCACTTCTGGGGCTGCCCGAGCGCTGCTTATCACCGACAAGTACGGTCCGTTCATGATGTACGACATCGAAGACAAGGACAGGAGAATCCGATTCGTGACCAGGGAGCGGGCCCAGGCGTTCATCGATTCCATGGCGCTCGGTTGAGCAGAGCCGTACCAACTCTCCGGTCCGGGTAGCATCGCCGGAGAAGGAGGACCCATTTGTTCGGTGGATTGAGAGCACAAGAGCTACTGATCGTCCTGCTCATCGTTCTCCTCGTGTTTGGAGCGAGGAAGCTGCCGGATCTCGCCCGTTCGCTTGGCGCTTCTGCGAAGGAGTTCCGCAAGGGGATCGCCGAGGGGTCCGAGACGGATTCAGAGTCCCCGGCGATGGAGGCGAGCGCCTCAGAGACGCCGGCTGCAGGGACGCAGGCTTCAGACACGCCAAACCCCGATTCCTAGGAACTCGGCGCGCCGCCGCGTCGTTGCTGAGGTAGGTCTCCGATGACGGAGTCCGTCCCACTCACCTGGGAAGAGGTTGCTCGTGTTTATGGACGGAAGATCTACAACTTCGCCTACCGGCTCACCGGCAATGGCGACGACGCCGCCGATCTCGTCCAGGAAGTCCTGCTTCGGGTACGGAAGGGTCTTGCCTCCTATCAGCCCGGGAGCTTCGAGGGCTGGCTTTGGCGGATCACCCGCAACGCCTTTCTCGACGATGTCCGCCGCCGCAACCGACGCCCGACGGCCCCGATCCCCGAAGAGGTCGACCGGTGGGAGCTCGCCAGCGCCCCTTCGGCAGATGTGGAGTACTCCAGGATCTCGCTCGGGGACGACGTGCAAAAGGCGCTCCTCGAGCTGCCGGTCGAGTTCCGGGAGGCGGTCGTTCTTTGCGACATCGTCGGTCTGTCCTATGACGAGATCGCGCGGGCCGTTGCGGTACCGGTGGGGACGGTGCGAAGCAGGATCCACCGTGGCCGCAGACTGCTTCGGGAGTCGTTGACATGACGCATCCCGGCGAGTTGATCAGCGCCTATCTCGACGGGGAGCTGTCCCGTTCCGAGATCGACCAGTTGTTCGGCCACCTTGCCGGGTGCGGCCGTTGTGCCGTCGAGATGCAGGAGCTGCAAGCCGTTCGTTCGGCGGTGCGCTCGCTGCCCCTTCTCGAACTGCCGCTCGGGCTCGTCCCGGAGGCCGACGCCGAGGTGGTGCCTTTACATCGCAACCGCGGCTTTCTGGTTGGTGCGGCGGCAGCAATCGTCGCCGTCGTGATCGCAGTGGCGGCGATGGTCACGCCGTCCACGGCAGCCATATCCGTGGAGGAGCTGAACAGCCGGTATGGCGCCCGCGCCTCGCTCGATCCGGCGTTTGGGCCGGCCAAGGTGATCTTGCCGCAGTTGATGGACACCCTCGAATGAGACTGAGGATCGGAGCCATTGCTGCCGCCTTGATCGTGATCCCGGCCTCGGCCGTCTCTGCCGCCGACCTCGACCAGTTGCTCGACGAGAGCCGGGAGGCGTCCTACACGGCAGAACAGGTCATTACCTGCTCGACACCCGACGGTGTCCGTAGCGGGGTGGTGGAGATCGAGCAGTCGGGCGGCTCCCTCCACTTGTCGGGTGAGGTGGAGGTCGTCTCGGGGAATGGGGGATGGGAGTCGGTGCAAGGTGACTCGGTGGTGACGAGTGCGTCGGTCAAGGCTGCGGAGACTCATATCGATCCCGTGTATACCGTCGATGATGGGTCGGCTCACCCTTTCCTGGACCGGAAGGCCGGTCTGTATCGGCTCTATGTGGGCGACGTGCTCAGGGGCGAACTGATCGTCGATGGTGGAACTGGAGCGATGCTGAGCGTGGTGACCTATAACGAGGATGGCACGGTGTACTGCGAGCGGCGCTTCATCGAGTTCGATCCGACCCCTCCAGTGCCTTCGCAGTCGAGCCTTTCTGGCACCGGCGCTATCGAGCCGACCGACTCGGTGTCGACTCTTCCGGAGAATCTTGGTGACTTTCAGCGTCTCGACATCTACCAGGATGACGAAGGACTCGTCTTTGCCTACTACTCCGACGGCTTCTTCTCGTTCGCGGTGTTCGAGACTCCGGTGGTGGTCACCCTCGAGGGTGCTACCACGGTGACCTTCGACAGAGGAGCCTATGTCCGGTCGTTCACCCCCGGCCAGGCCATCTATGTCTGGCAGACGGGAGCTGGCGGCATGGCGATGATTGGCGACCTCCCACCGGACATGCACGAGGCCGTCCTCGCCGCCCTGCCCGCACCGTCCGAGCCCGGGCTGCTCCAGCGCCTATGGCGCAGCCTTTTCGGCTGAGATCGGCAATCGAGGTCAGGTCCAGCCGTCGAGAAGCACCCGGGCCGCCCACGCCGTTGGGTCACGGAGTTCGGCCGCGGTCGGCATCCGGGTGGGGTCGGACCAAAGCGTCTCCAGGGCATCGTCTCCGTATCGCCGCTCGACCTCCTGATTGAAGGCGTCTCCCAGTTGGGTCGCCTCCACCGGGACCGGGCCGATCCCCATCGGGGACGCGGTTCCGGGCTGGTCCCTCGCCTCGTCACGACGGGCCGAGATCGCATCGAAGTTTGGCGAGAGATCGGAGATGGCGCGTCTTGCCAGCAGACGTGCACATCCGGTGATGGCTCCGAGGAAGGCCTCGAGCTCGAGACGATGCGGCTCTGCCTCCTCACCTCCGACCAGGCCTTCGAGGCCACCCGCGTCCTGGATGGCTTGCTCGATGGCAACGGGGTCGGTCCCACCGGCCATCAAGCCGCTGAGCATGGTGGGGTCGATCCTCACCGCGTCGGCGTAGGTGGAGGCCAGTTGATGCAGATGATCGTGGATCCAGGGGAGCTGGGATACGGCGCGGAACGCAACTTCATTGGCGGCCACCCACAGGCGCACCTCCTTGTCGTCGAGGGCAGAAGACCCGATCGTGGCCCCGATGTTCGGAACGATGATGGTCAGCGGGCCCGGATGCTCCTGGGGGAGCCCGGCATCGAATGCGGCCACCACCCAGGTGGACAGCGATCCGACCAGAGAGCCCACTTGCAGCCCGATGATGGCCGGGGAGAGCTGTGCCATGAGCGGAGCCGCCGGCCCATCGGCCGCGACCGACGAGGCGAAGGGCTCGACCAGCGATCCAAAGGACTCGAGGTTGCGCTCCATCCACCCACGGGCGTCGACCGGTATGACGTCGGGGGCGGGAAACACCCGGAAAGGTGCGATCTCCTCGACCCGGTACTCGGCCAGACGGGCCAGCTCACGGAACTCCTCGGCGGCCCACGGCTCGATGGGCTCGGGTTCCCCGGCAAGGTGGCGCCCCACCTCCGCAGCCAGCTTCCAGTTGATTGGGCCGGGTTGGTCGAAGAGCTCGAAGAGCTTGGAGAAAAGGTCGTCGCTCATGACTCGTAGATCCCCATTGTGACCACCAGGTCGAGGTCTGAGTCCGACCTGGCGACCGAGACGGTTACTTCCTCCCCCGATCTCTTGGTTCGCATCTCGGTGAGAAGTTCCTCCATGGTGGTGATCTCCACGCCGTCGAGCGCAGTGATGACGTCGTTGACCTGGCCACCGGCCATCTCGTAGGCGGAGGCAGAGTCGACGTTGGTGACCAGCACTCCAACTGGGTAGCTGGCCCCGTTCTGCTCCGCGGTTGCCGTTTGTCCCTCTATTCCCAGCATTGCGTGGCTGACTTCCCCGCTCTGGATGAGGTCGTTGGCGACATCGATCGCCATGTCGACCGGGATGGCGAAGCCGAGACCTTCCGCTCCCACGTCGGAGACGGCGATGGCTGTCGTGATCCCGATGATGCGGGCCGAACCGTCGAGGAGTGCGCCACCGGACGAGCCACGAGTGATCGGGGCATCGGTCTGGATCAAACCGTAGAGCGCCGTTCCGTTCTCGACGGTGAGGGACCGGTTCAAAGCGCTCACGATGCCCGAGGTGACCGATGGCCCGCCTTCCAGGGCGAGAGGGTTGCCCACCGCGATGGCCCGCTCACCGATCCTCAATTGCCCGGATGCTCCTATGTCGATCGGGGTCAGGTCCTGGCGGGCGATGCGAATCACGGCGATGTCGGTGAGCGGATCCGTTCCGACGAGGTCGGCAGGCCACATCCCGCCGTCGGCGAAAACCACGGTGATGCTCGAGGCCTCCTCGACTACATGATGGTTGGTGATCAGGTATCCGTCGGTGCTGTAGACGACTCCGCTCCCGCCGCCTTCGCCGAGGGCTCCATCGACCTGGACCGCCACAATGGAGGGGATAGCCCGCGCCGCGACCTCGGTGACGCTGCCGGCCTCCGCCACCACCGCCGGTGCGCTGGTCGGCGGGGGGACGGTCAGTGTGGGCGGCGGGGGGTTGGTCGTGGTGGTTGTCGTGGGCTCCTCGAAGACACCGGTGAATCCGAGGACGGCGAGGGTTACTCCGGTGCCGAGCAGGACTCCACCCAGGATGCCCAACACGATCGTCCACGCGTCAACTCGGGCCTTCTGGGGAGGGGGCGTGACGGCGGGTTTGTCCTCGAAGCCGATCGGGTCTTCGTCAGGCACGTCTGCCACTTGCGGCCCGCCGGGGCCGGTGTCCGTCATAGGCTCTGGATTCTATGGACGGATCCCGGCAAGTCATCCGGGTGTTGGTCGGAGACGATCCGATCGACGCCTCTGCGTTGCTTCACGAGGTGGGCCGACCCGACTCCGGAGCGACGGTGCTCTTCCTCGGGACTGTTCGGGACCGCTCGCCAGGCAAAGAGGGTGTGACCCATCTCGACTACGAGGTGTATCAGGAGCAGGTGGAGCCAAAAATCCGGGAGATCGTCGAAGAGGCGGTCGAACATTGGCCGATCCTCAACGTTTTCATCGAGCACCGGTCGGGCCGAGTCGAGCTGGGCGAGGCCTCGGTGGCCATCGCGGTGTCCGCTGCCCACAGGGGGGATGCCTTCGACGCAGCCGAGTACCTGATCGATCAGTTGAAGCTCAGGGCGCCCATCTGGAAGAAGGAGCACTGGCCGGGCGGGTCCGAATGGAGTCAGGGCTCCTGACTTCTGCCGGCCGACCAGCGTCGGTCCGCCCTCTGTCACCTTGGGGGCGAGGTGTGCCGAAGGGCAGATCGGCCGGGATCAATTTGACCGATCAGGCAAAGTTGCCCGTCACCGGGAAGCGTCAGCGGATATTGTCCAGCGCGCCTGCGAGGAGGAGCTGAATGACGACCGTCTTGGAGCGACACAACGCCCCCACGGCTGATGTCGGGTTCATGACCCCGCCCGCCTACGTCCGTGCCTGGGCCGAGCGCAACCCCGATGGAGTGGCCATGCGGGAGAAGGACTTCGGGATCTGGCAGGAGATCACCTGGTCTCAGTACTGGCAGTCGGTGCTCGACGCGGCCCATGGCCTTCTTGCTCTGGGTGTAGCCGAGGGCGACCGCGTCTCGATCCACTCCGAGGATCGTCCGGAATGGGTGATCCTCGACATGGCCACCGTTGCCATCCGAGCCATCACCGTCGGTCTCTATCCGACCAATCCGTCGGCGGAGGTCCGTTACCTCCTCTCGGACTCGGGCTCGACTGTCCATCTCGCCGAAGATCAAGAGCAGGCCGAGAAAGTCATGGAAGTGATCGGCCAGCTTCCCGATCTCCGGAAGATCATCCACATCGAGCCTCGTGGCTTCCGAAAGTGGCGTGACGACGAGCGGTTCGTCTTCTGGGACGACTTCATCGAGCTCGGTCGTCGGCATCGAGAGGCCAACCCTGGAATGGTCGAGCAGATCATGGCCGAGGCCACCGGGGACGATGTCATCACCCTCGTCTACACCTCCGGCACCACCGGGGCGCCGAAGGGCGCCATGCTCACCAACGCCAACTTCGCCTTCAACGCCGAAGTCCTGATCGGGGCCGCGGGTCGGACTCCGGACGGCAAGTCGATCGGACCGGACGACCTCATCCTCACCTATCTGCCACTGTGCCATGTTGCAGAGCGGATCTTCTCCACTTGGTCTTCGGTCTCTCACGGCCCGTCGTTGAACTTCGCCGAGTCGATCGAGACCGTCCAGCAGAACCTGAGAGAGATCCAGCCCACCATCTTCTTCGCGGTGCCCCGCATCTGGGAGCGCATCCATGCCTCGATCGCGATCAAAGGTAAGGATGGGACCCGGTTCAAGAGACTCTGGTTCGGCTTCGGGATGAAGCTCGCCTCGATCATCGGGGAGCAGCGAGTCGCCAACGACGGCGACCACACCCTTCTCAGCCGTGTGCTCTACATCATCGGCTACCCGATCGTGTTCAGGGCGCTCAAGGAGCGGATCGGCTTCCGACGGGTCAGGTACGCGGCCAGTGGAGCCGCCCCGATCGCACCGGAGGTGATCCGCGACTTTCTCGGTCTCGGTGTCCCATTGTTCGAGCTGTACGGGATGACCGAGAACTCGGCCGTTGCCACCTGCAACTTCCCCGGCGCCAACAAGGTGGGGACGGTCGGGATCCCCTATCCGGAGACCGAGCTGCGCATCGATGAGGACACCGGTGAGATCCAGACCAGAAACCCCGGAACGTTCAAGGGCTATTGGAAAAAGCCGGAGAAGACCGCCGAGGCCTTCACCGAAGACGGCTGGCTCAAGACGGGTGATGTGGGCGAGTGGGTGGATGGCACCCACCTCAAGGTGGTGGACCGGATCAAGGACATCATCATCACCTCGGGCGGCAAGAACGTCTCACCGTCCGAGATCGAGAATGCCATCAAGACCTCGCCTTACGTCAAGGAGGCGATGGTGATCGGCGATCGGCGTAAGTACCTCACTGCCCTCATCGCCATCGAAGCCGACGTGGTCGGCAACTGGGCGACCAGGCACCAAATCCCATACACCACCTATCGCGACCTGACGGAGAAACCAGAGGTGATCGAGCTGATCCAGGGTGTCGTCAACGAGGTGAATCGGACTCATTCACACGTCGAGGGTGTGCAGAAGTTCCGTCTCATTCCGAAGGAGCTCGACCATGAGGACGGTGAGCTGACCGCCACTCAGAAGTTGAAGCGGAACTCTATGAGCCAGATGTTCGGTGAACTGATCGAAGACATGTATCGGTCGTGACCCCTGGCTTCGTAGTCCTTGCTCAGGAGACCCCGGCCTCCAACGAGTTTGCGCAGATGCTGGTCGACGGGATCAGCTTCGGAGCCATCTACGCCCTTCTGGCGATGGGCTTCGTGATCATCTTCAAGGCGACCTCCGTGCTCAACTTCGCCCATGGCGCACTGACCGGTCTCGGCGCCTTCCTCGTTGCCGCATTTGTCACCGTCCTCGACTTCCCGGGTCGCTATCTGACCTCGCTCCCCGAGTGGGCGCAATGGTCCGCCAATGCAATCACTGCGCTCCTCGTCGCCGCCCTGTTTGGTGCACTGCTGGAACGGGTGTTCCTTCGGCCGATGGTCGGAGAGGCATTGTTCGCTGTGGCCATCGTGACCCTGGGGGTCGACATCGTGGTACGGACGATCACAAATGACTGGATGGGCACCCAGCCCCGTCCCCTGGGTGCCCCGTGGGGCCTGAACACGGTCGACCTGGGGTGGGTCAGGATCTCCTGGTCGGAGATCATCCAGATCGTTGTCACGGTCGTCTTGCTGGGACTGATCGTCCTCTTCTTCCGCACCAGGACCGGTGTGGCGATGCGAGCGACGGCATTCGACCAGGAGACGGCCAGGGCGCAGGGGATCAGAGTGGGAAGGGTCTTCTCGCTGGCCTGGGCCATCGGCGCTTTCCTCGCCGGGGTGGCCGGTCTGTTCTATTCGATCTACCCGAGACGCGCCACAGGGGTCGACCAATCGACGGCCTTCATCGCGTTTCGCGCCTTCCCGGCGGTGATCATCGGTGGGTTGGACTCGCTCCTGGGTGCCGTGGTCGGTGGGTTTGCCGTTGGTCTCGCCGAGGCAGCGGCCAATGCGTATCTCAAGTTCGAGGTCCTCGGCAGTGGCTTCCCCGGAATCGTGGGGTATCTGATGATGATGGTCGTCCTCTTGATCCGGCCGTACGGCCTGTTCGGGACACCGGAGATAAGAAGGGTATGAGCCTCTCTTCGCAGTCGGTAGGAGGCGGCACTTGAGAGGCCGTCCCTTGCTTTACACCAGCTATGAGGCCGATCAGGCCCTGCTCAACACGACCACGAAGCGGGTGATGCTCGGGCTCTTCTTCCTGGTCCTCATATCGATCCCGTTCCAGGTCGTCCCGGGTCTGAAGTTCCTCGGCCAGGAGGATTGGCTCAGGCTGCTGACCACGGCGGCGATCTTCGTCATCGGGGCGCTCGGTCTGAACATCCTCACCGGTCTCGCCGGTCAGGTCTCCCTCGGCCACTCGTTCTTCATGGCGATCGGCGCCTATGTCGCGGTCTGGCTCGGTGGGCCGGAGGGTGGCCCGCTCATCGGGCTCGGTCTACCGATCTGGATCTGGCTCCCTGCCGCCGGGATCATCGCGGCATTGGTGGGCGTCGCGGTAGGGCCGACGGCGGTCCGGGTTCGGGGCCTGTATCTGGCCATCGTCACCCTCGGTCTGGTGTTCATCGGCGAGTACATCTGGCGCAACTGGGATTCCCTGACCGGCGGCGCACAGGTGGGTCGTGACTTCCCTCCTCTTCAGGTCCGTCTGTGGAAGGAGGAGCCCCCTCTTCTCGATTTCACCACGCCGAGCACCTGGTTTGGGGTCGAGTTCTCCGGCGCGGCCAAGGCCTTCTTCCTCATGACGGTTTTCGCCGCCGTGTCGGCACTGCTGGCCAAGAACCTGCAGAGGACCAGAGTGGGACGGGCGTTCATGTCGATCCGCGACCGGGACATCGCCGCCGAGATCATGGGGGTCAACGAGTTCGCCTACAAACTGCTCGCCTTCGGCATCTCCTCGTTCTATGCCGGCATCGCCGGCGCACTTCTCGCATCCTTTGTGACCAGAGTGATCCCCGAGCGATGGGACCTGTTCCTCTCCGTCCAGTTCATTGCCATCATCTTCATCGGAGGAGCAGGAACGGTCACCGGTACCTTTCTCGGTACCGCTTTTGTCATCCTCCTACCCCGTATCGTGCAGAACTTCACCCTCTGGCTGCAGGCGGTCGCCACCGAGGGAGAGGGCATTCTCGCCGCCATCGCCGATGTCTTCGTCGCGACCACGCCCAACGACTTCGGCCTGGTCAACACCTTCGCCGGGGTGGGCCCCGGATTATCGGTGGCCCAGCTCAACCTGGTCCTATACGGTTTGCTCATCATCGGTTTTCTCATATTCGAGCCGTTCGGCTTGTACGGGATCTGGCTTCGCATCCGCAACTACTGGAAGGGTTGGCCGTTCACCTACTGAGCGGTCACTGAAAGGGCTCTCGGGCCCACAACAAGAGGAGGAAGGGAACGAATGAGGAGAAAGTCAAAGTGGCTGGCGATCCTGCTGGTGCTGGGTCTGGTCCTCGCCGCCTGTGGCGACGGTGAAGGTGGCGAAACCACCACCACCGCCGCCGGCGAGGAAGAGACCACCACGACGGCTGCACCGAGCGAGGAGACCACCACCACTGCCACCGGCGCGGAGATAGCCACCGATGTCGGTGTCGACCTCGAGGCGGGGACGATCACGGTCGGGTTGCTCTCCGATCTGAGCGGCCCGTTTGCACCGCTCGTCACGGTCATCAACACCGGTCATGACATCTACTGGCAGTCCGTCAACGCAGACGGCGGGGTCAACGGCCTTCAGGTGGAACTGGAGGTACGTGACACGGCCTATGTCGTCGATACGCACGTGCAGTTGTATGAGGAATTGAAGAGCCAAGTCGTGGCCTTCGGCCACTCCACCGGCTCACCTCAGACGGTGGCGATCAACCCGAGCCTGCAGGCCGACGGTATCCTGGCCATCCCGCTCACCTGGTACTCGGGCTGGTCCGACCCGGCGATAAACGCCAACCTGGTGCCACACGGCGTGCCCTACTGCATTGAGTCGATGAACATGATCGAGTACCTGACCCTTCAGGCGCCGGATGCAACCACCATCGCCATCGCATCCAGCCCTGGCGATTACGGCGAGGACTCCAACGCCGGTGCGGTGCTTGCGGCAGAAGCCCTCGGGCTCGAGGTCGTATACGACGGTACCGGCCGCATCAACGCCGCCGACGAGGCGACGCTGGCCGAGGTGGCCTCGGGGATCGCAGGATCGGGCGCCGAACTGGTGTGGGTGACCACCTCTCCCACTCCGTTTGGCTCCATCTACGGTCAGGCACTGGCCACGGGGTTCGAGGCGCTCTGGTCCGGCGCGGGCCCGACCTGGAACCCGGCGCTGGTAGGACCGGACTCGCCGATCAAGGACGCGCTGGCGCGTGACTTCTACATCTCGCAGTACTACGCCCCGTGGGCTGCGGAATCGGAAGGCAATGCAATGGTGCGCGACCTGGTGGCCGAGTTCGCTCCCGATGCCCCGCCGCTCGACTACTACGCCGAGGGTGTCATCGAGGCGTCCATACTGCATCAGGCACTCCTGGCGGCCTACGAGGCCGGGGACATGACCCAGGCCGGCGTGCTGGCTGCCGCCAAGAGCCTGGAGTCGGTGACCTTCAACGGGCTGGCCCCGGACGAGACCTATGTCGGCGAGCCGAACGACCGGGTGCAGAGGGCGCAGTTCATCTCGCGTCCCGACCCGGCAGGTCTTGCCGGTGGTGCCTCGACCGGCGCCACGTTGATCGAGTCGAACTACACCTCGCCCATTGCCGAGGCGTTCGAATTCACCGAGGCCTGCTTCAAGCTGGGCTGATCGAGTGACTGTGGTGGGCGGCTCCGGCCGCCCACCACGGCATTCGTGGTCTTCGCCATCCGTGCCCGGATCGCAAAGATCATGGAGAACGACTCGTGCTAGCCGTCGAAAACCTGGAGGTCGTCTACAACGACGTCGTCCTCGTGCTCCGCGGCATCTCGCTCAAGGTGCCGGACGGGAAGATCGTTGCCCTACTCGGGGCCAACGGCGCCGGGAAGACCACCACACTGAGGGCGATCACGGGCCTGCTCGAGGTTCACGACGGTGACATCACCAAAGGGGAGATCCACTTCGAGGATGCCGATATCACCGAGTTGGACCCGGCAGAGAGGGTGCGTCGGGGGATCAGCCAGGTGATGGAGGGTCGACGGGTATTCGCCGAGATGACGGTTGACGACAACCTTCGCGCCGGGGCCTATTCCAACCGGGACAGCAACAGGGTGAAGGAATCGAGAGACCGCGTGATGACGTTGTTCCCGCAGCTCGCCGAGCGCCGCAATGCCACCGCCGGTTATCTCTCCGGTGGCGAGCAGCAGATGTTGGCCATCGGGCGTGCCCTGATGCAGGACCCGAAGCTTCTGATCCTCGACGAGCCCTCTCTGGGCCTCGCCCCGCTTCTGGTGCAAGAGGTGAGGGACATAATCGTCGAGATCAACAACCAGGGGACGTCAGTCCTGCTCATCGAGCAGAACGCCAATATGGCCCTCTCCATAGCCCACCACGGCTACATCATGGAGACCGGGAAGATGGTGATGGACGGTGACCCCACTCGGCTGCTGAAGGACGAGGACGTGAAGGAGTTCTATCTCGGGCTCCACGCCACGGGTGAGCAGAAGTCGTTCCGGGACGTGAAGCACTACAAACGACGGAAGAGATGGTTGTCATGAGGGACTTCCCGCGGGAGCGACAGCCCCGGCCGACCGGCGTCTGTTTGGCCGGCGATGAAGCGTGGTTCGGGCAGGCGTCCTGTGGTCCCGGGTGGCGCGTCGGGCTCTCGTCTGGGAGCCGATCGGCCAGAGTCGGCCGTCAGTTCGGAGGCGAAGCGTGAGCGGCAAGCTCTTGGAGCGACGCGCCGAGCGATCAGGCTCGAGGAGCTACGAGCATCTGCTCGAAGTTCGCGACATACACCTCTCGTTCAAGGGGGTCAAGGCGATCGACGGCGTCTCCTTCCATGTCGACGACGGCGAGCTCTTCGCCATCATCGGCCCCAACGGCGCGGGAAAGACCTCCCTCTTCAACTCGATCAACCAGGTCTACAGCCCGGAGGAGGGCGATGTCTTGTGGAAGGGGGAGAGTCTCATGGGGCTCAAGCCGAACAAGACCGCCGAGCTTGGCATCGCCCGGACCTTCCAGAACATCGCCCTTTTCCCCCACATGACGGTGATCGAGAACCTGCTCACCGGCCGTCACATACGGATGCACAGCTCCTGGCTCGCGGGCAGCGTCTGGCTGGGCAAGGCGAAGAAGGAGGAGATCGAGAACCGGGAGATCGTCGAGGACATCATCGATTTCCTGGAGATCGAACAATGGCGGAAGTATCCCGTCGGGCTCCTTCCCTACGGGATTCAGAAGAGGGTCGAGCTGGGCCGTGCTCTGGCAATGGACCCCGAGTTGCTCATGCTCGACGAGCCGGTGGCGGGGATGAATCTCGAGGAGACCGAGGACATGGCGAGATTCATCCTTGACGTACAGGACGAGTTGGGCATCGCCATCATCCTGGTGGAACATGACATGGGTCTGGTCATGGACATCGCCGACCGGATCCTCGTGGTGGACTTCGGAAAGCCGATCGCCGTCGGCAAGCCGGCCGAGGTCCAGCAGAACCCCAACGTGGTCAAGGCCTATCTAGGCGAAGAAGTGGAAACGGCCTAGACGGTGGGCGACTTTGCCCGTCGCTCTCCTGGTCCCGAAGCAACGACAGCCCTACGGCCGGGGGTGCTCACCGAGCAGCTTCCAGGCACCGGGTAGGAGAAGACCGGCCGCGGCTGCCTTGATCAGATCTCCGACCAGGAACGGGATCACCCCGGCGACGATCGCTTCGGTGACGGTCATGTCGAAGATGAGCATCAGGCCTGCCACTCCGAAGACATAGATGATGAACGAGCCGAGGATGAATGCGGTGAACATCGTCGGGAAGGTTCGGTCCTGACGCCGCTCGGCCAGATATCCGACGACGGCGGCTGCGGCGATGAAGCCGATCAGGTAGCCGGTGGTTCCGCCCGCCCTCGCCTCCTCCCACCCTGATGCACCGCCCGCGTAGATCGGTAACCCGATCGCCCCGGCGATGACGTAGAGACCCTGCCCGCCGGCGCCCAGCTTGGCTCCCAGGGCAGCTCCGGTCAGGAGCACCGCGAAGGTCTGCCCGGTGATCGGGACCGGAGTGAAAGGAAGGGGGATCTCCCACTGAGCTGCGAGAGCGGTGAGTGCCGCAGCCGCGACCACCAGAATCACCGAGGTGACCTTCGTCCTCGGCAGCATCCTCTCCGAGATCACCGCTGCAGTCATGTCTTTAACTCCTCGAAACCGTCGGTGTGCAACTGTACGTCCAAAGACCTCTATCCGGGCACCATCGTTACCCTTTTGAGCATGGGAGAACAGACTGAACGCGGCTCTTCCTGGCCCCTCTACCTGATCGGGGCCTTCTTTCTGCTGGGCGCGTTGATCATCGGGGCCTGGAATCTGGAGCTGCCCTATCTGGCCTTTTCCTCCGGCCCGGTCTCCGACGCCGCCGATGCGATCATTGTGAACGATGTCGACACCTTCCCCGCCGATGGAGAGCTGTTGATGCTCACCGTCGTCAGCCAGGACGTGAATGTGTTCGAGGCGATCATCGCCGGGCTCGATCCCACCATCGACCTGGTCCCAAAAGAGGCGTATCGCCAGCCCGATGAATCCGACGAGGACTACCGAAAACGCGTCCTTCAGCAGATGGACGACTCGCAGACCCGAGCCATCACGGTGGCCCTGAGCTACCTCGGATATGAGATGGTCCCGACCGAAGTCCGCATCACCGAGCTGGTGGAGGACAAGCCGGCAGGTGAGATCCTCGAGATTGGTGACTCGATCGCATCCTTCAATGGCGTGGACATCGTGCGCAGCACCGACCTGACCGACGCGCTCCAGGGTCTCGAGCCGGGTGACGTCGTGGACATCGGGATCACCCGTGAGGGCAAGCCGCAGACGGTGCAAGTGGAGTTGGCCGAGCGTGATGATGACAGCGGTGGGGCCATGATCGGCATCCTCGTGAGCGAGATCACCGAGCCTCCATTCCCGGTGTCGATCCAGGCCGGCAATGTGGGAGGGCCGTCGGCGGGGATGATGCACGCGCTGGCCATCATCGACATCCTCACCCCGGGGGAGATGACCAAGGGCCATATCATCGCCGGGACAGGGACCATCCAATACGACGGGACCGTGGGCGCAATCGGGGGCATCCGACAGAAGGTGGTCGGCGCCGAGGCGGCAGGGGCCGAGTACATCCTCGTTCCCGAGGACAACTACCCGACAGCTCTCACCGCCGATCGCGATTCGATCGAGATCGTCTCGATCGGAAGCCTCGAGGATGCGATCGAGTTCCTCGACGACCTGCAAGGGCTTTGACCACCGCCACCAGCCAAACCCGGTGGGAGCATCGATCGGCCGGTATCTTCTAGGGCGGATGGGTTCTGACATCACCCCCGAGGAGATTCGGCAGACGCAGTTTCGCACCGTATTGCGGGGGCTGGACTCCACCGAGGTCGCCGGCTTCCTCGATCGGCTTGCATCTGAGATCGAAAGTCTCCGCGAGGAGAGAGAACGGCTCGTGGCGCGACTGGGGGAGTACGCCGGGCGTGACTTGGAGACCGAATTCGACAGCCTGGGCCGTGAGGTCGCCGCCGTTCTCCAGGCGGCGCGTGAGGCTGCCGAGTCGATGCGAGAGCGGGCAACCATGGACGCGGCCCGTTGGCGTTCAGAGGCGATGGCCGAGGTCGAGAGTCTGCGCAAGGATGCCAAGATCGACGCGGAGACGCTGCGGAGCGATGCCTGGTCAACGGGGAGCGAGCTCCTCAATCAGGCATCGGCCGAGACGCGTCGGATGCGTGCGGAGGCCGAACAGGACGTTCTCACGGTGATGGGGGAGGCGGAACGCGAGGCACACCGACTCATCTCGTCAGCTCGCAGGGAGGCCGACGAGATGTCTCGAGCGGCCACCATGGATGCCGAGAAGCAGGCCTCCGAGGCGAAGAAGCGGCACGACGACATCATCGATCAGGCTCATCGACAGGCAGAGGCTGCTCAGGAGCGGACCCGTGCCCTCGAAGAGCGTCGTGAGGAGCTGGTGGAGGAGCTGGAGACGGTGCGGGCTGCGCTGAGTCGGTTGGAGGGGACACTCGAGGAACGACGGGAGAACCTCGATCTCTCCTCGGAGTCGACCAGCGTGAGGGTGGTACCGGCGCCCCGCACCGAGCCCGATGAGATCAACTGGGAGCTCGGCGAGACGGTGAGGATCATTCCCCCCGCCGGCCGACAGCCCGGCCCCGACTTCGAGGCCGAAGATCTGTTCCCCGAGCGAGAACCGGTGCCCGAGCCGGAATTGGAGCCGGTGCCTGAGCCCGAGCCGCTACCGGTGCCCGAACCTGGGCCGCTACCGGTGCCC